>WLWD01001097.1_pt1 | contig 64135 bp, 58 predicted proteins | sample 6712731 | NCBI WGS metagenome assembly WLWD01 (sample SAMN12718690, study PRJNA576275) | sponge metagenome | isolation source: marine sponge | host: Mycale hentscheli | place: New Zealand: South Island, Marlborough, Capsize Point | collected 2014-11-01
TTTGGCAGGACTAGTCAAGGGGACATGATAGACTAAAACTGTTAAAACCTGACTGCGTAAAAATAAAATATCCGTGGAGAAATAGGCTCAATTAAAATAGCTGGTGTGGGAGTTTTGCTGGGCCGAGGAAGGTACAGCCAGTAGGGGTCGTCTAATTCTTCGTCTGCCTGCGCACCAGGTAGATTCGTTGCCAACAGGTTTTTCTCCACTCCGGAGTTGGTGCCGGGCCAGGGATTAGCGTCTTACTAGCTAACCCTCACTCGAGTAGCTACCCCAGAAACAGAACTTTAGGTTCTACGCTAAAATCTGATAAAGAGAGAACTGACGTACGCATGCGTGGTCAGATAGTTTATAAGAAGGCCGACGCATGCGCAAACATAATGATACAACATCTGGACATACCCGGGGCACAACTTATACGCTAAAAATAATAATATACTCGTGACCCACCTACTAAACTACGTGAAACCATAAATAACATACATCTATATACATAAAGAAAAACTGACTATCTATCTGTTCGTCTTGGTCTTGATCTTCATCTTTCCAGTGGAGATCCAGCCCCACAGCTGGGCAACTGGGCACCCACACGTTGAAGTAAAGGGTCAGGCCCGTGTCAGATTGTCGAAGCTCTGCGGGTAGTTAACCCTAAGATTTACTTGCAAGAATTCGTATTGCTCTTGGGAGAGGCAAACTAGAATGGTGTCCACTTCAATAGGTTAGTTCTTGGAGATTAGCTAGTCAGTGTGTCTGTGTAGTTCTAAATAGTTCAGTAATAATGTCAATGATCATAGCTTTCAGCTTATGAGTATGTAGAAACGGCACTTTTTTACCTATTACATATAACATTTTCAGTCCTTGTTTAGCTAAAGATATTTGTCCAATGAGAATATCTAGTCTGAACCTACCAAAATAATTTTGTTCAAAGATAATCATAAACCTTTATAAACTAAATTAGCTAAGACTGTGCACAATTATTAGAGGTACGTGTTCTCTTAATGACTTAATGTGTATAAAATATGTAGTTATACATAATTATATATAGTTTAGATTTTAACACATACGTAAAATAACACTCAAGATTCACAAGTGTGATAATGGCAAAACATTTCATGAGCCAGAGACATAAAAATATAGCCTGAAAATGCAATATCTTGCTATATTACTCTGATGAGTGTAATAAATGGTTTATTCTGTGCTAGATATCTTCACTACTGCAATAGTTTATACTAAGGTCGGTAAAAACTAGGCAGGTTGTTATTGAGGGATTACATGCTTGTGATAGCACCCTCATGATACATCTCAAAAGTCATATCATGTATAATATCATGCTACAGTGCCAGAATACATGATCAGGCTGGTATACGTTATGGCTTGACCACTTTATGGGGTGACTTTACATATTCATAAAGAAATAGGGAAAAATCTGATAAATTATCCTTGGAGGCATGATATTAATTGTGGTTATTTATCACAAGTTTGATTAAACCACATGTCTACTTAGAAATGACATTTAATTACATATCTCATGTGTACTGATTACACCAATGACCACACCTACTCCTGGATTGACCACTAAATTCAAGTTTCTCCTGCCCTGAGTTATAACAACTAAGTTAGTAAACGATCAATCAAGTACTATCTTTTTAGTTCATTAATTTCCAAAATGGAAATTTCTATTCTTATGCAAGGCATGCAGGCATTCATACAAATAGGAAGTGATCTAGTTGCACTACTTATATAAGAAGGAGCTTTACAATTTACAAATACACATGGAGCTGAGACACATCACATTTGCCATTAAGTAGTAATTAAAAGTTCAGCTATGCAAGGTGGCTACATAATAATCAAATTCATTGATAAGTTACAAAATATGGCACACCCCCATATCAGGATCTATTTAAAAAAATTACATATGAGGGCAAATGTTTAAGTTGAAAACTGTTAGCTTAGTTTCACTGCACAAACAAGAACTATTACTAAAAGCTACTGCATTTTATATTGACTACATAAACACTACAATAACTTCAGAGCAACTGTCATTTCAAAAATTATATTTCTAATGGGCACTTGACATTGTATTTTATTACTTTTACTTTTAATCTACTTTTCAGAAATATTTCTACTGCATATTACGATCATGCTAACACTTTTGGTACAAATTCGAGGACAATGTGAGTTAGTAAAGTTTAATGCGATCATTTTTCACACACCCACTAAGTAGATAGTGGCATGCTTTATCACACATATACCAGGATATAGTATAATGTCTTTTTTTATCAATTTTTAGTAACCTATACTAATTGAACTATAGCATCAACTATATTTTTGTGTGAGAAATTAAGAGCACAAATTGCAGGTGGAGTGTTTATGATAACTCGATCCGATTACTACACAGCTTGAAATCACAGACTTCACAAAAATTCACTTGTAGTATACTACTACTATAAGGTCAGTATAAAATTAATATAGAGGCTGCTCCATCTGTCTGGCTGGTGCAGCTATATTCAAAGCACCTCATCAAAAAGTGGGCACATGTACCTTTTTTAATGCAACTGAAACCATCTTCTTAATTGCTATAATTTGATCGCACATTATAATAGACATAAGTTGTTTAGCAACTCCACTAGTGACTCTAATAGTAATGTTAAAGGGGAAAATTTATTAAATGCCAATTTCCTTACTATTAGCATCTTAGTTTAGCAGAGGAGATTGAGAAAGGATGATTAGTACTGAAACTATTAACCTTAAACAAAACTAAAAGTCCTTCCCTTAACAAGCTGAGTCTAAGGTATTGCACATTGTAAGGGCATAGTTTGCAGCTAAACTCTAGTATGTCTCTACTGCCAGAGCTTATTGTGTTTATATAAGTCCTCATTGATTAAAATGATACATTGGTTTTCCGAAGAGTGTTGGCAAGAAGTTGGTAGTTTATTGCAGTTTTCAGACTAGCTGGTGTGTTTGTTGTCAACATGGCTTCACTATTGTGATGCTGAAGACTACACTCTTTATTTTATATACTTGAAAGAGAAAAGAAAATTTGTTACATCACTTGGGAAGTTCTAATGAAGCATCTACTACTGGAGATATGTTTATAATGTTCGAGTTACAATTGCAATACTATGCTATATACTTTTATATTGCTTGTAGTTTTCCCTAGGTGTTTTACCTTTCAGCTACTTCTTATACACCTCTAAAACTATTCATTATGTAATTTGATTTTTCATTACAATGGTTTTGCATGTCACACCTTTTACCACACCCATTTTGTTGATCTGAACATTTTAGAAATCCTAGAAGCCCCAGTATAATATCATTTATTGCAATTATAGCTGATTATAATGTTAGGAATTTCAAAGATGCATCGGTAGCTAATTAATGCTTACTTCTAATAACATTTACTTTTAAGTCTCTTTTACCATCATTATATAAACAAGAAAGACTCTCTTTAATTTCACTTCTTTATTTTGGTCAAATAAAGAAGAGTTTTTAATTTCTTTCTTGATTTTTATATTTGTCCAAAATCTTTAATATCAATTGAAGTAGTACTTTGTCAATATTTTGCTTATGGGTACACTATGCAGTATTCATATTTAAACTTTCATGTTCATTAAAAAGTTTTGCACTCTTCATTCTTTTCATTAGATTTTTTGACATTATTTAAACAATTCTCAAACAGGTGCTTTGATGTATAGCAATCCTGCTGCTTTTTCAAATTTATATTTTGTTTAAAAAAATTTATTCTGTGTCCTTAAAATTGCTTACATTCTGCTTGAAAATACTTTCATTCTGCTTTCAAAATGTTTACATTCTGCTTTGAAAATATTTACATTCTGCTTTGAAAAACATGTTTACTATCTGCTTTAAAAAGGTTTAGACACACATTTCATTCATACCGAATTGAACTCACTCGTATATGTTTTTGTTTTATTCAAAGCCTTACCATGTCACGTGATGTAATTGTAGTTTGTCTCGTCGTGATATTGAATAGTGGTATGAGCTATGTAAAAAGTTTGCACCTCTCAATCCAAACCATGCCTACATCAACTGAAGACACGGCTGAAATACTCCCTACTTTCGACAATCCTGTCTCAGCCGCAACCCCTCATCCTACTGTTTCTACTGTTGTTCTTAGTTGCTGCCATTTATGTCTTCTGAACTGGAGGTGTGGTTTCAGCAGGTAGAAGCTCAGTTCCATATACGTGGAATCACTGCTTAACACACACAATTTAATTACATCATTGCTTCTCTCTCTCTCAAGTTTGCTACAGAGGTCCGTGATCTCATCTTCACTCCCCAGCTGAGCGCCCATACGACACTCTTCAAGAGCAATTGATCAAATGCACCACAGCCAACTCAGAGCTAATGGTGACGAGCGCTGGTAGCCTATTGCCTAGTCGCCTGTGGACACTAGTCCCAACATAAGTGTAATTCACTCTTCACTACAGGAACACAAACACACACAGAACTTCTTTCTTGAAGCAATCAACAACACAACCATACCCAATATGGTATTCGATCACTTACCCTCAACCTCTGTCTTCGGCGTACATTTCATCGTTGCTGATGTGAGGAAGCCCATCCTTAGTGCTGCCCCTCGCATTCAGGATTTCACTGCTTCACTCTATGGTACAACTATTTTCAGTAAGCTACACCAAACACCAAGTCCCAGTAGAGTGAAGTGACATAACCAAGACTGCCATAATTACACCCTTAGGGGTAGGAACAGGGGGTGCAAGGGGTGCAAGTGCACCCCTACTTTTTTAGTTGGGGGTGCATTGCACCCCCACTTTTTCAAAGCATTCGGTCTTTTTATAAGAATTTTGAATAATTTTTTCACCTGCTCATTAATATCTATGATCAGGCTAGTAGAGTGTAAGTATAACTATTACTTGTGAAGTCTCACTGAAATCAGACACACAGGACTATATAGGAAAGGTGAGATGGGTTGTTTAAATGCTAGTTTTTCATTTGTAGGTCAGTTTTCAGCTTTAAATGTTGCATGTTGTCATTGGTGGGCGTTTAATAGGATAGATCTACTTTCTTTTTTTCTTTTTTTTCAGATGTCTACTAAATGCAAGTCTCAACTAACACTAGCTCAATGTATATCTACTAAAAAACCAGCTATAGAGGTTGAGAGAAGCTCACAATTAATGTCAGACTCAGAAGAAGAGAGCTCAGATATCGAGATTACTCCAAGAACATGGGAGTCTGAGGAATCTGGGGCAAGCTTGCCTGCAGATGGTAGTACTAAATGCACTGCAGTTTGCTGTAGTGGTTTTTCTAAAGCTTACCAACCGACCAACAAAAAGGCTCCACAAAATCTTTGTAATCAGCAGCGTAATTTCCGCCCTGAATGGTATGAGACTACCCATGGCTGACAGTTTGTCAAACGAAACGTAAAGTGTTCTGTTTACCTTGCCGTTACATTTTTCTGAATAAGTTGCAAATTTTCAGCAAGAATTGTAGTCCAGCCTTCATAGAAGACGGTTTCAATAATTGGAGAAAAGCTACAAAGAGGTTCCATGATCATGAAGGCAGTCTTTGCCACCAAGAAGCCACAATGAAATTGGATGCAATCAAAAAACCTACGCTACCTCAGCTATTTAGTGATCAGGTATGTCAACAACAAGCACGCAGAATAAAGTCTCTTCTAACTCAGTTATCTTGTTTGAGATATCTACTGCGACAAGGTCTGGCTATTTGTGGTCACAATGATGATCATCAAGTTAATCTCAAGCAGCTTTTATTGATGATGTCCCATGTCGAATCTGATTCAACGATCGTTGGTTGGCTCCAAGAGAAGAAATACATGTCTCGTGATATCATTAATGAACTAATTGCTATCATGGGACAGTCAGTCTTGAGGACCTTGCTTGGCAACATTAAGAAGACTACTCCCAGCTGGTATGCAATAATTGCTGATGAGGCTACTGGTAGCTAATGAAGAGCCACTGAATTTGTCTTTGAGGTGGGTAGATGATGAATATGTAGTTAATGAAGACCCCATAGGCCTCTTTGTGCTACCAAATACCACTGCTGACACTATAACTTCTGTGATCAAAGATCTTCTGATAAGGTGTGATATGCCTTTGTCGCTATGCAGAGGACAAGCTTATGACGGAGCTGCAAATATGCAAGGCAAAAGGAAAGGTGTTGCAACCCTTTATCATCAATTAACTTGGCTGCAGCATTCTATAGAAGACAACGAACAGCCGAGTCATTTGATCGATTTTATGATGATGTGGTAGGTATTGCTGAAGATCTGAACATAGGTGAGCCTGTTCTTCCCCGCCAAAGAAGACCTCCAACAAGAATAGATAGTGGTAGTGAGCCCTATCACCTCGTGATTACTATCGACACTTGTACTACGAAGCTTGTGACTTACATTTGAGAGAATTAAATGATCGGTTTGAACAGAAAGAGCTCCTACCACAAGTTCTATGCTTGGAAACTGTCATAATGAAAGCAGCAAACGGAGAGAATTACAATGATTCTTTGCAAAAGCTTGAAGTATCTTACTATGCCCCAGACCTCGACTTCAGTGCCTTAAAGAAACAACTTCCTTTACTTGTAGATGTTGCCAAGAAAGGAGGAGTCCGCAAGGTAACATCGATTCTACTGTTTGTGAAGCCATGAATGAAACCCCATCTTACAAGAGAATATTTTCAGAGGTACACAAAGTTTTGAGAATCTATCTAGTTGTTCCTGTTACCTCAGCTACTTCTGAACGAACATTTTCAGTCTTGAAACGGCTGCTTGTTTACCTAAGATCTACCATGACAGAAAAGCGTCTCAACAACTGCTTACTTCTACATGTACACAAGGATATTGCTGATGAACTGAACTTAGAGGATATTGCCAAACAATTTGTTAGTTGTAAAACAGAGAGAAATAGACACTTTGGTTCTTTTTAATTTTGTAACAGTAGTTGTGTGAATGTTTTCATAATATTAATTATACTACCATTTGTACTAAATTCATGCACCTCCACTTTTTACTAGCTTCCTATCCCTCTGCTAATTGTTTGAGTTCCTGTGCATTCCCCCTGGGTTGAGTAATGCAGCACAGTCGTTCCAGTGTTTCCTCAACCAGCTGCTATGCAGTTTATATTTCTGTTTTCAGTATGTGGACGACATTCATGAGGCCAGTTCTTCACCTGATGAGCACCTCCAGCATCTTTGCCAGATATTCCAGCATCTAGAGTATAACAGACTTACTAAAACACTTCCAAGTATGTGTTTTGTGCTCCCTCCATTGATTTCCTCTACCACCACATCAGCAGCCATGGGATATGACCTTTAGAAGTCGAAGTCTAAACCATTCGTTCTTTCCCACAGCCTACCTCCCAGCACACACATAATTGGTGCAAACTTCCGGGACTAGCCCAGGGCACAAATAAACATACACACACACGCACTCACACCACTCTCTTAGACTGACTCCTTCAAGAGATTATAAAAACAATACGACACTAAATAAATCCACAAATGACATTTCTGTGTTCTCCTGATGTCTTGTTCATATGGCTCTGCCCACAGCTAGTCACCATCACCTACTTTAGAGATAACACAATTTTGTAGGTTATTTAGCTACAGATCACATGTATGTACAGCTGATGACGGACCTCGGGTCTGAAACATTCTGATATTAAAAATTTTCACTGAATACTACATTAAACATAGCTCATCTATAGTAGTGGGCTAAAGAAGAGAGACTTTGAGCTATATCAGTTGGGCCAAGTTATAATCTCTCTCCTCTAGTATTCTTTAGTCTAAGTAAGTGCTGTGTTCAGCATCAATTCAGAAATAGAAATTCACTAACATACTGAAGTGGAAGTGTACTGCCTTAAAAAAATGGAATATTGTTCCTTTGTCTCTTATTGACTGCTACGCTTTGTTAAGTGGAAGTTCAAGTGGTTCTACTACTATGCAGTTTGACGGCATTAGTAAAGTCTTCAATGTTCCTGGTGTGCCTTATAGTCAGCTTCTCAACAATACATGTAAATACTTCACATATTGCATTATCTCCTCTGGGCTTTTCCATCACTGCATATAAAATATTTTCTCTAGCTGGAGGAACATAAATGATTTCCGGCATTTGCAAAACTTAAACTATTAATTATAAATTTTCTTGTAGAAGTTGTTGCTGTTGCTGTTAATGCCATAACCCTAACTGTCTCTGGTATAATGCTTCGAACTTCGTTTAGATGTGAAAATTCTGTCCTAAATTTCTCTCCCCTAATTGAAAATATCGTACACATAAATAAATAACTAAAAAATACTTGTAATAAAAACTGGGCTGATTAGAGCAAGCTGTAATTATTGACATTAAACATACCATTTCTTTATGCAGTGGGCTTCATCCACAATAAACCCAACCAATTTCAAGTGGTAAATTCTAGATGATAGAATTTGCCTCCACTCAGTTCCAAAAAAAAAGTGCCTCAGGAGATATAAAAACAATTTGATAGTCGCCTTTCTCTATTCCTTGCCGAACAGCAGTAGTCATGGATTCCTTGTCTGAGACGTGTGTACCTCTGATACCCATTTTTTGGATTGTTCAACTTGATCCTTTTAGAGCTATCAATGGTGACACCACCAAAATAATCGAATTTCCACAAGTATCATCTCCTCTCAGAACATCAAACAAATTTGGTAATAAAATATAACAATGATTTTCCAAAACCAGTGGGCAAAGAAACAAACACATCTTTCCCAGATGCAAACATATGCAAGGTTCTCTTCTGTTCTGGCTTCAGTATGAAGCCCAGAGCAGATGAAACTTTTTCTATGGCTAAGTCAACGCTGCATTGAAAAGGAGTCACAGCTTCCATGATGTTGCACCCAAAAATAGTTACGCGCATTCTGGTGGGTTGTTATAAACATATTCATCGAGAGCGGAAATGAATTCGATAGATACGAGAATGGTGTGCGCAATCCACCAGACCCTTCCCCCGCGTAGCGTCTGGTAAAGGGTCTGACTACGCCATACTAAGTTATAGTTACAATTACAGTAATTACTTTCTACTGATCGTGACGACATTTTACCCATTCGCATGCTTCTCCTCTCGTCTTCTTCCTGCGTTTATCGTTGTACCTGGTTAGATTGCAAACGAATTCGCCTACCAGTAGTCTAGTGTAGCCAAACCCATCTCTTCTCTTTACAACTGCGATCGGTAATTCAGCGCTAGTTCACTGAAGCTGCTGCTCTCCTGTTTCTGTACCACTTCCTCCTACCGTCCATTATTAATTTGTGCCCGGTTTGTTCGCTAAACAGTTCGCCCTGTGCTCTAGGTTTACCCGGTAATTCAGCGCGAGTTCACGAGTATTGTGCGTCTGCGCGTTCTAGCTCATGAATTATTCTTGAATATGTACGTCGCCGTCGGTCACGGGTATTATTGTAAAGACACATTTAAAGCTGGATTAAATATGTTTGTGTCATAATGTTATAGATCCAGGTCCTCCTACTAACATTGTTTTGACTCAGATTGGTTGTAGAAGAGTGCAGGTCACCTGGACTCCTCCAGCTGGTTTCCCTGAGGCTACCTATCATGTGTATGTAAATAGAGACTTTGTCAATATTAATGGAATAGAAGTCACAGAAAATTCATATGCAACTAATTCTCTTCTCGTTAACTTCAATGTTACAATTCAAGTGAGAGCTACTACTGGCACATACTTGAGTGTACCTGCTATATCTGACACTCTGACTATTAGAGGTAAAGTTATCCTAACACTAGTAGAGCTATAATATTGCACATTAATGATTTTCAAAATTGCAGATATATTAAAACCAAAGATTGCTATAACCATATTGACATCTACATCTGCTAACTTGACCTTTCTTCAGCCTCCTGATAGTTTATTTGTAGATAAATACACAGTTACATTGACCAGCACTTCACATTCTGGAATCCCTAACATAAGAACAGAATCTACTACTAGCAACTTAATAATTATTAATAGCTTAGAGATTGGTATTCAATATTCTGTTAGAGTTACTGCTATGAATTATATGGCTGAACTAACAGCAACTACAACTACAATTTTGACTACTAGTCCAGCAGGTGAGAATTATTGTTTATATTAACATCTAATATAACTAGTGGTGTTCTTGAGCACAAATGGCGAGCAAGCCTAAAGACTATACTATTTTTATTGACTTCGAACACTGAAGCTACTGAAAATAAGGTCAAGTTTTTAAATTTAGCATACAGGGTAAAGGGATTTCAGTGCCATAGTAACAACTCTCTGCAACTGCTTGAATTGAAGGAAAAAACAACAACAACAAAACAATACACGTTATTTAAAAGTTTTCTTTGTGATATTCTTTAGCTAAGTAGTGGTTGTAACACACAATGCTTTGACACAGCTGGACATGCACCTACACAGACTTACCTTCGCAGTAGTCTAGTGGACAATGTATTTTCAGGTAAATACTGTGCGCGGCTTATAACCATGACAAAGAGCGCATTGACTTACCACCGCGAATAGAAATGGAAGTCCCTTAAGTTGTCAAGTTTTAACTGTACCGGCAAAAGAATTCAAAACGGTAAACAATTCAATTTCTAGGGTGATACGGGTACTGATCGATAAACCAGAGGATTCTGTTTAGTGCAATTTGGGACGGGGTCGACAACCAAACTAACACAAAAACGTGAGGGTCAAAGTACAAAAATGCCTTACGTACGTCCATACATATATACAAATAAACTAGTGGTGTGCTTGAGCACAAATGGCGAGCGAGCCTAAAGACTATACTATTTGACTTCTAACACTGAAGCTACTGAAAATAAGGTCCAGTTTTTAAATTTAGCACAGGGTAAAGTGATTTCAGTGCCATAGTAACAACTCTCTGCAACTGCTTGAATTGAAGGAAAAAACAACAATAACAAAACAATACACGTTATTTAAAAGTTTTCTTTGTGATATTCTTTAGCTAAGTAGTGGTTGTAACACACAATGCTTTGACAAAGCTGGACATGCACCTACACAGACTTACCTTTGCAGTAGTCTAGTGGACAATGTATTTTCAGGTAAATACTGTGCGCACGGCTTATAACCATGACAAAGAGCGCATTGACTTACCACCGCCACTAACTCGAATAGAAATGGAAGTCCCTTAAGTTGTCAAGTTTGAACTGCACCCGCAAAAGAATTCAAAACGGTAAACAATTCAATTTCTAGGGTGATACGGGTACTAATCGATAAACAAGAGAATTCTGTTTAGTGCAATTTGGGACGGGGTCGACCACCTAACTAACACAAAAACGCGAGGGTCAAAGTACAAAATGACATACGTACGTCCAAACATATATACAAATAAATAAATAAACTAGTGGTGTGCTTGAGCACAAATGGCGAGCGAGCCTGATAGTTAGGTTACATAAAATGTTACTATGTTTTAGCTTACTTCATGCAAACACTATAATAGCAGTTATGACATTTGATTTCAGCAAACAAATACAAAATCACTCTCTTACCTTATTAATGGTAACTTTTGTAGTATCAAACATCAACCATTCTGATAATCTCAATCACCAGTAACTCTTGAACAAGCTCTCAGCTACGATAAAAAATAAAACAGTGTTATTATTTGTAATTTTAGCCAACAAATATGGAATTACTACTTACATCATTCTTGAGTATTGATAACTTCTGTAGTATCAAATTGAAGTTACTTTGACCATCGGAATTACCTTGAATTCTTGACAACAAGCTCTCACCTACAAAAACAAAAGACAATCAAATTTTAGCACACAAATACACAATTACTTTCTTACCTCATTTCTTGAGCAGTGGTAACTTTTGTAGTACCAAATTTGAGCCAATCTGACCATTTGAATTTACCAGTCACTGTTAACTAGCTCTTAGCTACAAAAAAGAAAGGCCAGAGTTAATTTTGCATATTTAGCTAACAAATATGGAATTGCGTACTTATCTCAGCTTCCCTCGAGAAGTAGTAGCTTCCATAGCATTAATACTACGGCATTCTGACTACCAACGGCTCTTGACAACCAACAACCGGCACTCCGTATCCCCCCATGAAACGGCGAAGTTTTGAAATTAAGTCTAGAAAAGGGTCTTCAATGCCATAGTAACCTGTCGAATCAACGTTTTGTGTCTTGAAAACAAGCGTTTTAGCAGGAATTTTCTCATACTTTGGAGCTTAAGTATAAAGTAAGGTTTGCTTAATGCTGTAGTTTCAGAATAAACTAAAGTCAAGCCTAAATAGCCGTGTTTTTAGGAGAAAAAAGTTCCCCGCGCGCGCGTTTTAAGAGCATACGTACCATCCATACATACATACATATATATATACTAGTGGTGTGCTTGAGCACAAATGGCGAGCGAGCCTGATGTTAGGTAACATAAAACTAAGTATTGTTACTATGTTTTAGCTTAGTTCATGCAAACACTATAATAGCAGTTATGACCTTTTATTTCAGCAAACAAATACAAAATCACTCTCTTACCTGATTAATGGTAACTTTTGTAGTATCAAACATCAACCATTCTGATAATCTCAATCACCAGTAACTCTTGAACAAGCTCTCAGCTACGATAAAAAAATAAACCTGTGTTATTATTTGTAATTTTAGCCAACAAATATGGAATTACTACTTACATCATTCTTGAGTATTGATAACTTCTGATTGAAGTTACTTTGACCATCTGAATTACCTTGAATTCTTGACAACAAGCTCTCACCTACAAAAACAAAAGACAATCAATTTTAGCACACAAATACAAAATTACTTTCTTACCTCATTTTCTTGAGCAGTGGTAACTTTGTAGTACCAAATTTGAGCCAAGCTGACTATTTGAATTTACCAGTCACTGTTGACTAGCTCTTAGCTACAAAAAAGAAAGGCCAGAGTTAATTTTGCATATTTAGCTAACAAATATGGAATTACTACTTACCTCAGCTTCCCTCGAGAAGTAGTAGCTTCCTTAGCATTAATACTACGGCATTCTGACTACCAACAGCTCTTGACAACCAACAACCGGCACTCCGTATCCCCCCATAAAACAGCGAAGTTTTGAAATTAAGTCTGGAAAAGGGTCTTCAATGCCATAGTAACCGGTCGAATCATTTTTTTGTTTCTTGAAAAGCAAGCATTTTCGCCTGAATTTGCTCACACTTCTGCGCTTAAGTATAAAGTAAGGCTTGCTTAATGCTGTAGTTTCATAATAAACTGGGGTCAAGCCTAAAAAGCCGTGTTTTTTGGAGAAAAGAGTTTCCCGCGCGCGCGTTTAAAGGGCATACGTACCATCCCACATACATATATACATATAACATATACCCGATTTTGCATTATCCACCCCTAATACTGTCTCGCTCGCTCGCCAATTACAATTCTTACATTTAAGTCAATGATTAAAATAGTGAGAATTATAGCACATGCGCCTTTAAGAGTATGCTATATTAAGTTGAATAGTTACTACTATCTTGTAGTTCATTGCTTTGATATCTAAAGAAAAATTATGAATACAATTTTTTATCATTAGAGATAAGTTTTATTTGTTAAACAAGTAATAGGCAGTATTTGTTAATTTAGATTGTCCTACATTCAAATTATAGTGATTGTTACAAATGACTTTATTGTATGTCTAGGACCTACTGCTGTCAGAAACTTAACAAGAGAACCAATGTTGTTCAGTGTTCTCCTGACCTGGAGTGAGCCAGTCCCTCTCAATGGCATTCTCAACAGATACACTATCATATACTCAGTGAATGGCAGCAGTGAGATAACTAACACAACAAGGGACACCACTTTCTCTATTACAGATCTCAACCCAAACACTGTAGTGTCTAATATCAGAGTCATAGCTGCTACAGGAGCAGGAGATGGTCCTCCACAGATGTTAAATGACATCATTACTCTAGACAGACCACGTGAGTTTGTAATGTTTTTTTCTTTACCTAATTCTTTAACATGTTAATCAATTCATTATTGTCATTTTAATTAGTTATACTCAATTCTTCTTATTCATGAAATTTTAGCAAGGCTAAGTTATTTTTTATTTGTGTTGAAGCATGCTATAAGCTCATCGTCTATACATTCTTAGTTTTTTTGAGACTGTTGCAACTATTATAGACATAAATTATGCAGTCTTGGGCTTGTGTGTAATTGTCTATATTATTGTGCAATGAACCAAATATTACAAGGTTTGCTTTAGGTTTTTCGTTTAGTAGCTACTATAAGATTTTATTAGCATTTATTTAATTTTATTTAAATATTAACAATAATGATCTCACTAATGTTCATTCTCTGATAATTATAGCCAATAATAATTTCTTGATATTATTGTAGCTTCAGTACAGAATGTTACAATTGAAGTGTTATCAGACACCACAGTGAGAATTTCCTGGGACAGAGTACGAGACATCACTGACTATGTAGTCTACTACTACAGACAGACTAACAATATAAAGAGACCAGACCAGGAAATGAGTAAAGTGGTGTCATCATCTGAGAAGTCTGTCATTATTGATGGTCTGGTCAGTGGAGCAACATATGTATTCCAAGTGGTGGCTAGAGTTACTGTAGGAGACAAGTCAGTGTCTGGAAATAAAGTTGGATCAAGTCTGACCATGATAACTGCCTTACCAATGACTCCCACTCAGAATGAATGTCCAGTTCAAAGTTGTGGAGTGTGTAAGTTGTGTTGTGTCCCTATATTTCCTAGTAGTTGACTTAAATTATGTTAATTACAACTGATCAATTCAGTACACATATACTAGCATGATGCTCATTAGATGTTTTTTTTTCAATAATATCTTTTTAAAAATAGTAAAAGTCAATACATTTCATAATTTACTTAACATACATAGAAGATTGAATGTAAAATATTCCAACAGTTTAAAACCTGTTTATACTGTAACACAAATAATATAATGAGCACATTCCTGATTTACAGTTGAAACACCACTGGTGAGTGTAGCTGTGGTACGGTCTATGTTCAACTTATAGACAATTATCTTCATACGTCTGAAAAAATTAGGTGTACATTTGATTGTTTCAAAGATTCGAATTCTAAGATCACATTATTATCACAGCCACATGTTGTACACTATAAACACATCCTATAAACTCTTACTTTAGCTGAATATTTAAACTGCCACAGCATCCACTATACTTGTTAGTATCACTCAAATTAAAGCACATGTCGTATACTCTAGGCACACCCACATGTTGTATTGCATAGGCACACCCACATGTTGTATTACTTAAGCACACCCACATGTTGTATTGCATAGGCACACCCACATGTAACATAGACACACGCACATGTTGTATTGCATAGACTCACCCACATGTTGTATTACTTAGGCACACCCACATGTTGTATTGCATAGGCACACCCACATGTAACATAGACACATCCACATGTTGTATTACATAGACACACCCACATGTTATACTACGTAGGCACACCCACATGTTATACTACATAGGCACACCCACATGTTGTATTGCATAGGCACACCTACGTCTGCATTACTTAGCCAAGAGTGGCTGAATAATTTATTATTTCTCAATATTATTCCTTATCAAACTGCAATACTTGATTTCTGAGTGCTGAAGCACCCACAACTAATGATTAATGGCCGTTATTCCTTTCCCTGCATGATATGTATAAGAACACTATAATATTAATGTCAATTACTATTTAGCATTATTTAATGGCATCAAAATTAAATTTAAACAAAGCGGACTTTAAAAAATTATTAATTAATTTGTAATTTATTATTATATTTGGTAGTTATTGGCGTCACTGCTGCAGTCACACTGGTAGTCACTGTGATAGTGTATTCTATTGTACTACTAATTATAATTAAAATATGGAGAAGATTTAACAAAGAGAAAAGGTCAGTGGATTACAGTAAACTAATTGTTAATGAAAATGCACTTAACTACTGTTAGATAATTGAGAGTCTTTGCTACAATGTCTTAGTTCGACAGGAGAAGGCACCTTCAGCAATTGGAGGTGTTCACTATAAACGACTTCTGCACAAATTAAGGATATAATAGTATTGAACTGATGGATATTACTGCTATATTATAATTATGGTGCTTTTAAAATACTTACATTTTCCAAAATTAAGATATCAAGCCAAGCATACTGAAAACAACTATTAATAGCCAATCTTCTCTTCATTTCGTTATTTCTTCATTGATATATAGAGAACATTGTATTCTAATATGTTCAGTCTCTTTAATTGTCAAATAAATACAACAACAACAGCAAGTAATGCTACATATACTTAATTCAATGATATATTATACAATATGCAGATCTACAGATGTCCATGTGGAAACATGTGCTGCATATGGACAAGTCTCAATGGAACAGAGTGTATCTCACTATGAGACTGTGCATAATGATAAAGACATTTATGATAATTGATTAATAAATATACTATTGATCGATTGTACTGCATATTATTTGGTTAGTGTTCTGCACAAGCTATTGTTATACTAGTTACAGTTTGTTAGTGTATTAATTTGAAATAACTGTATAGTAACTTAACACAGAATGAAACATTAATGTGTGTGACAACTTTATGATAACCATTATGGCGTAAAATTCATCATGAAACAGCATTAAACAACTCCACTGGCTAAATTTGAACTACCTTAGAGGAGTTTAAAAAAACAGGGTTATTATATATTATTACAACTCTTCTATCAAATATATATTTTATCAAATGTTTTTACTTCTTCAAGTCTTCATTAATGGCTTTGTTGTTTTTGACATTCATAGATTCAGTCATTCTAGGCTAAAACTGTAATGAGATTTCATCTCTGTTTATTTTCAACTTCTAACCAAATCACTTCAATTTTGTTCAGCTTAGGAAGTTTATTTAAAAAAGTACACCAAATATCTATCTATCATTCTTGTACCTATTGATACAAGTTTAGAGTAGCATTTCCATAGTTTTCCATTAGCTAGATACTATAAATTTATTCTTCGTAATTAATTTACCAATGTATTCAAGATTACACCTGTTAATTGGAAAGGATTTCTATATAAATAAAAGTAATGGATGGTACCACTAAAGCAAATATCCTGGAAAGAGGATTTTGGTTGGTGTATTTGGTTTAACATCTGCTAGAGCAATAAATATCTATAGCTGCATCATAGCTCTATCCTACACTTGGAATACTGACTATTAGTACTGAATATTTATGGATGAAAGTACAAGAGAGAGGTCAAACAAAGTGGGGTCGCTCTCTTACTGAGACACTCCAAGCTCCGCCTTGCAGCTCTCTGACTGAGACACTCCAAGCTCTGCCCTGCAGCTCCCTGACAGAGACACTCCAAGCTCTGCCCTGCAGCTCTCTGTGGGAGAACTGGGAAACAACCAAGATAGGCTGCCACCAGAATGTCACAACTAGACAGTTTATTAAGCTGTTTTAATGCTTTCCACAGCCCAAACAGGTTCAAATCTATGCTTAAGTAGTTTGCAGAACTTAAGATTCACTGAATAGCAAGAAGTTACACTGAAGGTTGCTTGCACTGCCAAGTCATTATATATGTCTGAGCAGCACAAGCTAAGTGAGTGATGACAAGGCACAAAAGTAATGATGTTAATTGGATGTGTGGGAATATCTTAAGTGCTGAATGCAATATCAGTGATAGCTAATTACAGAACATAATGTTTAGTGTTCTTGTAGAAAGTGTGGTGGTTATACCACACTCTCTGACTGAGACACTCCAAGCTCTGCCCTGCAGCTCTCTGACTGAGACACTCCAAGCTCTGCCCTGCAGCTCTCTGACAGAGACACTCCAAGCTCTGCCCTGCAGATCTCTGAGACACTCCAAGCTCTGCCCAGCAGCTCTCTGACAGAGACACACCAAGCTCTGCCCTGCAGCTCTCTGACTGAGAAACTCCAAGCTCTGCCCTGCAGCTCTCTGAGACACTCCAAGCTCTGCCCTGCAGCTCTCTGACAGAGACACTCCAAGCTCTGCCCTGCAGATCTCTGAGACACTCCAAGCTCTGCCCTACAGCTCTCTGACAGAAACACTCCTTAAGCTCTGCCCTGCAGCTCTCTGAGACCCTCCAAGCTCTGCCCTGCTGCTCTCTGACTGAGACACTCCAAGTTCTGCCTTGCAGCTCTCTGACTGAGACACTCCAAGCTCTGCCTTGCAGCTCTCTGACTGAGACACTCCAAGCTCTGCCTTGCAGCTCTCTGACTGAGACACTCCAAGCTCCGCCCTGCAGTTCTCTGACAGAGACACTCCAAGCTCTGCCCTGCAGCTCTCTGACTGAGACACTCCAAGCTCTGCCCTGCAGCTCTTGACTGAGACACTCCAAGCTCTGCCCTGCAGCTCTCTGACTGAGACACTCCAAGCTCTGCCCTGCAACTCTCTGACTGAGACACTCCAAGCTCTGCCCTGCAGCTCTCTGAGACACTCCAAGCTCTGCCCTGCAGCTCTCTGACTGAGACACTCCAAGCTCTGCCCTGCAGCTCTCTGACTGAGACACTCCAAGCTCTGCCCTGCAGCCCTCTGACAGAGACATCCAAGCTCTGCCCGCATCTCTCTACTGAGACACTCCAAGCTCTGCCCTTCAGCTCTCTGACAGAGACACCCAAGCTCTCCCTGCAGATCTCGAGACACTCCAAGCTATGCCCAGCAGCTCTCTGACCGAGACCAGCCAGTCTGCCCTGCAGCTCTCTGACTGAGAAAACCTCCAAACTCTGCCCTGCAGCTCGCTGAGACCTCCAAGCTCCTGCCCTGCAGCTCTCTGACCGAGAGACTCCACGCTCTGCCCTGCAGATCTCTGAGACACTCCAAAGCTCTCGGGCCCCTACAGCTCTCTGACAGCACAACTCCTTAAGCTCTGCCCTGCAAGCCGCTCCTCTGAGACCCTCCTCCAAGCTCCTGCCCTGCTGCTCCTTACTGAGACCACTACTCCAAGTTCTGCCTTGCACTCTCTACTGAGACCCTCTTACTCCAAGCTCTGCCGAATGGAGCTTGCTCTCTGACTGAGACACTCCATGCTCTGCCCTGCAGCTCTCTGACTGAGACACTCCAAGCTCTGCCCTGCAGCTCTCTGACTGAGACACTCCAAGCTCTGCCCTGCATCTCTCGGACTGAGACACTCCAAACCTCTCCCCTTCAGCTCTATTACTGAGACATCCAGCTCTGCCCCCTTCATCTCTCTGCCAAGATAATACCTCACTTTACTCAAGCTCTCTTCCCTGCCAACTCTTTTACGCGCCCCTCCCCCCCCTCTCTTCCCTTCCCCTTCATCTCCGTCTTCCCTCCAAGCTCTGCCCTGGCAGCTCTCTGATACACACTCCCAGCTTGCCCTGCAGCTCTTCTCACTCTGACTGAGACCCTTCCAGCTCTGTCTGCCCTGCAGCTCTCTGACTGAGACCCCCAACTCCAAGCTCTGCCTGGCAGCTCTCCTGACAGAGACACTTCCAGCTCTGCCCCTGCAGCTCTCTGACTGAACACTCCTCCAGCTCTGCCCTGCAGCTCTCTGTCTGAGACACGCCAAGCTCTGCCCTGCAGCCCTCTTACGAGCCACTCCAAGCTCTGCCCTGCAGTTCTCTGACTGAGACACTCCAGCTCTGCCCTGCAGAGCTCCCTCTGACTGGACACTCCCACTCTGCCCTGCAGCTCTCTGACTAGATACCATCCAAAAGCTCTGCCCCTGCAGCTCTCTGACTGAGACACTCCAAGTTCTGCCTTGCAGCTCTCTGGCTGAGACACTCCAAGCTCTGCCCTGCAGCTCTCTGACAGAGACACTCCATGCTCTGCCCTGCAGCTCTCTGACTGAGACACTCCAAGCTCTGCCCTGCAACTCTCTGACTGAGACACTCCAAGCTCTGCCCTGCAGCTCTCTGACTGAGACACTCCAAGCTCTGCCCTGCAGCTATCTGACTGAGACACTCCAAGCTCTACCCTGCAGCTCTCTGACTGAGACACTCCAAGCTCTGCCCTGCAGCTATCTGACTGAGACACTCCAAGCTACGCCCTGCAGCTCTCTGACTGAGACACTCCAAGCTCCGCCCTGCAGCAATGATTACTCTGATACTACTTTCCACTTTCTACATTCTTTGTCTATGCAATTCACCTTACACTTTTCTCTGACTCTTCCTTAAGTCATCACAGTTTTCTTAACTAAATGGAATTATGTAATTCTCCTCTCCTTACCCGTACTTATCCCAGTTCAACATTTACTGGTGTCATGAAATTTGTTTCACAAATACATAAAACACTAATTAAAAAAATTACATTAATATAAATATAAAAATTACATAAATATACTTTCCCATTACAAAAGTATGTCGGTTGATAATAAATAGTGCTAATGAGAAATGTAATTTGTAAAGCATGTGCAGATATCTCATTAACAATTAGTGTGAAGTGTAGAGAATAAATTAGTATAGAAAAAATGTTTAATTGTTTTGAAATCAAGAAGGAGCCAGAACGATAGAAAAGAAGATTGCAATATTATAAAGAAGGTTATGCAAAAAACATTGTAAACTTGATGTGATCATAATTTTCTACCCTTTCCAAATCACTGACTGTTAGTAGACTGCCAGTCACCATATTTCTTTGGATCCTCTAGCTAGTCATTATTTTGTCACAGGATGATTTTGTTGATGTTACAGTTATATGTAAATATTCTATAATTGTATTCAAACTTATATTTTTAGCTATTCATAATATTATAAGGAAAGTCCCTTCACTACTTTATTGTTTTCTTAAAGTTGTTGTTGATTCAATCCGACAGATATTGTTGTTACAAGTTAGTGTTAGATTCTTTAAAAGCCACAAAAATGACTTTCACTTCATTTTTGTTCGCAGTTACGAGAAAGCCAATTAGTATGTAGTACTTTCTTAGTATACAATATTGAAACGTGAACTATGGGTTGTTTTTTTGTGCTATTGAGTCCACTTAAGTATATTATGAAACGATTCGTGTGGAGAGTTAAGTGTTAAAACATATCACATTAATTATCGTGTGGATTAGAGGAAAATAAATATATACCTGTAAGTGTAATATCAGAGTTGCAGCTGCATATGTGCAACCAATATCTCACGAGGAGTATGTGGCACGTGCTCCTATGTGTGTATAATGACAGTTTAAGATGGGACTTGTAAGACTGAAAATAGTCACACACTTCATTTGACCTCCACCAACATTAAAAAGAATACTTAGCTACACTAACACATACACTTTATTATTCTGAGCCTCGCTGACCACTCACTTCTTGCCACAATCGGTTTATTCTCTTACCAACTGTTGTTATTCATATTCTCTCAGTTATTTCGTAGTTCTCCATTATAAGAATATTTGCCCTTACCAAACTAGTGGAGTTGTATACTATTTGTGGTGCTAATTGCCGACTGACACCAGCCGGCTGATTGTTCCAGATTAGCATTTAGTTATCTACTCAATTCCAAATCCCAAAAGCTACTGCCCCAAGGGCGCCAATCCAACAGTGAGCCTCGTACCAGGCAGACGACACGACAGTAATGTCTTTCCCAATAATGTCTCCTCATGGATACATAGCTAGGCCCAAATTTACAACTCGGGCTGTCTTCCCAACTGCCATATTGAGTGTGAGTGAGATTACTTGATGTGGATTAAGTATTGCCTACTCAACAAATACTCTTTCATATTATAGCAAACAATTATTACCATAAGCATCCACTGCTCACACATGTTCTGCTGCTAATATGAACTGTTCTATACTATTCTTGTGGCAGTAAACCCTAATGCAATTAAAGTTATGACCAGTCATAGATTCAGTGCTGCCCGAAAACTCAAAGAACTTCACAGTAACCTGGCGAGATTCAGCTATTTGGATCAAAGAAGCCATTCTTCTGTGATGTGGCAGTTCATTATGGCCACTAAACCATCTCAACGTGGAAGTAGTGAAGGTCAATTGTAGCAGTTATAGCTTATAGTAATGTTGAGCCTTCAAATAAAATGAGCAGAACCTGTACTTCACTAATATAATATCAAAACATTCAGAAATGACCAACACAAAGGCAAGAATTCTACCCTTTAATGCAACATTAATTAAGACAAACTGTGAAACATTCTCAGTTGAGCCTTTTAATTAATTGATCAATATTATAGTATCACAGTGGAGTAAAAACTGTTTTGAACACTTTAGCTACAAAACCAAATTCTGTAATGTCACATTTCACATTTATTGCTACTGTTAGTAATTTCTTGCATGGTAATCAACTTAGCTAATAGCATGATTTTGATAACAATTTTCAGGTCGTGAGCTTGCATCTAGTTGTGACATAAATATATAGTAATTGATTAAAATAAATCATAGTCAAGAAAATGCACTCGATTCTAAACTTGGAACAGAAACAGAATCCATACGGAGTTTAGCTTATGGCTTTTGTCAGCTTTTCCTTCACTAGTTCTAATAAAAAACAACAAAACAAGTCTCCAAGTAGCTACTAGCGTAAAGGGACTAAACATCTCGCTCTACTCCACCCCCTCTCTTGGCATTTTTTTTTGTTGCTTATAAGCAATTAGTGCAGATAAAGTGCCCACTAAATTGCTTTCTTCGCATTACGACCGTCTTGATCGCTACGCCAATCTTAACTCAGTAATATAGCTGTACCAGGTATAAAATGAAGTCCGGAGACGCCATGAGCAGTATACTGTTCTTGTTCCCAATACTCCTGGGCATTCTAACTAATGCAGATGGGCAATGTAAGTTAGTAACACTGAAACATGTATTACTCAGTTGGCTAATAGATAGCTAATTATATAGTACAGGATGCTAGCTAGAAAATTATTATTATGAAAAGCTTTATGTACTACATATTTTAACTTTTAGGTATCATTACTATTAGCTATAATGATTGTAGATAATTCATAATCAACCCTAAACATCCTCCGAACAAAATAAGAAAAAAAAAAAGCAAGCTGGAGTCATATTTGAGGTTTAAATGAATTGAATTTCCAATTTCTATGTTCATTTTTAAAAAATGCAGGACATTTCTTACATACACTATCCAAATCTACAACAAATTAACAAAACTGTAGGACAATTTCCTTCTTAGTTCCCAGGATATACAAATTCCACTGTCAAAATGCAGGAAAGATTCTTCATATAATATTTACAATATGCAAGAATGAGAGTATTACAAGCAAAATGTAGGAAGGAACGCTCATAGAGTATTTTCAATATAAAAATAAGTGCATCAAAATGTAAGATATTTCTCACATTGACACTCCTAATATGAAAGTGATAGCAGCCATGTCTTGAAAAATACTTACCATAATTTTCATAAAGCAAAAAGGGTTCTGCAAATGCAGACCATTTACCTCAATAAGATACCAAACTTAATGATAAAGTGAAAGAAATTATGATGAAGACAAAATACATAAAGGAGAGTATTAAAATGTAGGAGTATTTCTGTCTACTATTTGTTTGAAAGAACCCACACATAATGGTTACCATAAAACTTTTCATTTTGGTTGTAGGAAGTTTTCCAGCACCATGAAAGTTTGACGAAATATATCCCTTTAGCATAAAATTTCCTCTACATATTTTTCTAGAAAGATATGTGCACTTGGTGCGCCAGAAAATTTCCCGCATTTTTTTTGCAGGAAATTTTCCTGCACTTATTATGCCAGAAAATTTCCCGCATTTTTTTTTGCAGGAAATTTTCCTGCACTTATTATGCCAGAAAATTTCCCGCATTTTTTTTTGCAGGAAATTTTCCTGCACTTATTATGCCAGAAAATTTCCCGCATTTTTTTTGCAGGAAATCTTCCTGCACTTTTGCCAGAAAATTTCTTGCTTCGGTCTGCTAGAAAATTTTAGTCTGGTGTAAAATTGGTTGCATAATTATCTCGTATCATTTGCCAAAAAATATTTGCTGCATTTAAGTAGTGGATCATAGCTAAATTGAATGTGGATCATTGAATGATTACATTGAGACAAAATAAAAGTACAGTACATAATGAGTTTGCATACTGTCAGATGTCACCTTTTAATTGTTTTTGTTTTTTTGTCGTAGAGACATTTTGATACTTTTGCTTCTGGTTTTTATGACTTTCAACCCATCTGTATGCTTAACCTGTTTTTCAGCACCATCTTTAGGTACACTGTTTAGCGTAGCTAGTTTTTCAGCTTCACTCAATTGTTCCAGCAGCTCTTCGGTATTAATGGAATGATCAGCAACTGAGTTCACAATTTCAGAAGGGACCACTTGCACAGGATTTGTTGATTCTTGTCTGGAACTATCAAGATTATTGTCCGATACTTCTTTCTCTGAAATTCCATTATCTAACCAGTCATCTAATTGAGCTATTATCAACTTAGCCTTTTCGTCCTAAGCATGAATAGAGCAGCACACAATTCCTTCATCAATACAGATCTGAATCAGCTCACCTAAGCATTATAAATAGCTAATGAACATACCTCTTTAATTTTGATACAACTTACCAGATGAGCTATAAGTATCAAAAACATAGTCAGGACGTGAATGTGTTACAAGATACTTGATCCAGCCAGTGCAAGTCATACTAGAGATGACAGTATCTTCTAGGTCAGGTTGACATACCATTGAATTGACTCCAGGGCCTGCAACATTCAGAAGGATATGGCCACTAGGAATAGATCCAGGTCCAAGCCATGCTAACACAATAGGTTCAGATATGCCAATAGAAATATTATCTGTCAATCAATGCATACAGTAATAACTATGACAAGAATTACTGAAATGCAAATAAACTTACTCTCACACCTCATATTCGAGGTTACCATGAAGATGGAACTCGAAGTGGCATTACAGGCCAATAATAGGTTTTTTATTTTTTCGGCTGCAGTACAATTATTTATGTTGTATATGGTTACAACACAGTTATGTAGATGTGACATAACAACACTTGTAATAATATCTTCTATGCCCTGGTAGCAGATCTACATAATTTACATAATAGAAAAGAGCATTACATTGTAACGCATAATCTTGGCTTGCAAAATCAATGTATGAGGGATTACTGGTGAACCGGTATTGGTACACAATATAGGTTGATTTCATGAAAGAGTTATACTACCTGAGCTAAGTCCTTTATATTGTGATTATTATCACAGTTATTATCTGATACCGGACTTACCTCTTTCACATTAAGCATAAAAAAACTACATCTTTGATAATCGACCATTCCAAGATGGTTATTGTCTGCAACCAACACAGAAACCATAGATTTTCTCATGACAGGAACAATAAAAGGACTACTTTTTGTGGAAGAAGCTACCATAGCACTTTTAGCCCGCTGGCAGTGAGCCTATATAAATATGTATGCACAATGACCACAAATATGAACAGAAGGTCTACTCAACAACATATAATTATGGCACTGACCAGAAATGCTCTGGGCAGAGGCTTCCCTTTCTGTATATTAAATTTTACAATAACATCTTCCTTGGTAGAGTCAGGCAATTTCCTCTCAGCAATATCCCATTCCTTTATGTCAACTTCCTGTAAAAATGCTGATTTGGCTATTGAGAGTGTTTTAAGTTGATCAATCTTCCCATTAGCTTCATTAAAAGTAATTGAACCACTTAACAATTCATTAAGAAGTTGTTCTTTGTCAGCACACTATATAATTAAAATATGATTGTACCAAAATCTATTTTAACAGCCAACAGCTAAATTACCCCTAAGCCCTGGAAGCACTTGAAGTGAGACAGCTTAATAGAATACTGTCCTTGGAGGGCTTTTTGAAGGGTTCCTCCAATCATTAATCTCTCTTTTTGGCCTTTTAACTTTCCCAACTCATATCTCCTGAAAACATCCTGCATTTTATGATAGACTGCAGTAGGCTGTAGTGCCATCTGTATGGCCTGTTCTATAAGTGCTTGACTCTATTAAATGCAGCATAAAATTAAACATAGATAGAAAGAAAAAAAATGACCTTACAATTTGGGAAGTTGTCAATAAAGCCAAACATTCTTGCTTAAATGCAATATATTTTTTGAGTTATATCTCTCCCTGGGTAAGTCAGTTTTACCGTCATCTGTCACTCCATCCATAGCAAAATGCACGAAATATAACTTTCGACAACATGCCGCCAGTTCTGCAAATCCAGTGGAACGTTGAATACTATTAAATTCGTTGTGCTGCTTTGCCAACATCATGGCTGCCGTCCTTGGAATGTCATTTGCATATATTGCGCATTTTCTATTGGCTATGTTGCGCGTTCCCATAGTATTAATATTTCTTATGGCATGCCAACGCTGTACTCCTCCAATTACCTATTATGTTTATAATGTATATGTACCATATAGCTTACTGAACGACTTTACCTCATAAGTATAATTATGTCGATTTACAGCCTTGAACTCATTGACACTGCATGATGCAATCACAAGTAGGGGATCAGTCAGGTCTTCATGATCAGTCTCCTCTTCTTTTAACATGTTCACTAAATATTGTACAAACCATTCCTTTACCTCCCTGACTTGGTAGTAATCAGAAGGCTCCTTCAGCAAATCAAAAGAAAGATCGTACACACCTGCGATAAACAACAATCTGGCTACGTGGTATTTCAGGGTAATAATAACGTCATGTAATTAGACATAAATGCTATGTTGTCATGACAATTACTTTACACAAAATGTTAAATGTTATTCAATAGTTCATAATATTATCCCACAATCTCCTATAACAAACACACCATAACTATAAACTGAAATAAGATCAATCTCTGAAGAAACTTTCTCCCAGAGAATGTAGTTGTGTAGGTAGGGTGGGGGATTCAGGTGGGTTCTGTGAACCACCTTTTCAAAGATAATGATATTCACGAGTTTCAATATGTAGAAATTAAAGCCAGTCACATATTCTAAATAAGTCTAAGGGCATAATTAATTATATCCATGAGTGTTAGTACACAGTAATTAAAACTAGTCACATTTAATTTAATAATCTAACTGTCAGTACAGGTCAAAGGTCACAATCTTAAGCTACAAAAAAGTGGTTCATTAGTTGCCTCCTTTTTCCCTTCATTTTATTAACTTCCATCCATAGTTCAAGGGACCTCAGTATTTGGTAGCTGATACAATAGCTTAGATTGTACACAATATTCAATTGGGGCAGTAGTGCTTCATAAAGATTGACAAATTGTTATAGCTACATATCATCTCAGCTTGAGAAAATACACCAATTAAAAAGGTTACGGCTCACTGTAGAGATATATTATTATACTGATGGAAATATCATTTCAACATTTCATCACAGAGTGCATTAGCAACACATGCAACACTTTTTAATTGTAAAGCCTAATGACTGCTAGTTAATTAATTACTGTGGCTAACATTCCATACCCAGCCAACCAGCTGTTCTAGCTTGCCCTCTATTTACTCATTCAATTCCAAGCTGACTTCACTCTTTTGCTGAGACAACCCATACTCTCTCTATAAGCACACATTTGTAATTTAAGTTATCGTTGTCAGCCTGTGGTAAGAGGTTGAGACATTAGTTGTATGTCATGTATTTAATTTTTTTTCACTTGACTACTACTTACTACTTTTGCCTTCATTATCAAGTTTGGCTTAAAGCTTTTCAATTGATTGAGTAATATAAAACTCTGTAGTCCTGGCAAATCTTGGAAAAAGAATATGATATTGTTTTAATGAGTGCATCACAGTCCAACCAGCTGCCTGGCACACATGAACTTTGTGGCTATTGTGGTTTGTGAATTGGGTAAGCTTGAATACAACTTGTGGCTTGATAGCAAACCCTGGTAAAATGTTGTTGTTGTTTTTCTCTTCCTTTTCTCCATTAGTGACAGCTTAGTAGCAGACTAGGCGGGGTTAATACCAGGCGGAGTACCAGCAACGGTTGGTGGTTAGGTAGGAGGGGAGTGTCTGGCGGGGTCATGCGCACAGGGCTCCCCACGTGTGGGAGGTGAATAATTAGAATATACTAGCGGGGAAGAGAAAAGTTGCGGAACGAAAGATTTTAAGATTGTGATCATGGAGAAAGAGCCCATTTTCAAGAAAAGGAGAGTGTGTGAGCCCTCTGCTGCTGGTACTGGTGCTTCCACTTCTGGTACTTCCTCAGTTGCCGGTACCTCGGGGGCAATTGATGCTTGTGACTTTGAGAGCAGGGTCAAAGCGCTGGTGGAGGAGGCGCTCAGGGCACACTCGGTGGCCAGAAGCAGCTGCAATAGTGGCACTGGTGGGAAGTCAGGCGTTGGTGGTGACTCCAGCAGTGGTCTGGGCAGCAGCAGCTCTAGCAGTGGTGCAGTGGGGGGTATGTTTGTTAAAATAGCCGATTTGGTGTTTTATTTTGCTCTATTTATTGTTGTATTGCCTGGCTGGCCATGGTGGAGCCACGGATTGAGATGATGGTAGTTTTACTCTTTTATCTATTATATATACTTACTGTCTGCCAATACTTTTCACTAGTGGTAGTAGGTAGGTGGTGTACTGAAATAGGAAGAAAAAAATAAATAAATAAAATAAATAAATAAATAAATAAAATAAAAGGGGCCTACGAAACGTTGTCAGCATGTGTATTGTGATGTGAGCATGTGGCTCACTTGATGGAAGGGCGTGTGGCCCTACATAGTATATGAAGTATTGTGTTGTGAGCATGTGGCTCACTTAACAGTAATGACTTAAAGGGCGTGTGGCCCTACATAGTATATGAAGTATTGTGTTGTGAGCATGTGGCTCACTTAACAGTAGTGACTTAAAGGGCGTGTGGCCCTACATAGTATATGAAGTATTGTGTTGTGAGCATGTGGCTCACTTAACAGTAGTGACTTAAAGGGCGTGTGGCCCTACATAGTATATGAAGTATTGTGTTGTGAGCATGTGGCTCACTTAACAGTAGAGACTTAAAGGGCGTGTGGCCCTACATAGTAGATGAGTATATGATGTATTGTTTTACGAGCTTGTGGCTCACTTAACAGTACTGACTCAAAGGGCGTGTGGCCCTACATAGTATATGAAGTATTGTGTTGTGAGCATGTAGCTCACTTAACAGTAGTGACTCAAAGGGCGTTTGGCCCTACATAGTATATGAAGTATTGTGTTGTGAGCATGTAGCTCACTTAACAGTAGTGACTGAAAGGGTGTTTGGCCCTACATAGTATATGAAGTATTGTGTTGTGAGCATGTGGCTCACTTAACAGTAGTGACTCAAAGGGCGTTTGGCCCTACATAGTATATGAAGTATTGTGTTGTGAGCATGTAGCTCACTTAACAGTAGTGACTTAAAGGGCGTGTGGCCCTACATAGTATATGAAGTATTGTGTTGTGAGCATGTGGCTCACTTAACAGTAGTGACTTAAAGGGCGTGTGGCCCTACATAGTATATGAAGTATTGTGTTGTGAGCATGGGGCTCACTTAACAGTAGTGACTTAAAGGGCGTGTGGCCCTACATAGTAGATGAGTATATGATGTATTGTTTTACGAGCTTGTGGCTCACTTAACAGTACTGACTCATGGGGGTGTTACCCTACATATTATGAAGTTCTGTGTTATGGGCATGTGGCCCACTTAAAGCAGCGACTGGAAGGGTGTGTGGCCCTACATGGTTTATGAAGTATTGCATGTGGCTCACTTAACGGCAGGGTCCCGAAGGGTGTGGGGCCTTATATAGTGGTTGAAGTGCTGTGTTATGTGCATGTGGCTCACTTGATAGCAGTGACTTACATGATATGCGGTTCCCCATGGTAGTTAGGTATAGTGCTGTGAGCGTGTGGCTCACTTAGCAGCACCTAGGGAGAGGCGGGGTATGTGGCCCCCGCTTTGGCTCGGAGGAGCATAGGCGTGGTATTGGGACTGTGTGCATACAGGCCTGGGCACTGTCGATGACCATGCTGTGGTGGCACTGGGCCTACCGAAGTCAGCAGATGGCGCGAAGCCAGAGGGCGTGGTTCCGTCCAGTCACCAAGCGGAGGGGGCAGCAAAGGCTGCAGAGGTGGCAGCAAAGGCAGCGGAGGTGCCGTGCCGTTTCTCCCACTGCTGTGCCCGGTTGGGGATCATGCTAGGAGGTTTGCCCTCCTGCGTTTGAAGCGCCTCCTGGGGAGGAGGGTCGTCGTGGCCTTAGCTGATCGTTGTCCAGGGACATTTTGTGGCTATTTTGTGTGGAACTTTGTTGTGCGATGAGTTCGCTTGTGGTTCATTCTTATTATGTTGATTATAAAAATTTTAAAAAAAATAAAAATAAAAAAATAAAAAATAAAAAAATAAAAATAAAAATAAAAAGTTTGTTAGTATACGTGGCATGTGCCAGTAGGAGTGGTTGCAATGGAGAGTAAGGGTACTTGGACCTGTTGATCCTTCTCCCGCAAAACTGGTCCATGTGAACCGTTTTGGGCTGGTCCCAAAAGGCCATGCATCGGGGAAGTGGAGGAGGTTAATCGTGGACCTTTCATTTCCCGCTGGGAATAGTGTCAATGATGGAATTGACCCAGGGTTATGCAGTCTGCAGTATACATCAGTGGATTTTGCCTGTCACAAGGTCCTGGAGTTGGGCAGGGGGCGAATCTAGCGAAGTTTGACGTATCAGGCATTCAGGACAGTGCCGGTCCATCCGGATGACCGGCACCTCTTGGGTATGCAGTGGCGGGGCCGCACCTACGTAGATAAGGTGCTCCCCTTTGGCCTCCGATCAGCACTGAAGCTGTATAATGCCATTGCCGATGGTCTGTTGTGGATCTTGGCTAACACTGACCAGGTGATATGCATCCACTACTTGGATGATTTCTTACTATTTGGAGCACCAGACTCATGTCAGTGTGGGGTGTCCTTAGAAAGGGCACTGGCCCGGTGCAAGGGGTTGGGTGTGCCGATAGCCCCGGCAAAGACTGAGGGCCCTGCCACCAAATTGACTTTCCTGGGGATAGAGTTGGATACGGCCTCATTGACGATAAGCCTTCCCCGGGAAAAGCTGGAACGCCTGTGTACCATGATTCGGGATTGGGAGTCAAAGAAGTCTTGCACCAAGAGGGAGCTGCTGTTACTGATTGGGTACTTACAGCACGCGTGTCTGGTTATTAAACCGGGCCGGTCCTTCCTCCGGCGAATGATTGACGTTTCAGCCAGGGCGAGAGCACTGCACCATAGGGTGCGGCTGAATGCAGGCTTCCGGTCAGACCTTAAATGGTGGAACTGTTTTTTGCCTGTGTGGAATGGCACTTGCCCGATGTCCAGCGTGGTTAAGGGCGAGCCACAAGTGGTGCTCACTACTGATGCGTCAGGTGCATGGGGTTGCGGGGCCTATACATGCACAGGTCTCTGGTTCCAACTCAAGTTTCCTGATAGCTGGTCAGAGATTCATAATATGGTGAAGGAGCTACTGCCGATTGTTATGGCAGTGGCCGTGTGGGGGCGCCTCTGGAAGGGTGCAACGGTGTCTTGCAGATGCGACAACATGGCGGTAGTTGCAATCGTTACTCCGGCAAAAGTAAGATGGACAGGGCAATGCACCTGATGTGGTGTTTATCGTTTTTCTTGGCACGATGGGACGTGACATTAGTCTGTCAGCACATCCCTGGTGTCGACAATGGCGCAGCTGATGCGTTATCTAGGGATTCTCTCCTTTTATTCCAGCAGCTGGTGCCGGAGTCAGCGGCAGAGGCCACCCACATCCCAATGGGACTCCTCCAGTGCCTAGTCAGAGACACCCCGGATTGGACAAACGTGGACTGGGTGACCCTGTTCAGAGGTTCTATATGATGGGCTTGGCCGAATCTACACATAAACTTTATGCTTGTGGGGTGAGACGATTCATGGGGATATGCGCTACGGCCGGCCAAGCTCCAGTGCCAGTGGATGAAGACACACTGTGCCATTTCGCTGCCTCGTTGGCAGTGGATGGTCTCCGCCACAGGATAATTAAGTCGTATATCGCAGGAGTGCGTCACCTTCATATCTCGGAGGGCTACGGGGATCCATTCTCGGCTGGCTTGCATAGGTTACACTACGTCTTGCGGGGTGTGAAGCGTGCTGAAGGCATGGCAGGGGTGTCAAAACGTGAGCGTAGGCCTATTACACCTGACTTGCTTCGCAAGATCAAAGGAGTGTGGAACCCTCGTGCACACGAGGCAGATGTGGTCATGCTTTGGGCGGCATGCTGCCTGGCATTTTTCGGCTTTATGCGGATCGGGGAACTGACAGTGCCATCGGACGATGGCTACGATGCCTCTGGTCACTTGTCATGGGGAGATGTGTTGGTCGATGATCCTGCTCACCCTTCAAGAATAGAAGTTCGCATTAAAGCCTCGAAGACAGACCCTTTCCGACAAGGGATTTCTATTTTTATTGGCAGAGTGGCATCCGATCTCTGTCCAGTGGCTGCCATGTTGGCTTACTTGGTGGTGCGAGGCAAAAGTGCTGGACCTCTGTTCAGATTCATTGATGGCAAGCCTCTAACCAGGCAGCGCCTGGTTACTGCAGTCAAGGTTGCACTGGAAGAAGCAGGCGTTGAGCCAGGTCAATACTCTGGACACAGTTTCCGCATTGGTGCAGCCACTACGGCGGCAGCTAGGGGCCTGGAGGACTCCACAGTTAGGACCTTGGGACGGTGGAAAAGTCTCGCGTACTTGGAGTACATAAAGATTCCAAGGGCACAGCTTGCATCGTATACAGCAAGAATTTGTTGAACTCGCAAGTGTACTGGAACGGGTGGCTGTTGCTGTTGGTAATACACACTTACTGCAGTTCCTGTGGTGTATGTTTAGGTAGCTGTTGTTTGTGTATCGCATTCTTGTTACAGTTATTGTAGTTGTTTATTATTTCGTAATTATACTATTAAGCTGATTGGGGGGCGGGGTTTCCGGCTCCACCTGAGCCAAAAGACTCAGCTACTAGAGCTGCGGCCATGGGAGAGCAGCTGGGGAGGGATGACAAGGTAAGTAGGTGTACATAATAATGGTGGTAACATTAATTGGCATTTGTATGTGGGAATAATGGTTCACTGCCGGGGCATGAGAGGGCTGGCAGTGAACTAGGGTGTTTTCAAGGTACGAGCTGCAGGATTAATGACAGCTTAGTAGCAGACTAGGCGGGGTTAATACCAGGCGGAGTACCAGCAACGGTTGGTGGTTAGGTAGGAGGGGAGTGTCTGGCGGGGTCATGCGCACAGGGCTCCCCACGTGTGGGAGGTGAATAATTAGAATATACTAGCGGGGAAGAGAAAAGTTGCGGAACGAAAGATTTTCCCACCCACCCACACCTTACCTGACCGAAAGAGGAATTAGTAAGGGGGGGGGCATCTTTTATTTCTTTTAATTTTAACCTCCGGTAAGCAGTTTTCCTGTTTACCGTGAAAACGTGGGTGCCGGAATTAAAGGGGCTTGCCCCGCCCCGTTAATTACACCCCAGTCAGCCCAAGCTGATTGGGGGGCGGGGTTTCCGGCTCCACCTGAGCCAAAAGACTCGGCTACTAGAGCTGCGGCCATGGGAGAGCAGCTGGGGAGGGATGACAAGGTAAGTAGGTGTACATAATAATGGTGGTAACATTAATTGGCATTTGTGTGTGGGAATAATGGTTCACTGCCGGGGCATGAGAGGGCTGGCAGTGAACTAGGGTGTTTTCAAGGTACGAGCTGCAGGATTAAGCTTCTCTGACTGGTAGCTTAGGCCTGGCACCAATCAGCAAAGACTTCTGATTTCATCAATAATAATTATGTTTAGTTGTGATGCAGGACAATTAGGAAACATCACAGAGAAATAGTTGCATAAGTACCCAGTGACTAGCTCAAACCCATGAAACCTCAATTATCCAGCATTGCATGTGTCAATAGTAATTAAGGTAACCCACAATGTGTAGTATCAGCAGCTTTGTTAAATTGGTACCAAAGAGTCAAAAGAATCTTCCTTATGCTTAGTATCACAGTATACGACACCAACTGTCTACAAATTACTCCTCCCACTACACTGATTATTTCCTCCTTTCACAAATCTCCTCCAGCATGATCAAATTTCAGTCGGCTCAACATGTACATAGTATGGTATATATGTGTGTGTGTATGTGTATAAAAATGGATGTAACATGTGTGCATGCATGTATATGTCAGTCTCCCAGAAGCCAGCCCATGTATCTAGAGGATATCCAGCCCAGCAAAAAGGCAAGCAGTAGAAGTTTGCTATGAGCACCAAAATAATAATTAAGTCCTAATTAATAAATGTGGTTTACTTGCATGGGGACACTACTTTAGCACAAATACACACCATGTAACTATTCATTGTACACTATCCCAAGCACATGCAACCCAAACAAACATACATACACAATAGACCCACAATGGCTATAAAAATTTTTAGTATGATTAGGTTGTGAGCATGAAGCTTATATCAATTATAATGGTAAGATCAAAAAGAAAGCTTCCATCATTGATTAAGTTTCCTTGATTTAGCGCTCAATTCAAGTCAGGTGTTTCTCGGATCAAACAGCAATTGAATCTTGGCAAATTTTCTGTCAATGCATGGTACGGTCAAGATCCAAGATATCAAAATAGAAAAAAATTATTTCCCAATTGCTTTGCATATGCATTCCAATTCTACTAAAAATACACTTAATATACACATATATTCCCTACTATCCTAACAACAATCTAAATAGCTATGATACCACCAAAATGAAGCAATAAAAAAAAAAAAAAACACATGATATCTCACCTATTTGATAATCTGGAATTTTTTCTTCTAGATCACGTTTGTGCTCTTTATACCCTTTCTTGGTCATCTTAGCATTAGGTGGATCAATAGCTTCAACAGTACTTCTGCATCTCTTCCTTCCTTGTGAAGTGGCTGGATCGTTAGATGTGTCTCCATCTGTGGCTTCATTGATGAAACTGACAATACCATTGGTCTTTGAAGATAGACTGGCACAAAAGGTCTTCACATCAGAAAGATAAGGAGCCATTTCCGCACAGAAATCATTAGCATCCTTTGTAAAGTTGGCAAGTCGGCAATTAAAACTATATTTATTGCTCCCATCATTGTCATGACCTTTAAACTGAGGAAACAAATTATCAAACAAAATGTTGATGGTAGTTTGCTAAACACACAGACATTATGCTAGCTAGTTTATTCTTTGTCGCACCACAAACACTCCAAATTGTGGAAGCCTAACTAATCAATGTAGGCAGCTAAAATGGTAGTAGTATAGCAATGACTGTTAAAATACTCACGTTTATGACATCTGCACTCCTAACAGATGCATGTACAACAGGTCCACTGGAAACACCATTGGTTAACTTCATTCGACTTCCTTTTTTCCAAAGAAAAACTTGCTTGTCTTGTGTGAAGAAAGTCAAATGCCAAGGTTTTGAAGAAACATTTACACATTCTAAGCTGCAATGTTCACTGCCTGAAGTTGAAGCCATTTTACTGAACACTGAATTCTATTGGCTACAGGCTATAAAAAAAACCACATGGTGTTAATTACTTCCTGAGCTTCCAGCAAGCTCATTGGACAATAGGCAAATTCAAATTCTTGAATGGAGTTCAAGATGGAAGTTGATGGATGCTTATCGTTTAGTTCTGATTGCAGCAATGGTTCTTCAGTAAGTGGCCTGGAGATGCTTCCCTTATTGACTAACCCCACAAGGAACAGAACAAGAGGTAATGTTTTAGCTGTATTGGTTCAGATAGCTATTGAATATTTGTATCAGACAGAGTAAGTTAGAACCTGTCTTCACAGTGTGTAGCTAAAGGGCTTTACAATAATTTCAGGCATTTTAAGAAGTAAGACAATCTTACAGTAACACAATTAAGCTTTCACTATTATAGGTGTTTACATAGGACCAATTATCTCACTGTATGCATGAAACTGCCACAAATATTATTGTATGTTAAACTTTGTACCACATGCACAGCAACATTAATTCATGACATAAATGTCATTAAACCGGTATGAGCCCTCATAACCCACCTCCCTACATCCCTGGACTAGCTTGCTCCCCATTTGTGCTATATATTATAATTACTTATACAATGAAATCGACTGTTGCAGGTCAACCAGAGTTTTCAACTGCCAGTCTAATGTCTCAGTATTGCTGTCAATGTAAGCAAGTTACTTGTTTCAAATTGCTATCACAAAGTACAATAGAGCGCATACGATTAACAGTTTATTCGTTATCGGAGACTGAGCAGACTCAGCTTGTTTTGAATTATATGCAAGAGCATAGCCAAGATGAAGGTATTGTTTATTCAGTAGGTGGTCACCAGGTGTGTGAGACGTGCTTCAGGAAGGTATATGGATTCCGATACAATAGATTTGCAGCAATAAAAGCCAAATTTCATAATGGCATATTAGTAGCTGAGCATGGTAGGACAGGAAGATGTGAGATTACCGACTCCAGCATTCGAGTTATTAGTTGGCTCCGTACATTTAGTGAAAAAGTTGGAGACCGAATGCCTACTTCATCAGCTATTCATTTGCCTTCTTGTCTCACTAAAGCCGATGTTTATACTTTAGCTAAAGACGACTTATCACAAGGAGACATGGAATGCTGTAGTATATCTACATTTTATGACATTTGGAGCAAACATTTCCGCCATGTCAAGATTCCTAAGGTAATTTGTATTTTTTTTAATAAACGGCATTGATGGAATTTACCTTCTTGCATGGCAGGAGAACCGTTTTTCAAAATGTAATGTATGCACTGCAATCAAAGAAGGTCGAGAAAGAACACTTAATAAAGAAATTAGAAAATGGCTCACAGAAATTTTAGAACAACACATTCAGCTTGAAAAGTATGGCTACTATATTTTGGCACAAACACAAAATTAAACATCATATATTTTATTCTTAGGAGTGAAAGAGAGAAGTATGCTAAACACAGACAAAAGGGAGAGAAAAAGCCAAGGCAATACTTAAGCATTATAATAGATGGAATGGATCAGTCTAAAACAGACATACCCCACATTGTCAACAACCCCAAAGTGATGGCTGGTGCTTACAGGCTGGAAACACATATCACTGGAGTTAAAGTTCATGGCCGATTCACTATGATGTTCATAGACAGTGGACAATTTAACCATGACACCAATCTGACTGTGGAAGTTTTATTACGAGTATTTTATCAGTTGAAGGTAAGAATTCTATCAATATGATGTAAAGTGATTCATAGTGATGTAAACATATAAGCTGCAGGATGGATTACCAGAAGTGCTGTATATTCAGATGGATAATACTTGTCGTGATAATAAGAACAAGTTTACACTCACATTTGCTGCTGTATTGGTTGAATTGGGAGTGTTCAGAAAGGTATTTAGGATTTGATTTGACTGATCCCAGGTTGATATAGATATTTATGTGTGTAGGTGAAGTTTGGATTCCTACCAGTTGGACATACTCATGAGGATATAGACCAAACATTTTCATGCATATCTCGAAAACTGAAACATCGCAATGCACTGACTATTCCAGGTCACCTAACCTAGCAAAGTTATAAGCTACATGTAACTATACACTTTTCCTTGTTTTGTTTTTCCAGATCTTTGTCAAAGTATAGAAGTTTCTTTCTCACCACCTCCTACAAGTGGTGGTTTTGGATTCTGTAACTGATGTCAAGGATTGGATGTCAGATCAAACTCCTCTACTCCATGACCATCTTAAGGCAGATCAAACTCCTCTACTCCATGACCATCTTAAGGCAGATCAAACTCCTCTACTCCATGACCATCTTAAGGCACAGCAAACTCCTCTACTCCATGACCATCTTAAGGCAGATCAAACTCCTCTACTCCATGACCATCTTAAGGCAGATCAAACTCCTCTACTCCATGACCATCTTAAGGCACAGCAATTCAAGTTTCAACGTAATGAATCAGGAGAGTGTGTCATGTTTTATAAAGAATGGAGTACCGACCCATTCTGGTTACCTCAAAGTGGGCTTGCTTTTCTTCCCAATGGCAACACTATTCCCAGCAAGTTGCCATTGATGGTGACACCCTATTATGATCCAGACAATTTGAAACTATTGGAAAATACTTTGAAAAGGATTAGAGGATATTTAAATAAATCAACTCTCAGTGCCTCTGCCTGGTGGACTAACTGGCTTAAACATGCTCATCAGCTCAGTCAGAAGACAAAATCTCAGCCAATAAAAGGTGAAAGTGTTTGAATCATTTAAGATTAAAATTACAAGATTATAATATTTATATAAAATTATATTTGTAGGTATCAACTATTTAGAACAGCTAATTGATGGAGCAGAAAGCTCAAAACAGATTCCAGTTTTCATTGACACAGCTTCAACTGCTTCTGGACTTGAAATTATATCCCCCCAAAAAATAGTGTCAACACAACAACTATTTCCTTGTAGAATTGAGGGAATAGGTGAACTCAGGACATCATGGATAGGATACCGAGGAGTAAGTTATTATCTTAAATTACAATCAAATGATAATTGTTGACAACAATTGTTTTCTTTTAGGTAAATGTAATAGAAAAATCAATTTCCCAGCATGATGCACTTAGTAAAGTAGAGACATTAAAGCGAGAACTCAATGATTTGGCTGCTCAATGCAGAAAAGCATTTTTGGTTACTGGTTTAATGCAATGTTCTCAGCATGAAGTACAAGAAGCATTGAACATGTGTTCTTTATATCTACCACAAAAAACAACCTCAAAACTGACTCCTTCTCTATCCATTGCTGAGCTTTGGAAAGAACAGCCAGGAGGCAGTCCTAGTGGCAATAGTATAAAAGAACTGGCAACATCTGTTTTGGGTGAAGATCTAGTTACTACATTTACTGAAGATTTGCATCATCCACCTGATGTAAGTCTTTAATGAAATAAACTGCAAACTGAATGTATACCTGTATTTGCAAAAAGTAGGAAGTATTCTTGCATTTGCAAAATAATATATATATTACCGTTACCATGAGTACTTAAAATTTTCTTGACTTATGCATTATAATTACTTTCATTTGTACCAATACCAATTTAGACCTGTAACTGACTTTGGTATTTTATTTAAACATTATCAATAGAAGCAAAAATACACTTGTGATTGTGCTTAAGTACCTCTCTAAATGCATGCATGTTTGCTCCATGTCTGATAAGAATGATCCTGCTTTTCACAAGTGTAGGAGATATTGGTTTATTTGCAATTATAGAAACCTTCCTGTTTTAAAACTTAGTGAAAGGATAGGTTCCTAATACGCTCAAATAGAAACGTTTCAGAAATGTCCTGCATTGCAAAAGCAGATAATACTCCAGCTTTGCCATTATATAAGACAAAGGCAATATGCAGGAAACATTCCTGCAATTACAAAATGTTTCTGAATTTGCTACAACGTCAGGAAATGTTCCTGCAGGCATTTACTACTTGTAAGAAATATTCCAGTATTTACTACATGTAGGAAATGCTATAGCTTTGCAAAATGTGGGAAACATTTCTGCATTTTTAAAATGTAGGAACAATTCAGCTTTTGAAAACTGCAGAAACACATTTGAAAAATGCTGGAAATATTCCTGCATTTCCAAAATGTAGGAAACATTTCTGCATTTTTAAAATGTAGGAACAATTCAGCTTTTGACAACTGCAGAAACACATTTGAAAATGCAGGAAATATTCCTGCATTTCCAAAATGTAGGAAACATGTCTACATTTTTAAAATGCAGGAACAATTCTAACTTTTGAAAACTGCAGAAACACATTTAAAAAATGCTGGAAGTATTCCTGCACACCCAAAATGTAGGAAACATTTCTGCATTTTTAAAATGCAGGAACAATTCAGCTTTTGACAACTGTAGAAACACATTTGAAAAATGCAGGAAATATTCCTGCATTTCCAAAATGTAGGAAACATGTCTACAGTTTTAAAATGCAGTACCAGCATTCCAAAATGTAGGAAACATGTCTACACTTTTTAAATGTAGGAACAATTCAGCTTTTGACAAACTGCAGAAACACATTTGAAAATGCAGGAAATATTCCTGCATTTCCAAAATGTAGGAAACATGTCTACATTTTTAAAATGTAGGAACAATTCTAACCTTTGAAAACTGCTGAAACACATTTGAAAAATGCTGGAAATATTCCTGCATTTACAAAATGTAGGAAATATTTCTGCACTTTTAAAATGCAGGAACAATTCACCTGCATTTCCAAAATGTAGGAAACATGTCTACACTTTTTAAATGTAGGAACAATTCAGCTTTTGACAACTGCAGAAACACATTTGAAAATGCTGGAAATATAACTGCACACCCAAAATGTAGGAAACATTTCTGCATTTTTAAAATGCAGGAACAATTCAGCTTTTGACAACTGCAGAAACACATTTGAAAAATGCAGGAAATATTCCTGCATTTCCAAAATGTAGGAAACATGTCTACATTTTTAAAATGCAGGAACAATTCTAACTTTTGAAAACTGCAGAAACACATTTGAAAAATGCTGGAAGTATTCCTGCACACCCAAAATGTAGGAAACATTTCTGCATTTTTAAAATGCAGGAACAATTCAGTTTTTGACAACTGTAGAAACACTTTGAAAAATGCAGGAAATATTCCTGCATTTCCAAAATGTAGGAAACATGTCTACAGTTTTAAAATGCAGTACCTGCATTCCAAAATGTAGGAAACATGTCTACACTTTTTAAATGTAGGAACAATTCAGCTTTTGACAAACTGCAGAAACACATTTGAAAATGCAGGAAATATTCCTGCATTTCCAAAATGTAGGAAACATGTCTACATTTTTAAAATGTAGGAACAATTCTAACCTTTGAAAACTGCAGAAACACATTTGAAAAATGCTGGAAATATTCCTGCATTTACAAAATGTAGGAAACATTTCTGCATTTTTAAAATGCAGGAACAATTCAGCTTTTGACAACTGCAGAAACACATTTGAAAATGCAGGAAATATTCCTGCATTTCCAAAATGTAGGAAACATGTCTACATTTTTAAAATGCAGGAACAATTCTAACTTTTGAAAACTGCAGAAACACATTTGAAAAATGCTGGAAGTATTCCTGCACATCCAAAATGTAGGAAACATTTCTGCACTTTTAAAATGCAGGAACAATTCACCTGCATTTCCAAAATGTAGGAAACATGTCTACACTTTTTAAATGTAGGAACAATTCAGCTTTTGACAACTGCAGAAACACATTTGAAAATGCTGGAAATATTACTGCACACCCAAAATGTAGGAAACATTTCTGCATTTTTAAAATGCAGGAACAATTCAGCTTTTGACATCTGCAGAAACACATTTGAAAAATGCAGGAAATATTCCTGCATTTCCAAAATGTAGGAAACATGTCTACATTTTTAAAATGCAGGAACAATTCTAACTTTTGAAAACTGTAGAAACACATTTGAAAATGCAGGAAGTATTCCTGCACACCCAAAATGTATGAAACATTTCTACATTTTTAAAATGCAGGAACAATTCTAACCTTTGAAAACTGCAGAAACACATTTGAAAAATGCTGGAAGTATTCCTACACATCCGAAATGTAGGAAACATTTCTTTTCTTTTTTTAATGAAGGAACAATTCAGCTTTTTGACAACTGCAGAAACACATTTGAAAAGTGCTGGAAATAGCCTGCATTTCCAAAATGTAAGAAACGTTTCTACATTTTTAAAATGCAGGAACAATTCTAACTTGAAACTGCAAAAAAATGCTTGAAATATCTCTGCATTTCCAAAATGTAGGAAACATTTCTGCATTTTAAAATTTTTTAAAATACAGGAACAATTCAGCTTTTTGACAACTGCAGAAACACATTTGAAAAATGTAGGAAATATTCCTGCATTTCCAAAATGTAGGAAACATGTCTGTTATGTTTTTAAAATGTAGGAAAACTCTAGTTTAAAAAATTATAAAACCACTTTGAAAAAAGAATGGTGCTATTCCTATAGCTACTTGTTTAAATGTATGAAATGCTCCATATTTGAAAAATGTTAGAAACTATTTCATTTCTGTAAAATTATTTAATGTAATCATTTTGCCTTTGTTTATAAGAAATTAGCTATAAGAAATTTATCTGTCCTTGTTATCAAGATTTATATTGGCACATCAAGAACAACTGTCATACAAAATCAGGACCTGGTAAAGCAGCTGCAAGTAGGAATGTTAATTGCCACAACATCACCCTGTGGCAAACTGCCAAAAGTGGGAAAAGTTTTAGCCCTTCCTTCTCAATTGTCAATGGACTCTGAAGTCACTGTACATTGGATGGAGCAAGAAAATGCTGTACATAAGCCAAGGTGGCTTAGGTATTTTAAGTTTTCTAAGAAGAAAAATGCTGTTAGTTCAATTGTGTTAAAGGAAATTGTGTTATATGATTTTGAACTCACAAAGAATGGAGCATTAAAAAAGAAGTCTCGGGAATATTTACAAACCATTATAGTAGATTAGCTGATCATTATATTTGTATTGTTGAGGTGCTTGCTACACGATTCAGACGTTTTTATTTTGATGAACTTCCTATCATTTGATGTATTGCATAGTAAACTTCATACATTCGCTATTTTTGCAAGCTAAACATTTTGACCTATAATATCATGCAAATTTCCTACACTATAATTTTTGCATGCTAGCTAAACTTAAAATATTGGACTCTGAAAGTGTAGTGTTAATAAGGTTAAATTCTTCCAATTTGACATAACTGTGATGCTAAATTCCCTGCATTCGTTATCTCTTCTCACTAAAAACTTTCCTGCATTTAGCATCATTTTTTCTTTTCTTATTTACTTCGGAGGATGTTTATGATTTGTACGATGTAAAATTAGCTATTACAGTAATGGACAAGAATTTTACAACCGATGTTGAAATGAAGCCAGTAAGTGTCACCAATGCCAGTCTCTTTAGCTTCCTGTAATGCTTGAGTTTTGATTGCACGAGGATGACATACCCAACTTTTCATTGTATTTCTTCATGAATGAATTTATCAGTAGTTTGTGGATTGTCTTCACCATGTGGTACTGGTGTAAGCTGTGTAGAACACAACTAGGAGTACAGGAGCTGGCATTTCATATTCATAAGGTCTCAAAGTTGTCGAATTGTGAACTTCATCATACACATGAAGTAATGGTGGATTGGCACTGTGTAAGATCATGTAACTGGAGTTCTCCTTCAGAGGAGGCCTCCAAGGCTCACTGTATTCACCAAGACTTGGGTAGCTGGCACTTGTACAACCCATTGTGCCACGCCACTTGCTTGGGATGTCAACTCAAGGAGAAATCACTGCATACATGTCAGAATCAGGCATATCTTCCATGGAGGTTCGGAAAAGCCCAGAACTTCTGCTTTCCATGACTGTTTTTGGTGCACTGCTCATATTTCGAGCGACTTTCTAAACACCAACAGATTGAGTTGACAAGTAGAGTGAATGGGAAGAAATTTTAAGGAACAGTTCTCAGATGGTATAACCATGTGACAGTGTTCTCCATGGCAAGTTCTGTTTCATTGACAACACAGGTGTATTAATTTTGTTTCTGATGTGTCTAACACTTAAGGCTAGTAATAATAATTTTAAAAAACAACATCAGAACAATAATGCCTGTTTGTTTTTGTTTTGTTTTTTGCCTACAGATAGACAATGTGTAATTTGGGCCTGATGTGATCATCACTGACCATGATGTTTTTCAAAGTGAATGATTTATAAATAGTATATCGTCAGTATTCTTTAATATCCAAAGAGCATAATGTATTGTAGTAGGGACTAAACTAAGTAGTTAGTCAAACAAAGCTAGCTAGGATATTTGTTTGTAGTGTTGTTTGTTCAGAATGGTATATACAAGTCAAGGCTGTTGTCACAGACATCTAAGGGTTTTTTCCCCTTTGCTTTTTACACATTACATTCAGTGTGTATGAGATACCACGAGCTACAAGTTGTCTTTCAGTACTAAGGGTATTCTCCCTCCTCTGATGCAGCACAGGCAAACACATAACATTACTACAGCTGAATGGGCAAAGCCTCAACACATACTGGCTGTTGCCAAAGCAATTAGGTTGGGTTACACAACTACAAGAAAGTATTTAAAACTTCTTCCAAAGTAGCCATATTGCTAGATCCTGCATCAAGATTACTTAATTAGTAAAGGCATTGTACTATTATTGAAACACAACAAAACATAGCTCAAAGAAAAAACTGTGCACATATCTAACAACTTGAACATTGAAAGTGCAGATGTTCTAACTACACACAACTTGCACCCTCATAAACATACATGTGCATGTACATACACATGCACACACATGCTCATATCATAATATTGTAATAAATTATAGCATGAAAACCCACCAAATTCACACCAAACTGGTGGTGTGAATGCCCACCATCAATGTGTAGCGCAAATGCACACTCAGTGTGAAATTCACACTCAAGGGAATGAACAATAATAAACATGGCCCCTTTACCAAACATTAATTATATTCATGTGCAGACACACACCAATGCTATTATCATTGTAATCTACTTTATAAATAATAGCAATTTTTTCTCTTTTTAACAGCCAATATAGTTAATTATAACTTAAATTAACACCTACTGAGTACATCACAGAATTATTAGAGGTCTGCCTTAGGTCAAAGGTACAATGGAAACTGTTAGGAACAAGTACTTCCTTGTTAATTTTCATATCTATTGTTGTACAGCATGTGGTTGTGGGGTAGTCTAATTACTCTCTGCCTCTACAGTTAAGGATTGTAGTCAAACTAAAGAATATAAGTACTCACACAAATCCCAGAAAGATAGATCTTGACTTGGAGACAGCCGAGCTATGCTTCTTATCTTATATACTGAATTAGATCACCAACTTGACCCAACCGATGGCTAAATAAACTGACAAAAGCTACCTTTGACTGGGTTGTAAATTCCAGCCGTTTGACTCGCCTTCAGAATTAGTTCAAGTGTAGACAGTTTACGAATAAATATTATTAATAGTAAATTACAAGAACAACATCAAAGGCAGCCGGTGGGCACAAAACGAACTAGTAGAGGTAGTAACCTTCCAAAATGAGAGATGATACCAAAAATAATGGAGAGAGAAAGTCCAAATCACAAAGTTTTAGAGCCTATGTTTATGCTCCAACTCTTCTCTCTCTCTCATGGTGGGTATTCTGCTTGACAGGATTCACTGGCTTCACATACCTAACTTCATAATTAAACACAGTTGTGCATTTATGCAAAATAAAACATGCAGCTAATCATAAATAAAATAATAGATCAAAAGGCCAGTAGGAAGTGGTGATACAGAACAGTAAACAAAGAAATTACATGGAAACCTGGAGTCTGGATTATTAAGAAAATAATATTTGAGTGTAATCTTTATGCTCACAAGTGGCCAATGACAATGACTAGTCTTTGAGATACTTCCCTCGGTCGATGGAGTATTTGGAAAGTTCATGCTCTGTCTCATTTTGAGAACTTTTTGTATGCAGATGTGGAAGATCATTATTGGCAACTGTTTTACTTATATCTTAAGTATGCTCACTTGTGCTGCCACTGCAGTGTTTCTTGCAATCCATCAATATAGAGACAAGATGGGATGTTATTCTTGTGCGTACATATTCAGGCTAGAGAGTGCATGGTACAGCTAACACATTATTTTCTGGTTCTTTGATTAGTGCTTGAAGTTTTTTTTAGAATCTAGAATAGTGTGGTCAGGTGGGTGTGGCTTCATGATGACTGTGATATAGAGAGGCTGAGACGATATTATCAAAATCACACCCATATTCGGTGTGGGGCAAGGGAAACTGGCATTTCTGACACTTTTTTTTTGTTTAATTTCATAGCTATTCATAGGTATTGTTTCTGACAACATATTGGTGGGGGTGGGTTTACTCTCTACTATACTAGGAGTCAATGAGAGAAGTTTCTCAGAATTGTAGTCATGCTATTCTAGAGAATTTACTTGCAAAAATCCCTAAAGTGACTGATCTTGACTTAAGGAGACAACCGAGCTCATTAAACTCTATTTCACAAAACTTAACACCATGCATACAGTTGGGCCACTGCTTAAATAACCCAACCAGGATGAGTGCAGCACAATCAATGATGTTATATTTATGCTCTCTTGACTCCAATGCATTCTCTTCTCTCTCTCATGGTGGACATTCCAATACACACAAAGGCAAATGTCCACTTTACTACGTTCTTATTTGCATTTAAGCAAAATTATTACATATAAACATAAACGAATAGATTAGAATAAATCCCAAGAGTTCTTAGATGTGTGCAAAATTGATAGAGTAGAACCTCCAAACTGAGACATTGGGACCAGGTTCTCAGTTCACAGGGTCCATTGGGCAATGTGGTGATCTAGGACAGTAAATTGCATGGTATTCTAGAAAACCTATTTAAACAGACATGATTGAGAGATATTTTATTCACACACTAAAGTATAACTGTTTTGTAATTATGCATAAAATATTGCATTTTTTATTCTTGTTCTTTAACTATCTAAAACACTAAAATATAAACACTCATATTCTTGTTAGAGAGTATGTACAAATATAATTGCTGGCCTCAAAGAGCAGGTTGTTCGTAAATATTATATTCTTCAGTCTCCACTGGCTGCCTTGTCCGATAACGAAGATCTTCATAATGAACATCCACAGTCTCATACGCAGCATTGGAACTCAATTGCATATCTTGGGATTTTGTAGTGGCATTCTGTTCAGTTTCATTTCTTTGGTCAAGAGGTTTCTTGCATTTCTTTTTCTACTACCACATAGTCATTGGATTGAATGGAAAATAATATTATTGCTGACAAAAGCTGCTCTTAACATGAACTTATAAATGAACTCAAGATCATAAACTAATGAATTTTACATTAAATATGCAGAGGAAGTCAATATAGTCTCATAGATTTACATATACTACACATATTATTGCTCCAAGTGAATATGATTGTGTAGGCTAACTGATAGCTATGTATAGGTAAATATAAATATTTTCTGTTTCTTTATATTGTTAGGAACATTTTAGCCCAAGAGCCTAACTTATAATCCTCTCACACTGCTGTATTAAACATGTGACGATCTTGTGGACTGTTGCTATGTGCGATATGTGTTACTAGCAGCCCTCACATAAAATAATGATGTAATATACAATAGTGATAGTTATTATGCATTTGTAAATGTGATTTAAACGAGTTTAAAATAGAGTTAATGGTGGAATGATAGTTAGGTAAGTATTGTTTCAATGAAGTTACAAAGCACGGTGCAAAGGGTGTGGTGGCAATGACATATTTGTATCACATGTTTAAAACTGTTTGCTACCAATAAGATGAGACAAAATGGTAACTTGACTGGATTAGCAGGTCTGAACAGCAGTGGCATGAACTCCACCCCCTCAACCATGCCTGTACATGCAGTTAAACATGTGGTTGTAGTCTGGCATTATTACCTTCCGCTAGCAGGGAAGGGGGTCTGGTCCAATAATAGTACAGGCACCTGTTCTGCTGACTCAGCATTATAATTCACTACTTCATGGTATGTGTTTGTCCTAAACAGATCACCCCATTGCATTTGACCAGACCCTTTACCTGTGAAGTGGTAGGTAAAATCTGCTATGCCAGACTAGTGGCTATGCTACATAAGCTAATTGGAGGAGCCTATCAGCCATAGAACAATTTCAGTTTTTCCTTTGAAACTGTCCACAATCCTATCTTGACTTGATATTGCAAGACTTCTATGTCCAGTGCACAAAGATAAATGTAGTAAATTTTTCTTGTTTTCATGCTGACTAACAATAGTTCGATGATTGAAACTTTCTCACTTAAAAAGGGGTATCAATGAATGATGCAATGATCGACTCGACAGTACACAATAATAGTACTAAGTAAGCATGTGACAATAAAGAATTAAAACAAAAGTAAAACCAGAAGTTGTACCTTTTTGAAGGGTTAGAACCTGAACAGACATTGTTTTTCTATATTATACAGGAAAAAGCACTCACATCAGGTAGTGCTAACAGCTAATGTCACAAGCAGTGATTTACAGAAAAAGTTGGGAATGTAGTTTCAATAATGTGTCAAATCATAATTGTTGGCGGGTGGCCCGAGACCCCTAGCCCCCCCCCCCCCCCCCCCCCCCCCCCCCACTGCAGTTACGCCACTGCTGTGCAGCAATATTACCCTTCCTATCCACCACTTCCTTTGGTTTGCAGAAAAAAATGGCCATTTATCTCGCTGTATTTTTAGCAGTAAGTGTTATTGTTGATGTGTAATTTGATATAATTGTGCCATTAGCTCCACTCTTCAGAGTGTGATAGATAGTTCAGTTGCCAGTTGTTGTAGATGTCGGTTAGAGGATGAGTCCAGACATACACTCACCAAAACAAATAAGTGATCAAGAAGGTAATAAGCTAAGGGGAAAACTGCAGATGAGGTTAGGATCTAGCAAGGGTATTGTTATTTTTATTTACGTAGAACTGATAGCTTTGGATTTTCCCAAAAATCAGCCTGAAATTTAAAAAAGTAGCACAACAAGGGTCTTAAATCATCATTCTGAGTAGGTTCGTACCTAAATCAATGGTTAATTGTTCAAAATCAGACTGACATACAAGTGGATTAGCAGACAAAACCACTGCTATAACCCTCTCATGCATTTACGCTGAGGGTTAATACAAATATACAAATATAAAGTAATCATTCTTTCAACTCATTAGTGACCCAGCACAATATTCTCAGATAAAACTATATATATTAGTATAATGCACACTTCAATAGAACATAAAGCCTAAGAACACATATTTTACAACTCACATTATTATTATTGTGATGATAGTGACAGATGCTATCAAAGCTCCAACAACTAATGCAGCCACCAACATACTTCCACTGATTGGGTTAAGATATTCTGTGTTACTCACACTGGCTAGTGTGGCTGAAATATCGCTTAAGTTGGTCAGATAGTCAGTATTACTTACACTCATTGTAATACTGCTGTCTAAATTAGTGGTTCCTTGTAACAGTTTCAAACAAGATTTACTAGTCACTTCACTGATGACCACAGGACAGTTCTTGTTTATAGACACTATTTTCCCAGCTACAGTTAAGTTAGGAGTGTTCTGTGATAGTATCCAAGACTGGAAGTGATGTATTAGTGAAGTGGATGTCACAGTTCCTCTTGGGTTAGAGTAAATGAAGTCAGTGGTAAAGAGTAGCTGCTGACCATTAGTGCTGTAGTTAACAACACTGTTCTCAAAATAAGAAGATGTAATATTGCAGTCTTCACAGAGACCATGCATAACATCGAACAGAGCTGTCTGAAGATCCTATAATTTAAATGTATAGTAATAATAGCAAAAATAGTAATAATAATAATTGTTGTTTTTGTTATTGTTGTTGTTCTTATTATTATTGTTATTATTATTATTAATTTATTATTATTATTATTTATTATTATTATTATTATTATTATTATTATTACTGCAAAATTCTAGGACATGGTTTACTAATATTCTTCTGGTAAAAACAGATATCTTGCAGCTGGGTGAATGCATACCCATAGTCATCATTTCATTGGGGTTTTTTTTATTCTGTCAGTTATAACATAATATGTCTTAGTATAGGTGCTAGCTATGTTACAGGGTCAGTAAAAGGTCAGGACTATTGATAAAAACTTAAGAAGTAGTGGAACCACAGTAATGCTTTAGTATAAAAAATTGTACAGTTATCTATATCTATCTACTTTCATTTAGCCACCTGCCACATCAATTATGTGCAATGTCCCATAATGGCTAAATGTATACCGATACTATCACTGTAGTTCAGCTGTATACATTGCCTATAATAAACTACCTTGACTGTTGTTATGCAGCAATCAATAATCAAAACTTGAAAGGAACCTACATAAAAAATTAGCTGTTGTTGGTAAATGTTTGCATAATCTTTCTGATTTTACCTTTTTTCCTGACCAGTGTTGTATTTGAGCCAATCCCAGTGTAGCATGTGTAAGTTCCAAACTGACCAGTTGGGATAGTGTAATTGAGATGAATACCAAATACTTCCACTAGTACTTCTTTATAGTGTATCAGGACGACCATAAATAATATCACATTCAACTCTCACTGGTCTAGTAGTACTTCCCAAATATTCAATTTGTAGACTTACATAGGGTTCTAAATAAAGTACATGTAATACGTACACATGCTACTACTACAAGTACACAAGACTTCTTAGTTTCCAACTCAAATGAATAATTGGTAGTGATTTTCTCTTCATTTTTCTTACTTGATAAGGACAGGCTCATTAGAAACATTGATTGGGACATTATTATACATGTTAATTGACTTTAATTGAATTATACCTGAATTGAATTAAAATTTATCTTAATTGAAATATTTTTCCTTAATTAGATTAAAATTTACCTTAATTGAATTAAATGTTTAAAATTTGGGTTATTAATATATTATTCCACCTAGAAATCTTCACAATGTTATTTTTAGGTATATATGATCTTGGTATTGTCTCACTGCTGTACTGAGCAAGTTCATACCCCTAGCAGTTATAGCAACTGGCCTGGCTTACCAGTTTTCTGGGTTTTTACAGCTATCTTCCTCTAAGTGAAGCCTACCCAACCAGGTTAGAGCAGCTGCTAAAATATCAGCTGGGGGTGTGGGGAGCCCATAGAGAGTTTTACAGCCAACTTTACACCAAGAGTTACCAAACACTAGTACAAACCATTTCAGAGAAGATATCTAGCATGGATTACACTAGTCAGAGTGATATGGCTAGATATTTCAATGTTAAGCTTTATTTTTACTCTGCCTCTGGCTCTTGAAAATAAATTAGTCTGCTCCTGATTTATTTTGCCATATCACACTCTGACTGATGCAATCAGTACTACCCAAGTACAATACACACTTTAGTACAAATACAACTATTCTAGGCTAGCTTCATAGTTAGCATGGAGCTACCCAAAACTTAGTTGCTTATCAGTAATTCCATCCTTTTATTTTTGACTTTCTACTGAGTATTTATCTGAAAATTCAGTTTATCTGGACAGACTAATCAGATAGGCATGCATCACGATGGATGCATAAATACAGTGAGTGCCCCAGCCCAAATTGGGATGGTTGGAAACTATGAGGTTTGTACATAAAAATGTGCCCACATACAAATGCATACATTGACATGGGCAATGAGCGAGCATGAATACTCATCATTCAAGACCTATCTAAGAATACTTTATAACTACAAGTACAACCAATGCACTTATGGCTACTTTCATTGTTATTAATCAAAACTAAGCTATATATTTTCAGTACTCTATTAAATGTACTTCAGTTTTTGTTCTTATAGCTATAGGAACATATCTATAATCAATAATAGATTTGCCTGATAACCTAAGGTATCCACTCAGCTTATGTGCACATTATGAATGCCAGCTTTGCAATTTTTATTAAAAGTGCATCTCTTTAGAGCATGTGGAAATGAATTTCTTATGTCTTGTATCAAATACATGCACTACGACCAGTGTGTATTTGGATTTAGATCCTACTACATCTTACCATTTTTATGAAGAGTCCAAAATAGTATAAAAAGTGGAAACTCAAAAAAATAGTCGCTTATGTAATAGTCATAACTTCGGCAATTATATTGTATATAAAATCCATAAGATGTTTCACTATATACATAATGTCCTGCAACATCTTCAGTATTGTTGTATCTTATCTCATGTGATAGTAATATCTCACTCCCATATGACCTAGTGAAACTAAAGTGTTCAGTGTTGAATGATTGACTGATTCCATTTTTGTAGAAATATCTAAATGGTATACCATAAAGAAATCTGTTAGTATTTATTTCAAATGAATTGTTAATAGTTAATATATTATGGACTGGATCGAGGGCAAAAACTTTGATGGTGTCCTCTGGATTATACTTTGGAATGTGATGTTGCTGCACTATAAATGTGATTGGAGCATGTAGAGCTGAGACTTGTAATACTGGAAGCCAACTTTGATCACATTCTGATGATGATTGACCATAATAATCAATTGATCCAATTTTCGCTTCATATTTTCCAGCATCAGAGTCAATCATATTGGATATAAACAATGATGTTCCATTGTTTGTTATACTAATTCTATCAGTGTTTGATATGTTTGTTCCATTGTGGTACCAGTTCAGGGAACTTACATACCTAGTATGATATCTGTATGCTCCTGTAGTCAAATTAATGTTTAATGAAATGTTTTCACCACATAAAAATGATCTTGTAATGGAATCATCTGTGTTCAATAAACCTATATTAATATAATAGTTCTGATAAAAACTAGATGCTGTTCTGAAAGGATGGAATAAAAAGACTTTAATGAAATTTAATGAATGGACATTACACTTTATATGAGTGCAGGAACATAGATAAGACACCATCCTCACCCAACACTTAGCAAATGTCGTAGCAATTCAGAACAATTACAAAAAATTAATAATTTAATGTAGCGTTTGAATTTAGTTTAAAATTACCTATCTTTATTATGCCAGAAGTGCTCGGGTATCATAGTTCTGCCTTAGCTATACCCAAGCAATGCCAGCATAACATGCACAATGATCTCGCATGTTAAACTTTTAATGTTGTAGCCTCATGACTATAGCAACATTGGCCATCTGATTATTTGAATTTTCTAGGCTACACCACTGCTCGAAGGTGTGACATTCTATAGCATGAAGGGAGAGGAATGGAAAGTTCAGCCTTCAACTCCCCCCTCCCTCTCCCACCCCTTGTGTGTCTCCCCCCTGTATTCAATAACCTTACCATGAACTTCAACCAACATATTAGCTGATCCTAGAACAGTTTGGTTGTGAAGTACTGAACAGAAATACCAACAGTATCGAAGAGTTCTTCTAGAAAAGGTTGTATTGAAACTTTGTAGTGTATATGCTGAACCTCCATAAATGCTGTCCACTGTTCTCCACTTATAAATGAGTTGTTGAGTAGGAGCAGGATCCACTTCACAAGTAAACTCTACCCTTGAATCAATTCTGAATGGACTGTTTATTGGGTCAGTTACAATCCTTACAGACAGAGGGAGGACTCCCGCACTAATGATGGTTGAGTATATTTGTAAAGCTAAATTAGATACAGATTGAATATATTAACAACAGCTGTCAGACATCAGATCTTTAATTTATCTTACCAACAAGAATTGTTACAAACATCATTGGAGAAATTCACTTCCACTGTCACCTTGAAAAATTACTTCACATAAAAGATAGATGACTATGCCCTAACCTTACTTCCTAATAAAAGTGCTATCCACTGAACTTCTATACTCAAATTGTTGTCAGCTGCTCTACTTCCTACTAGTACAGTAGCTATTGAAATAACAAAATCAAGAGACAACCCCCTACCCTCCTCATGCATTTCTATTTATAGAATGAGGAGTAAACTAACTTGAACTTTGCCCTCTGTAATGAGACACTCAACAATCCCATATGCAGGGTAGATTCACAGGGTTCCCATGAGATAATATAATGCATACTTAGTTAATTTTTTTCATACTTTAATTCATATAATAAATAATATAAGCTATATTTTAGTAATTGAACTGACACATGTATATTTTATTACGCATCAATTGTCAACCTTATCACAATACCTGTTTGACAGTTGATAGGAAACTGCAGTACAAATTTAGATGAATCAAAGAAAAAAGCTTTACTGCCATCTTTGAATTTTTTTTTATTATATGCAGTAAAAGCTATTAAGCTTTCAAGTCTAGTTATACAGCTGAGCTATGGGAGAAAAAATCTTTAAAAAACCAAGAATCTGAAACCATCTGACAATTTGTCATGGCTTATGAGAATTGCAATTGAAGGTTCCAAACTCAATTTTACTAAATTATCTAAAAGAATAGTTACAGGATCATGCTATAATAATGCTGCATTTGTCACTCTTCATGTGCTGTAATATTCAGATCAAGAATTGGCAATACTTTTGGGAAGGAAAAGATAAATTTCCGCTTGGGATTTCTCCTCTTCTGTGAAATGAAATTAATTAAAACCAAGGTCAGAAGTCAACTAGTGGACAGAAACTTGAACAATTTATAGTAGCAGAGGAACGACCATCACATTTGTTTGCTTTTAGCCCCTTAGCCACTAGTTAGATGGGGTATACGTAGTGATACAGTTGTTTTAGAAACCAGCCACTAAATAAACTTGTTTATAATTACCTCATGGGTCTCTTATACAATAGAATGAACCATGCTATTACTTTAATACACACCAATGTATTTGTCTTTCTTTTCTAAAATATATGAAAGTTGTTATGCACTTTCTAATTTTATTTTGTATACACAGAGGAGCAAGCTCCTGGACATTGGTGAGGCCATTGTGACCACGCCCACCACAGCTCCAAACAGGAAGTATATAATTAGCTTGCTATCATATTACAGTAATTGATTCCTCTGTGCTTAGTGTACTTTTTTAATCATATAGAATTATAGTATATTATAATGTTGAAATATGTGATGAAAAAATTGTGTATTTATATTAACTTGTTTAATAGAAAGTACCAAATGATAACTTGTTTAAGAGAAAGTACCAAATGATAACTTGTTTAAGAGAAAGTACCAAATGATAACTTGTTTAAGAGAAAGTACCAAATGATAACTTGTTTAAGAGAAAGCATCAAATGATAACTTGTTTAAGAGAAAGTACCAAATGATAACTTGTTTAAGAGAAAGCAAATGATAACTTGTTTAAGAGAAAGCACAAATGATAACTTGTTTAAGAGAAAGTACCAAATGATAACTTGTTTAAGAGAAAGCACCAAATGATAACTTGTTTAAGAGAAAGTACCAAATGATAACTTGTTTAAGAGAAAGCACCAAATGATAACTTGTTTAAGATAAAGTACCCAAATGATAACTTGTTTAAGAGAAAGCACCAAATGATAACTTGTTTAAGAGAAAGTACCAAATGATAACTTGTTTAATAGAAAGTACCAAATGATAACTTGTTTAATAGAAAGTACCAAATGATAACTTGTTTAAGAGAAAGCACCAAATGATAACTTGTTTAATAGAAAGTACCAAATGATAACTAGTTTAATAGAAAGTACCAAATGATAACTAGTTTAATAGAAAGCACCAAATGATAACTTGTTTAATAGAAAGTACCAAATGATAACTTGTTTAATAGAAAGTACCAAATGATAACTAGTTTAATAGAAAGCACCAAATGATAACTTGTTTAATAGAAAGTACCAAATGATAACTTGTTTAATAAAAAGTACCAAATGATAACTTGTTTAATAAAAAGTACCAAATGATAACTTGTTTAATAAAAAGTACCAAATGATAACTTGTTTAATAGAAAGTACCAAATGATAACTTGTTTAAGAGAAAGTACCAAATGATAACTTGTTTAATAAAAAGTACCAAATGATAACTTGTTTAATAAAAAGTACCAAATGATAACTTGTTTAATAAAAAGTACCAAATGATAACTTGTTTAAGAGAAAGCACTCGCTAGAGGTTGACCGTGCGTGAGCACTTTCCTCTTCAATGAGAATGATAAGGTTGTGTTTGACCACTTCTGAACTTTTGTCCGTAAAGGTCAAAGGCCATAGCCTCCTTTTGAAAAATTCTGCCTATGCCCCTAATACCTATGTGTTCTATACAAAAAGTTTTAAATAGAGAGTGTGCATGAGCAAAATAGATATATTGTACTTTCCCTGGAGGAAATTACATTTATTTCATTATATTGTTGCAGTGGATAAGGTGGCAAATTGGGAATATGTTGCTCTATCTTGTACTTAATTGTTGACATACAGAACTGTATACAGAAAGTAAAATTAGAAAGGGCATAACAACTTCAATATTCTGAATGGACTGTTTCTTGGGTTAGTTACTATTCTTACAGATAGAGGAGACTCCCACACTAATGATGGTTAAGCTATGTCAGATACATATGGAAATATTTACAACAGCTGTCATACTTATATATTTAATTTATTTTACTAACCAATTTTGTTACAAACATAATTGAAAATTTCTACCACCACCTTGAAAACTTGCTTCACACAAAATGATAGATTGTTATGCCAAATCTTATGACACACAAATGTCATCCTCAGGACTTACTGCATATATATTGACATTGTAGTAGTATGCTACTTCACACTTTATATATGGTTGCTACTGAAAGCACATTCCTCTCATTCTTTTCTATATATAATTTGCAGTGAGTTATTTTGAACTTTCTCTCAGTAGTGTGATACCAGTTATAGGTGTGTAGTTGATGACTACACATATCGCCAAAAGCTAGTTTATTTAAATAATAACTATATTTATATTTATATTTGTTAAGCAGTAAGCTGTCTGTTACATAGCCACTGGAACTGGTGGCAGCGTACCTTTGCAAAGTTAAGGTACAAAATATCATGACCAATTCAGCCTTTATTGTGGTATCATTAACATGTCAAATCTTAGCAATCATGATCTCAGCAACTTGACTTTATTTTTACAAATACATATCATTTACTTCTTTATCACAAAGTATAAACCCCACATGTACTTCATATTATAGTCACAATTGTTACATTACACAGACATTCGTAATATGCCAGTGGGCTGTGCTGTGATGAAGAACAGGCCAGAACACATTGCATGGGTATTTTAGTGTAACAGTATATGTAGATATATCACCATCATCCCATCACACTCATTTTTATATAACTTTCTTGATTTGATACTTGGTAACAGTTACATATAAAATGCAGCATATATTCAATACTTTTTATTTAGCTATCTAATTCAGAAAATATACAACACAGTATACAAATATACAACACACATGTCCTTGTCAGAGGTTATATTAAGTTATATTCCTGGCCTCAATAATTAGGTGTTCATAGCTATATCTAATTTTTCATTATTAATTCAAACAAACAACCTTAAGAAGGTAGAAAAATATACATGAAGTCTGTTTTCACCTAAGAAATGAAGATAAACCGACTGCCACTACACAGTCCCAAGATATACTAATAAATTACTATATAGCTTATGAGACAGTGGATGTTCATTATGAAGATTCTTACTACCGGACAAACCATGAGAAAATGAACCATGACAACATGAAATAAACACACTGACTTCCAAGTGCTTATATAGTTAACATGTCTCCTCACTTGATTTAGGGTGGTTGTTCTTGCAATCCTTGCTGTTAAATTTTTACAATTCAACCCATCTGTCATGTCTGCCTTCAGTGCAGTTGTTGGACAGTGTTTAATTTCTAATGTTCCTTGTGTGACTTACTGTCAAATTAAATGATGTCAATTGATGTCCTTAGGTTGTCCATGAAATTTTGGATTTTTGGTCATAGCAAGGGTTGCCTGATTGTCTTCATGGACTAGCTGTTGAATGATTAACTTCCCTTTGTAATTATCTGAGCTACAGACATTCCTGATTGTCTTCATAAACAATAGTTGGACTTATTTTCAGATCAGTTAATCTTATGAAGATTTTGACAACTAAGAAAACGTTTTAAAGTGAAACCAATTGATGTGAGACTGATGAATAGCTTATGTTTAATCACATCCAGCAATGAATTTTCTACTTTTAATGCATATGACAAATATGGCAGAAATAGTGCAAATAGGTACACAGTCTCACAGACCCTCAGTTTTACAAGTTCCACATGATCTCCAGCGAGACTTTAATACAAAATGTTCAACTCTAAGAATTAATTGCATTGCAAGTGTCTTAGCTAGCTTATATGGCTCAATATTTGGTGAAATTTTAAACAATATCAAATTTAAAATTCATTAAATTTTTTAATTAACTTGCATCTATTCTATACAAGATGCACATAAATTTCACTCCCTTTGCATATATTGTGAAATTTTTTTTTTTTTTTTTGAAACTGAGCAGTGTTGATAATTGCTGCCTACGTCATGCAGCATGTGGGGCAAGATCCTTTACCAACTCTATCTGAACCAAAGGCCAGTGTGTGTGGGAGAGGGGGGAAGGGGGGGAGGACTTTGCAACATGCAGGATAATGGCTTATTCTAAGACCCCCATCCTTGCACCCATCCCCCATAAAGTGTGCTTCAGTTATAATGTTTGTGGGTAATTTAAAACTTCACATATAATCACAACTTTCTAGAATTAGGTATTTTTTTTTGAAAATTTTGCAAGTTGCTTAGCTAGTGGTGGAGTTTTGCATGGGTTGTGTGATCAGCCAACCTTTTCCTGTACCTTGAGGTCCAACAGCTTGAATTTCCTTTGGTTCTTGAAGCCCTGACAAAAGAGTGCTAACTTATGGAGGTCATTTTTAAATATGCAAAAATCAATTTACAAATCTCAGCAGTAGAAAAAAGTCCCGAACAAGTTATAAAAAATTCCCAGGAAGTTAACACAGTCTATAGTTGTATTTTGTGCTTGCTAACATTATGTGACATTTTATATGGCCCCCAATTAAGCATTGGAATTCTATAATGGGAGGGTTTTTTTGTGGATGCTGCTCATAATGTATGAGGTCTTGCCAGAGCTTTGCAAGGCTGACCATAGACTTCTTAAGCTACTCTTGCTGAGGTTTATACCAAGAAAGACTTTGTTGGAACCTTAGTGCACCACAGAAAGCAAGTTTTAACTTGTTGGATTGCTGAAGAATCTGCTGATTGCTTGAGCCATAGTTAAATTATGTTTCTGCACTTAATCCCATCACATATTGTTGATTAACACAATTTTGGATCTGTATTTGTACATTCAAAATGCATTTAATTTAATCTTACAGTCCCTTATTTTTCTCATCATTGTTGCTGCCATTATTCTACACACAATTAATGCATGATACAAATACACACACACATATGCACAAATATCCTTTTTTGTCACATCATAAATCTCCCAATGGTAATTGAATAATTAATGGTTACTTCCTTATGTTGACTATTCTATCAATTAGGACAGAACAAACAACTATGGTAATTTAGACCAATTTGGCTAGCTGAAATTAAAATAAATTAAATTTACTTGTCTGTGTAATTTTAACAAGCAATAATAATGAATTATATTTAATATAACACACATGTCATAAATACTCTGTCCATAGAGTTCTATAATGTAGTTCTTGAGAGTCATAGTGAATTGTAAAAAATTAAAAGTTTACTTGACGCGTGTAGTCCACAAATATACAGTAATAGTCACAAGCATTCATAGTTTGTAGTTGCTCATTGTCACACTATTTAATCAAATTCAATTTATTACAGTACTCAAAGAGCTGGCTGCTCATAAATGTCTTCCGTGTTTTCCACTGGTGGTCTTGTCCCATATCGAGAATCTTCATAAGGAACATCCACAGCCTCATATGCTGCATTAGCATTCATGGATATATCCTTGGATTTAGTAGTGGCACTCAATTTAGCTTCATCTCTGAGTTTACTAGGCTTCTTACATTTTCTTGTGCTGTGAAACATGAAGCAAATTATACTTAAACAATTGGACAGAAATATTAATAAGCTTTAAGAAAATTATTCTATTCGTAGGGCTCTTCTATCCTTGCTGTATTTTTAAGGGCATGTGGAAGAAATGAGATTGTCCTCTTTATCCAGAAATGTTCATACCAATTATACTCAACTGTAAGATATGTTGCATATAAATCTCAAGGTTTGGTAAACAAACTTTGCTTATCACTACATAAACCACACAAGACTTGACTAGTAACGTTTACCTTAACATAACAATGATGGTAGTAACTGTTGCTGTTACAACTCCAACAACAAAAGTAATGCCAACGACATAATAGCATCCTGTTTTAGCAACCATAGTAGATGCTGTCAGGCAGGCAATTCTGGTCACTCCATTTATGGCCACAGGACAGTTCTTGTTTATAGACACTATCTTCCTGGCTACAGTTAAGTTAGGAGTGTTCTGTGATAGTATCCAAGACTGGAAGTGATGTATTAGTGAAGTGGATGTTACTGTTCCTCTTGGGTTAGAGTATATGAAGTCAGTGGTAAAGAGTAGCTGCTGACCATTAGTGCTGTAGTTAATAACACTGTTCTCAAAATAAGATGTAATATTGCAGTCTTCACAGAAACGATTCATGACATCAGTTAGAGCTGTCTGAATATTCTACAATTTGAGATGTGATATTCATTGCTACAATTAGCAACTTTTTTTAGTAATTAAATTACTTGCATGCATTAATTAACATCACAAAACCAAAACATTATATTGTGGCTTTAATGCATCAGTTTATGATACTGAGCTATTACAACAAGCTGGTTCTTTTTTTCTTTTTTTTGTGCTGTGAAGAGACTCTAAATTCCTTAGGTTCTTAGAGAGGGACACTAATAATTTGGTGTCCCACCTTGAGGGCATAGATACTACAATGTCCCTCCAATTGAGTTATTAGGAAATTCAAAATTCGTTAGGTAATAGGTGGAGCAGTTGCCATATTCTCAATAGTTAGATGCTGTGCAGCCATTGTGAACTACTTTATTTAGTGTTCCTTTGTCCCTAACTAGTGCTCTCTCTGTGCTCGGGATGGTACTTCTAAGGACTCTTAGGACCCTCAAAATGATAGTTCCCTCTGAGGCAGCATCGAACTATTATGTAATGGTTTGAGTTTAGTAGCACTACTTAGATCAAAGGGAACCCCTATAATAGCTAGATATCAGAACATAGCAACTGTACATGTAGTCACTTTACTAATTTTAAACATAGCTACTTTTCTTATCAATGTTATTGGAGGACATCTAAGGTATCTCTGCCCTCATGGCAAGGATACTTAATCAATAGTGTCCCACAAGGACCAATGGGGTTTAAAGTTCTTCTATCACAGTACAAATAAATTACACCAGCTAATTTCTAATATTCTACTCTATTTTGTTCAGGCCACACCAACCTAGATTTTAGTTTCCCTTCCAAGAAAATTAAAAAAAGAGGAGACAAAACTACATTACCATAATCCATTACTGTGAATATTATTAAATAGACAATAATATTATTATATTTTATGTAAACATAACTAAATCTATAAACAAAATTTCATGTGAAAGGATTCATTATATAAGGAGTATGCCAAGACAAGTGATTGTATAATACCTACTTTCAAGGTTTCACAATTTGCTTACTGAGCAGTTCTGTCTTTGCTTATTAGAATGAGGACTGTCAGAGCATTCTGTGCATATTGGTAATAGTTTGCTTCAGTATTGCTCCATGGTGAAACAGAAAATACACTGATATCAGTTACTCTGCAGAGTAATATATTTATTTCCCAACGGGTCTCAACTGACAAGTCAGGCACATGTTTATCAAAAGATTATCTATGGAACATTAGCATCTTGAAGCTCTGCACCACTAGAATAAACATGCCATTTAGTGATTCATCAAGTTTTACTTTTCTTTTGGACAAAGACTAGAGTACTACAGAAGAGTCATAACACAGTAGCTTGACCAAAACAAGTTGCGATACAATTAGCTATCTACTCTGCCTGATCAGTTAGTAAATGTTCCTCAAGCTTGTTCACTTCAATTATGGGTACTACTGCAATGCAATGTATACAATGCAAAAAATGTGCTTGTATTTTTAGTCACTGAACTAGCTAACTACTCCATGCATCCTTAGTGTATAGTTGCTTCACTCAGACTAAGACTAAGCATCAGCTGAAAAAGTTACATAATGCTGGTATGTTAATTAAGCTCGGGTTTAGTCTTGGGGGAAGGGGGTGGGGGCAAAACATTTTCTAGCTTCCCAGCTTCCTCCTTTAAGTTATCAGCTTTCTCAGCTGCCTTCTAATTTTTCCATGCTGTGTGTGTGGTATGACGTTGGGCTAAACCCAAAATTATAGCATTTAGATCATAATAATACCATGCTACTGACCATCAACTTAAAAAATATCTATTTTTTCTCATAACTTGGTATGTATATATATATATAAATATATATATATACATATGTGGAGAGTGGTGAACTTACCTGAACTTTTCCCAAAGCAATTTTTTAGAGAGAAAAATCTAGCTATTTTCTTAAAGCTTTAAGGTTACTAATAGCTGTAGACGAGTGTTGATTTTCCTGTTCAGAAAGAAAGTTGCAACATGCTTCAATTTGACAAACAAAATTCAGATCTCAAAGATGTAGAAATGTGTTATTATTGGTTCAAAACTTAAAGATTTTGGAGAGTACCTAGAGTTACTATCACATGCTTATTGGTTTGGTTTAATTTGTTATTCTGTCATTGAAATTTAGTTTGAAGTATTGTATAGGTTCTGTCGTGCAACCACCTGGCATCTTAACTGTGTTCAATATCCCATAATGGTAATGCATACCAGTTATGCAGCCTCAGCTACAATATTAAATACCTTGACTGTTGTTGTGCAGCAATCAATAATCAAAACTTGAAAAGAACCTACATAAAAACATAACTTTATTTTAATGTTGATGTAATAATATAATTTGTTTACCTTTTTCTCTGACCAGTGTTGTATTTGAGCCAATGTCTGTCTGACATGTGTAAGTTCCAAACTGACCAGTTGGGATAGTGTAATTGAGATGAGTACCAAATACTTCCACTAGTACTTCTTTATAGTGTTTCAGAGACAGAGTATCAGGACGACCATGAATAATATCACATTCAACTCTTCTTCGGAGTGTGTTCTCCAAAACATTAATTTGAAGACTAACATAGGGTTCTAATGAACATACAAGCATTGACAGGATAGGCAATGAAAGCACTAATCTTGAGTAGTGCCATTCTTTTTATGCAACATATTGACGCTTTAGCTAATGTCATAAAGCAATTTAAAAAATGCCAGATGTCTCCCTATAAATCGCAACATGACTGATTGCTATTTTAAGGTCCTTACTATTATGGGATTCAAAAAGATTAGATTTGGTCAAAGTCCTCCACCCCCTCTCCACCCTCATCTTCCCCACCTCACCTCCTTTTCCCCCCAAGACCTTGGACATATTTGCTTGGCAAAACTAGAGCAAAAGGGTACCATAAAAAAAGAAGCAATGTATCAAGCAAAATGGGAAGCCAAATAGCATAATTTGAGCTAAATGGGCGGTCGAGCAGTACAATGTTGGAGTCAAAGGTCAACTATGATGTTTACACAATTTCCACATTATTGGCTCTGTTTACTAATTCTAATTACAAATATATTCCAGAGCTTCACACTTTCAATTTATACACTCTAATAGAACTCTACCTGCATACAAGAGCTTTTTTCTACTATGTCCACTACCTTAATCACCCCACCCCGTAGTATATGACTATCAGTCATCCAGCTATTCTTCAGTTGCTCATGTCTAGTTACTTGAATTTCAGTACAATAATCATTTTTACTACTACCTATAGCTAGCGACCATGTGGGTGTAGCCAGATCTGAACAGAAAAATGAATTAAGTTTCCCCCCTTCCGCCCTCCGGTTCCCTGGGTGGTGCCCAAACCCCACCCCCCCAGGTCACCCGCCGCACCACCAAACAAAAAAAAACAAAAAAAAAGTTTTTGCGTCCACAAAAGCAAACACACTTCGGTAGCGCAACAAACAAGGTTTTGACTCACTTTCTAACTACCCCGCCCCCCACACCCGACACCGGTCCCACTCCACGTCACACGCTGCCTCCTCCTCAAATCAAAGGCTTTAATGCTATTTGATTTAGTAGACATTATCTGCTAGTTTCTTCTACATTAGAGTACCAGATCTGCAGTACCATAATAAAAACAAAAACAAAATAAACACACAAAAAATATAAAAAAGTAAATAAATAATATTGCAGCTCTTTAATTAAATGTAGCCCTATCTGTCCATATATATTCATCAACCCCTCTCATATATCAGATAAACATACACACATGTGCGTATACATACATAATATTCTCACCATTTTCTTTAAGTGTCCAATACAATGCAAATATGGCCACCCTAGAACGGCGATAGTAGTTTGATATAAAATCATCATAAGTATAACAATCTGAATTCTTGCGGTAAAACCAGGTAGTTTCATAATATACATAATGTCCTGCAACCTTCTCAGTATTGTTATATCTTATTTGATGAGACAATAATGTCTCACTTCCATAAGACTGAATAACACTATATTGTCCATTATTCAATGACTGGTGCACTCCATTTTTTAATAATTCGGAATTTGCATTTCCACCATATATATGAGAACTATTTATTTTAATTGAATTATTGATAACCAAATTATTA
>WLWD01006007.1_pt1 | contig 64122 bp, 56 predicted proteins | sample 6712731 | NCBI WGS metagenome assembly WLWD01 (sample SAMN12718690, study PRJNA576275) | sponge metagenome | isolation source: marine sponge | host: Mycale hentscheli | place: New Zealand: South Island, Marlborough, Capsize Point | collected 2014-11-01
AACTGCTGACAGTGTTGTGGATGGAGTTGTTTCATCGACTGCTGACAGTGTTGTGGATGGAGTTGTTTCATCAACTGCTGACAGTGTTGTGGATGGAGTTGTTTCATCAACTGCTGACAGTGTTGTGGATGGAGTTGTTTCATCAACTGCTGACAGTGTTGTGGATGGAGTTGTTTCATCAACTGCTGACAGTGTTGTGGTTGGAGTTGTTTCATCAACTGCTGACAGTGTTGTGGTTGGAGTTGTTTCATCAACTGCTGACAGTGTTGTGGTTGGAGTTGTTTCATCAACTGCTGACAGTGTTGTGGATGGAGTTGTTTCATCAACTGCTGACAGTGTTGTGGATGGAGTTGTTTCATCAACTGCTGACAGTGTTGTGGATGGAGTTGTTTCATCAACTGCTGACAGTGTTGTGGTTGGAGTTGTTTCATCAACTGCTGACAGTGTTGTGGATGGAGTTGTTTCATCAACTGCTGACAGTGTTGTGGATGGAGTTGTTTCATCAACTGCTGACAGTGTTGTGGTTGGAGTTGTTTCATCAACTGCTGACAGTGTTGTGGTTGGAGTTGTTTCATCAACTGCTGACAGTGTTGTGGTTGGAGTTGTTTCATCAACTGCTGACAGTGTTGTGGTGGATAGTTGTTCATCAAATGCGACAGTGTTGTGGATGGAGTTGTTTCATCAACTGCTGACAGTGTTGTGGATGGAGTTGTTTCATCAACTGCTGACAGTGTTGTGGTTGGAGTTGTTTCATCAACTGCTGACAGTGTTGTGGTTGGAGTTGTTTCATCAACTGCTGACAGTGTTGTGGTTGGAGTTGTTTCATCAACTGCTGACAGTGTTGTGGATGGAGTTGTTTCATCAACTGCTGACAGTGTTGTGGATGGAGTTGTTTCATCAACTGCTGACAGTGTTGTGGTTGGAGTTGTTTCATCAACTGCTGACAGTGTTGTGGTTGGAGTTGTTTCATCAACTGCTGACAGTGTTGTGGATGGAGTTGTTTCATCAACTGCTGACAGTGTTGTGGATGGAGTTGTTTCATCAACTGCTGACAGTGTTGTGGATGGAGTTGTTTCATCAACTGCTGACAGTGTTGTGGATGGAGTTGTTTCATCAACTGCTGACAGTGTTGTGGATGGAGTTGTTTCATCAACTGCTGACAGTGTTGTGGATGGAGTTGTTTCATCAACTGCTGACAGTGTTGTGGATGGAGTTGTTTCATCAACTGCTGACAGTGTTGTGGTTGGAGTTGTTTCATCAACTGCTGACAGTGTTGTGGTTGGAGTTGTTTCATCAACTGCTGACAGTGTTGTGGTTGGAGTTGTTTCATCAACTGCTGACAGTGTTGTGGATGGAGTTGTTTCATCAACTGCTGACAGTGTTGTGGATGGAGTTGTTTCATCAAGCAGCTATGGTAATAATCAGCAGCTGCTTGATGAACTAGCATCACTGGCCCATGTATTCACACCTACACTGATCTGCACTATTCATAATGGCAGCTCAGATAAAGCATATTAGGTGGCTTGTTATATTTATTCTGCCATGCACAATTGTATTTTATTGTAATTTCTAAAGTGCACCTAAAATGCTAGAAATGCTCATAATGCTTCAGTGTTCCTCAAATGCTAAATAAATTGCTAGAATAATATATTGACCCCCCCCCCCCCTGTAGGGGCATTGGATACCACATTTGTTATTATTACATTATTATTATTGTTATTATTACATTGTTGCTTTACATGTGCAGAATAGAAGATGAAATGTTTACTCAGTCACATGATGTGTGGGCGGTACATGCATGAGAAAAACGTGTCATTTGTATGGTTGCTTTTGTGAACGTGGGCGTGTCCCAGCGGACCTAGACTTGGAAGCAGCTTGTTGCTGGAGCTGATATGCCATAGGATGAATCTTGAATCCGTACAATCTACACACACACACACACACACACACACACACACATGAATGCACATTAATACCAACATGTCACGTTCCTCTGACCTGGGCACAAATTGATTGGTGGGTTTAGGTGGGCGTAGCTCTGGATGCACCATGAAGAGCATGTGCGGGAATCCAGTGCCGAAGTAGACTCCATCGATATGGTGGTGGCGAGAGGACTTGGGAGTGTACACATCACAACATTTAGGACAATACAACTTCACCATCGACTCTCCAGGCACGTCAGATAAACCTAATCCAACATGACCACACCCACCCAGGAGAGAAGTAAACATTAACAACTGGTGTAAACAACTAGCAGCAGCTTTCTATAAATCATCACTTGAAACCATCTGCTCAGTCTCGTTTATGTCCACTGCCTCATGGGACCATGGGATGGGATGGACAGTACGACACACATGTAAGAGGGACAGGTGTACATCCCATGGAATGTCCCATGTGACTATGGGGTAGGATAGACAGTAGGACACACATGCATCTGCAAGAGGGACAGGTGGATGGGATGGACAATTTATGGCATTTCTGGACATCTATGAAGTTATGTAGTCTGAAGTGCGTAACTATATAGTACAAATAGAAGGCCAGAGTAGACATTGTCTAACTCACGTAACACACACACGCAGACCTAGGATTATTTAAGGAGGGACTGTATTTCAATATGGGTTTGAATAGCTACAGCTATAAGTTGCTATGTATTGTATTTGCTACTAGTTTATATTCAAATATTCCTATGATAATTGGCGCGCGAGTGAAGTGAGAGCGCCACTTGCAGGGGTAACACTTGCAGGGGCAACACTTGCAGGGGCAACACTTGCAGGGGCAACACTTGCAGGGGCAACACTTGCAGGGGCAACACTTGCAGGGGCAACACTTGCAGGGGCAACACTTGCAGGGGTAACACTTGCAGGGGTAACACTTGCAGGGGTAACACTTGCAGGGGTAACACTTGCAGGGGCAACACTTGCAGGGGCAACACTTGCAGGGGTAACACAATGAAAATCGGGGATGTTTGTTTATATATGTTTGGACGTACATGTCATTTTGTACTTTGACCCTCTTATACTTTTATTACGTTAGCTCGGTGGTCAACCCCGTCCGAAAGTTCACTAAACAGAATCCTCTGTTTATCGATCATTACCCGTGTCATCCTAGAAATTGAATTGTTTACTGCTTTGAATTCTTTTGCGGGTGCAGTTAAAACTCAAAACTTACCGGAGTTCCATTTCTATTTGAGTTAGTAGCGATGGTAAGTTAATACGCTATTGGTCATAGTTACAAGCCCTAGCAACAGTATTTACTTGAAAATGTATTGTCCACCAGAGTAACCACGAAGGTAAGTCTTGCGTAGGTATGTCAGTTGTGTGAAAGTATTGTGCGTTACAACTACTACTAAGAATTTCACAAAGAAAAATTTGAATAACGTAATTTGATTTTGTTGCTTTTTTTCCAATTCAAACAGTTGCCATAAAAGTTAAAATCAATCGTTTAACAATAGTGTGGTTATAGGCTCGCTCACCATTTGTGCTCAAGCACATCACTAGTTAACATGATAATGTGACTGTCCAGAACTGAAATAATGAACTGCTAAAATCAGGAGGAAAACAATTAAAATCAATAGCAAAACTAAAAGGTATTAGAAAATGAGTGAGTAGGTAAGTTAATCATGAAAAACAAAAAACAAAAAACAAAAAAAAACAACAAAAAAACAAACTGATTTATGAGGAAATAATTGGGGCGAGCGAGCGTAGTGAGCGAGACACTTACAGGGGTAACACAATTGAAAATCGGGGATGTTTGTTTATTTATTTATATGTTTGGACGTACGTATGTAATTAAACACGCACGCGGGGAACTTTTTCTCCAAAAAACACGGCTTTTTAGGCTTGACCCCAGTTTATTCTGAAACTACAACATTAAGCAAGCCTTACTTTATACCTAAAGCTCCAAAGTGTGAGAAAATTCCTGCGAAAACGCTTGCTTTTCAAGAAACAAAAAGTTGATTCGACCGGTTACTATGGCATTGAAGACCCTTTTCCAGACTTAATTTCAAAACTTCTCCGTTTTAGGGGGGATACGGAGTGCCGATTGTTGGTTGTCAAGAGCCATTGGTAGTCAGAATGCCGTAGTGTTAATGCTAAGGAAGCTACTACTACTCGAGGGAAGCTGAGGTAAGTACGTAATTCCATATTTGTTAGCTAAATATGCAAAATAACTCTGGCCTTTCTTTTTTGTACATAGCTAAGAGTTTGTTGTCAACAGTGACTGGTAAATTCAAACAGTCAGAATGGCTCAAATTTGGTACTACAAGTTACCACTGCTCAAGAAAATGAGGTAAGAAAGTAATTTTATATTTGTGTGCTAAAATTGATTGTCTTTTTTTTTGTAGCTGAGAGCTTGTTGTCAAGAATTCGAGGTCCCCCAGATAGTCAAAGTAATTTAAATTGGATACTACAGAAGTTATCAATACTCAGGAAATTGATGTAAGTAGTAATTCCATATTTGTTGGCTAAAATTACAAATAATAACACTGGTTGTTTTTTTTTTTATCGTAGCTGAGAGCTTGTTCAAGAGTTACTGGTAATTGAGATTATCAGAATGGCAGATGTTTGATACTACAAAAGTTACCGTTAATCAGGTAAGAGAGTGATTTTGTATTTGTTTGCTGAAATAAAAGGTCATAACTGCTATTATAGTTTTTGCATGAACTAAGCTATAACATATTAACAATACTTAGTTTTATGTTACCTAACTATCAGGCTCGCTCGCCATTTGTGCTCAAGCACACCACTAGTTTACAATACAAAGACTTTTAGCTAATGATGAGAGTTGCTACATCATTGTACAATTCCAGCATGAAGAATAAATGGAATAAACTACAACCTCTAAATTCTCTCCAGAATTAATAAATGCCAAACTTGCTTTACTTTGGTATACTATGAGCTTGGTATGCCATAGGACGAATAGTAAAATGCTGACCCAGCATATCAACAAGTAGAGGTGCAGTTTCAAGACCATAATTACTGAATTACTGGAGGACGAGGAAGAACGACGAACTAAAGTTATTGCTAGCATACTTTTATTTATCAAGTGGCTAAAAATGAGGCAAAAGGAAGGCTTGTACGACACCAGGCAAGCCCACCTTAATCCGCCCCTGACATGTGACCACCTAGGATCTCTACAACACATGTATTACCTAGCAACTAACTACGCCCATTCTCAGTACACGTACCAATTGGGAGAACAGGTTGATTCTCGCAGAAAACTCTGGAACAATGGCCGAAATCACCTTGCTGATACTTCTCAATCTATACACACACACAAACACACAGCAGAGAAGCTAGTAATAGACAGCTTACATTGCCCTCCACACACACACACACACAATCATGCCTCACCATCTGTGCCAGTCCTCTGTTAGTGAGTATATATCTGGCATGAATGAGTCCATAAAGCATCTCTGCTGCTTGCTCCACCAAGTCATTCTGGTTCTCCTCCAGTTCATCATCTGGCTCCAGGTCTAAGATGGTATCTAAAGCTTGTCTGTAGTGAGGCACTTGCTCGTTCAGACCAGTCAGATTGAACTTATCCTGGACGTAGTCTTCGTCCACCTAAATGTGCCACCATTATAAAACTCAACTTAGTAGCCGTTTTTTCGGCAACACCAACTTCTTACCTCGCAAAAGAACTCGTTTCCCCTAAGAGAACAAAACCAAGAGATCCAAGAAACTTCTTCCGAACTACTCATAGCGCCCTAATTCCTAAGTGTACGCCAAACTGGCACAAAAAGGTTAGAACTTGGAAATACCAACAAGCCAAAGAAGAGATAATCGACAAGTCACAGGTTTTGTGCACGATAATATTATGATGACGTCAGTAAACAGGTCAGGTGTGTTCTAAATAGAACAAAGAATGGCAGAGCGGCCTGAAGACTTGTCTTTACCTGCGTCTGTGGTGGCCAGAATTATTAAAGATGCTGTAAGAAATTAACTGACTATTATAGTGTCAAGAAACTTTCAATTTTGATGCAGCTTCCTGACGGCGTGAACGTGTCCAAGGAGGCGAGGACTGCCATAGGAAAGGCGGCGAGTGTATTCATCTTATATGCCACTGCATGGTAAGGGGGAAGGGAATCTACAACTATCTAGTAGTGGCCATTGAACTTACCTAGCTACAGTGTTGAAGCATTTTATGTTACAGAGTAACTAGTGATGTGCTTCAGCACAAATGGTGAGCGAGCTGGTCTGACTGGAATCAAATTTGAATACTAAATTTATTTGTGCTATTCTTTAGTAACAATACTTTTACATACACATGCATAATTGTGCACTGGATATACCATGTTCTCTTTGCGACTTGACTATTGGACAACAGGGTGTAAGCAATCAAATTTCTGGGGATGATACAGTAAGGATAGACAAATCAAAGGATTTTGCTTTCTAGTAGATAAAGCATCACAGGGGTGTCGGAATGGGTGTGGCCGAGTGGCCATGGCTGCACCAATATTTTAACAAGAAGGGGCTTGTCTATTTTTTTCTACTCTTTACCTGAACTCGTGCTCATTATCTAACTTGGGCGGTCGAAATCAAGTGGTCAAAATGACTTCTGCTGGGATTAGATAGATTTTTAGGAAACTCCAGACCAGCCTGGTCCTTTGTTTACTATTCCAAGCGATCTTTTGGAAAAACAAACATAGCTCAGAAATCCTTCCAGCAATGTTGGTCTGCAAGATGGCCGTTTCTGCACTATTAGGAGTCTTCCCATTCAGTTATTTGCCACACGTATTTGGAGAAAATGAAACTCTGACTGCCACAAATGGCAGGCATTTGTAAGTTATAATTATGAAGGATTCAGTTGTTGTTTTTTTAATTTTTTTTTGTCATTGTGTTGTTTGCTTTATATGTCCAAGTAGCTATTATTAGCTACATGATATTATACACTCTACATAATAGCTATAACTATTATTAGCTACATGATATTATACACTCTACATAATAGCTATAACTATTATTAGCTACGTGATATTATACACTCTACATAATAGCTATAACTATTATTAGCTACATGATATTATACTCTACATAATAGCTATAACTATTATTAGCTACATGATATTATACACTCTACATAATAGCTATTATTTATTTGACATGAACCTACTGATTGTTATAAAAATCATCTGCTTTGTAATGTAATAAAATACGACATTTGAATTTATTAGCTACGCAGAGCATAGACTTTAACTCTTTAGTTCATTTGATTAAGAAAACACTGTTTTGTCTTTTCTATTAATAAAACTCATTACTTGAACAAACAAGTGGGTGTGGTTATAATGGCCGCACCAATAAGATCTGGCTTCGTACTCCCCTGCATCGTATTGTATTCTCTTAGTGTTTGACTATTGGACAATGGATTTTCAAGTAAGACCAATCTAATGTGCAACACATACAGCCTGGACAAACAGCGCATTAACCAAGATAACTTACCACTGCCACTAATAGAATAGAAAATGAACTCCGCTAAGTTTGTAAGACCTAATGTGAACGTCTTTCACTTTTGATTTCAGTAGCGCTTTGTCTATTTTTCTTGGGATAATTGTGAAGTCTTTTCTCCCGAATTTTCTTGCGCCCATGCTAATGTTTACACTTTAAAGTAGCCTCTGGGGGTGGACACACATTGACCTCTTTGAACTTGACCATACATACATGTATATATATATATACACACACACACACACCAAAATCTCAATTGAGACTCGTTAGTGAGGGTCTCTCTTCGCTCGCCCCACAACTGATCAATTACTAACAGATGATGCTCACTGCTAAGTAAACCCTTTCAGCCATTGTATAGTATGAGTGAAATAGCCCTGCTATATGTTGTATAGTATGAGTGAAATAGCCCTGCTATATGTTGTATAGTATGAGTGAAATAGCCCTGCTATATGTTGTATAGTATGAGTGAAATAGCCCTGCTATATGTTGTATAGTATGAGTGAAATAGCCCTGCTATATGTTGTATAGTATGAGTGAAATAGCCCTGCTATATGTTGTATAGTATGAGTGAAATAGCCCTGCTATATGTTGTATAGTATGAGTGAAATAGCCCTGCTATATGTTGTATAGTATGAGTGAAATAGCCCTGCTATATGTTGTATAGTATGAGTGAAATAGCCCTGCTATATGTTGTATAGTATGAGTGAAATAGCCCTGCTATATGTTGTATAGTATGAGTGAAATAGCCCTGCTATATGTTGTATAGTATGAGTGAAATAGCCCTGCTATATGTTGTATAGTATGAGTGAGTGCTATATGTTGTATAGTATGAGTGAGTGCTATATGTTAAGGAATATATTGCTTTCAAAAAAGACTATTATCCAAAGATTTATTGGCTAAATAGTATAAATTCACTCTACTCTCTGAAGCCTGAGTGTTTAGCTCCACACTGAAGTCAGAATCCACTTGCTATTTAAACACTGCAGTCGTCTATATCAGAATCTCTTATAGTTCACTACACTCTGTGAAGTGGTGAAGGTTGAATTGTGTGGGTGACTGCACTTGCCATGTAGCAGAGCTAGACAAGTAGTGCAACCTTACTTCATAGGCAGTTATATTATGTGAGTGGATGAAGTACACTAGTTGCATTTACCATAAGTAAATTAACGTGGAATCTCTGTGCCTTGCCCTGAGAGTATATCCTCACTCCAATCATGCCACACCCACGTTCATATGCCACTATTACATACAAACAATTGGCTTGAATTGGTACACTCCTGATTAGTTCACTTTTCTTTATACCCACTTATCCCTCCTAGGCCCATTGCCCCTGGGTAAATAGCTCCTAGGTCCATTGCCCCTGGGTAAATAGCTCCTAGGCCCACTTGCCCCTGGGTAAATAGCTCCTAGGCCCACTTGCCCCTGGGTAAATAGCTCCTAGGCCCACTTGCCCCTGGGTAAATAGCTCCTAGGCCCACTTGCCCCTGGGTAAATAGCTCCTAGGCCCACTTGCCCCTGAGTAAATAGCTCCTAAGCCCACTTGCCCCTGAGTCAATAGTTCCTAGGCCCAATGTTGTTATTGAAGTTACGGGTTGGTATGAGGATAGGGGTGTGGTTATTGAAGTTACGGGTTGGTATGAGGATAGGGGTGTGGTTATTGAAGTTACTGGTTGGTATGAAGATAGGGGTGTGGTTATTGAAGTGGTTGTGTATCATAGTGCTAATAATTCTGCTCTCAAGAACAAGCGTAAGACGTTGAGTGCCAATGATGTGTTCTCGGCTCTAGAAGACATGGAGTTTGCAGAGTTCATTCCAGAACTGAAGGAGTGTCTCGAAGGTAAGATAGCCTGGACCAGTTCCAGTAGTGTGTCACGTGCAGCCTGGACCAGGCCAGCGTCATGTCACGTGCAGCCTGGACCAGGTCCAGCAGCGTGTCACGTGCAGCCTGGACCAGGGCCAGCAGCGTGTAACGGGAAGCCTGGACCAGGGCCAGCAGCGTGTCACGTGCAGCCTGGACCAGGCCCAGCAGCGTGTCACGTGCAGCCTGGACCAGGTCCAGCAGCGTGTCACGTGCAGCCTGGACCAGGTCCAGCAGCGTGTCACGTGCAGCCTGGACCAGGCCCAGCAGCGTGTCACGTGCAGCCTGGACCAGGTCCAGCAGCGTGTCACGTGCAGCCTGGACCAGGGCCAGCAGCGTGTAACGGGAAGCCTGGACCAGGGCCAGCAGCGTGTCACGTGCAGCCTGGACCAGGCCCAGCAGCGTGTCACGTGCAGCCTGGACCAGGCCCAGCAGCGTGTCACGTGCAGCCTGGACCAGGCCCAGCAGCGTGTCACGTGCAGCCTGGACCAGGCCCAGCAGCGTGTCACGTGCAGCCTGGACCAGGGCCAGCAGCGTGTCACGTGCAGCCTGGACCAGGTCCAGCAGCGTGTCACGTGCAGCCTGGACCAGGGCCAGCAGCGTGTCACGTGCAGCCTGGACCAGGCCCAGCAGCGTGTCACGTGCAGCCTGGACCAGGTCCAGCAGCGTGTCACGTGCAGCCTGGACCAGGCCCAGCAGCGTGTCACGTGCAGCCTGGACCAGGCCCAGCAGCGTGTCACGTGCAGCCTGGACCAGGTCCAGCAGCGTGTCACGTGCAGCCTGGACCAGGTCCAGCAGCGTGTCACGTGCAGCCTGGACCAGGCCCAGCAGCGTGTCACGTGCAGCCTGGACCAGGCCCAGCAGCGTGTCACGTGCAGCCTGGACCAGGTCCAGCAGCGTGTCACGTGCAGCCTGGACCAGGCCCAGCAGCATGTCATGTGCAGCCTGGACCAGTGTCATGTGCAGATTGAGATGGTGAAGGCGTCAATTGTGTTGTGTTTGTTTACAGCGTACAAATTGGAGCAGAGGGGTAGGAAGGAGGCGGCGGCTGATCGTAAGAAGACGGCTATAGCAGCTGCTGCTGCAGTTATGAAAGGAACCAACAAGTCTGTGGGAACAATGCTGGAAGCTATGGACTCTGACCCCATTCCTACAGTCATACCTAACACATCAGCCACGCCCACCACATCAGCCACACATATCCCCATTGTCAGTCCAGTCACTGGAAACCCTACACCAGTCACTCAGTCTGTCTCTATGGAAACTTAACTCATGCACATATCAATTAAGATTTGATTGATCTAAATTGAGTAAGTGGGATTTATAAAATGAAATTTGAATCAAGGGGCTCCTATAATTACGATCAGTGCTTCATAATATGCCACGAGTGTTTGTATCGATTGAACCTGTAAGTGCACATTTCGTGGGAGAATGTTTTAAGTCATCAGTGATGGGTCAAGATGAAGAAATAGGGCCGACTGGTGAAGAAATAGGGCCGACTGGTGAAGAAATAGGGCCGACTGGTGAAGAAATAGGGCCGACTGGTGAAGAAATAGGGCCGACTGGTGAAGAAATAGGGCTCACTGGTGAAGAAATGGGCCGACTGGTGAAGAAATAGGGCTGACTGGTATATGGTGAAAATGGTTTTTACGAATTATGCTCATTTTGTGCATTTATGCTGTTCAAGTGACATTGCAGCAATTATGCCACCTAAAGTGTGCCATTATGCTCCTAATTATACTTGGTAACTATGGTGATGACCACGAGTCATGAATTTATGATGCAATGTTTCACATGGTAACAAGTTTCCCTCACTGGCCATCACATGACTACCTTGGGACTGCACTTCTATCTGACCAAGAATACACACTTCTATTCTTGCATCAACTGCTGTTTAAGGAATTCCCGGGTGCCTTTTGGTAATGAGAAAGAAACTAATTTTGCTCAGTTTGTAAAAATTGGAAGTAAAGCGCCACACGAATCATAAAGAACAGCAAGTGAGATATTTCACAACAAAGTGAGGAAGAACAGGCAGCTGAACTTTCAATATCTATGAAGGGTTTATCAAAATTGAGTATGCATACACGCATTATTCTCATATTCTGCTAGCATTATGCTCCTGCTATGCTGGCATAATTCAGTAGAAATAGGGTTGACTGGTGTGTGGTGATGAAAAGAAAGAGCTGATGGTGTTTTGGCTGGTAACACAATCTTATTCATGTGTTGCCAGAGCCGAGGACATTAATGATATTCATGCGCCAGTGAATGGGGGTGGATCTGGTGGCTTCATAGGACAGACAGCACAGCACTCGAAATCCTTTTTTGGCATCCTCACTCCAAGTACATGTGATTTAGACTGTGGGAGGATTTCCCTAGACTTTTCTGCCCAACGACCGTGAAGTCACGCCTCCCTACGCACGATCAACTTTTGGATAACTAAACTGTGCGCGCAGTAGAGGAGGCGTGTTCTCTCGTTCTTTGTGCAATGGCCGTACCAGCATGGAAGCTTGCGCTGCAGGAAAGGAAAAAGAAGCAAGAGGAAGAAGAGAAATTAAAGAAGGTCAAAGAAGAAGAGCATAAATTAGCTTCTCTTCCGGCATGGAAACGAGCCATCATTATGCGCGAGAAGAAAGGGCCCGAGCCAACGCCTGGTCCCGCCGCGGAACCTGGTGGTGCGGTCTCTGATGGGAGCGGTTCTACATTAACGCACCAGCGCAATGGTCCAGTAAAGCCTCATACTGAAAAATGGCAAGTGGCTGTGGAAAGAGTTAAAGGTCCAGACTCCCCAATCCTTAAAAGAGCCCCACCCTCTTCTGTGCAAAAATCAAACTTCTCTGCAGCAACCTCCAATACTGCATCAGAAAACACACGCAGTACGGCTCAAAAGACTGTGTTGAACCGCTGGGCTACAGGATCTGGTAGCAGTGAGGCTGCCAGTCCTAGAGCAGCTAAAGAAAGTTCGAATGTGAAACGTTCTGCAACATTTGGTAGTTCTGGCAGCACCTCATCTTTCACAAAGCCTTCTAGTAGCAGCCCAAGCAACTTCCGTTCCACAACCAACCATAGCAGTAGTCCGGTCAACAATCGTTCAACCGCCATTCGTAGCAGCAGCCCGGTTAGTAAGCGTCCCACCGCCACCAATAGCAGTAGCCCAGTCAGCGCACGAACAACTATTACCAGCAATAAGAGCTCTGCCAATACGCTAAGTGCAACTTCTAAATGGCACAAGGACACCACAACCAAGTCTACTCCAAGTGCAACAGGTGTGGCCAGTAAACCTACTTCTGCATCACAGACTAAAAAGGAAGAAGAGGACCCTAGTCTCATGCGTTTACCTCCATGGAAAAGAGCGCTAATTCTTAAGAAAAGAAGATCCCAGCAAAATCTGGAGGTTGAAAACAAACCTTCAGAAGGTGAAGATGAAACCGATGCAGGAAGTTCTCTGCCAGATACTGTAGCTGAGGTGAAAGGTGGAGGGAGTTCAGAGACTGGCACGTCAACTGTCATCCTCAAACAGCCCACTCCAGAAGTAGTGAACAGACAGACTGAGAACAACACTGCAGAACAAAGACTAGTCCAACAGGAAGGTAAGACCCTTCATCCTCCCGTCTACAAGGAAGTGGATAAATGGGCTAATGTAGCTGAAGAAGATGAAAAGTTTTTGAGTTTGCCTTCTTGGAAGCAAGCATTGATAAAACGTAGACGAGCAGACATAGCAGTACGAACTGGCCAACCTGTGACAGTCACACCCACTCCAACTAAAGAACCAACAGTGACCAAAGAGTTTTCTACTACGGCAAGTACAGACTCTCCCAAAACCAATAAAGATAAACCACCTAAGAAAACAGCAAGTTCTAACTCCAAGTTTAATAAAAAGCAGGCCACCAAAGGAGCAGATAACAGGAAAAACAAGGCTAGCACAGCTGCAGTGTCTACTAAGAAAACAAATACACAAGGTACATCTAAAACGAGGCCTTCTTCAGGTCAAAAAGCAGTCCGAAAAGCACCAGCTATTCCGGTAGCCAAAAAGGAAGAAAAGCCAGAGCCAATGTTTAGTTTCGACTTTTCTCATCGTTCCCTAGACACTGGAGGAGGTAGCTCCAGCGACTCTACGGACTCTGACGTGGAAGATGCTGTAGTGACCAACCTGGATGGAGACAGTGACGAGAGTGACAGTGGTATTGTGCTGCAGAGATACTCCAAGTCATCATCTGACCTCAAAAATAACAACCCCCTTAAACGAAACTCATCCATTCTGTCAGTACCTGGGAAAAAGAAAGATAGAAGGGTAAGTATTTCTATTAACTTGCATACCCTTGATATATAAATACCACACAGCTAGTACTACCACACAAGAATATTGGTATAGCTGTTCAGTTGACTACATCAGGTATTTCTTAAACATATCTGAAAGGTTTGTTAAAATATCATGGAGTCTGACAAATGTAGTGCCACTTTAGTAGCCATCTTTGTTAACATATCTTTTTTCTTCGGTAAAATAAATGCTATCAAATACATGTTTTGTTGACCTAAGTAGTCAGTAACTAATTTAACATTTAAAACATTCTGCACACAACACCAGTTCTGCACACAACACCAGTTCTGCACACGACACCAGTTCTGCACACGACACCAGTTCTGCACACGACACCAGTTCTGCACACAACACCAGTTCTGCACACGACACCAGTTCTGCACACGACACCAGTTCTGCACACGACATCAGTTCTGCACACGACACTAGTTCTGTTTGGTTCAATGATATTGGACTTCTCTTAAGGTTGTTGCTATGGTTTCTCCCTGCTTCTCATTAATTACTATGAAAGCCACTTACAGGTGACTATGGCTGTCTGAACCTGGTGGGTATTGCATGTACTAAATTCCGTTTTAATGTAATCTAACCTTCGCTGGATGTTACAATCTATCTGAAATGAGATAATTAAAAGGATACCAATTGGAAATCGACTGCTATTATCAATGGTGGGTGTGGTTTTGTTGGGATGTTATCGAGTAATGAGTCCTAGTTGACTTGCCTTGCTATTAGCATCACTGTACTCTCTGTCTGGTGGGAGTGTCCCCCACTAGTAGACCAGTATAGCTCTCCATCTCTTCTTCCACCAAGTTAATGTTACTGCTCTACTTTATCTTCTCTGTGTAGATGCGTCGTGTGTCCTGGAGTGACAGTCAACTGACTTCTGAACATGTCTATCCTAAATATGACTATTCAGACTATGAGGAGGTAGAACAACCATCAAGCTCAGTTCTCTCTCACAGACTCCACCCCTCTCTTCTCCCCCCTAGCGATGGAGACCCATACACTGCTGGTTTCAATCCTCCTGGATACTCACAAGGAGGTTCACTCAGCAACTTTGTCCCCAGCTCTCTCTCCCCTACAGTCATGGAAGACAATTATGAATTCAGCTTCCAGGAGGAGTCCAAGAATGAAGACAAGAGTAGTCCTCCTGTAGACAATGGGCCAGCAGAACATGACTATAGTGACTATTACTCAGATCAGACTAGCAATGCAGCTGCTTTACTGTGGTAGCACATGCTTACAGAAGCATGCCACTCTTATTTAATTTATGGTTTCATGTTTGTGTTGCATATACATTCATTGCACAATATAAAAATAAGTTAGCACATTTATTATATATTTATTTATTCATTAATCTAAGGTTTTGCATATCTTGAAATATACAATTGAACTTTTTTACAAAAACTATCTCTGCTATTAGAGAATTCTTGCGCTGCTACTGTATTGAGTGGATCCTCAAAGTCACAGAGGTCAGTGAAGAGAGAGTTCAATCCCCATACCACATCCTTGAGTGTTCTTGTAGGCAACCACCCTGTACCATCCAGAGAGTGCTCTCTTAGAATGCTCAGACACACTTTCCCATCTTGCGTGATGTTAGGATGCCACAGCTTTGTCATGCACTGGACTGAAGGTGGCTTCACATTATACTCTGAGGGAATATGCACTTTGAACACAAAAGAACCTCCAACCCAGAAGCCTTCATCAGGCCGCACTGTCAGCTTGAACTCCCTCAAGTCATCTACATCTTCAAAGGCTATGTTGCAAGAAGCTGGCAAACATGACTGGATTTCTGCTACCTCTTGAGTTAAAAACCGGCTCCTGACGCTCATCTGCTTATCCAGTGTGGGAACTCGAGCTCCACCGGTAACCTTGTCCGCCTCCTCTTTCTTTTTCTGCTGCAACCTGAACATATTAACATAGATAGCATGCACACGAAAAGTTTGTTATGATGGTGGGCTTTAGTAAGAAGTGAACGCGCACCACGCCCTTATGTAGGCCCTGCCTTTCTTTGTTTAAGTGTTGTATAGAGTGTGTTGATTTCATTTAGTGTGCCCACGTCTTGGTGGAGTTAAGAGTGACGGGCTTTGGGAATGTCTCTGAAAGAGGTCGTCTCTCAGAGTAATGGCGTGAGTGTGTGCGTACGCTGAGCTTTATGTGTTGTGTATTGCGTGTACTGTAGGAGTCCTTGAAGGAATCCTGGGCAGTCTCTACAAGGAGGGAGAATGGAAGGTCGGTGTTCAGAAAACTAGTCTAATGTCTTCAATAGCAAGGAAACTTGTTAGGGGCTGGGTGGAGCCTGGTGGAAATACATACATATGAGTTTGTGTGTGCTTGTATTTGAATGCAGTCAGTCAGGTCTAGATGGGGTGAGTGTGTTTGTTATAGCATTATAATAACTACAGCTGTGACTGGTGCTGTGTTGATAGCAAAGTAAGTGACATGTTATCACTAAGATCTCTGGATGTGGAAGTAGAAAAATAAATATATAAATTGTTTAGCTCGTACAAGAGAACACTTAGACTTCTATGGGCAGGGTGACTATCAGATACACGTACCATAACACACTTACACACACAGACTTCTTGGGCAGGGTGACTATCAGATACACGTACCATAACACACTTACACACACAGACTTCTTGGGCAGGGTGACTATCAGATACACTTACCATAACACACTTACACACTCAGACTTCTTGGGCAGGGTGACTATCAGATACACGTACCATAACACACTTACACACTCAGTTTACATGTACACTACACTACTCTACACTCACAGGAGAATGGGCTGGCTTAGTAACTATCAATTTGTAGGGCATATTTCCTTGACATTTACCATGGTAACACTGTGTGTGTGTGTGTGTGTGTGTGTGTGTGTGTGTGTGTGTGTGTGTGTGTGTGTGCTGGGATACTTGTAAGGGGTAACAGGTACTAGCAAAGGGCTGGTTATTTCCGTATGGTTTGTTATTGTAGTTGAGTTATTGTAGCTACTTGACTGGTTCAGTCCTGTGTTAGTGTAGTCAGTATACATCTGTTGAGCTAGACCGTGAGTGTTGCTACACAGCACTAAGCTGTAGCTAGGTAACTCTGCTAGTATAGAGATGGGTGTGGTGTGCTGACAGGATTGATGGGGCATGGCAGGTTAGATAAATGGCTGTCTGCTTTGCTCTTAGAGGGGTGCGTGTGGGTGTGGCAGCTTGTCAGCTTGGAGGCACTACTACTGGTAGCTGCTTGCCCTGCACTACTGGTAGCTGCTTGCCCTGCACTACTGGTAGCTGCTTGCCCTGCACTACTGGTAGCTGCTTGCTCTGCACCCTGAGGCACTGGTAGGTGCTTGCTCCCACCTGGGGGCACTACGGGTAGCTGCTGCACCACTTGTGTGTTGAGGTGAATCCAGACATTTCCATAGCAACTGAATGGGAACATTGGTAATGAGGATTAGTGTATTATCACATGTGAAGGTCACACATTGACTGCATGGGTCATATGTGCTTAAAAAAGTTGGCCTGCCATTGCAATGTTGTATTTACCTTCCCCTTGTGTATGTATGTGTGTGCGTACTGTTTGTGTGTATGTGTGTTAGGTATTAGTATTGGATAGACTCAGCACGCGCATCATCTCTTCATGTTGCAAAATGCACGATGTCATGGGGAGGGGGATCACATGTGAGTGGTGGTGAAGAGGAGAGGGCGGGGATGAGGAGAGGGCAGGGACAGGGATTGTGTGAGGGTGGGTGTGGTGTATGGGAGGAGTGTGTGTCTATAGTTTTGAGTAGTGGGTAAGGGGTGTGATTTTGAATGTGTGTTTGTTTATTTGTTTATAGTGGTGGAGTCTCTTGAGAAGAGTCGGCAACCGTTACCTAAACTTGAGGCTATTTACATTATGGTGCCCAGTGAGCAGGTACACTAATATAAGTTACATTATGGTGCCCAGTGAGCAGGTACACTAATATAAGTTACATTATGGTGCCCAGTGAGCAGGTACACTAATATAAGTTACATTATGGTGCCCAGTGAGCAGGTACACTAATATAAGTTACATTATGGTGCCCAGTGAGCAGGTACACTAATATAAGTTACATTATGGTGCCCAGTGAGCAGGTACACTAATATAAGTTACATTATGCAGTGAGCAGGTACACTAATATAAGTTACATTATGGTGCCCAGTGAGCAGGTACACTAATATAAGTTACATTATGGTGCCCAGTGAGCAGGTACACTAATATAAGTTACATTATGGTGCCCAGTGAGCAGGTACACTAATATAAGTTACATTATGCAGTGAGCAGGTACACTAATATAAGTTACGTTTTAGGTAACATGAAAGTGTTACATGTCATGTCACATGAAGGTGTTACATGTTGTCACATGAAGGTGTTACATGTTGTCACATGAAGGTGTTACATGTTGGTGTAGGGTGTTCAGTGTCTCATGGATGACTTCAAGGATCGTCCTATTTACAAGGCTGCTCACATTTTTTTCCTTGAGAGTAAGTGTGTGTGTGTGTGTGTGTGTCATAGCCTGACCTGACCATTTTTTACTACGGATTTCATGTGTTACCATGACTACAGGTTATTAACAGAATAGATTTCATGTGTTGTTTACGATAGTTTTGGATGTTATTGTTTATTGTGTGTGATGTGTAGAGTGTTCTACTAGTCTGTTCTCCAAGCTGGGAGCAAGCAAAGCTTCTAAAAGTAAGGAATTAACCATGTTGTAATAATAATAATAATAGTAATACTAATAATAATTGTCAGGGCGTAACTCCAAAACACTAAGTTGAGATTCAATTTGATTAACTGGGCAGGACTTCGTTTGGCAAGGATAAAGAGACTAAGAGCCAACCCAATGCCAAAGTCACGTGTTGCGGGGGTCAACTCACTAATAGTTGTTGTTGTTTTTTAATATGAATTTTCGAACAAGAGGTAAGGTGAGGGTGGTTACATAAATCTAAAGAACATTACAGAGGTTACAGTGGGTTTCAGGGAGGAGGAGTTTACAACGAAAGGGTAAGTGATCAACATATACAGTTTACTAATGATGGCCTTGTAAGTGTCCACTTCTTAATGGAGCAGGTGACTGTGACTCAGCCTGGCTAGGCCCAGACAATAATAATAGTAATAATAATAATAATAATAATAATAGTAGTAGCTGACAAATGTTTGTGGCTGCTGCAGGGATAGCTACACTGAAGGAAGCCAACATGGCGTTCTTGCCTTATGAGTCTCGAGTGTTTACCTTGGACTATCCTGATGCCTTTGGGGACATGTATGCTGAAGGTTCTGTGGGGAAGCACAGCATGGTGGAGCGGATAGCTGAGCAGCTGGCCACAGTCTGTGCCATGCTGGGAGAGTATCCGAATGTACGATTCAGGAGGTGAGTCTCCATGTGGGTGTGGCAAGGGTGTGGTCGAAAAATGCTTAATGACCTTAACTCAATTGTATAGAACGTCATCTTTCTTTATTATGACGTACTGTGAGCTCCACAAGTGGCAACAACAACAACAACAACAACAACAACTAACCTGGTCATTAGATAAACTCACACTCACTTGTTAGACATTGGTTATGTCCAGTACCTTCACAGTTCTGTGAGGAGGTAATTTACTTCCTCACAAAACTGTGGGTGTGATGGATCAGTGGGTGTGGCAGACCAGTGGGTGTGATGGATCAGTGGGTGTGGCAGACCAGTGGGTGTGGCAGACCAGTGATCTCTTCAATGGACCGATGAATATGTATTTGTTTATTTGTTTGTGTTTTAGTGAAGCTAACCACATATCAGATATCGCAGAAGCTGTGCAGACTAAGCTAGATTCCTATAAGGCAGATAAAAGAGAACTTGGATCTGTAAGTTACTATTTTTAGCATGGTTGTATATTTACACCTCTGCAAGTTACTATTTTTAGCATGGTTGTATATTTACACCTCTGCAAGTTACTATTTTAGCATGGTTGTATGTTTACACCTTGTTGTCATTGTGGTGAAGTCAATCCTAATGGAACACCAGATGAGTTAAGGCTGGCCGCACATAACAATGCGCACCGCCTGTAGATCCAGACATTAATTTATTCCCCACCCAGGGTTTATTTCAGGGAGGGGCAAGGGGGGGCTTTTGCCCCCCCCCCCCCCTTGGAGTATGAGTGTATAGTTATGAAATCAAAATTGGAGAAATCACTGAATCAGTATTGATTTGTGAGAAAGACAAAATACAGGTTAATTAATTATACTGATATTCTTCTATGTTTTCTGTTCCAAACATCAATCATTTGTTCTAATTCATTGTCAGACAATTGTTCAGGAGATTCTGAAGATATCCTCATTAAATGTGACAAGCTAAATTCAGACAGCCTGTTCCGTAGCCGGGACTTGATATTTTTCATATGTGAATACATAGCACCCATCAGTTCTGTGGTTGTTAATTCTTGCAACTGGTTTAGAATGGTATTTTTCTTGTTTTGAGCAATTGATAGTGTCTGTAATTTTTCCATTCTGTGATGGCTTCATCAGACACAATGGCTTCTTTGTCACATTCTAAACCAGCTAAGGTGATAGCATTCTTTGCTAATTAGCACCTACACCACCAGAAGCAGTAGCACCTACACCACCAGAAGTAGTAGCACCTACACCATTAGATGTAATACATCTTTACCAGCAGAGGAGGACTTTAACGATACGTTCTGTTGCTGTGCACGCTTGCAGTATTTTCTGATATTCTTACCAATGGCATGAGTATATATCCTGTCAATAGCTAAGTCAGGCACCTCTGAGAAGCATTAATATGAATTTTCAAGCAGCTGCATTGGAAGATGTGGTCACTCCATTAGCCTTCAAATCAGTTCTTAAGCTAGACAGTGTGCACTTGATAATTTTTTTTCCCAGGAATTAGTTTCCATTTTAGTACACCTAAATTGATGTGTATTAAACAAATAACAATGGGACAGTAGTTAAAGAATGGGGAAAATGTTGTAGGCAAAAAAATAGACAATGTTAGGCGTTGAAATAAGATTAACTTGGTATTGTTGCTGTGCTGTAGTAAAATCTGAGCACTCCTTAGTCAAAATACATCAAAGTTGACATTACAAATGAATATAATAATTAATAATTGCCCCCCCTTCAAGTCAAAGCCACGCCCATTTGCCCCCCCCCTCCCCCCGTGGGAAAAACTCTGAAATAAACCCTGCCACCAAAAAAAATGAACTGCACCACAACGAGAATTTTTCAATATCTTATAAATAGAAAAAATTGCGAATAAAATAAAGTAGAGAAGAACCTGTTGTCTTGCAGTAGAGTATCGGCTCGGCTAGTAGTGCACCAAATTGCGGAGCTCCAACTTACCACACCGCTCCAAAAAAGTGCTACAAAGTTTATAACTGGCCCCGATATTTCCTCTAGATTTGCTCTAAAATTAGTGAGCGGCTCCTTCGGCAGGTACTTTGTCCTTGTGTTATAGTGGAGAAGCCCCTGTAAGTATACAATAGTAGTAATTGTGCATAGCAACCATCAACAAAAAATTGCGTAGGCAATGTGCGGCCACCCTTAAAACCTTGCTACGCATTATTCAACTCTAATTTAACACCATTCTATATTTTAGTCGATGCCATGTTGCTATTTTAGCCAATCTTGAGTCAACACTTCACTGTACATTTATATCCTGAGTTAATCTCAAGTTAATCCTGAGTTAATCTCAAGTTAACACCTTGCTATATATGTGACCGTCTACAGGAAAACCGGGCACAACGCGGCACCCTTCGAAAAAAATTTTTTTTTGCACTTACAGAGTTGTCGGCGTCCAGATATTGAGCTCTCCAAGTTTTATCGTCGTAGCTTAAGTCGTTCCCGCTATAATAGACCTAACCGTTCCCTTCCGCGTCGGCTTGAAACAATACATTTTAAAGAAATCGATCGATCTTTTCTCGATATTTACGCACGCCGCGTTTTGCCCGGTTTTCCTGTAGACGGTCACATATATGATTATCCTGAGTTATTGCTATATATGTGATTGTCCTGAGTTAATCTGGAGTTAACTCTTTGCTATACATCGTTATCCTGAGTTAATCTGGAGTTAACACTTTGCTATACATCATTATCCTGAGTTAATCTGGAGTTAACTCTTTGCTATACATCGTTATCCTGAGTTAATCTGGAGTTAACACTTTGCTATACATCATTATCCTGAGTTAATCTGGAGTTAACTCTTTGCTATACATCGTTATCCTGAGTTAATCTGGAGTTAACACTTTGCTATACATCATTATCCTGAGTTAATCTGGAGTTAACACTTTGCTATACATCATTATCCTGAGTTAATCTGGAGTTAACTCTTTGCTATACATCGTTATCCTGAGTTGTCGTGGTTGTGTAGGGTCCAGATAAGGCCAAGTCCCAGCTGATTATTTTGGATCGTGGGTTTGATGTGGTAACTCCTCTGCTGCATGAGCTGACCTATCAGGCAATAGTCTATGACCTGCTCACTGTGAAGAATGACGTCTACATGTAAGTGGGTGGGGCTAAAATGACTTGGCATTGAGGGAATATAGCCCGAAAGATGGGCATTGCTAGAGTGTGGGCGTGGCAGGGGAGAGGGGCGTGGCTATAATGTAGGTGGTAGATGTACAGCATGTCCAAAATTGTGAAGTTAGACATGGTGAGTGTGGCATGTCTATAGGTATGTTGAAATCTAGATCAAGGTGGGTGTGGCAGGTCCTAAATGTATATCTAGATCATGGTGGGTGTGGCTTGTATTAAGTGTAGATCTAGATCATGGTGGGTGTGGCTTGTATTAAGTGTAGATCTAGATCATGGTGGGTGTGGCATGTTGTGATTGTAGGTATAGAGCACAGACTGAAGATGACCAGATGAAACAGAGAGAAGTTATTTTAGATGGTGAGGGTTTTGATTGTGGTTTTTAAATTTGTGTTTTAGGCCATAAGTTTATTGCACACTCTCTTGAGATAGTTTTGCCAGTTTTATTTTAGTTCAGTTTTAAGAAAGTTGCACCATGTGAATTTCCATGCTGCACATTTTTCATGTGTTTGTGTATGTGTACATATGTAGAGAATGATGACTTGTGGTTTCAATATCGTCATCAACACATTGCTGAAGTAAAATCGTAAGTAGTTTATAAGGGAGGGAGGGAGGGAGTGTATCGATGTACCGGTCAGATGTGTTGAATCGAGATTGTGGATGTGTCATGTGTTGGAGTGAGATAGTGGTGAGTTTACTAACAGGTGGTTACTCGGAGTTTACTAACAGGTGGTTACACGTAGTTTACTAACAGGTGGTTACACGGAGTTTACTAACAGGTGGTTACACGTAGTTTACTAACAGTTGGTTACAAGGAGTTTACTAGCAGGTGGTTACAAGGAGTTTACTGACAGTTGGTTACACGTAGTTTACTAACAGTTGGTTACAAGGAGTTTACTAGCAGGTGGTTACAAGGAGTTTACTAGCAGGTGGTTACACGGAGTTTACTAACATGTGGTTACAAGGAGTTTACTAACAGTTGGTTACACGGAGTTTACTAGCAGGTGGTTACAAGGAGTTTACTAGCAGGTGGTTACACGGAGTTTACTAACAGGTGGTTACAAGGAGTTTACTGACAGTTGGTTACACGTAGTTTACTAACAGTTGGTTACAAGGAGTTTACTAGCAGGTGGTTACAAGGAGTTTACTAGCAGGTGGTTACACGGAGTTTACTAACATGTGGTTACAAGGAGTTTACTAACAGTTGGTTACACGGAGTTTACTAGCAGGTGGTTACAAGGAGTTTACTAGCACACGGAGTTTACTAACAGGTGGTTACAAGGAGTTTACTAACAGTTGGTTACACAGAGTTTACTAACAGTTGGTTACAAGGAGTTTACTAACACAGGTTGGTTACAAGGAGTTTACTAACAGTTACACAGGTTGGTTACACAAAGTTTACTAACAGTTGGTTGGAGTTTACTAACAGTTGGTTACAAGGAGTTTACTAACAGTTGGTTGGAGTTTACTAACAGTTGGTTACACGAGAGTTTACTAACAGTTGGTTACACAGAGTTTACTAACAGTTGGTTACACAAAGTTTACTAACAGTTGGTTGCACAGAGTTTACTAACAGTTGGTTACAAGGAGTTTACTAACAGTTGGTTGCACAGAGTTTACTAACAGTTGGTTACAAGGAGTTTACTAGCAGTTGGTTGGACAGAGTTTACTAACAGTTGGTTACAAGGAGTTTACTAACAGTTGGTTGCACAGAGTTTACTAACAGTTGGTTACACAGAGTTTACTAACAGTTGGTTGCACAGAGTTTACTAACAGTTGGTTACACAGTTTACTAACAGTTGGTTGCACAGAGTTTACTAACAGTTGGTTACACAGTTTACTAACAGTTGGTTACACAGAGTTTACTAGCTGGTGGTTACACAGAGTTTACTAGCAGGTGGTTACATGTTAAGTGATGAACTAATAAGCATACTCAGTCAGGTTTTTATACTGAATATCTCTGTATTAAGTGACAGTAATGATGTCATATAGATTGTTGGTAAAAATCAAGGAGAGCTAAAGGCAACTGTAAGCTGAATCTTTATCACTTGCAATGTGGGTGTGTCATGTCACGTGCAGTGTGGGTGTGTCATGTCACATGCAATGTGGGTGTGTCATGTCACATGCAATGTGGGTGTGTCATGTCACATGCAATGTGGGTGTGTCATGTCACATGCAATGTGGGTGTGTCATGTCACATGCAATGCTACTATGTTATTTTTCTGTTCAGTGAGGTGGCTAAGCAATTCCAAGAATTTGGTCAGAAGAAGAAGCTCAAACACCATGGTGATGCTGAGGTGAGGGAGGGAGGCATGGTGTGTTAGTATGAGGGGGACATGTTTATTAGTAGAGTGTGTGTGTGTGTGTGTGTGTGTGTGTGTGTGTGTGTGTGTGTGTGTAGGTGTCTATTAAAGACTTAGCCCGGCATATCAAGAAAGTTCCGCAGTTTCAGAAAGAGTTGAGAGGAGTAAGTTGTGGACATGTACACTTCCATTACACAGAATTTATACATGTGTTTTAAGAATAGCTTTATAAAGTGTCACTTCATGTCTCACATGGCAACATGTTCTGTGTCGCACGCCTCACATGGCAACATGTTCTGTGTCGCACGCCTCACATGGCAACATGTTCTGTGTCGCACGTCTTACATGGCAACATGTTCTGTGTCGCACGTCTCACATGGCAACATGTTCTGTGTCGCACGCCTCACATGGCAACATGTTCTGTGTCGCACGCCTCACATGGCAACATGTTCTGTGTCGCACGTCTCACATGGCAACATGTTATGTGTCGCACGTCTTACATGGCAACATGTTCTGTGTCGCACGTCTCACATGGCAACATGTTCTGTGCCGCACGCCTCACATGGCAACATGTTCTGTGTCGCACGTCTCACATGGCAACATGTTCTGTGTCACACGCCTCACATGGCAACATGTTCTGTGTTGCACGCCTCACATGGCAACATGTTCTGTGTTGCACGTCTCACATGGCAACATGTTGTATAGTATGCCCTGCACATCAACTTGCTGGATAACTGTATGAAGAAGTTCAGAGCTGGTATCAATGACTTGTGTAAAGTGGAGCAGAACTTGGCTCTGGGTGAGGATGCTCAGGGAGAGCCTATCGGAGACCCCATGAGAGACATTATGCCGTGTCTCTTCAACAAAGACATCAAGTAAGACTCTCTGTTAGTGTTTATGGCTACTCTATTGATTGGACTCACTTGTGTTACTATAGAGTGAATGACAAGATACGATTGCTGATGCTGTTTGTTCTGTTCAAGAAAGGTGAGAAATTTAATAATGAAGTTATGTAACATGTAAGTGAGGGTGAGGAGGATGTGACGTGTGAGAGAGTGTGACGTGAGAGAGGATGTGACGGGAGAGAGTGTGACGTGAGAGAGGATGTTACGTGTGAGAGAGTGTGACGTGTGAGAGGATGTGACGTGTGAGAGAGTGTGACGTGTGAGAGGATGTGACGTGTGAGAGGATGTGACGTGTGAGAGAGTGTGACGTGTGAGAGGATGTGACGTGTGAGAGAGTGTGACGTGTGAGAGGATGTTACGTGTGAGAGAGTGTGACGTGTGAGAGAGTGTGGCGTGTGAGAGGATGTGACGTGTGAGAGAGTGTGGCGTGTGAGAGGATGTGACGTGAGAGAGTGTGACGTGTGAGAGGATGTGACGTGTGAGAGAGTGTGACGTGTGAGAGGATGTGACGTGTGAGAGAGTGTGACGTGTGAGAGGATGTGACGTGTGAGAGAGTGTGACGTGTGAGAGAGTGTGAGAGAGTGTGACGTGTGAGAGGATGTGACGTGTGAGAGAGTGTGAGAGAGTGTGACGTGTGAGAGGATGTGACGTGTGAGAGAGTGTGACGTGTGAGAGGATGTGACGTGAGAGAGTGTGACGTGTGAGAGAGTGTGAGAGAGTGTGACGTGTGATGTGTGAGAGAGTGTGACGTGTGAGAGAGTGTGGCGTGTGATGTGTGAGAGGGTGTGATGTGTGAGAGGGTGTGATGTGTGAGAGTGTGACATTGTGGACAAGCTTATGTTGTGTATGTTATTTGTTTATTGTTTATTGTTTGTAGGTGTTTCTAAAGAGGATTTTGCTAAGCTAATGCAACATTCAGAAATTCCAGTAGGAGAAAGGTGGGTGTGGTAATTGCGATTGAAAGGTGGGGTTATGTAACACCTACAAGGGTAAGGTGGGTTGCTGTAGATGTGGGTGTGGTTGTAAAAGTGGGTTTGGTTTTAAGATGGGCGTAGTTTATAAGATAGGTGAAAAAAGGATGCACTTGTTGTGTAATAGGTGAGATGAACCTAATAATATTAGAGTGCGTATATTTTATTCAACTTTATTCTTGGACCCTACAAGCAAACACATGGAGTAAACTACATAACGGAGAGTTTCTGAAATTTTCAAAGTTCCATAGTCTACAGTTGCAGATATTTGGAAGTTACAGGAAGAAATGCTCCCAGAGCTTTCTTTTTAGCTCATCAGTCATCTTTAATTTCCTCTAGTGTACACACTTTCTCTCTCTACTGAGCTTAGCTGTCATTCTCCCATCAGCCAGCCAGCTGCAAATAAACTTTACTTGTGCATATTCCTGATGCCCCTCCTCCCCTCACACCTGATGTGGCACATCTAAAGTATAAACATAACGTGTATTCTATTGTTCAAATAGGTGTGGTTAGGGGTGCGGTCAAATGCTTAACTTGTCTGGGTGGGTTATATATAAATGTTTGTGTGTGTGTGTGTGTGTGTGTGTGTGTGTGTGTGATTAGAAAGGTGTTATTGAACCTCATGCACCTGGGCCACACTGTGCTGACAGAGCAAAGTGTGAAGGGCTCTAAGAAGAAGTTGAAACCTAAAGACCGGCATGATGAAGAGAGATATGAAGTATCTAGATGGGTCCCACTTCTCCGGGACCTAGCAGAGGTTAGAGAGAGATGTAGTATGTAGACAGAGGAGGTGTATTTAAATGAATGACTTCTATATTTGAGTGACTAGGCCACACAGGACAACTACTCCACTCGTAGTTGTCCTATCGTTGGATTGTCTGTCATGCTCATGAGTCATGAGTACCCACTTACTTAGAACCACAATTCAAGTCCTTTTTGGTGCTACTTTTTAAATATATGGGCCAATTGTTTGAAATGCCTCAAAGCAGTCAGCTCCTCTCCTCGTACATACTGACTTTTGTGAGTAACGCCCCCCTATTGTCAGGTCGTAATCACATGAGCAAATATTTTGTTGCCCGTGGTAGTTTCTTATCCTAGAGTTTGAATTGGAGTTTATGTAGAAACTACTGGTGAGGTGAGTGTCCCTTGCATGGTGATCTCCTCTTAAGAAGACAGCATTTACACATGCAGGAGCTGTATTGGTCTGATTAGGTGTAGCTATTTACACATGCAGGAGCTGTATTGGTCTGATTAGGTATAGCTATTTACACATGCAGGAGCTGTATTGGTCTGATTAGGTATCGAGATTCTACTTTACTGAACGGGTTACGTAGCTATTTACACATGCAGGAGCTGTATTGATCTGATTAGGTGTAGCTATTTACACATGCAAGAGCTGTATTGATCTGATTAGGTGTAGCTATTTACACATGCAGGAGCTGTATTGGTCTGATTAGGTGTAGCTATTTACACATGCAAGAGCTGTATTGATCTGATTAGGTGTAGCTATTTACACATGCAGGAGCTGTATTGGTCTGATTAGGTGTAGCTATTTACACATGCAGGAGCTGTATTGATCTGATTAGGTGTAGCTATTTACACATGCAGGAGCTGTATTGATCTGATTAGGTGTAGCTATTTACACATGCAGGAGCTGTATTGATCTGATTAGGTGTAGCTATTTACACATGCAGGAGCTGTATTGATCTGATTAGGTGTAGCTATTTACACATGCAGGAGCTGTATTGGTCTGATTAGGTATAGCTATTTACACATGCAGGAGCTGTATTGATCTGATTAGGTGTAGCTATTTACACATGCAGGAGCTGTATTGGTCTGATTAGGTGTAGCTATTTACACATGCAGGAGCTGTATTGTCTGATGAGGTATAGCTTTTACACATGCAGAGCTGTATTGATCTGATTAGTGTAGCTTTTACACATGCAGGAGCTGTAATTGTCTGATTAGGTGTAGCTCTTTAAACACATGCAGGAATCTGTATTGCTGATTATGTATAAGCGATTTAACATGCAGGAGCTGTATGAGCTGATTAGTATAGCTATTAACACTGCAGAGCTGTATCTGGTCTGATTAGGTGTAGCTTTATTTACACATGCAGAGCTGTTATTGATCTGATTAGGTGTCGCATTTACAACATGCCGACTGTATTGATCTGAATTATGTGTAGCTATTTTACACATGCAGGCTTATTGATCTGATTATGTATAGCTTATTTACCATGCAGGAGCTTATTGGTCTGATTAGGTGTAGCTTTTACAACATGCAAGAGCTGTATTGGTCTGATTAGGTGTAGCTATTTACACATGCAGGAGCTGTATTGGTCTGATTAGGTATAGCTATTTACACATGCAGGAGCTGTATTGATCTGATTAGGTGTAGCTATTTACACATGCAGGAGCTGTATTGATCTGATTAGGTGTAGCTATTTACACATGCAGGATCTGTATTGGTCTGATTAGGTATAGCTATTTACACATGCAGGAGCTGTATTGATCTGATTAGGTATAGCTATTTACACATGCAGGAGCTGTATTGGTCTGATTAGGTGTAGCTATTTACACATGCAGGAGCTGTATTGATCTGATTAGGTGTAGCTATTTACACATGCAAGAGCTGTATTGATCTGATTAGGTGTAGCTATTTACACATGCAGGAGCTGTATTGATCTGATTAGGTATAGCTATTTACACATGCAGGAGCTGTATTGGTCTGATTAGGTGTAGCTATTTACACATGCAGGAGCTGTATTGTCTGATTAGGTGTAGCTATTTACACATGCAGGAGCTGTAGGATTAGGTATAGCTATTTACACATGCAGGATTGATCTGTATGTAGATTTCATGATTAGGATTATAGCTATTTACACATGCAGGAGCTGTATTGATCTGATTAGGTGTAGCTATTTACACATGCAGGAGCTGTATTGATCTGATTAGGTATAGCTATTTACACATGCAGGAGCTGTATTGATCTGATTAGGTGTAGCTGGGTCGAATAGTTTGATATAAGTTTATTGTTTTGGTCTGAAATGATTTGGTATTGCTAGCTGGTGTACAGAGGGCTGGGGCTGATTTTGTAACTTCCTGGCTTCATTATTAATTTAAAGTTTTGGTAGAGTTTATTGTTTGTTGTTATTTGTAGTATGCGGCCACAGAGTCCCTGGATGACGGCTACTGTCCGTGGCTGCGCTCTAAACCTCGTGCTTCATCCGGGATGGCCTCTAGTGCTGTCAGCTCTAGTGCTTCTCAACCAGGTATGAGGGGGTGTGGTTATGTCATACAGTGTGTTATATGTTTTGTGGGTGTGTTCATATATGATTACCATGGTGACCGTCTGTCTGTCTCTGAAATGAATCAGGAGGTGCGAGTGGGGCTAGGTAAGTATTGATGTAGCTGATGTGTGTGCATGAGGTGGGCGGAGTTACATGGAGGCTTTGTAGATGTCATGGGACAGCTGATTTCAGTGTCTGATTCCAATGTCCTCAATATTTGGTTCCTATTTTTAGTGTCTCTGAAGTTTTCATATATCAGGTATCAGGTTCCAATGTTTGCTGTTCCTAGATCAGACTGTAACCTCCCATCTAGGGCATATTCCCATGTTTGGTTCCGAACTGTATCCTTATCTAGTATAAATGTATTCCAAGTATCCCTTGAATTTGGTTCCAACTATATTTCATGTGTTTAGTTATGAATGTATGTGTTATTCAGTGTGAGACAGAGGTGGAACTGGGTTCCCTCTAAGCAAGGTGAGAGCGGGGGTGCTAGTGGAGGTGCTAAGTCGGGAGGAGGAGCTAGTGTTGGAGCCGTGAGGAAGCCGAGTGGACCTACCATCATAATATTCGTGGTGGGAGGAATCACTTACTCCGAAATGAGATCTGTCTATGAGGCATCAGATGCAACCAACAGCCACACCCTCATTGGTGAGTCATAGCCACACCCTCATTGGTGAGTCATAGCCACACCCTCATTGGTGAGTCATAGCCACACCCTCATTGGTGAGTCATCATCCATCATCTAGCACACACACACACATGTGTCACACAGCCACACCCTCATTGGTGAGTCATCATCTAGCACACACACACACACACACATGTGTCACACAGCCACACCCTCATTGGTGAGTCATCATGGATATAAAGAATCCTTGAAAAAAAAGAAACTTTTTGTTTGTCTGTTGAGAGTGAGACTGTAGCATAGCAGTACCCCTTAAGGGTGGCCGCACACCGCCTACGCAATTTTTTGTTGATGGTTGCTATGCACGATTACTACTATTGTATTACAGGGGCTTCTCCACTACAACACAAGGACAAAGTACCTGGCCAAGCGCTGCTCACTAATTTTATAGCGAATCTGGAAGAAATATTGGGGCCTGGTTATAAAATTTTGTAGCACTTTTTTTGAGCGGTGCGATAAGTTGGAGCTCCGCAATTTGGTGCACTACTAGCCAAGCCAACACTCTACTGCAAGACAACTGAGTTCTTCTATTACTTTATGATTTATTCTTTCTATTTATAAGATATTGAAAAATTCTCGCTGTGGTGCAGTTCATTTTTTTAGGTTTACCCGTGTGTAAAAAAAAATTGTCGTTCTCATTGTTAGATTCCAAGAAAAACTGATACAAAATTTAGAACTTTAGTTCCACTTGCAATGCTTAAGAAATAGCTCCGCCCCCATGTCTCGTACTCCTTGTACGCGAGCAATTTTTTTTCAATTGGTTTGTATTAGTTCTAAAAAGAGCCCGCCTATATCAAGAGTAAACAAACATCAATATAACAATAACAAGAGAGTCAGAAGAGAGAGCAGTTTCTTGGAGATAGCCATAGGTGAAGGTATTAGATCTGCGCAGCTTGGGAAGTCTTCGCTCCGCAGAAATCGAGCCTAATATATCCATCCGCTTGAGTTCAGGTGCACAGAGCCTGGAGAATGGCTACAGGAGGAGAGGCAGCCTGGTGCACCTTGCCACATGAGTTCAAACGACAGGAAAGTTGCTGTAAACGGATATGAGACAACAAGAAGCTAAACTAAAACACCACAACTTCGCAAAGTATACTTCTGCTACTACTGCGCGGTTGTTCTGCTCGCGTATTGATGAATGGTAGGGTATTGGCGGGAAATAAGTTAATGTCAGGATCTACAGGCGGTGCGCGTTGCTATGTGCGGCCACCCTTAACCGTATAAATACAGAATTGGAGTGTTTGTTTGCTGGCTGGTTGTCGTAGCTCAGTGGTAGAGTGTTTGTGCATTTGCAAGCAATTATGAGTTTGATCCTCGGTGACAGCTAAGCGTTTTTAATTTGGTTTTGTTAAAAAAAACACCCTGTGAAAGAGCGACTGTATCTAATGAGAATAGGAAGGCTGAGAAAGAAATTGTAAAATGTACAATACTGCTTTGCTTATGTGAAATAGTAATTACAACTAGTGATGTGCTTGAGCACAAATGGCGAGCGAGCCTAAAGACTATACTATTTTTATATGAATGATTTTGACTTCTAACACTGAAGCTACTGAAAATAAGGTCCAGTTATTAAATTTCGCATACACGGTAAAGGGATTTCAGTGCCATAGGAACAACTCTCTGCAACTGCTTGAATTGAAGGAAGAAAAACAACAACAAAACAATACACGTTATTTAAAAGTTTTCTTTGTGATATTCTTTAGCTAAGTAGTGGTTGTAACACCCAATGCTTTGACACAACTGGACATTCACCTACACAGACTTACCTTCGCGGTAGTCTAGTGGTAGTCCAGTCAATTTATGGAAAAAAAACCCCTAACCCCCCAAAAATTGCTACAAAAGGTTTTTTGATGGTTTTTAGTCCTATTCAATATCACGTGCAACATACTAAAAATCTAATAAAATCTGAGTACTGGAAAGGTGTTATTAAGGGTGTATGTGTTCATAAGCTCATTAATATTCATGAGATATACATATATGGCCGTAACTTAGGTTTCTTGCATTTATGACAAGATATATTGATAACATTAGATTCTTCAGCATATAAGCTCTCCAATGATATATAAAACTACAGGTTTTAGGAGTCATAAGTAGAAATTAATAATTTCATAACTATAACCATTTCAAAATTCCTCTCTCTCCCTATAGTTACGTCTCCCATGTAGCCCACACATGTTCAAATGTGACCACTGGAAGGCTATGTCTACCAATGCACTAAAATAATGGAAGTTTAATGCCCTTTAGCTGTCAAATACCATTCAAGAATAATCAAACAACAACAAAAACAAAAATCCAATCAATAATTTTTCTTCAGTTAATCATCGTCATCTTCGCTGTCATGTTGGTTATATGGATTACTGCATAGTTCCACTTGGCATTGTCCACAGACTATATGACACGGTAGGCCATATCGCCTACAGCTACAACGAAGTGTTGTGCAACCTGTTGTACAGTTGCAGTGTATCATTTTTAGCAGGTTATCCGGGACAACATTTGTTTCTGACATTATTGGCACTAATACATTTTCTTCACTCTCCATCCCCAATTTGCCGCATCCATGTTACCTCCCTGTTCAGTCCAGACCATGATCTGGTAGTACACTCTCTGACAGTGAAATTTGGTTGAGGATGCAGTAGGGGGCAGACGTTCTGGTGTCACAAATGATTTTGCTGAAGATAGTTTCTTTACAAACATTTTGTAGCGTAAAGATGGTAATGGTTCTGTGCACTTTGCCCCAAACAAAACAGCCATTGCTTTGCTACCAAGGTCTTCAATGGTAACTCTTGTCTTATTTGGAGTAATAAACTCATTTGAACAGCACTGTAGTAATTGATCACCTTTTACAAGCTTCTGGAAGGCTGCCTTCTTGCCAACACCGAAAATTCTGGAGGTCGTATCGCAGCCAGTAATGGCATGAACAAAAAGCAGTTGTGAACACAAATGATCGCCTAGGATTAATTTTAGGCGATTGATGTCGTATACTTTCGTAGTTTTAGCCTTATCTGAACGAAAATACAGATCCTTGCATTCTGTATGGGCAATTTGTAACATTTTCTGGTAGTTAATCCACAACTGACTTGTCTTTGACCTGTTGTAAAGTTTAGCTTTCATTTGGTCAAGTTCTAGCTTTATGGTAGTCACTGTATTAGATGTGAGAATGCTCTCCAGAGTCATCTCACCTGCCAACAATGAATAATACATTTCCTCAGATTTATCCACCAGTTCGGCTAACTTGGGATTAAGCTTCACCATATCTGATACTATCATGTAGTTTAGGCATTTGTCTACCAGCAGATGGCCACGGAATGATCTTTGAACAGATTTTCCAGTCATCATATGCACCACAGTATTTTCACCATAAACAACTTCCAAAATTCTTTGAAGTCCTGTACCCTTCATTAGTGTACCTATCGCTCCGAGCAAATTCATGAAAGTGTGGAAACAACAAAGCATCAAGACGATTTCTTTGAGGTTATTGTTTGGTGAATTGATGATAAGTTCAGCAGCTTTCCAATAGAGGGGCTGGTCAAAAGTTATTATAGGCACAACATGAAAGAATGCAAGTTTTATCTATAATAGGCAAATACAAAACAGATGACTGACCTGGATGCTCACTTCCCCGATGAACAGTGTTCATCATGCCTTGCCAGTTAGGGGTTGCCCGTTTGAAGTTGAAGGAGAGCTCCCATAAAAGATTAATTCTCCTATCACAAACGTGTTTTGGAAGCTCTTGAAATTTGACCGTACGATGCGCATGGCCGGAAAATTGATGCTCAATTATCTCAACTTTTGTCTTGTCTACGATATTCACTTCTGAAATATTTCTCCTGGGAACAATACGCTTTGTACTCTGCCCTGGTGTCATGGCACCTATCATGCCCATCCCATGAAATGTTCCTTTGCCATCAATGGTTAGAACATTATGGTCAACATTGTCTGCAGCAAACAGCAATGTAGCATCTTTCATATCAATATCCTCACCTAACATGTCTGGAGCAACACAATCTGCAGCATTCTTTTCAAATCGTAGCACTTCTCCATACGATGAACAAAATCCCATCTCACATAGTGTATCCACAATAAACTTTGAGCGATACAAATGATGAGTCTGTACAGCATGTCTTTTCTCTCATTGTCACTATATCATCAAGACCTTCACCTTCTGCTATATAAATAGATTCTCCGTATTGTTCCTTCAGCTTCACTTTGAGGTAACAATTGCCATATGGATGAAATCTTTATCAATTAAAACCCATTCATTTTACCTCTGAGGTCTGAAATGGTAAGCTTTTCTTCATCATGATTTTCCAAGAAATGACACATTTAAAAAAAATGCTTGATTTTGATCATGATTTCTGGGTCGTCCAAGTTTCCTACGCTTTTTTTCTGGACCATCTCGAAATTGGAGGGGTATATCAAGGCCAGACCTAAAATTCTCACTACAGGAATGGTGATACAGGCAGTCTGCAGCATGCAGATCACCACGGTAGTACTCAGTGCGACCTTTCACAACAAGAGACCAATTGTCAAAACGACTGTCACAGCATCCCAATATTGTGTTTACAAAAGTATCAGTTCTTACACAACTGTAATCTGAACATCCTGGTACTACAGTAATCCCACAAAACAAGCAATCACTCTTGCTGTTGAAAGGAGCTACGGATGTTCTGGAACTTCTTTTAGGTGGTGGTATGGAGGGTTGCTTTGTTTTACTCTGTTGAGTCTTTATTTCAATTGGGTTTGTGTAATGTTTACGACAGTTCAAGTGCACTTTACTACCAGCCTTAACGACTATGGTGTTACCTCTCTGAAGACTTGCAGTATTAATACCATCTGCACCTTTTTGACGAATTTGACATACAGCTGCTCCATCTTCCAATTTCTCCTCACACAAGGGACAAATTTCACAGTCAGCACTTCCACTCATTGTGTAATGTCTTGTAGCCTTTTCAAGTTCAAATAGTCAACCATGTGCTTGTACAAAAAAGAAGCAACTGTCTTGTGTGTCAGCTCATGTGATGCTAAAAAAAAAGCTAGGTGGTAAAAAAAAAGCTAGGTGGTAAAAAAAAAAGGTTGTAAAAAGGTATAAATTAGCTAGGCCAATCAACTAAAATTGACTTCTTTGTCTAGCTATTTTGGAAATGTTAGTATTATTTGCCAAAAAGTTCAAAAGTTTGATATCATTGGAAAGCTTATAAACTAAGTAATCTAATGCTACCAATTGCCTTCATTAGAAATGAAATAAACAAAAGATATGGCTATCTAAGTATATCATGAATATTAATGAGCTTGTAGAGAGCTACACCCTCAAAAACACCATTCCATAGGTTAGATTTTATTAGATTTTTAGTATGTTGTCCGTCATATCAAATAGTACTAAAAACTAATAAAAAACCTTTTGTAGCAATTTTTGGGGGGTCAAACCATATATTGACTAGACTATGGACAATGTATTTTCAAGTAAATACTGTTGCGCACGGCTTATAACCATGACAAAGAGCGCATTGACTTACCACCGCCACTAACTCGAATAGAAATGGAAGTCCCTTAAGTTTTCAAGTTTTAACTGCACCCGCAAAAGAATTCAAAACGGTAAACAATTCAATTTCTAGGGTGATACGGGTACTGATCGATAAACAGAGGATTCTGTTTAGTGAAGTTTGGGACGGGGTCGACAACCGAACTAATACAAAAACGCGAGGGTCATAGTACAAAAATGCCTTACGTACGTCCATACATATTAAATAAACTAGTGGTGTGCTTGAGCACAAATGGCGAGCGAGCCTGATAGTTAGGTAACATAAAATGTTACTATGTTTTAGCTTACTTCATGCAAACACTATAATAGCAGTTATGACATTTGATTTCAGCAAACAAATACAAAATCACTCTCTTACCTTATTAATGGTAACTTTTGTAGTATCAAACATCAACCATTCTGATAATCTCAATCACCAGTAGCTAACTCTTGAACAAGCTCTCAGCTACGATAAAAAATAAACCAGTGTTATTATTTGTAATTTTAGCCAACAAATATGGAATTACTACTTACATCATTCTTGAGTATTGATAACTTCTGTAGTATCAAATTGAAGTTACTTTGACCATCTGAATTACCTTGAATTCTTGACAACAAGCTCTCAGCTACAAAAACAAAAGACAATCAATTTTAGCACACAAATACAAAATTACTTTCTTACCTCATTTTCTTGAGCAGTGGTAACTTTTGTAGTACCAAATTTGAGCCAATCTGACTATTTGAATTCACCAGTCACTGTTGACTAGCTCTTAGCTACAAAAAAGAAAGGCCAGAGTTAATTTTGCATATTTAGCTAACAAATATGGAATTGCGTACTTACCTCAGCTTCCCTCGAGAAGTAGTAGCTTCCATAGCATTAATACTACGGCATTCTGACTACCAACGGCTCTTGACAACCAACAACCGGCACTCCGTATCCCCCCATAAAACGGCGAAGTTTTGAAATTAAGTCTGGAAAAGGGTCTCCAATGCCATAGTAACCTGTCGAATCAACTTTTTGTGTCTTGAAAACAAGCGTTTTAGCTGGAATTTTCTCATACTTTGGAGCTTAAGTATAAAGTAAGGTTTGCTTAATGCTGTAGTTTCAGAATAAACTGGAGTGAAGCCTAAATAGCCGTGTTTTTAGGAGAAAAACGTTCCGCGCGCGCGTTTAAAGAGCATACGTACCATCCATACATACATACATATATACTAGTGGTGTGCTTGAGCACAAATGGCGAGCGAGCCTTAAACTACACTATTGTTAAATGATTGATTTTAACAACTAACACTTAAGCGACTAAAATAAAGTCGAGTTATTAAATGATTGAAAAAGTAGCAACAAAATCAAATCACGTTATTTAAAATTTTCTTTGTGATATTCTTAATAGTAGGTGTAACGCACAATACTTTCACACAACTGAACATACCTACGCAAGACTTACCTTCGTGGTAAGTCTAGTGGACAATGAATTTTTAAGTAGATACTGTTGAGTAGGGCTTATAACTGTGTACCACCGCCACTAACTCGAATAGAAATAGAGCTGCCATAAGTTTTTGAGTTTTAACTACACCCGCAAAACAATTCAAAGCCGTAAACAATTCAATTTCTAAGGCGATACGGGTAATGGTCGCTAAACCGGAGGATTATGTTTAGTGAAGTTTGGGACGGGGTCGAACGCGGAGCGAACACAGAAATACGGAGGGTCAAAGTACAAAATGACATACGTACGTCCATATATATAAACAAACAAACATCCCCGATTTTTTCATTTTTACCCCTGTAAGTGTCTCGCTCGCTACGCTCGCTCGCCAATAACATATACCCGATTTTGCATTATCCACCCCTAATACTGTCTCGCTCGCTCGCCAATAATATATATGGTATAGAATTTACAGTAATTAACATATAGTATATATGCTATGGAATCCACATCTATTGGACTCGCATGTATACTATGGGATAGACCTCTATCTTGACTATTGTATGTATATGTGATAGGATCCACGTCTATCTTGAATCCAAATGAATTTCTGCGGCAGTTGAAAGATCTGAAGCCTCTTGTGAGCATTTAATTTGTGCCAAGCACACACATACATACTGGGACAAGGATCTCTGTATTGTGAACTTGTGATATTTTTAGAACTCATGATTTATTTTTTTTTGTAAACAGTATCTATTTAGTGTGTCAACATTTGGTTCAACTCCATGTCCTGTTAGAGTATCTAATCATGTACTTGTTGACATGTTCTGCTGCTATGATTTACCAGTTTTATTCATTTTGCTGTTGCTTATAAGTACAGTGTTACTTTTGATCTGAGGGGCTAATGGTTCTGTGTATTAACTGGGTAAAGGATCGTCAATATCAGCGCGCGAGTGACTCCTGGGGATATATGAGGGAGATGTAACGCCAAATCGGGTCCTACCCAAAATCGGTCCCCCGGACTGAAATTGGCTGCTAAAACCAGTCCGGGACCAGAATTGGCTGCCGAATTCAGTCCGGGCGGACTAAATATGGCTGCCAGATGTGGTCCGCTTTGCCAAATTTAGTCCCACCTAGTACCGGAGGAAAAAAATCAATTGTGTGAAACTGGAGGTGGTGAGTTATATCAGTATAGTTATATGTTTAGACTGCTCTTTAGTACTTCTTGTTGATGAGTTTATCTTTCAAATTCCCATTCTCATAAATACCTATAATAGTATATTCAATAAATTATAAGCTTCAAGACTTTATCATAGTGCATATGTTTGACTACCTTGAACAATGCAGCAGCTACAAAATATTTACGTTTCATAGGAATTTCCTCAACAAAATTTGTGAAAGTCAAGATGTATCTGTTTTCTTGATGTGATGCAGGAGAGATGGGGCCAATGAAGTCAATACCAATGTGGTGCCATGGTGACACAACTGGTACTGGATGGAGCTCTGGAGTAGATTGGCTTAATTTGCCATGGCACAGATCACAATTACTAACCTGGATATATCACAATTAAAAAATAACAACACTCTTTGTCATCAGTTGACCACACTCACTTCTGTGTGAGTTTATTTATTAGCTTACCAATTTATTAACATCGTTGACCATTCCCTGCCACATAAACCGCTCACTAACTCTTGATAAAGTATTTTTCGTGCCTAAATGTCCAGAGGTGGGATCACTGTGGCATGATGCTAGAATTCAGATCTCTCATCCAAATCAGTAATGTAACGAACATAAGTTATGAAAGTCTTTATGAAGTTTTCTCCTTTTTTAATCACAATTTTTAATAGTAACATTTAACTGGAACAGTAACATTTTTAACTAAAGCTTTTTTTTTAATGTTCTGAACAGCCCTTTGGTTAATCAGGTCTCAATAATTATAAACTTTAGATGATGTATTTTGGTGTGTAAAAACATATAGCTATATCTCCAACAAACATTCCTGTTAGAAACTCTGGAACCCAGTTATCTAAAAAGCTAGTACATCGCTATCTATTGCAAATTTATACAATTGTAAATATTCTTTGAAACTTGTAAATGCCTTCATGTATATCCAAACTGAAGTATCTCCCTTTTAATTCCGGTATAATCTAAGTCATCATCCAATAATGCTATTAGTGTGGTTTAGTTGAGAGATTCCAGTACTGAAAAGGGGTAGACTATACTTAAAGTATCTTAAATGCTTAGTTTAAGTTTTTTTCCCTTGAAGATTTAGCTAATTTGTCTTCAATATTATGAGTAGTTTTAGTTATACTATCAATTGACTGTAGTTTGTGTTATCTCAAATTTTTAACAATAAGACCCAGTAAAACAACAACAACAAAAGTACGTCCTTATCGGCGTCAATATCAACCACAGGATTGGAATCCACCAAGCCTCTATAATTCAAATTTTTATTTAATTCGAGCGCACCCGGGCGGACCGAAATTAGCAGGGCGGACCTATTTTGGCTGCCAAGTCCCTCCGGCCGCGGACCGTATTTGGCGGGGGACCAAATTTCGCGTGACAGAGACACACCATCACCAACGCATTTCTCCTGCACGTGGCGGTGACTGTAGTTGTCGTTTTAGTCTGGTTTCCACATAATTAAGGTTCTGGGTATTCGGGGAGGGAAGAGGTACCCACACTGTTAACGTCCGGGAAGATGGAGTCTCTCCAGACAAGGTTGGACTCTGGGTCATCGATCAGTCAGTTAATAATGAAAGACAAGGCAACTAAAGATGTAGACAAGAGAAGGGATACTAAATCAGAACAGTCCATAATGGAAAAGTTAATTCTCAAATCTGGCTTCGAACAAAGAGAATGTGCCCCTCCATTAACGAAGTCAAAGTACAAACGCATGAAAGAACGCAAGGTAAGTATTCACTTTGAGGAGGAAGGGACCAATGAAACACCACATCTGTGAAGTTCAACTACAGAAAACTAATTAACTTTCTTGTAGTAGAACAAATTCCTTTCTTTGAGACATTTCAGTCCATGGACCTTCTTCAGTCAAACTGAGAAAGCACACCAAGTGATTGCATGATATAATTATACAGATGCAATGTAGGTGGAGAAAATTAATACAATGTGTTGATTCATTGAGGTGATTGCTTTAGGTGATAGTTCTATATGCTAGTCCATTCTTGATGTCTGGAGCTTGACAGCATACTGGTGATTAGTTGGTCACCTGAACAATCCCAATGAATCAACACATTTGTTTTATCAATTTTCACCACCTCAGACTGAAAGAAGGTCCATGGACCAAAACGTCTCACATAAAGAAATTTATTTTCTGCGAGCTCATTCACTAGAGCAATGATGCAAGGAGTTGGTTACCTGTTGGGAGTTGTCTTTGCTGCATTCTTTTAATAAGCTTTGCCATGGGAAGGAAGTCGAGTGATGCACATTACAGGCAACATGACAGCTAATTAAAGCTCCAATGATATCTCTTCAGTTGCCAGAGCTGTTCTGTATGAATGGTAAAGGGTCTAGCTACACTTCTAAAATTTTTAAATATATTAGGGTTAGTGAAATATCTCTAAACGAGATTGCTGTATTTGTGTGTATGTTTAGTTGGCTAGAAGTGAGAGTACGGGTGAGCAGTGGTTTCACATGGGAGCTCCAGTGTTGAACTCTTCTCTCAAGCAAGACTTGAAGTTGCTACGTATGAGAAATGCACTAGATCCAGCTCGGCACTACAAATCCAGTGACATGGAGAAAGAAGTTCCTCGCTACTTCCAAGTAGGCCGAGTAGTGGCAGATCACACTGAGTTCTATTCTTCTCGCATTCCTCGTAAGTCTCGGAAACAGACGCTCGCGGAGGAGCTGATGTCAGACGAGAAACTACGGCAATATCGGACTTTGAAGTTCAAGGAACTCCAAGAGAAGAATACGAGTGGACAGCATAGACTCTCTCGTATTAAGTTTAAAAGAAAATTTAAAACCAAATAACTCTCCTAATTTGTGGGCATTGTGTGTGGAGGGAGGTCTCCATGGACGTTCTCTCAACTGCTGTATTTTATCCTCAGGCTTTGTTCATTATCATACTCATCTTCACACTGAGTTATGGCAGTATGTTGCTATTATATCATAGAATTCGTTAATTGCGTTGTGGAGGGTGCGCGCGGACCGAGTAGGTAATTGTTTATATGGAAATGGTCGCTGTAGTAGTTTCCCAGCCTCCCCTGCAGTGTTCAGTAGATTATTTATTGTTGTATATTAGCATTTATTATTAAAATGGAAGGCGGAGAGGGAAAGTTCAGGAAGCCTGAAAGGTCTGTGAAGGTTCCCGAGGACATGGCCAGATGGGCCAAGAGCCAGGTTTGAGACTGACTACGGATAGCTAGAAGCTCAACATTTATACTAGTGGACAATTTGTAGGCCTACAAAGACGTGATGGGCTGCATTGAAGTCTTGAATGAAAAAGTTAGAGGCAAGACAATGAGTGAAAATATCCCATCCTCTCCTGTAAGTTTGTAGCATAAGGCTGGGATCACTGGCTGGACTGGGAATAGAGAATGAGGGTATAGATTGGTAATAGAGAATGAGGGTATAGAATGGGAATAGAGAATGAGGGTATAGAATGGGAATAGAGAATGAGGGTATAGAATGGGAATAGAGAATGAGGGTATAGATTGGTAATAGAGAATGAGGGTATAGAATGGGAATAGAGAATGAGGGTTTGAATGAGGGTATAGATTGGTAATAGAGAATGAGGGTATAGAATGGGAATAGAGAATGAGGGTTTGGCTGGACTGGGAATAGAGAATGAGGGTTTGGACCTGGAATAGAAAATGAGGGTCTGGACTGAGAATGAAGCCTGGACTAGGAGTACAGAATAAGATCTCTGAAATGAGGGTTTTGGAATAGAGAATGAGTGTTCTGGACTGTAGTTTGTTTCTCTACATGTTCACCTTCCCTGTTCTGTTGAAGGATGCTTTTAGGACAAATATATCAGTCACATTTGGGTAATTTTAGATGTTCAGAACAGACCTGCTTATAATTAGAGTGTAAAATTGAATACTGAATTTAATTCCAACTGTAATCATAGCAAAATGAAACTTTATCATGACTATAGGCGATCTTTATCATGACTATAGGCGATCTTTATCATGACTATAGGCGATCTTTATCATGACTATAGGCGATCTTTATCATGACTATAAGCGATCTTTATCATGACTGTAAGCGATCTTTATCATGACTGTAGGCGATCTTTATCATGACTGTAGGCGATCTTTATCATGACTGTAAGCGATCTTTATCATGACTGTAGGCGATCTTTATCATGACTGTAGGCGATTCTTTATCATGACTGTAGGATCTTTATCATGACATGTAGGCGATCTTTATCATTGACTTGATCTGACTCTAGGCGATCTTTATCATGACTGTAGGCGATCTTTATCATGACTGTAGGCGATCTTTATCATGACTGTAGGCGATCTTTATCATGACTCTAGGCGATCTTTATCATGACTCTAGGCGATCTTTATCATGACTCTAGGCGATCTTTATCATGACTCTAGGCGATCTTTATCATGACTCTAGGCGATCTTTATCATGACTCTAGGAGATCTTTATCATGACTCTAGGCGATCTTTATCATGACTCTAGGCGATCTTTATCATGACTCTAGGCGATCTTTATCATGACTCTAGGCGATCTTTATCATGACTCTAGGCGATCTTTATCATGACTCTAGGCGATCTTTATCATGACTATAGGCGATCTTTATCATGACTATAGGCGATCTTTATCATGACTATAGGCGATCTTTATCATGACTATAGGCGATCTTTATCATGACTATAGGCGATCTTTATCATGACTATAGGCAATCTTGATTAAGGCGATAGCTGGAGCTGTGTTTGAAAAAGTACTCACCAATCACCTTGCCCTGATAAAGTACTCACCAATCACCTTGCCCTTGGTGCATCCTTTTATCGTCATGGTTACTCAGTGTTCAGTTCAGTGGTGGCGTATAAAAAATTTCAGCAATTATATAAAGCACACACACACACACACACACACATGCACACACACACACATGCACACACACACATGCACACACACACGTGTATGCACACATCTGTATACATACATGCAGTGAGTATACTCTTTGATGAAGTTTGGCAAAGGGTTGTTCCTGTGTATTGTGGTTGGCTCCAGATGATAGACAAGTTGATGAAGATGCTTGAAACTCTAAATCAGTGGGTGAGTGAGACTCCGCCCATTGAGCAACCGCAGCGATTTGGAAACAAGGCTTTCAAGACTTGGTGGGAGAAGATAGAGGCAGTAAGTTGACACACCCACCTCTCAACACTTGACATGCTACCTCTGAATATGTTTGTGTGTCATGTGATTGAGTGTGTGTCATGTGATTGAATGCGTGTCATGTGATTGAGTGTGTTTCATGTGAGTGAGTGTGTGTCATGTGATTGAGTGTGTGTCATGTGATTGAATGCGTGTCATGTGATTGAGTGTGTTTCATGTGAGTGAGTGCGTGTCATGTGAGTGAGTGCGTGTCATGTGATTGAATGCGTGTCATGTGATATGATATGAATATTGTATTAAAGGTGAAATATCGAGTGTTTTGTTTGCTGCATGCTGTGTGAAGTACAAGTACTTGTGTGTGTCTGGTATGTTAGGAATGTGTGTATGCTCATATATTTGTGTGTGTAGAATGGAGAAAGCCTCATATTGGAGCTCCTCCCTGATGAGCTATCTGGTGCACTTGTGGAGCTCATTGTATATCTCAGACGTATGTCGTGCGTTTGTGTGTGCATGTGTATTGGGAGGATATCCATGGTTCATTAGGAGTGACAAGATGGGGATATCCATGGTTCATTAGGAGGGACAAGAGGGGGATATCCATGGTTCATTAGGAGGGACAAGAGGGGGATATCCATGGTTCATTAGGAGGGACAAGAGGGGGATATCCATGGTTCATTAGGAGGGACAAGAGGGGGATATCCATGGTTCATTAGGAGTGACAAGATGGGGATATCCATGGTTCATTAGGAGTGACAAGATGGGGATATCCATGGTTCATTAGGAGGGACAAGAGGGGGATATCCATGGTTCATTAGGAGTGACAGGAGGGGGATATCCATGGTTCATTAGGAGGGACAAGAGGGGATATCCATGGTTCATTAGGAGTGACAAGAGGGGGATATCCATGGTTCATTAGGAGTGACAAGAGGGGGATATCCATGGTTCATTAGGAGTGACAAGAGGGGGATATCCATGGTTCATTAGGAGGGACAAGAGGGGGATATCCATGGTTCATTAGGAGTGACAAGAGGGGGATATCCATGGTTCATTAGTAGGGACAAGAGGGGGATATCCATGGTTCATTAGGAGGGACAAGAGGGGGATATCCATGGTTCATTAGGAGTGACAAGAGGGGGATATCCATGGTTCATTAGGAGTGACAAGAGGGGGATATCCATGGTTCATTAGGAGTGACAAGAGGGGGATATCCATGGTTCATTAGGAGGGACAAGAGGGGGATATCCATGGTTCATTAGGAGTGACAAGAGGGGGATATCTATGGTTCATTAGGAGTGACAAGAGGGGGATATCCATGGTTCATTAGGAGTGACAAGAGGGGGATATCCATGGTTCATTAGGAGTGACAAGAGGGGGATATCCATGGTTCATTAGGAGGGACAAGAGGGGGATATCCATGGTTCATTAGGAGTGACAAGAGGGGGATATCCATGGTTCATTAGGAGTGACAAGAGGGGGATATCCATGGTTCATTAGGAGGGACAAGAGGGGGATATCCATGGTTCATTAGGAGTGACAAGAGGGGGATATCCATGGTTCATTAGGAGTGACAAGAGGGGGATATCCATGGTTCATTAGGAGTGACAAGAGGGTTCATTAGGAGTGACAAGAGGGGGATATCCATGGTTCATTAGGAGTGACAAGAGGGGGATATCCATGGTTCATTAGGAGACAAGAGGGGGATATCCATGGTTCATTAGGAGGTGACAAGAGGGGGATATCCATGGTTCATTAGGAGTGACAAGAGGGGGATATCCATGGTTCATTAGGAGGGACAGGAGGGTGGATATCCATGGTTCATTAGGAGGGACAAGAGGGGGATATCCATGGTTCATTAGGAGTGACAAGAGGGGGATATCCATGGTTCATTAGGAGTGACAAGAGGGGGATATCCATGGTTCATTAGGAGTGACAAGAGGGGGATATCCATGGTTCATTAGGAAGGACACGAGGGGGATATCCATGGTTCATGGATATCCCACTCCACAAAATTGCACGTTACTAATCAATTTGATGTAAGTCTCTTTCTGACTTTTATCCAGACTTGTTGTTGTTGTTGTTGTTGTTGTTGTTTATAGAGAGCTTTGGCAACCCGACTCGTATAGACTATGGTACAGGTCATGAGTTCAAGTTTGCTGCTTTTCTCTGCTGCCTCATTAAGCTGGGCGTGGTCCCGGAGTCAGACGCAGCTGCTTTGGTCCTCAAAGTGTTCAACTCGTAAGCTATAACTGGCAGCCCCCGCCCCTTTCACTCTAACATAACCTCTGTCATCTAGAATTTATTAAAGCCCCACCCTTTTTATCTATACACCAATACAGATCTCTTTAAACCACACACCCATGTTAGGGTAAGATGTCCTGCACACAGTCTGGTTAGGGTTAGAGGTCCTGCACACAGTCTGGTTAGGGCTAGAGGTCCTGCACACAGTCTGGTTAGGGTTAGAGGTCCTGCACACAGTCTGGTTAGGGTTAGAGGTCCTGCACACAGTCTGGTTAGGGTTAGAGGTCCTGCACACAGTCTGGTTAGGGTTAGAGGTCCTGCACACAGTCTGGTTAGGGTTAGAGGTCCTGCACACAGTCTGGTTAGGGTTAGAGGTCCTGCACACAGTCTGGTTAGGGCTAGAGGTCCTGCATACAGTCTGGTTAGGGTTAGAGGTCCTGCACACAGTCTGGTTAGGGTTAGAGGTCCTGCACACAGTCTGGTTAGGGTTAGAGGTCCTGCACACAGTCTGGTTAGGGCTAGAGGTCCTGCACACAATCTGGTTAGAGTTATATGTGTGGTTTTATTATTGGTGTATGTATGTGTGTGTGTATTTGTGTATGTATGTATGTATGTGTGTGTGTGTGTGTGTGTGTGTAGGTACATGATTTTGTGTAGGAGGTTACAGACGGAGTACAGGATGGAGCCAGCTGGCAGCCATGGAGTGTGGGGTTTGGATGATTTTCAGTTTCTTCCTTTTATTTGGGGATCCTCTCAACTCAGAGGTGCGTATATATACCAAATAGTAGTAGCACTCAGAGGTGCGTATATATACCAAATAGTAGTAGCACTCAGAGGTGCGTATATATACCAAATAGTAGTAGCACTCAGAGGTGCGTATATATACCAAATAGTAGTAGCACTCAGAGGTGCGTATATATACCAAATAGTAGTAGCACTCAGAGGTGCGTATATATACCAAATAGTAGTAGCACGCTCTCAACTCAGAGGAAGTGCGTGTGTGTACCCAGTAATAGTAGCACGCTCTCAACTCAGGTGCTTCAATTACCTACTTCAATTTCCTGAATAGTGGTAACTTCTGTAGTATCCAAACTAACTATTCTGACTGCCTCAATTACCAACAAGCTCGCAGCTCTACCAAGACAACATAGCCTGAGTTATTTTTGTAATTTTACTAACAAATATGGAACTATGTATTTACCTCAGCTTCTCCCAAGTAATGGCTTTCTTGTTTAGCCACTCTGGCTACCAGTGGCACTTGACAACCAACGAGCCGCATTTAGCAGCCCCACAAAAACGACGAAGTTTTGAAATTGTGATTGGTAAAGGGTTATCGATGCCATAGTAACCGTTTGCATTAACTTTTTGGGACTTGAGAAACAAGCGTTTTGCAGGAATTGTCTCACAATTTGGAGCCTTTCAAGTAAGACTTGCTTAATGCTGTAGTATCAGAATATAGTGGGGTCAAGCCTAAAAAGCCATGTTTTTAGGAGGAAAAAATGGAACCCGCGCACTCGTTTAAGGAGCATACATATCATCCATCCATCCATATATATATATGTGACCGTCTACAAGAAAACCGGGCACAACGCGGCGTGCGTAAATATCGAGAAAAGATCGATCGATTTCTTAAAAATGTATTGTTTCAAGCCGACGGAAGGGAACGGTTAGGTCTATTATAAAAACACTACTAGTCCAGTGCACTGGAATACCTAAAGACTTCAGGTTTCCCTGACTACTAGTCCAGTGCACTGGAATACCTACCTGGTCTCCATCTCACCACAGATTTCGACGAGGCTCTCGGAGCTAGACTGGTTGATTGCTCGCAATGTCCGGTAGGAAAACTTTATCCGTACTTGTCCATAAAGCTGTGGGACTCCCTATGACTTCATACTGGCGGTTCTTCTACACGAAGTGCAACACCTCCTCTACGTATAACGTAATAATCGTGGATAGATTTTTTAAACCAAAGAACACGGACCTGTTCTCACCTGCCTATACGTGGTTTAGTGGTCCAGCTTTGCCGGCAACTGTCCATGGGTATTCCTGGGAGGCCCCACCCACTGCCCCACCCACTGTGTGTACTATAGTTATATTGAACCCAAAATAGCTGAAAACATGCTTTTGTGACAGTATCTGGAGGGCATAGCCTGCCCCTTACCTGAGCATCGGGGGAGGGGGAGTGAAGTTCCCCTTATTGAGTGTACCAGTCATGTGACTACCTCATGAAAGTTAGACTGTCCTGAGTCAGCCTTAACTTCTGTATGTATGCATGTATATATGTGTGTATGTATGCATGTATATATGTGTGTATGTATGCATGTATATATGCATGTATATATGTGTGTATGTGTGTATGTCCAGGTCACTCCACCATGCAGCCCTCCATGCTGGTGGATAAAGAGATAGCTCACACTTACTCTCAGGACTACATGTTCATGGCCTGCATCGACTACATCCACCAGGTAATCATCTGGTACGGTGTGGTCAGAGGTACTGGTGCAGAACTATATGTGGTTCTACATGGGTACATCACAAAAACAACAGAGTAGCTGGCACGTGGTGTAAATTAAGAGTGGGTGGAGCTAGAGTGTGGTTGGTGTTTGGGACTGCTATAGTTACTGAAGGGACACAACTATTTAACTAATCAGCAACTCACTTATGACAATTAGCACGGTTTACTTTATAATTATATTCATAGACTAACCACTCATATTGTCCTGTATCATTTCATTCATAGCCAGCCTCTAGCTCTGCCAGTTTGCTGGTAACTTGTTTGTGCTGATAACCTTACTTAGTTCTGAAGGGATTGCACTCGACCTTTGAGTCTCATTGGCTAAGTGCACTACTCTGAACCAGAGCACTACTCTGAACCAGTGCACTACTCTGAGCCAGAGCACTACTCTGAACCAGAGCACTACTCTGAGCCAGAGCACTACTCTGAACCAGAGCACTACTCTGAACCAGAGCACTACTCTGAACCAGAGCACTACTCTGAACCAGAGCACTACTCTGAACCAGTGCACTACTACTCTGAACCAGTGCACTACTCTGAGCCAAGCCTACTCTGAACCAGAGGCAAGCACTACTACTACTCTGACCAGAGCACTACCTGAACCAGAGCACGACTCTGAACCAGAGCACTCACTCTGACCCAGAGCACTATACTCGAGCCAGAGCACTACTCCTGAACCAGAGCACTACTCTGAACCAGAGCACTACTCTGAGCCAGAGCACTACTCTGAGCCAGAGCACTACTCTGAGCCAGAGCACTACTCTGAGCCAGAGCACTACTCTGAGCCAGAGCACTACTCTGAACCAGAGCACTACTCTGAGCCAGAGCACTACTCTGAACCAGAGCACTACTCTGAACCAGAGCACTACTCTGAACCAGAGCACTACTCTGAACCAGAGCACTACTCTGAACCAGAGCACTACTCTGAACCAGAGCACTACTCTGAGCCAGAGCACTACTCTGAACCAGAGCACTACTCTGAACCAGAGCACTACTCTGAGCCAGAGCACTACTCTGAACCAGAGCACTACTCTGAGCCAGAGCACTACTCTACTCTGAGCCAGAGCACTACTCTGAGCCAGAGCACTACTCTGAACCAGAGCACTACTCTGAACCAGTGCACTACTCTGAACCAGAGCACTACTCTGAACCAGAGCACTACTCTGAACCAGTGCACTACTCTGAACCAGAGCACTACTCTGAACCAGTGCACTACTCTGAACCAGAGCACTACTCTGAACCAGAGCACTACTCTGAACCAGAGCACTACTCTGAACCAGAGCACTACTCTGAACCAGAGCACTACTCTGAACCAGAGCACTACTCTGAACCAGAGCACTACTCTGAACCAGAGCACTACTCTGAGCCAGAGCACTACTCTGAGCCAGAGCACTACTCTGAACCAGAGCACTACTCTGAACCAGAGCACTACTCTGAACCAGAGCACTACTCTGAACCAGAGCACTACTCTGAACCAGAGCACTACTCTGAACCAGAGCACTACTCTGAGCCAGAGCACTACTCTGAACCAGAGCACTACTCTGAGCCAGAGCACTACTCTGAACCAGAGCACTACTCTGAACCAGAGCACTACTCTGACCAGAGCACTACTCTGAGCCAGAGCACTACTCTGAGCCAGAGCACTACTCTGAGCCAGAGCACTACTCTGAACCAGAGCACTACTCTGAACCAGAGCACTACTCTGAACCAGAGCACTACTCTGAACCAGAGCACTACTCTGAACCAGAGCACTACTCTGAACCAGAGCACTACTCTGAGCCAGAGCACTACTCTGAGCCAGAGCACTACTCTGAACCAGAGCACTACTCTGAACCAGAGCACTACTCTGAACCAGAGCACTACTCTGAACCAGAGCACTACTCTGAACCAGTGCACTACTCTGAACCAGTGCACTACTCTGAACCAGAGCACTACTCTGAACCAGTGCACTACTCTGAACCAGTGCACTACTCTGAACCAGAGCACTACTCTGAGCCAGAGCACTACTCTGAACCAGAGCACTACTCTGAGCCAGAGCACTACTCTGAGCCAGAGCACTACTCTGAGCCAGAGCACTACTCTGAGCCAGAGCACTACTCTGAGCCAGAGCACTACTCTGAGCCAGAGCACTACTCTGAGCCAGAGCACTACTCTGAACCAGAGCACTACTCTGAACCAGAGCACTACTCTGAACCAGAGCACTACTCTGAACCAGAGCACTACTCTGAACCAGAGCACTACTCTGAACCAGAGCACTACTCTGAACCAGAGCACTACTCGAACCAGAGCACTACTCTGAACCAGAGCACTGAGCTAGTGATACTTTACCAAACCCTACATTGCAAGTGGACCTTACAAACCCCACCCGAACTCTATATACCATCTTCACTATCCTCATACTCATCACTGCTCTCTCTCTCTCTCCTCACACTGTCTTACCTGAGAGATGTATTTCTTATTCTCAGCTTGTTGGTGATCATTCAAAAGTTTTTTGTTTTTTCTCTCCAGAATTCTCTGAACTATTTCCACTGGCATTAGCTGGTACTGTAAGTTTTGCACTATGTGACTGTCCATTCTATGCTGGTGTCCATTCTGTGCTGGCGTCCATTCTGTGAGGGTGGCCATTCTGTGCTGGTGGCCATTCTGTGCTGGCGTCCATTCTGTGCTGGCGTCCATTCTGTGCTGGCGTCCATTCTGTGCTGGCGTCCATTCTGTGCTGGTGTCCATTCTGTGCTGGTGTCCATTCTGTGAGGGTGGCCATTCTGTGCTGGTGGCCATTCTGTGCTGGTGGCCATTCTGTGCTGGTGTCCATTCTGTGCTGGTGTCCATTCTGTGCTGGTGTCCATTCTGTGAGGGTGGCCATTCTGTGCTGGTGGCCATTCTGTGCTGGTGTCCATTCTGTGCTGGTGTCCATTCTGTGCTGGTGTCCATTCTGTGCTGGTGTCCATTCTGTGAGGGTGGCCATTCTGTGCTGGCGTCCATTCTGTGCTGGCGTCCATTCTGTGCTGGCGTCCATTCTGTGCTGGCGTCCATTCTGTGCTGGTGTCCATTCTGTGCTGGCGTCCATTCTGTGCTGGTGTCCATTCTGTGCTGGCGTCCATTCTGTGCTGGTGTTCATTCTGTGCTGGTGTCCATTCTGATTCTGTGCGGGTGTCCATTCTTTGCTGGCGTCCATTCTGTGCTGGTGTCCATTCTGATTCTGTGCTGGTGGCCTTTCTGTGAGGTGTCCATTCTGTGCTGGTGTCCATTCTGTGCTGGTGTCCATTCTGTGCTGGTGGCCATTCTGTGCTGGCGTCCATTCTGTGCTGGCGTCCATTCTGTGCTGGCGTCCATTCTGTGCTGGCGTCCATTCTGTGCTGGCGTCCATTCTGTGCTGGTGTCCATTCTGTGCTGGCGTCCATTCTGTGCTGGCGTCCATTCTGTGCTGGTGTCCATTCTGTGCTGGCGTCCATTCTGTGCTGGTGTTCATTCTGTGCTGGTGTCCATTCTGATTCTGTGCGGGTGTCCATTCTTTGCTGGCGTCCGTTCTGTGCTGGTGTCCATTCTGATTCTGTGCTGGTGGCCTTTCTGTGCTGGTGGCCATTCTGTGAGGTGTCCATTCTGTGCTGGTGTCCATTCTGTGCTGGTGTCCATTCTGTGCTGGTGGCCATTCTGTGCTGGCGTCCATTCTGTGCTGGCGTCCATTCTGTGCTGGTGTCCATTCTGATTCTGTGCTGGTGGCCTTTCTGTGCTGGCGTCCATTCTGTGCTGGCGTCCATTCTGTGCTGGTGTCCATTCTGTGCTGGTGTCCATTCTGTGCTGGTGGCCATTCTGTGCTGGTGTCCATTCTGTGCTGGCATCCATTCTGTGCTGGCGTCCATTCTGTGCTGGCGTCCATTCTGTGCTGGTGTCCATTCTGATTCTGTGCTGGTGTCCATTCTGTGCTGGTGTCCATTCTGTGCTGGTGTCCATTCTGTGCTGGTGGCCTTTCTGTGCTGGCGTCCATTCTGTGCTGGTGTCCATTCTGTGCTGGCGTCCATTCTGTGCTGGTGTCCATTCTGTGCTGGTGTCCATTCTGTGCTGGTGTCCATTCTGTGCTGGCGTCCATTCTGTGCTGGTGTCCATTCTGTGCTGGTGTCCATTCTGTGCTGGCGTCCATTCTGTGCTGGTGTCCATTCTGTGAGGGTGGCCATTCTGTGCTGGTGTCCATTCTGATCCTGAGCTGGTGGCCATTCTGTGCTGGTGTCCATTCTGATCCTGTGCTGGTGGCCATTCTGTGGGGTGTCCATTCTGTGCTGGCGTCCATTCTGTGCTGGCGTCCATTCTGTGCTGGTGTCCATTCTGTGCTGGTGTCCATTCTGTGCTGGTGTCCATTCTGTGCTGGTGTCCATTCTGTGCTGGTGTCCATTCTGTGAGGGTGGCCATTCTGTGCTGGTGTCCATTCTGTGAGGGTGTCCATTCTGTGAGGGTGGCCATTCTGTGCTGGCGTCCATTCTGTGCGGGTGTCCATATGTGCTGGTGTCCATTCTGTGCTGGTGTCCATATGTGCTGGTGTCCATTCTGTGCTGGTGTCCATATGCAATAAGTAATAGTTAAAGAATTAGTGCTGATAGCATGGTTAATCCCTAATGAGTGAGAGGACGATTATGTAGCCATTATTTAGAGAGTTTCTATGGTTTAATTATTGCAAAATTTCAGAATTAATTGCTGATAAATGTCCCAAGTGTGTACAACAGTGGGACATATAGAGAAGTGAACAACCCAATGGAGCCTGTGCTCCAGGATACTAGAGAAGTGAACAACCCAATGGAGCCTGTGCTCCAGGATACTAGAGAAGTGAACAACCCAATGGAGCCTGTGCTCCAGGATACTAGAGAAGTGAACAACCCAATGGAGCCTGTGCTCCAGGATACTAGAGAAGTGAACAACCCAATGGAGCCTGTGCTCCAGGATACTAGAGAAGTGAACAACCCAATGGAGCCTGTGCTCCAGGATACTAGAGAAGTGAACAACCCAATGGAGCCTGTGCTCCAGGATACTAGAGAAGTGAACAACCCAATGGAGCCTGTGCTCCAGGATACTAGAGAAGTGAACAACCCAATGGAGCCTGTGCTCCAGGATACTAGAGAAGTGAACAACCCAATGGAGCCTGTGCTCCAGGATACTAGAGAAGTGAACAACCCAATGGAGCCTGTGCTCCAGTAATGCCACTATGATACTAGATAATTGCTATATTTGTAACTCAATTAAGTATACCAGAGTGGCTTCGGACAGTCATGGGTTAAAATGATATTCCCAGCTACATTTCCCACAGATGCTGTAGTATCCTGGAGCACAGGCTCCATTGGGTTGTTCACTTTCTCTAGTATCTGGGCACAGGCTCCATTGGGTTTTTCACCCTTCTCTAGTATCCTGGAGCACAGCTCCAATTGGGTTGTTCACTCTCTAGTATCCTGGAGCACAGGCTCCATTGGGTTGTTCACTTCTCTAGTATCCTGGAGCACAGGCTCCATTGGGTTGTTCACTTCTCTAGTATCCTGGAGCACAGGCTCCATTGGGTTGTTCACTTCTCTAGTATCCTGGAGCACAGGCTCCATTGGGTTGTTCATGCTTCTGGTTGGTTGTGTGTGTGAGTTTGTGAGTCAGCGGTTATGTGGTTTCTATGGTAGTGAGTATGTAATGTGTTGATGTGGTTGGAGGACAGCCATATGAAGGACATCCTCTCCCACACACACCACCAGGACCACACAGCGTAAGGCTGCGTGCATGTGTGCGTGTGCAGTATGAGTAGGGTGTTGGCTGGTATCTGGTTACAGACCATCTGGAATGAGGTCATAGTAATGGTCTGGCATGAAGGCAGGAAATGGTGAGTGATCTGACATGCCAACTTCACCAAGTATTAATTAATGTATGACATCATGCTTGTGATGGATGAGGTCACACTCTAGCCCTTATCTTCAGCTCATTGCCATATAAGTCAAGCCCGCCTGCCTGCCAGGGACTGCGCTGTTGTCTCAAGGGAATCACTTGGGCCGGTCTTTGTTGATGACTACTTTAACAAGTTGTTTTCAGTTTGGTTAAAATAGTAAACATGCTAGTACAGGCATTTCACAGATTCGTGTGGTTGTTAGGCGGTGAAAAGGGTGTTGCTATGGGCCATTGTATCACACCATGACAATAAATGTACCCCTGACGTGTGTGTGTGTGTGTGTGTGTGTGTGTGTGTGTGTGTGGTAGGTGAAGACTGGGCCGTTTGGTGAGCACTCTAGTACACTGTATGGCATAAGTGCTGTGGCTGAGTGGAAGAAAGTGAACAGTGGTCTCATCAAGATGTTCAAAGATGAGGTATGTGTCCTGTATAAATCTCCAGGGTAATGTTCTAATTGTATTCATGAGTTGTTAGTTCACACCTTGGCATTGTGGTGTGTTGTCTCAAGGGTGGGGTGTCTAATTGCTGAGGTGTATGTGCTGCTGTCATGGTAACAGCATTACCTAATGTGATTGTTTTGCAACTTTAGGTCTTGGGAAAGTTTCCTGTTATCCAGCACTTCCCATTTGGGTCCATCCTGAGCATTGCCGAGGCTTCCTCTGCCTCTTGATCACCAAGAATGAATCATTCTTATTATAGTGCAACTATTGTCTTTGTCAAATTTATACATGTGAACATTTCATGATAAAAGTTAGAGTACAGAAATGATCAGAAGTACAAGAAGTGAATGAGTAGATATAGACAGACAACACAAGCCAGTCATCAGTGAGTGAGTGCACAGAAAGTAGAAATAAAAGGTTTGATGATTAAAATGGAGTGCTGTTCTTTAAAATGCCAATATAGGAGATGTGTGAAGAGAAGAGAAAGTTTGGCCTTGCATGTCTCGGGTAGACGGTTCATACTGCTCCGGCCAATCTTGTGATGCTGACGGGTTGCTAGGTTCTGAGAAACCCTTGCCAAACATGTATGTAATGAATGGTGCCGTTTGAAGGTTCCTTGATGAGAGGTATCCACTAAAACCAGTGACAGATACCAACTCTGTACTTTCTGTAATTGAAGACTTGAAACGTTTTGATTCTTCAAACTGATAGGAAGCTTCCTTGCTCTCATGCCTAGTTACAGGGAAAGCTTCTTGATAGTTCCTCTTTCCTGGTGAAACAGGTCTGACAGGTACAGACAAGTTATCCTGCCAACTAGCCCCACAACTTGTGTTGCCACTCTCTGCCCACAGGTTCCTACTCTGTTCTGCTGACTTACTTGCCCTGCTCAAATGGTGCGCTATGAAACTGGTATCTTCAAATTCTGTGTCACACAAAATGCAGTTTAGAACTGAACTAACATTTTCATAGTCCATATGTTCTTCATCTATTTGACAGTGCTGGTGAATGCTTGGCTGAAGAGAAATAGGACTCTTGGGTCTAGCGACGGTCCCTGGTAGCGCTGTCTTTGACGAGGTTACTGGTAAGCCATCTATAATGTCTGGACTGTGGCCGAAACTAGCCAGTAGTTTAGACTTACACCGTTCAGAAGTCTGCTCCGGTGGCGAATTCAGAAGACAAGTTTGGGCCGACGTGGCCACCGTCTGGGCTTTATTCAAGACTTGAGACACTAGTAGAGTTTTTCTGAGCGGCAAGTTGCCATTCCTACGCGAGTTTAACTTAGTAAGAGAAACTTCTGCTATCCGGCTGGCTTCCAGGAGTCCCTCCATTTCTTGGTAACACACGGCGTCAGTATTTCAACAATAATAAGAGTAAAAATGGTAAAATTTACCCCAGTTCTTGTTTTAATATTTATACCATGACTGTGACGTAAGAAACATACCTTATATGGAGATCACACGTATAGTTTTTTTAAGAAAAGGCGCCATTATTTCATGATTACGTCAGCAGTCTTCGTTGAACATGCGCAGCACTATTAATCGTCACAATACGCAAACCAAGCGCTAAATAAATTGTTGTAGTCACAGTGACCCTTACCAATTTTCAACATCTATCCCGGATCATTTAATTAATGTATGGGAGAGGGGTGCTGTCCATTTCAACTATTTAATGTGTTATTTCTTGGGATGAGTTACCTAGGTAAATATTACTCTTATAGAGTTGATAGTGACTGACAGAAAAAATGAGAAATAAGATATGACTATAATGATAATAAAAATTCTGTCTTCACTATTTAGCTGTCTGTGACGGAGCAAACAGTGGAGGAGGTAGAGCTCCAAACCAGGACATCTACAGTGACCACAAATCAACACTCAACAACAGCACGGGCATTCTAACACTTCAAACAGGTACCTTGTAGTTGAGGTAGTTTTTAACATGTTGTTCTTCTTGTGGACTGAACTCCAGCAACGTGGAGATAGCTTTGGTCAGCTGCAATGCCTCCTCAGCGTGACTGCACATGAATCTAATGACGACATGTTTCAAATACTGAAAATTCATATCTGATGCAATGGCCACACGAACTGGCGGTGAGGGGGAGTGGCTCTTTTCACGGCTAACTGGCACTTCGTGGGCTTTTTGCTGCAATCTCTAGAACATGAAACATCAGCAGCTATGTAGTAAATGAAACTAAAAGTAAATTAAACACACAAACTGTACTGCCAATAGTGATACTCACCAATTCTTTCTTCAAGTCTAAAATTGTCTGCTGTTGAAGTTTCAGAATCTAGGAAGGTAAATCACAGTAGAATGCACTAACACTTCATGATACATGTTCATGATACATGTTCATGATCCTGCACCCATTCTAATCCCCAATATGCACACACATACCTTCATCTTCTCTGTGAGCTCCTCCTCCAGGTGGGTCAGGCGATCCTGGAGTTCCTACAGGTATGTATGTATTTGTACATGTCAATGCTGCTGTATCCAACGTTCATTAAAGATACATCATTCTAATTCCACATCATAGGAAATTTAAATACCTTTATTGGCGAGCGAGCGAGACACTCTCAGGGGTAACACAATTGAAAATCGGGGATGTTTGTTTGTTGGCGAGCGAGACAGTATTAGGGGTGGATAATGCAAAATCGGGTATATGTTATATGTATGTATGGTATAACGCGCGCGCGTGGAACTTTTTCTCTAAAAAACACGGCTTTTCAGGCTTGACCCCCAGTTTATTCTGAAACTACAGCATTAAGCAAGCCTTACTTTATTACTTAAGCGCAGAAGTGTGAGAAAATTCCTGCCAAAACGCTTGCTTTTCAAGAAACAAAAAGTTGATTCTACCTGTTACTATGGCATTGAAGACCCTTTTCCAGATTTAATTTTAAGAGGGATACGAAGTGCCGATTGTTGGTTGTCAAGAGCCATTGGTAGTCAGAATGCCGTAGTGTTAATGCTAAGGAAGCTACTACTACTCGAGGGAAGCTGAGGTCAGTACGCAATTCCATATTTGTTAGCTAAATATGCAAAATAACTCTGGCCTTTCTTTTTGTACATAGCTAAGAGTTTGTTGTCAACAGTGACTGGTAAATTCAAACAGTCAGAATGTTGGTACTACAAGTTACCACTGCTCAAGAAAATGAGGTAAGAAAGTAATTTTGTATTTGTGTGCTAAAATTGATTGTCTTTTGTTTTTGTAGCTGAGAGCTTGTTGTCAAAAATTCGAGGTAATTCACATAGTCAAAGTAATTTAAATTTGATACTACAGAAAGTTAGCAATACTCAGGAAATTGAAGTAAGTAGTAATTCCATATTTGTTGGCTAAAATTACAAATAATAACACTGGTTGTTTTTTTTTTATCGTAGCTGAGAGCTTGTTCAAGAGTTACTGGTAATTGAGATTATCAGAATGGCAGATGTTTGATACTACAAAAGTTACCATTAATCAGGTAAGATAGTGATTTTGTATTTGCTGAAATAAAAGGTCATAACTGCTATTATAGTGTTTGCATGAACTAAGCTAGAACATATTAACAATACTGTCATTATATGTTACCTAACTATCAGGCATTTGTGCTCAAGCACACCACTAGTTTATATATATGTTTGGACATACGTATGTCATTTTGTACTTTGACCTTCTCGTATTTTGGTGTTAGCTCTCTGTTGGACCCCGTCCCAAACTTCACTACTGGTCTATCGATCATTACCCATAATATCATCCAAAAAATTGAATTGTTTACCGCTTTGAATTCTTTTGCGGGTGCAGTTAAAACTCAAAAACTTACGGGAGTTCCTTTTCTATTCAGTTAGTGGCTGTGGTAAGTTGCGCTATTTGTCATTGTTATAAGCCCTACACAACAGTATTTACTTGAATATTCATTGTCCACTAGACTAACCGCGAAGGTAAGTCTGTCGTAGGTATGTTCAGTTGTGTGAAAGTATTGTTTACAACTATTACTAAGAACATCATAAAGAAAAAGTTAAATAACACGACTTGCTATTTGTTGTTGTTGTTGTTGTTTTTTCAATTCAAACAGTTGCGGGGAGTGGTTACTATGGCATTGAATGCCTTTACCATATTATACGCAATTTAAAAGCTCGACTTTTTTTAGTAGCTTGAGTGTTAGAAGTTAAAACCAATTGTATAACAATAGTGTAGTTTTAGGCTCGCTCGCCATTTGTGCTCAAACACACCACTAGTTACTTAACTATAATAAACTTGGTGAAAGCATATCTCGGTTATGAAATACCTGCACTAAAATTATAATCATATAGAATATTGAAATGAGGAAGAAGAAAAAAATAGGGGGAAAAAATGCACTAATTTTTGGTGTATGGTAAAGTATCTTCACCTGGTGTATGGTAAAGTACCAGATTAGTGGAGGACGGGCTGGCCTGCACGCTAGTGGAGGAGGGGCTGGCCTGCAGGCTAGGGGAGGATTTCAATTAAAATGAAAATGGATAGTCTAAATTATAGGTTTATACTACAGTTTGATAAGTAACTCCGCCTATAAATCCAAATGGCAAGGCTTATCGGCGAGTGGGCAGCTACAAATGGGGCTGAACCAGCAATCAGCCGTTCATGAGAAATATACGGTGCTTAATAATGGCGACGCGTCTGCTGTATCTAAACTAACCCTTACCTCAGTTACATAATGGCCACGCCTCTGCTGTATCTAAACTATCCCTTACCTCAGTTACAGAATCCATAGTGACTGACGTATCCTTCAAAGTATCATCACTGTTATCCGGCGCTTCTAGCAATGGGGGTGTGGCCTCAGACAATGGGGGTGTGGCTTCAGTGTCTACAGATAATTGTGCTACAGTCTGTACTGCCCGCGACATGGTTCGATGAGCTATACCAGGTGGGCGTGGCACATGCTGTACGGGTACTCCATCTGTCTGCAGATTCTGGACTTGTTTTAATAAAGAGTTGATATGTTCCTGTTTATCCTCCAGACACGCCTCCAACTCCTGTATCTGTGTCATGTGATCACCTTCCCGTAGCTCCAGCTACAGTATTACATACATACATACATACATACATAAAAAAGGTGCTTAATGCCCACATTGTCACAGTTACATCAGGGTTTTTTCAGGCCTTTTTTTTTACATGCACCTGGTTACATGCACCTGGTTACACGCACCTGGTTAAACACACCTGGTTACCATGCACCTGGTTACGAGCACCTGGTTACGTGCACCTGGTTACACGCACCTGGTTAAACACACCTGGTTACCATGCACCTGGTTACATGCACCTGGTTACGTGTACCTGGTTACGTGCACCTGGTTACGCATACCTGGTTACGTGCACCTGGTTACGTGCACCTGGTTACACACACTTGGTTACACGCACTTGGTTACGTGTACCTGGTTACATGCACCTGGTTACGTGTACCTGGTTACATGCACCTGGTTACGTGCACCTGGTTACACGCACCTGGTTACACGCACTTGGCTACACGCACCTGGTTACACGCACCAGGTTATACGCACCTGGTTACATGCACCTGGTTACACGCACCTGGTTACACGCACCTGGTTACACACACCTGGTTACACGCACTTGGTTACACGCACCTGGTTACACGCACCTGGTTACATGCACCTGGTTACACGCACCTGGTTACACGCACCTGGTTACACACACCTGGTTACACGCACTTGGTTACGTGTACCTGGTTACACGCACCTGGTTACACGCACCTGGTTACGTGCACCTGGTTACGTGCACCTGGTTACGCACACCTGGTTACGCACACCTGGTTACGTGCACCTGGTTACACGCACTTGGTTACACGCACTTGGTTACGTGTACCTGGTTACATGCACCTGGTTACATGCACCTGGTTACGTGTACCTGGTTACATGCACCTGGTTACGTGCACCTGGTTACACGCACCTGGTTACACGCACCTGGTTACACGCACTTGGCTACACGCACCAGGTTATACGCACCTGGTTACACGCACCAGGTTATACGCACCTGGTTACACGCACCAGGTTATACGCACCTGGTTATACGCACCTGGTTACATGCACCTGGTTACACGCACCTGGTTACACACACCTGGTTACACGCACCTGGTTACACACACTTGGTTACACGCACCTGGTTACACACACTTGGTTACATGCACCTGGTTACACGCACCTGGTTACACGCACCTGGTTACACGCACCTGGTTACACACACTTGGTTACACGCACCTGGTTACACGCACCTGGTTACACGCACCTGGTTACACGCACCTGGTTACACGCACCTGGTTACACACACTTGGTTACACGCACCTGGTTACACACACTTGGTTACGTGTACCTGGTTACACGCACCTGGTTACACACACTTGGTTACGTGTACCTGGTTACACGCACCTGGTTACACAAACTTAATTACGTGTACCTGGTTACACGCACCTGGTTACGTGTACCTGGTTACACGCACCTGGTTACACGCACCTGGTTACACGCACCTGGTTACATGCACCTGGTTACACGCACTTGGTTACGTGTACCTGGTTACACGCACCTGATTACACACACTTGGTTACACGCACTTGGTTACGTGTACCTGGTTACACGCACCTGGTTACGTGTACCTGGTTACACGCACCTGGTTACACGCACCTGGTTACATACACCTGGTTACACGCACCTGATTACACACACCTGGTTACACGCACTTGGTTACGTGTACCTGGTTACATGCACCTGGTTACACACACTTGGTTACGTGTACCTGGTTACACGCACCTGGTTACATGCACCTGGTTACACACACTTGGTTACATGCACCTGGTTACACGCACTTGGTTACGGTTACACGCACCTGGTTACACGCACCTGGTTACGCGCACCTGGTTACACGCACCTGGTTACATGCACCTGGTTACACGCACCTGAACACACACCTGGTTACACGCACTTGGTTACGTGTACCTGGTTACACACACCTGGTTACACGCACCTGGTTACACGCACCTGGTTACGTGCACCTGATTACACACACCTGGTTACACGCACCTGGTTACGCGCACCTGGTTACACGCACCTGGTTACACGCACTTGGTTACGTGTACCTGGTTACACGCACCTGATTACACACACTTGGTTACACGCACTTGGTTACGTGTACCTGGTTACACGCACCTGGTTACGTGTACCTGGTTACACGCACCTGGTTACACGCACCTGGTTACATACACCTGGTTACACGCACCTGATTACACACACCTGGTTACACGCACTTGGTTACGTGTACCTGGTTACATGCACCTGGTTACACACACTTGGTTACACGCACCTGGTTACACGCACCTGGTTACATGCACCTGGTTACACGCACCTGAACACACACCTGGTTACACGCACTTGGTTACGTGTACCTGGTTACACACACCTGGTTACACACACCTGGTTACGTGCACCTGGTTACGCGCACCTAATTACGTGCACCTGGTTACGAGCACCTAATTACGTGCACCTGGTTACGGTGCACCTGATTACACGCACCTGGTTACACGCACCTGGTTACACGCACCTAATTACGTGCACCTGGTTACGGTGCACCTGGTTACATGCACCTGGTTACACACACTTGGTTACACGCACCTGGTTACATGCACTTGGTTACGTGTACCTGGTTACACGCACCTGGTTACACGCACCTGGTTACATGCACCTGGTTACACGCACCTGAACACACACCTGGTTACACGCACTTGGTTACGTGTACCTGGTTACACACACTTGGTTACACGCACCTGGTTACACGCACTTGGTTACATGTACCTGGTTACACGCACCTGGTTACACACACTTGGTTACACGCACCTGATTACGGTGCACCTGATTACACGCACCTGGTTACACACACCTGGTTACGCGCACCTAATTACGTGCACCTGGTTACGAGCACCTAATTACGTGCACCTGGTTACGGTGCACCTGATTACACGCACCTGGTTACACGCACCTGGTTACACGCACCTAATTACGTGCACCTGGTTACGGTGCACCTGGTTACACGCACCTGGTTACATGCACCTGGTTACACACACTTGGTTACACGCACCTGGTTACACGCACTTGGTTACGTGTACCTGGTTACACGCACCTGGTTACGTGCACCTGGTTACACGCACCTGAACACACACCTGGTTACGCGCACCTGGTTACACGCACCTGGTTACATGCACCTGGTTACACACACCTGGTTACGTGCACCTGATTACACACACCTGGTTACACGCATCTGGTTACACGCACCTGGTTACGCGCACCTGATTACGTGCACCTGGTTACGGTGCACCTGATTACACGCACCTGGTTACACACACCTGGTTACGTGCACCTGGTTAGGTGCACCTAATTACGTGCACCTGGTTACGAGCACCTAATTACGTGCACCTGGTTACGGTGCACCTGATTACACGCACCTGGTTACACGCACCTGGTTACACGCACCTAATTACGTGCACCTGGTTACGGTGCACCTGGTTACATGCACCTGGTTACATGCACCTGGTTACACACACTTGGTTACACGCACCTGGTTACACGCACTTGGTTACGTGTACCTGGTTACACGCACCTGGTTACATGCACCTGGTTACACGCACTTAGTTACGTGTACCTGGTTACACACACTTGGTTACACGCACCTGGTTACACGCACTTGGTTACATGTACCTGGTTACACGCACCTGGTTACACACACTTGGTTACACGCACCTGATTACGGTGCACCTGATTACACGCACCTGGTTACACACACCTGGTACGTTTGCACCTGGTTACGCGCACCTAATTACGTGCACCTGGTTACGAGCACCTAATTACGTGCACCTGGTTACGGTGCACCTGATTACACGCACCTGGTTACACGCACCTGGTTACACGCACCTAATTACGTGCACCTGGTTACGGTGCACCTGGTTACACGCACCTGGTTGCATGCACCTGGTTACACACACTTGGTTACACGCACCTGGTTACACGCACTTGGTTACGTGTATTTGGTTACACGCACCTGGTTACACGCACCTGGTTACACGCACCTGGTTACATGCACCTGGTTACACGCACCTGAACACACACCTGGTTACACGCACTTGGTTACGTGTACCTGGTTACACACACTTGGTTACACGCACCTGGTTACACGCACTTGGTTACATGTACCTGGTTACACGCACCTGGTTACACACACTTGGTTACACGCACCTGATTACACACACTTGGTTACGTGCACCTGGTTACGTGCACCTGGTTACACACACAGTGGTTACGTGCACCTGGTTACACGCACCTGGTTACACGCACCTGGTTACACGCACTTGGTTACATGTACCTGGTTACACGCACCTGGTTACACACACTTGGTTACACGCACCTGATTACACACACTTGGTTACATGCACCTGGTTACGTGCACCTGGTTACACAC
>WLWD01000783.1_pt1 | contig 64077 bp, 58 predicted proteins | sample 6712731 | NCBI WGS metagenome assembly WLWD01 (sample SAMN12718690, study PRJNA576275) | sponge metagenome | isolation source: marine sponge | host: Mycale hentscheli | place: New Zealand: South Island, Marlborough, Capsize Point | collected 2014-11-01
CCCCCCCCCCCCCCCCCCCATTCCAAGGATGTTTGGAGGTATGCAACCACTGCTAAGAGATGCGTGCAACATTTCATATACAAATACTCCATACAAAACTGCAAATAACAATAACAATAGCACAAAAAATACTCCAAAGAACAAATAGCAGATCAATGTCTGATGCAGTTAACATGTGCCCATAACATAACTGATAAAGCTACATCATGTGCTATTCCATGTTCAAAGTATAGTTTCAATAGCTTCCACGAAATTTGTAATGGCTCTCATTATCACGAATCGAGTTATAAAATGCATCAACTGCATGTGGTGGAGCAGCACCTAAAAGTGGACGTGTTTCCACAGTGCAGCCAATCTGTTCCTCCACAGGAAGTTTGTCACCAGCCTCTTCAACTTTAGGCTTACTATAGGTACTACAGTGAACCTTGGCATTCAGAAAACACTTCACAGCCACCAGTGTTTCAAGAGTTGCTGGAACTTGATCTCCAGCTTTCTTATATTCTGAGAGAATATCTTCATGACTTGAACCGGCTTTGTTAATTTTGACATAATTGATCTCAACAGATTTCTCCTGCATATGCTCATCGATTCTTCCAGACAACTCTCTAAGGGCAGACTCATAACCTTCATCGTCTGTTGGTGGTGACCCCTTCCATTTCAGCTCTGCCACAAGTTCTTGATTCAAAGTAACAAATAGTTTTTTCACATTAGTAACCTCTGGCTCACGACTATCCATTGCCATTTTAGTACAGTGGGTTAGCTCCAAAATTTCACTACATCGTGCACTTTTTGATTAAAGCATGAAATTTCTAGCATGGTTAGTACATACCATAAGGTTTATTTTCAGATGTGGAGGGAAGTTGAATTTGACCTCTGAAGACCGGGAGAGGTCAAATTCAAGATGGCCGCCAGTTTACCCAGCTTAATGTTCAAGTGCGCTTAATTTTGATAGTTATAAAACAGTTGAAGTGTTAATTCCAACCAAATTAGGGGTGCTCATTCATTTGGTGATACTTCTGAGGCCTCCAGACCCCCAGAAAATGCATATAGGGCAAAATTAAGGCAAAATGTTAGAGGGACAAGTCAACAAGCACTATGAAACTGCAAAAGGCGTGGCAGATATAATCAACGAGAAACTACCAGAAGACCAAAAAATAGGAGTGCCTCAATTGGATGAAAAATCAACTGTCAAAGAAAACACCTCGAAGCTTGTGACTTTCATCCAGACCATCCAAGACTTCGTGGAGGATCTGGATGACTCATTGAAGGAAAACTTGAGTGCAGAGAATTATGCTAAAGTAGCTAAAGTCACAGCCACGCTGGAGCAAATATTACCCATAGTGAAGACGATCACCAAGGGAATTGTGGCCGTGGTAGGTCCTGTAGTGGCATCAACTTAAAAACAGCAAAGCACTCAAATCCTTGGAAAGAAAGCTAGGTATTGTCCATGCTACTGCTGTGGTGAACGCGATCCACGATTCACACAAGAAGAAAGGTCAAATAGACGAGGATCACCCTGGAATGAAGGAAAATGAGCACGAACTGGACCATGCCATCAAGTCGCTTGATGAACCAGAGGATCGTGACGGGCCTGACCTCCATACTATGGTGAAGGCAATGGTTGCTTGGCACAGAACTTCACAGTGAAAAAACAAGTCATGAGGTGATATTAGAATGTACACTGGTAGATAATTAAGCTTAAATATTTATTGCTTGTATCTCTCTCAACAAATTAAAGAGTTACTATTACATAGAAAACCAAAAACTATGCTTTAAACTGGTGTGATCCCAACTCTTTCTTGTGCACCAAAATAGGTAATATAAAAAAGTAAATTGATTAAACTGCATAGCCATTTTCAAGTGCACTAATATTTTCCACCTGTACCTATTCACACCTCCTTCTGTAGTAATCTGAAGAGAATCTTTTTTTTTCCCTCACAACTCTGCTTCAGTTGTTAAAAACATACCACACTGTCTCACATCTTTCGCTATCACAACAGGCTAAGTGTATGCATTCTCCCTCATGCTATGAAAAAAGAGAAGGGAAAAAAATAATATTGATGATAACAACAATAAATACTACAGAGCAAAGCTCATTAAAATGTAGCAGTTAAATTAATAACATACATATACTAATACAAGTCATAAAACAAACTAACACTATAAAATAAGAGCAAGTTTGGTGTTATAATAGCAATGTTGAAATAATAGCTAATGTGTGTGTGTGTGTATGTGAACTGCCATCATCATTCTCACTTAGGATTTGTGATGAGATCAAACAAACTATCAATTTAATCCCTCCATCCACCCACCTTTTTTCTTCCCACATTTTCTTGCAAATGAGGAAGCTTTTAGCAACTGATCTCTAAACACATACTGGCTGATACTTTGACAACATCGTCCAAAAATGAAAACTTTTTTTATTCAAAATTTGAAAATGCAAAGAGTATAAAAACCTGTACTACTCAATAGTGAGCATAAAAAAAAACTGCATTACTCGATAGCTGGCACTTTAAAACCTACACAACCTTTTTCAACACTTGCAAAATGGGGTTCTTTTCAAAAGCAAAGAAGCTTATGAGCACAGTGGTCAAGCACTACGATACGGCTAAGAATATAGCGACAATGATCAACGATAACCTCCCTGAAGACATGAGACTGGGCATGCCTAAAATAGACGAGAAAAATTCCGTCAAAGAAAATACCTCCAAGCTTGTGACATTTACCCAGACCATCCCAAGACTTCGTAGAAGATCTCGACAACTCGCTGAAGGAACACTTGAGTGCAGAGAATATCGCCAAAGTAGCTAAAGTCACAGCCAAAGTGGAAGATATACTTCCTATCGTGAAAACAGTCACAAAGGGCGTCGCCGGCATAGTGGGTCCAGTGGTTACTTCTGTTGCCAAGAAAATTAAAAACAGCAAAGCACTTAAATTTCTGGAGAGGAAATTCGGAGCGATACACGGCACAGCTGTGCTCGGCGCGATACACGATTCTCACGTCAAGAGAGACTGCATAGACGAGTCTCACCCGGGCATCATGGAGAATGAGTCTGAGCTGGATCGAGTCATAGCTTCACTGGAGCCAGTGGATGGGAAAGATTTCCACTCTGAAGTCCAGCCACTCATAGCTTGGTTCGAGAGCCAAAGCAAGCAAAAGAACTGAGGAATATGTTAGGAGTCAAGACTGGGCTCTTTAGTATCAGTTGAACATTTAGTTTTATTTGGTTGTTAATGCTTTTATTAGGTACATGTAAGATGTGATGTGATACACTGATTCGTATTAAAAGTGAGATGAGAACAATCCTAGACACTGGCATAATTTCAGTCAACTAAAACTATTGGTAGTAACAACACTTTTTCCCCCAGAAGTAAGCATATACACCTTGATAGTGAATCCTGTACAAGAAATTAGAAGTTACAAGCTACGGAAGTGATACTAGAACAACAGGCTGTAAATGAGTATGCACTGCTAATTAAAAATGCTGTCAAAATAAGTCGAAAACTAAAACTTCAATTAAATAATACCAATTAATCCTGTAAAAAACAACAACAACAAAAAACAACAACTAACTTTGTGACACTCACTCTAATTAGTGCTCAAGATGCTAATGAATGCAATGCATATATGGTCTAATATTGAGCAAGACAGAAAATATGCTAGACACTACTGTGCAAAAGGAGAGATGGATGAATCTAGATACATAGATATTCATGTGGATAAGCAAGTACCAAAATATGATATACCAGCAGTAGGGATCTAACTCAAAGTTAAATTTTGTAGCTGCTTCTAAGTGTTGCTCCCAGGTGGTAGGTTCTCCACACTCCTACCAATACCTGTGTAGCAGCTGCAGTAGCTCTTCAAAGATACAGTTCAGGTAGCTGTAACACAACCATCACCACACTAGAGCCCTGAGGAACCAGTTAGCTGGAAAATTTAAATTTTGACTATATCCTGAGTTATTGAAATTCCTTTCAATATTAAGAAAGATGGGACTAGCTGGAGAGGAAGTACTGACCATAAATAAAATACTCAAATGGCACTTAATTGTTATGATCTAGTATAAGCTCCATGGAGTCCAGTCATAAGGTGGTCGGTCATAGTCATTCCTTCATACCCGTGTGGTGCTGTAACAAGACAAAGGTCAGCCAGAAGCCACTAAAGAAATTTTTTTTAATGACCAAACCTCAACTGACAGAAGCCAGCCTAATGCTAACACCCCTGAATGACCACTAGACAAACCTCAACAGATGCAATGAGGTATGCTATGTTCACCAATAATGATAATATCACATAAAATCAGGAAGTTGAGCAGTGTGAGGTCATTTGCCTATCCCACTGGGAGAAACAACAACTTATTTCTGAGAATAACTGCAGAATTGTCGGCTCTAAATACCTATTTAAGGTTCCGGTATAGAGTTACACCCACGCATTACACTGGTACTAATCCCACAAACCACAGGCTACTTTGAGTCTACCACAAAGTAATTATCAGTCAACCCACTGCTGCTGCTAGCAGCAGAGTACTTTATGTAGTACCATTGGTGCTCTGGACTAAGTCATATTCATTTGTTAGATTGTTACAGTGAACCATAAGTATACAGAGTAAATTAGAATGTGTAAGACAATGATCAATGAATTTGTTGTTCTGATGAGGTGAAATACAAGTTAAATAATAATCACAAACAATAATGATGCTTAGTCAATAGGTTCTCTGATGCCTCCACGTCTGAATCGAGGAGATGCCAGTTCTGGTAAAAGTGCTTCAAAATAAAATTTCCGAAGCTTTGTCATCTGTAAACCCCACCACTGTTTGTCTCTCTGTATGCGTTGTATGTGCAAGTCCTTGTTTGTTCTCAGTATAAAATCACACCAATCTGTATTGGTGCAATACAGCTGACATTGAACTTGATAAAAATAATCATGTCTAGTTTTTAACTTGTATTATTGTGCTAGATAGAATAATCTGCACATGCTCAACCGGAAACACAACAAGCACTCTACTAATTATGAATCTGCCACACGCACGCACAGGAAATCTATTGTTGTATAGAACTTCAAATAGAGGTTATGTAGGAAGTGACGTAATAAATGTACACGCCCTACATGCGGCCATTTTGAGTGGCAATAGTGAAGAGCTTTTGTGCTGTTGGTTGTACGAACTGCTTTAAAAAAGGCTCTGGTGTTAGATAGATAGCGGTTGTAGGCTGGAAAGACCCGATACCTAATGAGTACACTTGGCTATATAGCGATCATTTTGTATCAGGATGTTAATGTAACTATCCCTTGTGTCTCCTGTCGTCGTATCGTAAGTGTTTGCACACATTACAAGCCCTCTAAAACGGAAAGCTATCGATGGCATCGGTTTAAAAGGAGTGCTGAAGTGAATAAAAGAAGAAGAGAAGACACAGCAAGATTAGAAGCTGCCAAAAGCCAGGTACAGCTCTGTGATAATGGAAATGGTGAAATTACTGTGAACCACACACAGGGATAAAGAAGATAAAAATAATGGAGTAGATAAAGAAGATATGAAGATTTCCAGGTGAACTTGTTTTAGCAGATAGAGGTTTTAATATTTATGAAAGTGCTGGTCTCTACTGTTTCAAGCTTCCACCATTTACTGGTGGAAAACCACAGCTGACAAAAAGTGAAGTAGATTTTTCTCGTCAACTGTCAGAGTTTAATTCATGTTGAACGAGTCATATATAGGCCTACTTTGTCAATAGTACATTATATTTGAATCAACAACACCAATCAACTTTATTATGACCAGTGAAAAAGAATGTATACTAGTCCAAAAGATAAAATAGCTATAGTCATTATAAGTTGTGCACTAGGTAATTTATGTCCATCAGTTGTTTCACCTTAATTAAAACCATTCCCAATTTTTTGTTGTTACAATGTTAAATAATGAAATGTGAATTTATAATATTTGGTTGGGGGAAAAATTATTCCAAAAAACATAGCTAATGAACTGTACAATAACAGAGTTTACTTAGACTTCAACTTTTTTCCCCATGCGATGACGGGATGGACATAGCCACTTCACTTTGGGAATCCATTTCATCTTCAGGCACAGTCGTATGAAACCATTTTGTTGGGCAGTTACTATTATCACAGCAGATCATCTTTCCAGACTCTGCTTTCCTGCGGTAGCACCATAATAATCTAACGGGACCTTCCATGGTCACAATATCAGAAGAAAAGCTAGAAGACAGATGTGCTGAAATAACCGTTGCTTCTTGGTGAACCATTTACCAACAAGGTCAGGTAGAAGACCCGTCTCAATCAGTTCAATTGGTTTAATAAATGCAATTGTTATGAAGGGTTCATCCAAATAGTTCATTGAACAAAGGAGTTGCTGGAGGTACTGTAAGCCTTTGTGAGTGACGCACTGAACAAATTACTAAGTGGGAATCAGAACCTGATACTGCTACACCCTTAATATTAGCTACCTAACCATAAAATACATGTAGGAATCAAGACTTTTATAAGCTTTCAAAGTTTCACCAGTATACTTACTAGCTAGTCTATTCAATGAGGTACCAAAATATATCAGGATACTACTTCAGGCCATATTTATCCCAAGGATCTTCAATAAATCCTTCCTTTTAGCTGAGGTAAGGGTCTTCAGGCTTCCAGCTTAGATAACTTTCCCTGTACCGCATTTAAGCTTGTCCAACGAGAAATAATAAGCAGAAAAGCCAGGTGAAGACACAATTAGCCTAGAATACGCCGCGCGCCACTCTATGTTTTGCCACTCAAAATGGCGACGTAGCAACTGTTGCTAAGTAAACGTCACTTCTACGTCACTTCCTGCATAACCTCTATGGTTAATAAATCTACTCAGTTGAGATTCAGTTTTAACGTCTTGTCTATTTGTTATATTCTGGATACAGCTTCCCATTAAGTGTTAGTACACACTGAGCAGTTCAAGTTACAAGATGTCCGCCATAGAAAGTCTTACTCTGCCTGAGCCAAGAGCGCCTCAACATCCAAGACTGATGAACATAATAAGGGCTATTAACAGAAGACTACCAAATAAAGACAGGGTTGCAATACCGCTAATGCAAACGTCCATCAACTACCAGGAATTTATTTCACATATTCAGCAACTACGTGAAGAGGTTCGTGACCTTTTAGAAACCAAGAGCCCCAAAATATATCAGCAATTACACGACGGCAACCTCTCTGTTAATTCAATACGAGGTTTTACAATGGATCACGTGGTAGCCACTGTGCTGATAGCTATAGATATTACTATTAGTCGAAAATTGGATCACCAGGCTGCGCGCTCGACTGATAGGTTCGGAATGGTAGACGATCTCCCAGACTACAGTGAAGAGAGGGAAATAGAGGAATTAGAAAGATTTCTGCATGGCCATCAATATGACTAAACAAGTTGTAAATCTGATACAATTTAAAGTTTAATTTCAAACATAAATAGTTTCAACCTGATTTCTGATGAAGTATATTTCAAGATGCAACGGAACACATAGTCATGCAAAGTTTGTCTTGGCATGAGAAAGTATATATTTTTGTACTCAATTACATTATCACTATATCAAAATAAACAACTTATATTGAAGATATACTTTAAGTTTAATTGATTATAGCAAGTCTATGAATAGTACTTTAGTAAAGGGAATGGTGGAGGAAAATAACAAAAAAATATGAAAGTCACACACAAACACAAATATATAGTATCAAAGAGATTAACATGAATTAGACGAAGCCATAGTGTCATAGGACCTGAAGGACTGAGACATGTTTGACCTTCGCACCTTGATGAAGGCACTCGTAGAATGTATGACAATAAGGTAGTAATGAACGACGTTGAAATGAATACTCCAAATTAGACTCATACAATATAATGATTGTAATAAGTCAATGCATTATGAATTGTTATATTACCCACACAATGATTGTCATGAGTTCTCTTTAGTAGATTAAAGTAGAGTTTTAGTCGGTGAAATAACCGAAATTTAAACCCATCTGAAAAACTTCAGGAAGGGGCTTGCACCATGAGTGACGATGCACTGCTATTAACTGTATGTGTCTAGTGATAGAGCACATCTCGAATCACTACTAATTCCGAACTCTTGAGTCAGTTAAGTCTACCTTTGTTCAAGGCAGAGGAAGTTCCTCCACACAATAATCACTGAACACAAATTTGACAACACACATTAACAAATTGAATGAAACACTTCCCCCTATAAAGGAGTCTTAGATTGCCTTCTAAAACAAAAGTAAATCACGTACAACTGACAAGATACCTACTCCAACATGAGGTTATTTAACAAAGCCAAAATGTTAGAGGGACAAGTCAACAAGCACTATGAAACTGCAAAAGGCGTGGCAGATATAATCAACGAGAAACTACCAGAAGACCAAAAAATAGGAGTGCCTCAATTGGATGAAAAATCAACTGTCAAAGAAAACACCTCGAAGCTTGTGACTTTCATCCAGACCATCCAAGACTTCGTGGAGGATCTGGATGACTCATTGAAGGAAAACTTGAGTGCAGAGAATTATGCTAAAGTAGCTAAAGTCACAGCCACGCTGGAGCAAATATTACCCATAGTGAAGACGATCACCAAGGGAATTGTGGCCGTGGTAGGTCCTGTAGTGGCATCAACTTAAAAACAGCAAAGCACTCAAATCCTTGGAAAGAAAGCTAGGTATTGTCCATGCTACTGCTGTGGTGAACGCGATCCACGATTCACACAAGAAGAAAGGTCAAATAGACGAGGATCACCCTGGAATTAAGGAAAATGAGCACGAACTGGACCATGCCATCAAGTCGCTTGATGAACCAGAGGATCGTGACGGGCCTGACCTCCATACTATGGTGAAGGCAATGGTTGCTTGGCACAGAACTTCACAGTGAAAAAACAAGTCATGAGGTGATATTAGAATGTACACTGGTAGATAATTAAGCTTAAATATTTATTGCTTGTATCTCTCTCAACAAATTAAAGAGTTACTATTACATAGAAAACCAAAAACTATGCTTTAAACTGGTGTGATCCCAATTCTTTCTTGTGCACCAAAATAGGTAATATAAAAAAGTAAATTGATTAAACTGCATAGCCATTTTCAAGTGCACTAATATTTTCCACCTGTACCTATTCACACCTCCTTCTGTAGTAATCTGAAGAGAATCTTTTTTTTTCCCTCACAACTCTGCTTCAGTTGTTAAAAACATACCACACTGTCTCACATCTTTCGCTATCACAACAGGCTAAGTGTATGCATTCTCCCTCATGCTATGAAAAAAGAGAAGGGAAAAAAATAATATTGATGATAACAACAATAAATACTACAGAGCAAAGCTCATTAAAATGTAGCAGTTAAATTAATAACATACATATACTAATACAAGTCATAAAACAAACTAACACTATAAAATAAGAGCAAGTTTGGTGTTATAATAGCAATGTTGAAATAATAGCTAATGTGTGTGTGTGTGTATGTGAACTGCCATCATCATTCTCACTTAGGATTTGTGATGAGATCAAACAAACTATCAATTTAATCCCTCCATCCACCCACCTTTTTTCTTCCCACATTTTCTTGCAAATGAGGAAGCTTTTAGCAACTGATCTCTAAACACATACTGGCTGATACTTTGACAACATCGTCCAAAAATGAAAACTTTTTTTATTCAAAATTTGAAAATGCAAAGAGTATAAAAACCTGTACTACTCAATAGTGAGCATAAAAAAAAACTGCATTACTCGATAGCTGGCACTTTAAAACCTACACAACCTTTTTCAACACTTGCAAAATGGGGTTCTTTTCAAAAGCAAAGAAGCTTATGAGCACAGTGGTCAAGCACTACGATACGGCTAAGAATATAGCGACAATGATCAACGATAACCTCCCTGAAGACATGAGACTGGGCATGCCTAAAATAGACGAGAAAAATTCCGTCAAAGAAAATACCTCCAAGCTTGTGACATTTACCCAGACCATCCCAAGACTTCGTAGAAGATCTCGACAACTCGCTGAAGGAACACTTGAGTGCAGAGAATATCGCCAAAGTAGCTAAAGTCACAGCCAAAGTGGAAGATATACTTCCTATCGTGAAAACAGTCACAAAGGGCGTCGCCGGCATAGTGGGTCCAGTGGTTACTTCTGTTGCCAAGAAAATTAAAAACAGCAAAGCACTTAAATTTCTGGAGAGGAAATTCGGAGCGATACACGGCACAGCTGTGCTCGGCGCGATACACGATTCTCACGTCAAGAGAGACTGCATAGACGAGTCTCACCCGGGCATCATGGAGAATGAGTCTGAGCTGGATCGAGTCATAGCTTCACTGGAGCCAGTGGATGGGAAAGATTTCCACTCTGAAGTCCAGCCACTCATAGCTTGGTTCGAGAGCCAAAGCAAGCAAAAGAACTGAGGAATATGTTAGGAGTCAAGACTGGGCTCTTTAGTATCAGTTGAACATTTAGTTTTATTTGGTTGTTAATGCTTTTATTAGGTACATGTAAGATGTGATGTGATACACTGATTCGTATTAAAAGTGAGATGAGAACAATCCTAGACACTGGCATAATTTCAGTCAACTAAAACTATTGGTAGTAACAACACTTTTTCCCCCAGAAGTAAGCATATACACCTTGATAGTGAATCCTGTACAAGAAATTAGAAGTTACAAGCTACGGAAGTGATACTAGAACAACAGGCTGTAAATGAGTATGCACTGCTAATTAAAAATGCTGTCAAAATAAGTCGAAAACTAAAACTTCAATTAAATAATACCAATTAATCCTGTAAAAAACAACAACAACAAAAAACAACAACTAACTTTGTGACACTCACTCTAATTAGTGCTCAAGATGCTAATGAATGCAATGCATATATGGTCTAATATTGAGCAAGACAGAAAATATGCTAGACACTACTGTGCAAAAGGAGAGATGGATGAATCTAGATACATAGATATTCATGTGGATAAGCAAGTACCAAAATATGATATACCAGCAGTAGGGATCTAACTCAAAGTTAAATTTTGTAGCTGCTTCTAAGTGTTGCTCCCAGGTGGTAGGTTCTCCACACTCCTACCAATACCTGTGTAGCAGCTGCAGTAGCTCTTCAAAGATACAGTTCAGGTAGCTGTAACACAACCATCACCACACTAGAGCCCTGAGGAACCAGTTAGCTGGAAAATTTAAATTTTGACTATATCCTGAGTTATTGAAATTCCTTTCAATATTAAGAAAGATGGGACTAGCTGGAGAGGAAGTACTGACCATAAATAAAATACTCAAATGGCACTTAATTGTTATGATCTAGTATAAGCTCCATGGAGTCCAGTCATAAGGTGGTCGGTCATAGTCATTCCTTCATACCCGTGTGGTGCTGTAACAAGACAAAGGTCAGCCAGAAGCCACTAAAGAAATTTTTTTTAATGACCAAACCTCAACTGACAGAAGCCAGCCTAATGCTAACACCCCTGAATGACCACTAGACAAACCTCAACAGATGCAATGAGGTATGCTATGTTCACCAATAATGATAATATCACATAAAATCAGGAAGTTGAGCAGTGTGAGGTCATTTGCCTATCCCACTGGGAGAAACAACAACTTATTTCTGAGAATAACTGCAGAATTGTCGGCTCTAAATACCTATTTAAGGTTCCGGTATAGAGTTACACCCACGCATTACACTGGTACTAATCCCACAAACCACAGGCTACTTTGAGTCTACCACAAAGTAATTATCAGTCAACCCACTGCTGCTGCTAGCAGCAGAGTACTTTATGTAGTACCATTGGTGCTCTGGACTAAGTCATATTCATTTGTTAGATTGTTACAGTGAACCATAAGTATACAGAGTAAATTAGAATGAGTAAGACAGATCAATGAATTTGTTGTTCTGATGAGGTGAAATACAAGTTAAATAATAATCACAAACAATAATGATGCTTAGTCAATAGGTTCTCTGATGCCTCCACGTCTGAATCGAGGAGATGCCAGTTCTGGTAAAAGTGCTTCAAAATAAAATTTCCGAAGCTTTGTCATCTGTAAACCCCACCACTTTTTGTCTCTCTGTATGCGTTGTATGTGCAAGTCCTTGTTTGTTCTCAGTATAAAATCACACCAATCTGTATTGGTGCAATACAGCTGACATTGAACTTGATAAAAATAATCATGTCTAGTTTTTAACTTGTATTCTTTATTGTCTTTTTTTTCTAGGCAGAATGAAGATGTCTTGCAAGCTTCATCCAGTGTCTTATCTTTTGCACTGAATGGATTTTTAACTTCCACTAAGCCCAATGGTTGGGAAGGGTTGCTTGGGTCACTTACAACACCATCTGGACTAGCAGCAAGCCAGGGGTTACTAAGAGAGATGGAAAGTCCACACTTGTTGATGGTCAGCTGATGATGGCCATTTTTTTGCTGGTGAGCTACATAGAGATCTATAGTCTCCTGCTCTTTTGCTGACCCATATCTAGTCGCCTCAGTTCCATTAAAGGTGCTGTAAAGTAAGTTTTGGACTTTCTTGCTTCTTTTCGTGTTCTTCCTCATCTTTGCGATGCTTCCAACTTTTGATGCTGTCAGCCTCTTCCTTCGTTCCACTAACCATCGTGTACTATCAGCCTGATCTCTTGTGCTAGCTTCTATTTCCTTTGCTTCTTGTTCAGTGATGGCCACCTTTGTTCTGTAAAATCCGGTCTTCAATTGCTCTAACTGTTCAGGGAGAATGTCATCATTTACTTCATCAGGTGAAGTACCACCATCGTGTCTATTATATGCGCTGCGAGCTGCAGTAGTGTCATCTGTTGTGGTGTACTTATTCATTCGTCTTTTCTCTTTGACTGCTTCTGTGTTCTTTCTTTCTCTGTCTTTCTTTACTGTTTCAGCTAAATGACCAGCCACGTCAGTATATACTTTGTTGGGAGAAGAGTCAGTCATGTTCTTCCATATCTGTGGACCCCAATCTGCACCAAGGTTTTGACGCATACCTGCCCCCATGCTTCTGTTCTCCCATGCACCACTCTGAGATCGATTGATGACTTTTCCTCCATCAAATTTTGATCTTATGTGCATCCAGCATTCTGCTAGATTTGTCGTATTGTTGCCTAGAAGCTTCTTGGCTTTACTAACAGGTCGACTGAGTACAGTTTGAATGTCGTGGAACATCTTTTCATTCACTTTGGTAGGTGTGAGTCCCCCTTGCCGAATTTCTCTTTCTATGGCAGGATCATCCGTAAGTGTTTCTTGCCACAAACTTCCTTGCTCACCACAAAGTTCTAGAAAAACAATAAAAAATCTGATGATTTGAATAGTTTAAAACAGTTAATTATAATCGAAGGTTTAATGTAAGGATTTTAATTAAAGATAGTACACCAAGTAGGGATAGCTCCTTTCCTCTCTTCAAAATAATTTATATATACACAGTAACTACACAGTAAAAAATCGTATGCTATTTTAACACAATATGTTAAATTAACATACTGTAAATATGACATAACCATGTGAAAATGACATTGTTCTGTAAATATTACACTTTGATTACTAAATAATACATCATATCATTATAACTACATTTAGTTACTCAAAATAACACTTCTCTTTCAATGTAACTATACATATGTTAAAGTAGCAATTCATATTCTATTTACCAAGAAAACATTTCAATGCTCAAGTATTTAGTGCAATTCAATCAATTTCACATGTGAATATAGAAAGTATAATGAATGTTTTTGTTTCGATTAAGAACAATTATTATGTACATGTGATTTCATGACGATATAGGTGTTAGAGTCTCCTGGATTTGAATGAGGATAATATACAGATTTGGAATGTAATTGTGATAGAAGAACAACTTCATTATGCATGGTACGACATATTTGATATGCTGACAAATGACTATTTATACCAACAGTGTCATAAATATCTAATTGTAATAAAGAAATGGTTCTTGCAATTACTATGATGTCCACTATTTTTCCAAAAATTGGCAGGTCATCCTCATGAAATCCTTTAACAACAAATTCGTGTCGATAAAATCGTTCCCCGTAAATATTTATCCAATTTGGCCTAAATATAATAAATCATTGCATAATTGCATAATAGCATCATAATCATGATAGTATTTAAAAGTATTTACCGTGTCAAAGTGGTGTCAAGGTCTGTGTTTGGCAACAGCTCAATGATAGCATCACTCATAGAATCAGCCCTCAATATTGTCGTGGCATCTGATTTACCTGGATAGGCATGAGTGTATGAATATTATAATATTATGTGTATGTAATAGCATAGGTAGGAGTAAAATTCAGGAGGCTATTATTGAACGGTATATGGTATTAACTTAATTAGTGCAATTAATCTCTATTTGTGCCAAATAGTCTCCCACTCCCTCCTCACCCCATTATCTAACCTCCAACAAAACAAAAAAAACCATCGGAAAATGCTTCTTCCCCTGACACCTCTTCATCCTATCCCTCCAGAAATTTGAATGCATTTTTATTTGGTGTGTGGTAAGTCTAGCCACACACCCTTAAAAAAAAACTCTTTATACATATTTATATCATAGTTGTTGCGGTAACAGCCATGGATTAAAAATTGTATTCCCCTGTAAGTTTCCCGCAGGCATTGCATATTTCCCTGCGATTTGCAACATTTAACGGTGTAATTTTGACGTACCAGATAGAATTTATTGAGCAAACTTTTGTCGCTGCAGTTAAAAAAATTGTCGGGAACATCAGTCTCTTTGATACTTTGATGGCTCTTCTCCAGTCATCAAATATTTTTTAAGTGGAGCAGCAGCTAAGGAAGATGGAACACGGCAGTGCACTAGGAGGAGTTATGACGCAGTGGGAATTAAACTAGCATTTGTAGGTGGCTGTATCCCAGTATAAATTACATTATTTCCTCAAATAAAAACTCGCTTGTCATTGAGTTTTGAAACTATGATATAAAATAGTTAACCCATGACAACTTCAGGATTATCGTTCGATAACTGTTCCTCACACTCGGGCTTCGCCCTCGAGAACGGACCAGTTATCAACAATAATCCCTCTATGCCATGGGTTAACTATTACTTAACACCTTTAAATTATACTTACTACCATACATCTTCCCTAAGAAACATTAGTATTGATCTTGGGTAAAATGAGTTTTTACTCCCCTATTATTTTTTTTATTTAGAGCATATGAATGAGACAGCATCCTCTTCCATATTATTGACTGGACTCCATGAGGAAGCCTGCAACAATCAACTGACTGTGACAGTTTGTCTCTCTTGAAGTGTTAATTAATTTATCATCATTGCTACAGCCAGTAGCCATAGTACCCCCTTATATTAGCACATGCTTAGTCAACCTGCTCTTAATTCAATGCACACCTTTAAGAATGTCTGCTTTAAAACACATTAATAATTGACTTACATGGCCCGCATTCCAAGTCATCATAAAGGAAAAATTTTCCTTGCAAATGAGCACACAACAACCTCTGATGCCTCTTTGCAACTGATAGAGGTAAATTAACGAAGTTGCCCAATTGTGCAATTCATTTGAAATAGGAGTTTTTCGCTTCCATTCGCATGCACCATGTTGTCACCATAGGTCCAACCCTGTTAAATATAAAATACATGAACATGTTTATAGTTATCATTCACAGACATGCATACTTTATTAATTGTCTTGGAAAGTGCACCATATAGTGCATCTTGGGTGTGAATGATATGTCCGGATAGCATGACTTGAAAAGTTGATGGTGATCTTCAATTAATGCTCTCAAATAATCACTTGTGGCTGATGAGGTGATCTTTGCGGTACAATTTTTTGTAATTTCTAGCAAGAGTAAATAGCATTCCCATTTAGAATTAGTTTCTGGTACTTTGTCTCCAATCATCAGTGGCAATAAGGTAGCAAAATTCCACATCTGTGATGCTGTAAATTAAACCACCAATCATAGAGCAGTTATTTTATACACTTTGAAAGTTTGTGCACTTAGCTAGAGGTAATATACGAGTTTAATACAGTTAACAAACAAAATTGCATGGGATTTACTCAATTCTTTAATTTTAAATATTCATACGTTATCTTGTCCTGATTTTAACAATTTCATCAATTCTATTAGGGAACAATAGTTGATAAAGTACTCATAAAATTTCGGCAGGTGACAGTAGTCGCTCGTAAATGGCAGTGCGGTGATTGACCAAGTACCTGTATAGCTCCCCTATTTATCAGCTAGTTAGCTAAGGTCATTCATTGTATTTAACACTCACAGGACAAGTGAAGAGAGCCTGATCCAGACTGAAATGATAGTCTCTGGAATTGTTTTGGGGGCTTATTTCTTGCTTCCGCTCTACCATAATTGATCTAGAGTGAAGTATCCATCTTCCATCAAACTTCGTATGACCAATTTTGTTTCCAAAGGAATTACACCTTCTAGCAGAACGTGCATTACATCCTGTGGAATTTGTGAATTTGCGACATGAAAATAATTCATTTCATTCAGTGGACATGTGGAATTCACGCCATATGTTGTTGAATCTTCCGCACTAAGAGGACCCGACAACAGAGAGCAGTGAAGGTTATGACTGACACGATCACGTAGCACAAAATCTTCTTCTAGGAACTACATCAGAAATCAGAAGTAATTACCCTATTACATATTAATGCCTATTCCAGATATATAATCTCTATCTACGGTTATGGATTTCACAGGAGGGGGGGGGGGGCTTAAAGTAGTCAAAATATACATAATACTTATAGCGCGAGTCTGAGTACAATATGGGAAATATTTTATGAGCACGCAAAATATTTTCACGAGCCGAAGGCGAGTGAAAATATGGCGTGAGAGTAAAATATCATTTCCATATTGTACGACGAGTGTGATAAGTGATTTATTACTGCTTTGATACTTTCTCTCAACCAGTTAGAATACAATTTTCATTGATTTTACTCGCTACGCGCGCTACAAGGAGCGTTCAATAACAAGCGTACAATATGGGAGAATACAGAACGCTCGCATGATGCGGAAATATTCAAGAAAAAATATCAAAGCTGCAATAAAATTATTTATGGGAGTGGGGGTGAAACATTTGCCCTTAAAATCCCCAGTCTAATATACCAATGAATTTTAAATAGGCGAAACAATCCACCCAAATTTCTTACCTGCTACTTGTACTATTATAAATAGCTTTAGAACGTAGCTAGTCACATGCGAGCAATCTGATTGGTCCGTTACGAGAATCTATACAAGTAGAATCATGCTCTGCGGTATTTAGATATCGTGTAAATCGGACGCTTGTTGCTACGCTCTTACAGACATTTTCTTTAGTTTTTAGCCGTTGCTACGTTCTAAAAGAGTTGGATTCGGATATTGTGAATCGTCATCGTTTAGAAATCCTCGGCCTCGAGTAGCATCCTCGCTACGGTCGGGACGCTACAGTTCATTAGTTATCCGAAAAAAGTTAGGACCGAGGGGTGTTCAGACCGAAATGTTCGGATAACTGAACACCATAAGAAATGTATTGTATAGTACTAAAGGACACGAAAAATCTAACAACTTGTTCATGTTTGCACGTGCTACTATTGGATTTTGTGTGTTCGGTTAATTGAAGTATTCGGATAATTGAAGTTTGAAAAATCGAAGTTCTAATGTTACATACTTCTCTCGTTGCCATGCAATCCCGACATATTCTCAATGAAAAGCCGACACCAACTTTAAAACCACCCAACTGATGAGCAGCCAGAGTGTCAGCAAGGCATAACAAAACAGTTCCATAAAACAGGTGAGATATTCCACCACATTCCACTGAAATTCCATCCTATTAGGAAAAATGACAAAAATTACTGGTAACAAGTGTTTATATGATAATTGGTAAGTGAGTGAAGCGAGTGAGACACTCTCGAGTCTTAGATGAAGGAAAAATTTGGAGTCTAAAGGAAAATCGGGCACAACGCGGCCCTCTCAAAAAAAATGTATTGCAAAGAACTTAATCAATCTTTTTCCGGCAATTATGCGCGCCACATTGTGGGGTGTGCTCAAAGCATACAGTGTGGCGAGCGAGCTAGCCCAGCTATTCAAAAACTGGTTGCTAAATTGTCAAAAAATTATGTTACGGCTAAAGGAAGTTTTAACGAAACTCCGCCCATTGACGTAAAGAGAAGCGACGTATCAAAGCCATATATATATGTGACCATCTACGAGAAAACTGGGCACTAGTAAATATGAATGTGACATAGTTATTAACAGTGAATTTGTTATAAATTCCAATTGTACATTTTTTCAACTTACTGCACTCAATGTGTTAACATCCTTAATGAAAGGAGCGAGAACTTTTTCAAAGCCATACTTTACCAAAATTGGATTCTCAACACACGCCACAAGCTGAATTGCTCGTTGAGTAGATCGAAGAGCTGGTTGAATGTTACCCAAAACATAGTAAAACATTCCTGTAATTAACATTGGGCATTAATATTTATGAAAGGAGTGTAATTCATAAGCTTACCAAGTTTATGAACACCAGCATGTGCTCCAAGCGGATTACATACCTCTATCTCATCAAAATACAAAATGATTTGAAGAGAATGCTTGGATTTATCTTGGAATAGTTCATGCTCTTTGAACAATTTTGCATCACAATAATCAGCAATGAATTCATCACTTCTACTATGATCTTGTAGAATCTACAATGAATATATAAAAATGATGTTTGCATAATTCAATTATACCTGGTGTATAAAATTTATACAATATATAAATATAATAGACTATAATATTAAATATATATTCTGAATTTTTTTGCTTATTCAGCAATAAAATCAGAATTTTTGCTGCCCTCACCGGCACAAGCGCCGTAGGCACTCCTCGCACATGCTCACAGCACTGGACTTCACCAGATTTTGAAATATTGATTATCCACTAGATTGTGATATTTTTTTATATATTCCTGTGTTGTAGTACTGCTCCGTTTAAAAAAAAGGCGGATTCGCAAGCACCGGGATTTTTTTCTTATGTTATTTTTTCAAGAAATGGCTACCCGAGCAATCGAGGTTCAGGCGGTGGTATGCCTAAATATTTTTGAACTTGAATACTTATGAAGCTCAAGTATAGAGAGTAGAGAAGCTATACGAGCCGTGAAATAATTGAATTACCGTTGAGTTACTGATATCAACTGTGGTAATTGGCAGCCTGATTCCAATACATAAGTATAGCATAGCTACTTGATCCTAAAGAAGTCCTAGCGATGTTGTCTGGAGCTATTTTAGGCATTTTCTGATAGCACAACACCTCAGTTTACTTTAGAATTGTATGTATTATTGTGAATCTTTACTGGAAAAACGAAAACAGGCTAAGTGTACCAGGGTTAATGCCAAAGGAGTACAAAAAAATTGGAATAAGATCGTTGCTGTTGCCATTCATGTATAAACATGCATGTTACATGCTTGTGAAACGTCCCAAATCCTTTAATGTTACATGAAACATGCATATTACATGAGTGTAGAAACTGATTGCAACATTCATTTAACATGCACTCTACCATGCGCATGTTATTGTCTGTTAGATGCATGTAACATGCATATGTTACATGCACACTTTTTCGTATAGGGTAAGCACTCTTTAGAGTATTTGAGACACCAGCTCACTCTCTCTGCAATGTCTGAGAGTTGTTTTAATTCACCAAAATCTAATTGTCACCCAGAGGATAGCTTACCCTATCACAATAACAAGCAGCCCACTGTTATTCATGACAACAGGAGGCCCAGACTTGTGGACCTTGCACAGGCTACCTCACAATAACAAATCAAAATTGAATATTTGATGTCCATGGAGTTCGGAATCAGCATGCTCTCTCAAAGACTCACATATCATAATAAAACCTGCAAGTTTGACACTTCTTGTGCTGTCTGCAAGTAGACATTTTGCCAGTGAAACTATGATTACTTGCTTATAGATTGGCAGAAATGTAGGATCTGCCTTATATTTATACCTTGAGTTCGCAAAGATAGATACAAGATGTCATTCGCCAATCAGTGTGTGAGGAGAGCTTCATTAATGTCCATCTGGCAACCACCAAAGCTTGCATCGTTGCAATCAACCAAAATATTTGTATGTTTGTTTTATATGAGGCTTAATTTCTATTATTCCAAGTTGTTTTATTGCTGTTGTTATTATTGTAATGGTGCCATTTTGTTTGACTTACATGTATGAACGCAAATTTAACAAGTACAAATACATAAACACTCTCTGTTCAATTGACCTGCCATATGATTATCTTGTGGACCAATAGCACATCAATGTAACCTGAATACTTCTAACCTCATCAAGAATTTCCTGTTTGGTCAGCAATGATTTTAAGCCATTCAAGAGTGGGACATATTGAAATGTATGGGTCTTTTCCTGTAATCTCCGCTTGTTTCCAGATTGAATCGGAATAAATTCAGTTCCCAAGATAACTGAGATGGGATCCTATAACATATTATATAATAATTTGATAACTTATCGTGTATAGTAATTATAAGCTAGCAAGCAAAGTTAAATATACAAAAAATTCATAGCTATTCGTAATTTACCACAAGGTTGAAGTGATTTATATAAAATTTTGTTTGTAAATATTCAGTTTCCAATCCTTCAAATGGATCAACATTAAAACAATCTTGAATATTGGTTTCATCAATACTTAAGTTTTGACAGACTGATTCTTTGACATCATCCAATAGGTATTTCAACAACTGTTTGATTTGGAAAATTGAAAAATTAATCGCTGTTTGAGTGAGTCTGTGTCTTTCCTTTAAAGTAAGAAGTAAGAGTGCAGTACTCCTCTTCTTTGCCATACCATTAGTTAGTGCAGGTGAAAAGAGTCCTTCTTCTGCAGTATCTTCATCATTTGTTTCCTGCACACTTGATAAAGAATTATCTTCAGCACCAAGATCAAACATTTCATCGCTTTCCAATTGGGTAATGTGGCTTGAATGTTGCCTCCACAAATGAGAAGACATCCCAGAAAAAGTACGAAATGTTTGCAGGCAACCTGAAATTCCACAGGAAAATCTAAAGTTAGGCAGAGAAGAGTGGCATTCAAACGTGTGTCTCATGTGATTTTTCCACGCCATGCATCGAAAAGAACAGTAATTGCATTGAAATATATCCATTTTGAACCCTCAGATCTTTAACGCTACAGCTAGACCGGTTGCAGCTCACTCTCCGCATTCGAGGCCCACCCCCATTAGCCCCACCCTCGCATTATCACGTGCGAAGTGATTGCAGCCACGTGTCAACGGTGTAAATAGGGCATCCAGTGGCTTTTTTAACTGTGAAGTGCTGTGAAATCTTCGACTTCGGCGAGTGTGGAGTGCTGAGAGTGAAGTGGATATGGAAGACCTAGATGTTGATGAAGTGGCTGAGTGGATACTTGAGGAAGGATTTCCTGCTACTGTAGCGGGTGCATTTTCTGGTATGATCGTTTATATTAAATTTATACAACAAGGATAACTCCAGGTTGCTGTTGTTGTAGATGAGCAAATGGATGGCACTGCTATTGTCCAAGCTTTTGGTAGCTGTCCTGGCCCAGACTGTATAAAAGAGGTGGTTCCTAAACCCTTTGGTATGAGGCTAAAAGTTTATACAGCCATAAAAACTCGCTTGGAGAAAGAGAATAAAGAAAAGGTAAATTATTATTAATGTTTATTGTTATTATTATTGTTATTTTATAATTATCGCAGAAATAGATATCATTTTTTCCTTTTTTCCTTTTTTTGTAGTTGTATTCAGCTGAATCACCTGCTTCAGATGGGCGTTTCAAAGGAAAATCGGATCAGACACAAGTAAGTTAATTGTAGTTATGTTGTATTTAATACAAAATGGGGAAAAGAGGTGTTTAAAACTACTGCCTCTGTTTTTTTAGTGTGTATATATGTGACTGTCTATGGGAAAACCGGGCACAACGCGACACGCATACATCGATTTAATTCTTAACAATTTATTTTAAAAAGCCTGCGGAATGAAACGGTTAGGTAGCATATATCGGCGATGGTTCTAGCTATCGCTCTAAATCATGGAGAGATCAATCTCTAGCTGACGAAGAACGTGTAAGCATAATAACAATTTTTTTTAGGGAGGCGGGTTGTGTCAGATTTTCCCGTGGTCACACATATGTATAAGTAATAGTATGGATAGGAGTGAACTTTGGGATAAATTTCACTAGTGTTAAGTTGAATGGCAATTAGCACAAAAATTTCACAACTAACCCTGCTATTAAATATTAATAACATAGCTTCTTCACGAAAGTGGTGTTTGTTGTGAAGGAAAAGGTTGAATGATAATACTACTCATTAACAGAGATTTGTGATATTTCACGTCGTTAGGATATATTTCACGTCATTAGGTGATATTGCACGTCGTTAGGTGATATTGCACGTCGTTAGGTGATAGTATTAATCGCTGGTAATGGTGAGATAACAACCGTTAGATAATAACGGGTCACGAACCTAAAAATAACATTGTGAAGATATCTAGTATAGAATAAATAATACTTATAGCATGAGTCATACAATATGGGAAAATATTTTAAGAGCACGCAAAATATTTTCACGAGCCAAAGGCGAGTGAAAATGTGGCGTGAGAGTAAAATATCATTCCCATAATGTACGACGAGTGTGATAAGTGATTTATTGCTACCATGATATTTTTCTCAACCGGTTACAATACAATTTTCATTGATTTACTCGCTACGTGCATGCTACTTGGAGCGTTCAATAACAAGCATACAATATGGGAGAATACAGAACGCTCGCGTGATGCAGAAATATTCAAGCAAAAATATCAAGGCTGCAATAAATATATATATATATCAAATTAATGAATACAAAAAATTAATAAACAAAATGAATCAAAATTGTCTTCACACTCATAGATTCAAGATTCTTCTTCGGACTGTACGGATATGCAGTCTTTAACAAGCAGTCAAGTAAGAAGTCTTCTACTAATTTATACAACGTAATTATTAGTAAACAACTGTTTTGTAGGGGTGCTCACCAGTGACCGTAAGAAGACAGAAGTGTTCTGTGAGTTTATTACAATACTGTATAATAGTTCATTTGTGACATGAATTAAAAGTTAATGTTGCATATGGAGTTGAGGTCCTTATATATGTGACTGGTAGTTAATATGTAGCATTCAGTTTTAATCCCTCCCCCTCCACCTCCCACCCACCCCAATCCCAACAATTAGCCGGAAAATCCTAGATAAATTCCTGGGTGTCATTTTGTCCACTTACTATACTCCATGTTATGGTGTGTGTATGTGTTGATTGGTGGGCACAAGTAGGATACACGTGTAATGTGTATGTGCATGTGTGTATATGTACATGTGTTTATATGTACATGCGTTTATATGTATATGTACATGTGTTTATGTACATGTGTTTATATGTACATGTGAGTCTATGTGCATGTGAGTGTATGTGCATGTGTATATATGTATATGTGAGTGTATGTGCATGTGAGTGTATGTATATGTGAGTGTATGTATATGTGAGTGTATGTGCATGTGTGTATATGTATATATGAGTGTATGTGCATGTGAGTGTATGTATATGTGAGTGTATGTGCATGTGAGTGTATGTGCATGTGTGTATATGTACATGTGTTTATACGTACATGTGTGTAATGTACATGTGTGTATATGTACATGTGTGTATATGTACATGTGTGTATATGTACATGTGTGTATATGTACATGTGTGTATATGTGCATGTGAGTGTATGTGCATGTGTGTATATGTACATGTGAATGTATGTGCGTATATGTACGTATATGTACATGTGTTTATACGTACATGTGTGTAATGTACATGTGTGTATATGTACATGTGTGTATATGTACATGTGTGTATATGTGCATGTGTGTATATGTACATGTGTGTATATGTGTGTGTATATGTGCATGTGTGTATATGTGCATGTGTGTATATGTGCATGTGAGTGTATGTGCATGTGTGTGTATGTACAAGTGTTTATATGTATATGTGAGTGTATGTGCATGTGAGTGTATCGGCATGTGTGTGCACTTGTAATGTGTGTAGACTATGTTTGTAGAGATGAAAATTATATAGAATTTAAGATCAGCTAAATCTTAAAGATTATGACCTTTAATTCGTCAATTTCATTCCCTTGAAATGAAATACAGATTGGCAGTGCATGTGCTAGTTACTAACTTGGGGCTAAGTCACATTATCTCAATGAGACTTCAAACCAAGTGGTTGAGCCCCTTCTCCCCAATTTACATTTCGTCTGTCATGGTTTTCCAAAGCCAAAGTTAAGATCTGTCGTTCTGGTTTGTTTCTTGATTATTTTCAAACTGTGGGCCAAAAGTACTTGCAAATTTTGGTAGTATGTATTTCTGAATTGCACCCATTACACGACAATATCTGATATTAGATAATTTATTTCTACGTTGGATAAGTACAGTTTTGTTTCTTTTTCTTTCTTTTTTTATTTATTTCTTTAATTCCGCTCACCAACTCCTTTAATACAGCAATAATATTACAAAAGTAAAATTCTAATTAAGCCCAAATTGTACACTGTTTCAGGAACTGTAGAGCAAAGAGAGACTTTTATCAAATTTGTTTTTCTTGATACAATCAATGGTCAGTAGTGTAAAAGAGTGCATCTGTGTGGTGCAATATTAGGTTCTATAAATATACTTAGAGTAGGGGATCTTTTTCTATGCATACCACATCTCACACATACATGTGAACCCTCAGTGAGTTATGCACTAGATACAACTATCACATCGACTGCTGAGTATAGCTGGCTATCATTTGTGTGCAGCAGATGAGACAAAAGCTGCTAGGAGCCCAATGATACATCAGTCAGGCTGTGCCTTAACCCTTTCGTTCCCAATCCCGCTTAAAAGCGGGTGAAGACCGGTTGGCTTCTCCGAATTTTTAAAAATAGTTACTTTATAGCTAGAACCTTCAGATTGCATACACAGGTGCCCAATGCATTGGAGAAGCATCTAAAATAGCTTTCAGCCAGGGCTGCTTCGACAGTACCTCACAGCAGTTGCGTTTATTTCTTCCTCGGCAAAAAACAACAACATCGGTTCTCCGTCGAATTTTAAAAAAAGTTACCTTTTTCACAGCAGCTTCATTTATGGATCCAGTCATCTCCAGAGCTTTGTAGAAGCAGCGAAAAATTGCTTGAGCCCAGTAGCCTTCCATAACACATTGAAACAACCGCTTCTTTGCCGACCAAGACTTTGCGGTTTGACTTACTGTCTTCTTTTTTTTTTATAAAATCGCCAGTTCAACTGGGGGCCTCCCCATTACGTACAGGCTTAGGTAATGCTTATTACATCACAGGAAAAAAGTGAGCGTGTCGTGTGATCCAGGTAACTATGCAAAAAAAAAATTTTTTTCGAAGTCAATTTGGAAAGATGGCGTCTACCAGTTACAGTGCTGTGGAAGTTTTATACTTGCTTGATACTGACTCTAGCGACTCAGGATCAAGCGGAGAAGAGGGAGACGACATCTAGGGCTATAGGAGGCCCTGTATATCAGGGTTGGGGACCAGACCCCGTCAACTCTGACACTGACAATGGAAGTCAAGAAGATGATCGATGTAAGCTTGTCTTTCTCTTGTCTTTCTCTTGAAAACTAGCAAGCTTCTGTTGTGGAAAGGACTTATTTATAGCTATATTGAGATGGAGAAAGCTGTTTAGCTATAATATATATATATTTCATTGAGTTTTGAGATTTGAAAGTGGGTTGTGGTTTGTTGAACAATTTCAAATTTTCAAAAAAATTTAATTTTTTTTACCAGAATGTACTACTAGGACCAGATGTGTATGCAGTCACCGACCCGATTGTGAAGAGGGATTGTGAAGAGGGATTGTGGAGAGGACGCAGATAAGGCAACAGGAGCAGAGTCTTCCATTGACGAAGGAGAAGATGCTGGACCTGGCGAAGTACACTCGGAGCCCCACCCCCCCTCCCTCCCAAACAAAAATCCTGTATGAAACCGCATACAATACATCATAAAGTTGCAATTATATAGGATCATGAATAATTTGTTGTTTGTATTACAAATATTTTTGTTGTTTGTGTTTTTGTGTATATGAAATTGTTTTGTAGTGGAGCTAGACGTCCGATGGCGTATGTTCCTTGTGGACACTCAGAGATGTCTCCTACATGATCACAATCAGCACCAAACACAGCAAACAACATATTTTATGGTTGAACTAATATAATATTGGTATAAAGTACATCAAACAATATTATTTCTATTTTTTTTATTTTTTATTATTGATGGGAAAAGTGAAATTTTTTGGGAAAAAAATTTTTTTTTTTTAAGTAATAGTAGAGGGCCTAAATATTATTCAATTTTCTCAATCAAAAAATGAGGGGAATCCCAAACTCTTGGTCTATTTAGTGATATATGGTTGCTATGGGGTTTTCCCAGCTAGCATCGAGTTAAAAAATTAAAACGGTATTGCACTATTCCGCGGTAGAAGGTTAGATTTTTCCGCACGCGTCCAAACAATTCGGGAACGAGAGGGTTAACAGTGTTGAGGATTTGGTGGGGTCAGCTGCAGAGACTTCTGTAGTCGTGGCAGATCATGGTGAAGAGTGTGCGTTGGTGGATGAGGCCGATGCGATTGAGCTTGCCCCAGTGGACCTCGGTTGTCCAGTACTAGTCGGTAGTGAGAACATGGAAAGGCTGAAGAAGGAGGTTCTGGAGGATGCTTCACTGAGACATTGTAGAGAATTGGCCAAAAGTGGCAAGATGGGGTTCCATAGGATTGTGGACGAGGTGTTGGGTGTTTGTGAAAGGCTGGTGCTGCCCAAAGTGAGGAGAGATGATGTGGTGATGAGATTGGCACATGACCAGACAGGGCATGTGGGCAGTAAGAAAATGAGGGAGTTGATCAATGATAGATTTACTTGGCCAGGGTTATGTGCTGATGTTGAGGTGTATGTGGGTTCTTGCGAAACATGTTTGAAGTATAATAAGGTGGGCAATAGGCAGGTGCAGATGATGGAGAGGCCAGTCATTGCAGAGCTGTTTGAGAGTGTGGCGGTGGACACTGTTGGTCCATTACCCAAAGGGAAGGGTGGAGCTAGATTTTTGTTAACCTACATTTGCATGGCAAGCAGGTGGCCGGAGGCGACTCCAATGAGGACGGGATCAGCCTCTGAAGTGGCAGAAGGGTTGGTGGGGATTTTTACAAGGTCGGGGTTCCCACTGAAGGTATTAAGTGATAGAGGCAGTGTCTTTATGAGGAAGGTGTTCAGAAGGGTGGCTAAAATATTGGGTATTGATACCATCCAATCCTCACCGTATAGACCGTAAGGGAATGGAGTTGTGGAGAGGCTACATGGCACACTGAAACCGACGCTGGCTAAGGCAGTGGCCAATGGGATTGATTAGGTAACCTTCTTGCCTATGGCTCTCTTTGCCATTCAGCAGGTAACGAACCGAGACACGGGGTTTTCCCCGCATGAGTTGGTCTTTGGTAGGAGAATGAGAGGAAAGTTGGACACTTTGTATGTTGGATGGGTTGAGGATTGCTACAGTAAAGTTGATGTGTGTAAGTGGGTTCAGTTGCTACAGGAGAGGTTGAAAGTTTTGCATGAAGTGGCAGTAGCCAATGCAAGCATAGCCACTAACAAGAACAAGTCTCTACGGCAGTTGGAGGTTGGTGACAAGGTGTTGCTAAGGATCCCTGGGTTGCGTGCTGCTCTGGAAGCATCCAGGGAAGGTCCATATGATGTCCAGGAGAGGTTGTCTAGAGTAAACTATAAAGTGTGTAAAGGTGGCGGGAAGAAGAAAAAGGTTGTTCACATAAATAATACAAAGAGGTTTAAGGGTGTCCTGCCACCGGAAACCGAGGCCCGTAACCGCAAATTGACTGTTTTTGCTATGTCTTTATATTTCTTCTTCTGTGTACTGTGGGCTTACTTTGTTGTTACAGATGGGATGAGCACCAATAGAGGACTCCAGCAAGCCAAATTTGAAGAATGAAGACCTGTCTGGGACGACGATACAGCTCTGCATACCGGCTACTATTCAGTGTTATTTCGAAGCAAAATTTTAAGAATGAAGACCCGTCTGGGACGGCGATACAGCTCTGCATTCCGGCTACTATTCAGTGTTATTTCGAAGCGGCCGAAGGAACTAGCGTACTCATTTTTTTTCCAGAGGTAGCTAGCGGGCTTCTTCGCAACATTACAGAGCCATATTTCTAATATCTATATTCTTTTTTTGTAAATAGTAAAAATTTCGTGCCGTTTTACTCCTGCGTTATTCTAAAAAAATCTCTCTGTAACTTTATTCTAAGGGGGGCATGCTGCTTGTTCGCAAAATTTGGATTCAATTCAATGATACAATTCCACGAAATATCAATTTATATTTTCAAGTTCACTATTGATTCGCTATTTTACCCCGCCCCCCATAACGTTGAGCTCCCCGAACGCGCAATTTATTGGTAAGAGCATAATTAATTGACTTGTGGTAGCTCTAAAAAGAGCCCATTTGTAAACAAAAATAAGAAATACAATAATGAGCCGTGAGATGGCCGTTGTAACTTTGCAAAAGGTTAGTCCCCGGAGCAGAAGTGACGGCGTATTCCCAATGTTGCTTGGAGTTGGTTGCTCATTAGTGAGAGCGGGGTAGTTCAGCACAAATTTCAGACTTGTAGGTGATAGGGCTGAAGAATATAGCGGTAGCAATCCCGACAGAAAGAACTGAAGTGATGATGACGGAGTCTATACGCAGCAAAGTCTGAATACAAGGTTGGTGGAATAGTAGGAGCTGGTACCAGTCAGGATGGAGTTGGTCACCGTTGAGACAGAGTTTTAAGCTGCTCCAATGGCTTCACAAGTACAGCCTCACTCCGTACCCTGAAAGTATAATAGAAGGATGTTATTTGAGGTGACTGCTTCAGACTAGTACACAACAGTTATAAGTTATAGCTCGGGACCCGTTTGTCCTCCTGCATCGCGGTAATTTGGCGCCAAAGTTAATTGATCCGCGTAGAAATTGAGAGCTGGCCGCTCGTGAATAGATTGCATGCGAGGTTTGGGTTACGGGCGGTTCTGCGGTATTATACTGAATGATTGAACGACCACAGGTCCCGGTGGCAGGGCACCCTTAAGGCTAGAATTGTTGGTGTAAACGATGTATGTGTGTGTAGTTGCGGAAGAAAACAAAGAGATGAGTGATATGTGGGATAAAAAGTGTGTACTTGCAGATGAAAAGTGTGAGGACTATTGTCTAGCCGAGCCGATACTCTACTGCAAGACAACGAGTTCTTATCCATTTCAATATTACTTTATGATATATTCGCAATTTTTTCTATTTATAAGATATTGAAAAATTCTCGTTGTGGCGCAGTTCACTTTTTTTTTATTACCCGTGTATAAAATTTTTGTGCCGTTCTCATTATTAGATTCCAAGAAAAATTTACAAAATTTGGAACTTTCATTCCACTCGCAATTCTTAAAAAATAGCCCCACCCCCATATCTCGAACTACGAGTACGCGAGCAATTTTTTCAATTAGTTTGTATTGGTTCTAAAAAGAGCCCTCCTATATCAAGAGTAAACATACATCAATACAACAATAACAAGAGAGTCAGAAGAGAGAGCAGTTTATTGGGAGATAGCCATAGGTGAAGGTATTAGATCTGGGCAGCTTGGGAAGTCTTCGCTCCGCAGAAATCGAGCCCGGTATATCCATCCGCTTGAGTTCAGGTGCGCAGAGTCCAGAGAAGGGCTACAGAAGGAGAGGCAGCCTGGTGTATCGTGCTGCGTGAGCTCAGACGACGTATGGAGAGTTTCTGTAAACGGATATGAGACAACAAGAACCTAAACTAAAACACTACAACTTCGCAAAGTATACTTCTTACTGCGCGATAGTTTCTGCTGTCACATTATCAAATGGTGGGGTATTGGCGGGGAATAAATTAATGTCCGGATCTACAGGCGGTGCGCGTTGCTATGTGCGGCCACCCTTAAGGGTGCTGCGACAACGCCCACGCATATATTCACAATAATTGGATTTTGGTTGCTAGGGATTACTAACTTTTTTCTTGGTGTTTGTAGAGCTCCAACTAAGGGTGGATCCTAAAGAGTACTGCTAAAGGACTAACTAAATAAAAAGAACGGGCCTTAAGAGCCTGTTTCGTTCAAGTTACGAGCTCCTCAGCCTCAAGTATATAATCCACAACTCCTCCGCGGGTGCCGTCGCTGACGAGCCCATTCTTCGTCTACTGCTACATTTGTTGATTGTCCTCAAAACCTTCGTTGTACTTTTTCTCAATTCTGCTTTTTTTTTCTAGTTGACTGTGCTGATTTGATCCTCACTGCAGCGCGCCCGAATTTTATTCTTTCAAAAAAAATTGCAACGAACATTTTCTAACTAAGGTCGTAGTCAGCCTGTGTACGAAATTTGGAGTCATTTCTACTCATAGTTTCTGAGAAGAAACACAAAATAAACTCCAGGACTAAAAATTAGTCCACGCGATCTTTTGGCAGAGACTTGATTACTTTCAAACCACACCCACAACAGATTCAATTAATTCCCGCGGGAAAGTGAGTTCCAGGTGCTCTCTAACTTTCGGGCGCCTACCGGTTAGCAAACCAGTTATCTGGCCGCCTTTCTTTCTCGATGATAGCCCTACTGAAACGAGTGTGAGGAGATTATTGTAGTCTAGTTAATAGTGTTTTTCTCGGCATGGTCAGGTAAGGGAAGCCTTTTATCAAGCTAGCTAGATGCATATTCAGTGTGTGTATGTACCTATATTAGATTAGTGAACCATTTTGCTGCTAAAAGACTCTACAGTTTCATGTTGTGTACAGTTTTCTGTACTTAGCTATTCACTTCATTTGTTTATTCATCCTTACTTAGCTAGCTACATCACAAAATATTCATCTATATTTAGCTGGCTATTTCAAAATATTTTTTATATAAAATAAGTATCATTATTATTATATACATTCATAAAAATTATCACTGGTCATCACAATACTGTAAAATATAAAAATCATGAGTGATATATCAGGAAGAAGTTTTGCACAAGAATAAAAAATTAAAATAATGGAGTCATTAGTGAGGTATTACTTACCTGTCAAAGCTTGGATACAATCTGGGAGCCAGTGTCTGCTCTAGGGAGAAACAATACTGATAAAGTAAGCCAAGACATACAATATCAAACAGCTGCGCTCTTTACAACTTATAGCTGGGGCGGGGCCTCGGTTAGTTATATCAAATTGGTAGGCGCGGGAAGCTTTGAATTACCCGCGCAAGCTAAGTTAGCGGTCGTTTTTACTATTGCGAGCATGGCGGATTTTTGTGGTTATTTGTGGTGCGCGCGTTGCTATGTCGCAGCACCCTTAAAGATGCGGTCAACGAGGCTGATGGAGATCAAAATGTGGAAATATATTTTGCTTTCCTTCATAGCTAAAACACTGAGTAAGAATATGTGACCGGATTTGTGAAAACCCGGCTAAACGTGGCATCTAAAGTTTTCTAATTTATTCTACCAGTAGGCTGCACGGGACCTTGGGATGCCTTCCTCCTAATATGGAAGCTGTAGCACAAGCCGTCTTCGCCCTACGCACTACAACACTTCAGTATTTTTGCTAAACTTATTATTGCTGATTTCGAAAAAACGCCGGGTAAAGGCGTTGCTAAGGTCAGGGGGCGTGCCTTGTGTCCGTATACTATTACTGCGTGTCTCCGGGACACTATGGAATAAACCAGTTACAGGCGGATTGAAACAAGTCTAAAAGGCTTAATGCAGGGCTCCTTAAGAAACTATGATGACGAAAATTGCGTGAGTACGTGAATTATGTTGAATAGTGTAAGTGAATTAGTTTTCCCGGCAGTTAGTGAAAAGCCCGCCAATAATTTCTTAGCAACTCTCCGTACACGAGTCCAACCGGCTAGTGTTTCTAGCCTCCTAGTGTGAGTTCTAGAGCACGCCAGAGCTTACAAACTGGGTCATAAGCTAGAGCTAACTGGTGTCTATCCATTTCTGCCATAAAATTTTTTTTGAAAAAAATCGACCCATATGGCTTTACCCGGTGATACTGAAAAAAATTGTTTGCCGCGTTTAGGCGGATTTTCCCAAATCCGGTCACATATGTGCGTTTTAGCTATGAAGGAAAGCAAAATATATGTCCACATTATTTGATCTCCATCACTGATTCTGGCTCCTCAGCAAATCTTATTTCTGAAAGTCTCGTCTCTCGTTGGAGGGCACCCAAAGAATTTGGCCCTATCACACTACAGCAAGTCACCACTCAAGATGTGCTCCATCACAAGGTCACACTCCAGCTCACTTCACTTCATTCAGATGAGGGAGAGCCGTTCTCTCTGGAGTGTTATGTTACTCCAAAGTTACCTCTAGTAACACCTCCACCAGATCGTAATCGTATTCTTGCTCTGCCACAAGTACAGAAGCATCAACCCCTAGCTGACCCTAACCTGGGAGGGTCAGTTGATATTCTCGTTCGTTACAACGAGTTTGCCAGTGCACTGAAGGACCAGATTGCTCACTCTGAGGATGGGAAGGTTCTCATACTTGGATCTAAATTTGGTTACCTAATTGGAGGATCATCACCCGGAGAAAAGCCAAGCAATCTTGTTCTGCCAGTTACCCTTCCAATCAGCTCAGGAGATCGTCTTGATGAACTGCTCGTCAGATTGTGGGAGATGGAGAAAACTCCTTCTACTGACTTTCATCTGTCAGCTGCAGACCAGTGTGCAGTGGACCATTTCCGAGATACTCACCAGGTTCTATCGAATGGTAGATTTTCTGTGTCTCTTCGCAGGAAGGAGCATTACTCGACTCTTGGTGAGTCAAAGTCAACTGCAGTAAGGAGATATCTGGCAAACGAGAAGTCACTTACCAGGAAAGGACAGCTGGGTCCCTTCATGGAGGTCTTAAACGAGTATCTTCTGCTTGACCATGCCGAACTTGTGCCGACATCTGAAATCATTCGCCCCCATTCTACAGTATACTATTTGCCAGTTCATGGGGTAGCCAAAGAAACATCGACAACTACCAAATTAGGAGCAGTCTTTGATGGCTCAGCCAAGTCGTCATCTGGTTCTTCCTTGAATGATCAGTTATTAAGCGGACCCAATCTTTACCCACTATTGTCATCTGTTCTGCTTCGTTTTCGAACTCACCGAGTTGCCTTCGCTTCAGACATAAGCAAGATGTTTCGGGAGATCATGCTTAATCCCGAAGAGAGAGATTTACATCGTTTTTTGGTGAGGGATGATTCAGGTCAACTCCAAGACTGCCGTATGCTGAGGTTAACTTTTGGAATCAAAAGCTCTCCATTTCTGGCCACACAGGTATTGCGTCAAGTGGCTGCTACTAATAAAAGAGAACAATTTCCACAAGCATCTCGAATTATTGAACAAGATTTCTATGTGGACGACTGTCTGTCAGGCGCATCTACTGTAGAGGAAGCCATTCAATTCAAGAATCAACTTCTCGAGCTACTCAGCTCTGCTGGGATGCTCCTTCGTAAGTGGAGGAGCAACTCATGTGAATTTTTGCAATCAGTCGAACCTGATCTATTTGAGATGTCAGATCTCACAATAACGGATCCTCTTTCCTCATCAAAGGCTTTAGGCATTCACTGGCATGTTGCTACTGATTGTTTATTTGTTTCAGTTCCAGAGTTTCAATCTGATGAGACGCCAACCAAACGGAAAATAGCATCATCTGCTGCCAGGGTTTTTGATGTTTTGGGCCTCTTTGCTCCTGCTGTGCTTCCTGTTAAACTGATGCTCCAACGTCTTTGGCAGAACAAGTGTGAATGGGACCAGCCTGTTCCAAACGCAATGGCAAAGGAATGGAAGGAGTGGGCATTTCAGGTCAAACAAATTTCCAAGTACCCCGTCAGTAGACAGTACTACAAAACATCATCTTCAGTCCAATCCTTACAGTTACATGAATTTGCGGATGCCTCAAAGGAAGTCTATGGGGCAGCCATTTATGTACGTGTCTTTTACGAAGACTCAACTGTCTCCACCACTCTGGTCCTTGCCAAGGCCAGAGTTGCGCCACTGAAAGAGCAGACCATTCCTCGGCTAGAGCTCTATGGGGCACATCTCCTCTCCCGACTTTTAACTGTAGCAGCAAAGAATCTCAATATCAGCATGGAAAATGTGTTTGCCTGGGTTGACTCGCTCATTACCTTGAGTTGGATTCGGAAAGATCCAGTACAGCTTAAGATCTTCGTGGCAAATCGCATTAATGTCATCTAATAAAATGTTCCAACCTCTCCTTCACATCTCATCTGGACATCCAGGATCATCCACTCTCCTTGCAATTTTGGCTGAAGAATATTTTATTATTGGGGTCAAGTCATTTCGCAAGTCAGTTTCCAGAACTTGTGTCACTTGCCAAAAGGCTTTGGCCAAGACTCAAGACCAACAAATGGGGATGCTACCACTCAACAGGACACAACCATCACCTGTCTTTTCTATAGTTGGAGTCGATTTTGCAGGGCCTTTCACGGTTCGTCGAGGGAATCCCAGACGACCAAGTACCATCAAGGTCTACATTTGCCTCTTTGTATGTCTCTCGACTAGGGCAATACACCTTGAAAGTTGTGAAGATCTCTCTACTGATGGATTCTGGATTGCATTCCATGCTTTTACAGCCGCCCGAGGCAAACCGTCGATTGTGTACTCAGATAATGGTACTAATTTTCGTGGTGCTCACAATGAGCTCAGTGACCTGTATCAATTCTTATCACAACCCTCCAACCAGGAGAAGATAGCCATTCATGTTGACCAGGACCGAATTCAGTGGAATTTTAATCCCCCTCGGACACCTCACTTCGGTGGCCTATGGGAAGCCGGTGTAAGAATTATGAAAGCTACAATGAAGAAAATCCTACCTTCTCATCCTCTATACTTAACCCTTTCGTTCCTGAATTGTTTGGACGCGCACGGAAAATTTTAATTTTCTACCGCGGAATAGAGCATTGCCGTTTTATTTTTTTAACTCGATGCTGGCTGGGAAAACCCCATAGCAACCATATATCACTAAATAGACCAAGAGTTTGGGATTCCCCTCATTTTTTGATTGAGAAAATTGAATAATATTTAAGCCATCTACTAATATTTCAAAAAAAAAAATTTCCCCCCGCAAAAATCCACTTTTCCCATCAATAAAAAAATAAAATAAAATAGAAATAATATTGTTTGATGGCATAGTAGTCACAATCCGAAAAGATCCAGAGTTCCCTCCCAGGTTGTGTACGGAAGTGCCACATACTGTTTGTCCACGGTTGCTCTCTCTCATTCCAAAAATGCACACACACACATACACACACACACATACACACACACACTAGAAAAAAGAATACAGGTGAATACAGATCATAAAAATAAATGTATAATATAAATTGACTGGTGTACACACACACACATACATGAAATTCAACTTACATGGGCATAGTAGCCCCGATTGGAAAAGACCCCCCTCCCCCCACCCCGAGTTCGTTCCCTCCCCGGTTAGATCTGGAAGCGCCAGAATAACATTTCAACTCCACGCACACACATATACATCGAGTGTGAAGCTCCACTACAACACCACAAAAACACAGACAACGACAACGACAATAACAATACATATTACAACTTTTGGGATGTTCAGGGGGGGGGGGGGGGGAGCAGCCACAAATATCAAAGTCTGTGGTCCTTCACACAAAAGATTATGGAATATCAATGGGTGTGTTGTCATCTTTCTTCCACTCTCCCCCTACCTCATCCACCCGACTCTTGTTCTTCGGTTCCCGCCTTCTCCGACCGCGAGGACGTCCAGAACTCGGAGCAGGAGGAGCCACTTCCTCTTCTTCATCACTGGAACCTGCTGCCTATTCGTGTTTCATCATTGGAAGACTCAGGTCCGGTATCCTCTCCTTCATGACTGGAAGACTCTGCTCCTGTCGCCTCATCTGCGTAATCGGGGTCAGTGACTGCATTCACATCTGGTCCTAGTAGTATATGTGGTAAAAAAATTTTTTAATTTTTTTGAAAATTTGAATTTGTTCAAAAAACCACAAGCCACTTTCAAATCTCAAAACTAAATGAAATATATATATATTATAGCTAAACAGCTTACTCTATCTCAATATAGCTATAAATAAGTCCTTTCCACAACAGAAGCTTTCTATTTTTCAAGAGAAAGACAAGAGAAAGACAAGCTTACCTCGATCATCTTCTTGACTCCCATTTTCAGTATCAGAGTTGACGGGGTCTGGTCCACCAACCCTGATACAGGGCCTCCTATAGCCCTAGATGTCGCCTCCCTTCTCTCCGCTTGATCCTGAGTCGCTAGAGTCAGTATCAAGCAAGTCTAAAACTTGCACCACATTGTAATTTCTAGACGCCATCTTCCAAAAAATGACTTTGAAAAAAATATTTTATTTTTTGCATAGTTACCGGGGTCACACGACACGCTCACTTTTATCCTATGATGTAATAAGCATTACCTAAGACTGTACGTAATAGGGAGGTCCCCAGTTGAACTGGCGATTTTATAAAAAATGGAGAAGACAGTAAGTCAAACCGCAAAGTCTTGGTCGGCAAAGAAGCGGTTGTTTCAATGTGTTATGGAAGGCTACTGAGCTCAAGCAATTTTTTGCTGCTTCTACAAAGCTCTGGAGATGACTGGATCCATAAATGAAGCTGCTGTGAAGAAGGTAACTTTTTTTAAAATTCGACGGAGAACCGATGTTTTTTTTTTTTGCCGAGGAAGAAATAAACGCAACTGCTGTGAGGTACTGTCGAAGCAGTCCTGGCTGAAAGCTATTTTAGATGCTTCTCCAATGCATTGGGCACCTGTGTATGCAATCTGAAGGTTCTAGCTATAAAGTAACTATTTTTAAAAATTCGGAGAAGTCAATCGGTCTTCACCCGCTTCAAAGCGGGATCCGGAACGAAAGGGTTAACAGCCAGCCTATTTTTCAAGTGGATGCCATGTGTGATGACGGCCCAACAGCATTGACACCAGGTCACTTTATTATTGGCAGGCCTCTCAAGGCTTTCCCTACCCGAATAGATTCTGACTCTAAAATTTCTGTCCTCAAAAGGTGGAACCTAGTTGCTCCCCTTCAGGCAGACCTCTGGTGTACATGGAGATCTCGCTACTTGCAGCACTTACAAGGCCGAGACAAGTGGATGTGTCCTACTAGAAATTTTCAAGTGGGAGACATTGTCCTCCTGAAGGATGAGACTCTGAAATCCAGGACCTGGCCACTTGCAAGAGTAGTCAACACATACCCAGGGAATGACCAGCTAACTCGGGTTGTTGATGTGCATTGCAAGGGGAAAATCTACCGTCGTGCAATAAACAGACTTGTGCTAAATCTACCATCGTGCAATAAACAGACTTGTGCTGCTAGTCGAAGAACCTTCGTGCCCCCCCCCCCCCCCCCCCCGGCGAGGATGTCTGGGTTTAACACCTAAGGAGGGCCCTACATCTGCTAATGGGCAGACAAAGCCATCAGACTAATGAACACTTTCATATATTAGACAATACATCACTCACTAATTAACCTCAATACACCTTACGAATGAACAGCAATTGCTGTTCATTCGTAAGGTGTCTCTATGTTGTCATTCACCAGTTACTGTACTTGAAAGAATTATTGCAAACTGTAGTTCTCTTCTCTGCTCACAGTAGCTAACCTCTTTCTCTGCGATAGTTGCCTCTACCACAGTAGCTAGCTATTGCAGCGCTCTGTTCAATCACGGTCCGTGTAGCTTGTGGCATATCCCTCTGACTGTGTCACTTCCAGGACTTGATTGCTCACAGCTGAACGGTTGTCTATCCCTACAATTAGGCTGGTCCTTTAAATTTCCTTGTTGTGCGTGAGTTACAACCCCACGACACCCTTTGACAAATCAACCTTGGATAACACCTTCCCCATACCAACCATTTCAATCATCTCCTCAAAACCCGGAATGTAGTACGGCTCCTTCACAGTAAGTGAGTTGAGCCGCCTATAATCCACACACAATTTCACTCCTCCATCCTGTTTCCTCACCGGCACCAAGGGTGACGCCCACGTCCCATCACACCTCTCTATCACCCCACACTTCTCCAAACTGCTCAACTCCTTTCTAACCTCCTCCCTGATCCCAATCGGAACTGAGTAGGGGGCCTGCCTAAACGGTGGGTGATCCCCAGTCTCAATCTTCATCATAACTCTCTTGGTATTCCCTGGTAAGTCAGAAAACACATCCTCATATCTGCCCAACAGTTCCTCCAGTTTACCCTGATCAAAACCCTCACATTCCCCACTTAACACATTCCTCTGCTCCTCCACTTCCTCTACCACAACATCCAATCTTGCAACCCTCACTTTCTCACAATACTTTTTCAAGCAATTCACGTGCACAACCTTACAGCGTTTCTTCATCTCTTCCTTGCAAATCTTAAATAACTTTACCCACACGCTCCAACACCACATAAGGCCCTTCCCACGAATCTGCCAACTTGCAACTCATCCCCGGTATTCTATACAACACCTTCGACCCAACTGCAAACTCCCTCAACTTTGCCCCCCTATTCATCAATGCCAACCTGCTCTCCTTCCCCTTAGCCATCTTCAACTCGGCACAATCCCTCATTAACTCCAAACCCTCCGCCATATTGTTCACCCACTCACACACACCCAATTTCCCACATTCCATCTCATATAACCCATGGTACAATGCTTCCATAGGACTGACTCTAAACCCATAAACCAAGTCGAATTGGCTAAAACCCGAATCGGCATGGGGCATCTGCCGAAGCACAAACAACACAAAGTTCACCTGCCCCACCCAATCTAACTCAGCTTCCTTACACTTCCCTAAAATGGCCTTGAAAGTACCATGCATATGCTCCACTGCACCATTCTTTTGAGGATGGTACTGAGAGGTCTGCACCTTTTCTATTCCAATCAATGCACACAACTCTTTCACCAACCTGGAACAAAATTGACTGTCTTGGTCCGTCAATATTCGCTCAGGTATAGAAGTCCTCACAAAAATGGACCACAGCCCCTCAGCAACCGACCTGGCTGTTATGGTCCTGAGTGGCACAGCCTCAGGCCACCTAGTAGCCAAACAAACGTAAGTTAACAAATACCGACACCCCCGTTACCCTTGGGCAATGGCCCCACAATATCCACTGCTACATCTTCAAAAGGCTCGGTCAGCACCGGCCTTTCAACCACCGGAGCCTTCCTGGCCTCTGTTTACTCCTTTGCTGACACAATTTACAACCTCTGCAATGTGCACCGATGTCTGCGCATTCCAGGCCAAATGAAGTGCCTGCTCACCATAGCTAACACCTTGTCCACCCTCAAATGGCCAGTTTTCTCATGTGCCAAGGTCAACACCTTACCTCTCCACCTACTAGGCACCACCAACACATCACGGAATTCATCCCAAGTAACATACATAGACTTAACCAAACTTCCACCCTTCCAAGAAAATCCTCTTTCACCTCTGTCACCCAATTCCCTCCATTCCTTCAAACTATCGTCCAGCTTTTCAGCCTCCCTATAACTCTCACCATCATTTCCTGCCCCAACTGGTCCAATTCTACCAGCCAACTCAATCAACTCACTATCCTTTCCCATAACTGGTACTCGGCCCTCGAATGCAGTAGGTACTGCCTCTTGCTCACCACTACCATCACTGTTATCACCTCCACCCATTTCCTCAGAAGTACCCAAACTCAAGTCCTCATCCACACAACTCAACCCATCTGCCGAAGAATCCTGCTCATCTCCCAACTCTTGTTACTCCTCCTCATCCAAAACACACCATACAGACTCATCCCTCAATTCATTATCTCCACCACCTACACCACCACTGCCCACAGAACTCATCCCCGTTAGCACAATATCATCCACCACTTTGTCCAGCTTAGCCTCAGCATTAGCCTGGCTCCTTGTCAACACATTAACTTCTCCATGTTGTACTGCTCTTATAAATGCCATCACTTCTTCCTCCTGACCAAAGTCTAAAGGAAGGATGCAATTAAATGAACCATCACACCTGTCATCTATCATAACTTCTCGCTCCAACCTCAATCCAGCCACTTCAAAGGTTGCCTTGGTGCACTTATGTAACACCAAGTCACCGTGTACTCCAGAAATGTACGTCTCCCCACGATCCACAGCATCCTCCATCACCCAAGCCCTAGGAATCACCCCAAGCCCTCTGCTCCCGTGTCTACCAAAATCATCCTCTCAATACCATTTACCTTTCCTGACACCATATTCCTCTTTTCCTTGTTCCTTGTTGAGGCCTTATTCACAGGGGCAAGCCTTCCTGGCATTGGTTCCTTCTTGACCGCACTGCCAATCTTCTTCAGAGAGCAATCTGGACTCTTGTGCCCCTCCTTGTGGCAAGTAAAACAGGTAGGCTGCCAAACTCGGTTTGCAGGACTGGTTACCCTGTCAACATTGGGACTCCCAGTCCTACGCACCTTGCAACCGACGGCCCTGTGCCCAGCTTCACCACAGATGAAGCAAGTCAACACAGGCCTACTACCAGTAGTACTGTCCCTGCCCACTCTTCCTGACCTCACACCCTCACCACTGCTACTACCCATCATCTTATAAAAGTTACCCTTCTGCCTTCCCGATATCCAATCACACCAACACTCCCTTAAATTCGTCATATTCCCAATTTTCCTGTTCTCCATAAACACTCTGCCTCCACTGGGAATGACCTGCCTGGTAATTGCCATTGCCAGAGCAAACACACAGTCCTCCACAGTTTTGGCACCCTGAAACAACCCCTTGCACAATCTGCTAATTTCATCCAGAACTTCATCTCCGGACTTTGCCTTCAGAGCATCCCCGGTCAACTCGAAAATCCTATGCCCATATGTTATCGTTGTCTCTCCCGCACAGCCTTCAACAATGCCCTCTTGATTACCTCATAACCCGCACCTTCATCTCTCAATTCATTAACCCTTACATCAGCTTCAACCTCACACTCCCTCATAATCCTTTCAAACCTGTCCAGATACATACACAAATCCACAGATTCCTTAATCACACCCAAACCTGTTAACTTCTCCTTCAATCTTTCTTTTTTCTCCCTCTTTCGTTCTTCCTCTTCCCTTCTTTCCTTCCTAGCATCCTCATCTTCCTTCCACCTCTCCACCTCTTCCTCCTTGTGCCTGTCAGCCCTGTCCCTTTCAACTTCATTCATCTGCCTGAACATTTCCCTCAGTTCTATCCTTCTTGCTTCCTCATCGGCCCTTCTTAATTCCACCTCTACCCTCCTTCTCACTTCTTCCTCCTTTCGTCTCTCCTCCGCTGCCGCTGCCAAATCCTCCCTAAACTGAGCATCCCTCTCTGACATCAACCTTAAAATTTCCACCATATCCCCAGCTTCACTTCCCCTTCCTGACATTCTGTCCTCCTCCTCAAACTCTTTTTCAACAATAACAGTTCCCTCTTCAGCTACTGGCACCTCATGAGCTGCCCCTTCTACTACTTCACTCACTACTACCTCCCCCTCTAATAGGCTCACACTTTGCTCTCCTTGCCTGATGTTGTAAGGCGAAGACCTAGACAAGACAGGCTTCCGAGATGGTTTATAGGCAAGGTCCCTTGATGCTCCTGCTGGCTGCTTCTTGCTGGCCCTCTTTCTCCTGATCCGGTTTCCGGCATAGGCGGGGATTGACTTCACCGTCCGACGAAAGCCCTCAGAGAAAAAAATAAAACACGAGATAATGACGATAAAAAAAATTCACACGATGATACAATTAATACACCACGACGCTTCGCAACAAATAAAACAGTTCAGTTCCGCCGCTATTTCCACGGGAGGTGTCTCGATGACTTGGGGGAACGTTGGTTCAGATCCTCACTGGGGCTGCCGCAGACAGGAGGATCCCACCGCTGCCACCAAATGTGGGCTGGATTGGGAAACGGTCGAAACACGATTCCAATAGCTCGCACCTGGAGACAGCAAAGGTGTGCTGCCACCAGAATCTCAGCTCTTAAACTATCCCTGGCTAGCCAAGTACCCACCCGCCAGTTGGATAATGAGGATAGATTAAATTACTTTAATTAAGAGACTGCACACACAACGAATTGAATGATACTACTGAGACTGAAGCACATGGCACAAAACCCAACTATATATACAACACAATGACTCCACCTACTTAGCACAAAATAATGCACACTTCCTGCTCTGGTACAAATGTAACACACACACATACATACAACTGCTTTACAGCACTAACCACACATACACACTAATTTGTACAGTACACACAAGACAATGACAAAACTCATGCACACATAATCACAACGTCTCTATCTTCTTCTTTATCTTCCTCTCCTTCTTCTCTTTCTCTATTTCATGTGGGCTGGCCCACAATAGCAAGAAATTGTTTGTAAAGTGTTTGTTTCATACTGATAATTAATTTGATGTCTCACATACACATAGATTATTCACTAGACTAAGTCTTAATTTGATCATAAAATTATGAACTCTAACTTTCCAGGCAATCATTAGTCCAGTATTTCACCTCAATTATTATTTTTGCTTAGTTGATATAAAATTATTAGACTAACCTTCTCCTATTATGTAACACTATCATTGGTTGCATTCAAAGTGCATAGTTAATACATGTTTGATGAAACTTGATCAGATAGACTTTAAATTCAAGTATGCACTTATTCCGATGACATTCAAGACAAGAAAACAAAGAACTAGCTAGCAACTAGAATTTTTTAAAGCAATGATTCAGTAAATTTCTGCTGAAATAATTATGATTATATCAGTTCTACAGCCAATATATTATGTTAATTACAACTCCCAACATTTTGACTAATTCTTATTCAGGGGTCAATGACGTCAATCTCTCTGTGGTGAATATAAACATCATTAACTGGTGGGCAAGCTTATACATTTACTACTGATTTACAGGTAGCATACCATCCAGGCTCTAGCCTATGTCTCTGTTTAACTTGCCCTTGTCTGGCGCCATCTGTATGTGTAGAGCTTCCTTCAACTCAGATTCTTACTGGCTTATCTACAATTCTTACTTCTTTCTATTTAAGGGACTAGACCCATAGCAACCGTTGGTAAGGCTGTGGGAAGTGTTAAGTGCTACCAACCACGAAAATCTACCACCCTCACCTGGCTCCGCATGCATCTCGCAAGCTTAACCACCGCTTGATATATTAGCGCAAAGCGGGGCAAAAATCTCGGGAGTCCCTAACCTCAAGTAGCCTACTGGTGGGTTAGCTTTGACCACGTTGTTGTTACAACCAGCTTCAACAGCAAACTATAATCATGCCTTCCAGGAAAAGGAAGAGGGCTATTAGTGCAGCCACAGAAATGAGGAAAATGAAATAATGTGCTTTGAGAAGAAGTAAGAAATAAGTAAATAAATATAATTATTAAAAAAAATATATACATATATATATATATTTATTGCAGCTTTGATATTTTTACTTGAATATTTCCGCATCACGCGAGCGTTCTGTATTCTCCCATATTGTACGGTTTATATTGTACGCTACTTGTAGCGCGCGTAGCGAGTAAAATCAATGAAAATTGTATTGTAACCGGTTGAGAAAAATTTCAAAGAAGCAATAAATCACTTATCACACTCGTCGTACAATATGTGACAGTGCCTAGGAAAAGGGACCTTTTCCGTAACAAAGTGAAAAATGAGTTATTCATACCACTGTGTAGAGCACTTCTTATGGAGTGTTTTGATATCAAGTTTATAGGCAGGCGCTCCTTGGTTCACTAAATATACGAGCGGCAATCTGACCATTTTGAGCACAGTTATTTCGAGAAAACTGCAATTAAAACTTCTTATTCAATTTCTCGCGGAGTTGACGTTGAATTCCGTAATCTAACCGGAAGTCCGCGTTACGGGTTACGTAAGACTGTTACTTATGCTTGGAAAATGGTGGCGATCAGCTGAACGGCAGTAAGTTATAGTTGGGGCCTCCTACTTCATTGATGGGGGAGGCCTTACTCAGTTTAGACCCTACATTGTGTAAGAGTACTAGACAGGTATGTCTTTAAATAGCACTGGATGCGTATAGACATAATTTTGCAGGCCGTTTGTGCTTTTTTTTTTTTTTTTTTCTGTTTCCAACAGTTTGATAGTTACAGTAAGTCATTGATACAGTCACTCTTTTAGAAATGATCAACTAGCTTGGTTTGTTAGTTCACTGGCTAGCTAAGTTTAGGATTATATTTGTCTTGCAGCCAGCTTGTTGCCTGTTTTGGAACAAATGAACAATAGGAATCTCTTTAAATCAATGAACAAAAATGATGGACTTTCAAAATGTGTTGCCTTCTCTTGTTGTAGTGTGACAGAAGTCCTCATCATCACTGAAACCTTTGTCCTGTCAGAGACTTGCTGATTCTTCTATTGTCTTCACAAAAGTAGTCCCAGGAGTCTCCAGGTCTGCAGGCTCCAACTACAAGACTCCATAATAGCAACATCAACCTATATAGCTTGATTATTCACATTTACTATTTCTATTCTGTTGCTGCAATGCTAACAAAAACTTATAAGAATATTTACCCGCGATTATCCGAGGTAGGGGTAATTTGTTGCTGGGCAACAAATTGAATTCGCCCACGATTTTCAATTACTCGCGGGTTGGATTTCCGTGCACGCACCGAAGGTCATAAAAGGTGACTGTGTTTAAACTGGGCGCTCGGACCTTTAACAACGGTTTCAGCCACTCAAATTTGGTGTCGGTGTAGCTAAAGGGTAGGAGATACCTGTGGGCCAATAAAAAGAAAACCCAAAAAAAAATTTTTTGTCGGTGTTTGGGCTCTACTGTACATTTTTGATGTTACGTAAAAGGTCCCTTTTCCTAGGCACTGTCACATATGGGAATGATATTTTACTCTCACGCCACATTTTCACTCGCCTTTGGCTCGTGAAAATATTTTGCGTGCTCGTAAAATATTTTCCCATATTGTACTCTGACTCGTGCTATAAGTATTATATATAATATTATGCTCTTATACTGGTTGACAGCTATATAGTTCGTTTATATGAAAGACCCTTTACTCTTAATGAACCTCTTATTTTACCTATTAACATACAATGATTGACCAATGTGGACATGACAAGATATTGTTGTTTGACAATTACTGCAGCAGTTTTTAGAGTAACGGCGACCTCCTGTTAGATTGGGAATTCAACATTAGTACGCTTGAAAATTGAATAGGAAGTTTTAATTGCAGTTTTCTCGAATTAACTGTGCTCAAATTGGTTAGATTGCTGCCCATATATTTATTGAACTACCTGCAGCCTGTTTATTATCTTGGTATCGAAATATTCCAAGAGGAAGTGCTCTACACAAGGTATAAAATACCCATTTTTTCATTTAACGCAATTGGTCCTTTTTTCCCCAGTTGCTACTGGTGCATATTTGGCGTCTTTGGGGAGGAGATATGTACTGGAGTTAGTACAGTGGTACTCAATCAGATTGGTGAGACATTGTGAGGGGGTGGATGATGCAAAACTCCCAAAATAGAGTGAGATGCACAATAATATATAAAGTGATGTGGGTGATATTGTTGTTTCCTTTAGCTACTGAACGAGTATCTAGTTATTTTACTTGTGTTAGTGACTATCAAAAGTTGAGGAATTGATCCTGGTAGTCGTTTTACGAGCAGTATACTAAGTAGAAACAGAGTACCTAGTGCAGTGAAAACCCACCTTGATATTGTAGCCTCAAATTTACGTTCCAGTAACATCAATCAACTCCACGAATAGTCTGGCGTAGCCGACCCCTTTCCTTCCCTATATTGGTGGGCGGGAGGAAGGAAAGGATCAGGTAGCTCTAATATATTAACGGCTTGTGTGGGAACCATAATAGTGGCGCTCCAATCGATTGCAGAATCAGAATCGTTAATTAAGCACTTTCCTCAACCCCATATTCCCGGTGATTGGTTTTAGCCTACGAGTTAATGGTGTTAATGATGACGTAATAGTAATGTCATTTGTCCAATCGTTGATACTATAGGTTCCAGACCATTTCCTCCGTCCCCACCCACCAATGTAGCAGCTAAAGGGTCGGTGACGCCAGACACTCGACGAACTGACTCCGTCAGAAGATTTCTATATCGACACAGGTCATAAATCTCTTCTCGTTCTCCCATTGACGGGGTTCTCTAGTGTAGGAAAGAGACATGGCTGGTAAATTAGGTGAATGACTGTGTTCTAGGTTATAAACGAAAGAAGGAACATCGACTAGGCAGGCGATCAATGAGGATAGAAGGTACAGAAAAATAAGAATAAAATGACCAGCTAGAATAATAAAGTTAACTAGAAAATGGTTCCTATTGAAGTCAGCGGAGCGAGGTAGGGGCTAGGCAAAAGAAAAGCTATAGCTTATGTTGTAGGTCAACAGTCGTCGAAGGCTTCGAGTTCTCACAACTGGCAAGATGGAGCTACGCCGCCACCAGAATCTGTCCCCCACTGCTTGCAAGCAGTCGCTGAACACACCACAGCCTTTACGTGAAGGTCACTGAGCAGAACTGAAAGAACAGGTTAGAGACACCCCAGTTAGGTTATACTCAAACTAGATTAGGAACGGACTAACTGACTCATGTGCAGCCAGCAGTTCTATGAAGTCAGCATACTCACATACAGACAGATAAACGCATTTAGTCACATCCAGGGACACAACTCATGTAAACATAATGGGATTAATGACCACGCCGCTACTACGTAGCTACCTATATGATACAAAAATAAGACAACACATGTCAACACAATTTAATCTATGTTGTTTACTATCTTTTCAGTCCAGTCCCAACCTCTTCTTCTCTCTTAATTCCTCTTTTTTTCTCCTTCCTGTTGTCTTCTTTCCCATTTTGTGGGAGGCCAGACACAGAATATTGTAAGTTAACGTAATTTGGATATAAATGGCTTATCCTTTTCTAAACTATAAAACAATATATTATTATAATACTTCATAATACCTACTAACTTTTTTTTAATATCTAAGAAGCATCTATAACTATAGCTAAGCCATTAATATAATATTTTTTTGCATGAACTAAAAACGTAACAGGTCTGGAATCTATATAGACCTAAACAATATTATAAGATATGTAATAAAAATTTTGTAATTATTCTATCAGATTCTGTTCTGTGCAGTGCATCAGTATCAGATGGTTCTTCACATTCTGTAAGAGGAGTGTTTGTGTAGTTTAGAGAAGAAACTTCTTCTACCAACACTTGTGGATGTTGCTGCAGATTCAGAAGCTAAAGGTAATTTAGTGGAAATAGTCTCTTCATTATTGGTCTAAATAATTGACAGTAAGTTAAAACAACATTTAAACAACTTTTGTGCCAGAAGTGCAAGCTCTGTACTGCTACCCAACTGGGAAGGCTAGTTTTTTTATGGCCCCACATCATTCAATATAAGTACACTTGTTGCTAGAAGGTGGGAGTAGAGGTCATATCTCTCTGGAAGTTGTTACAGCTACAACCAGTTGGACAGCAGCCTCCAGAGAACAGCAGCAAGTGTATCCAGTATTTGAGGTTGGTATACCAGCCAGCTTATAGCTATCTGTGTATCCAAGAAATCAACATCTATCATTCTGGACATTCTGGTATGATTTAGAGCCTCGCTGACTGGAAAGGTTTTTCTTGATGTATCAGTGATGGAGGATGATCGAGATGTTTTAGGTTTCTTTTCAATTGTGGAGAGTTTATATAATGATTTAATTAATGGTGCATTGCTGTTTTGGTTACATTTCATATATTTATACAGGACAGACCTAAATTTCTTCGAAATAACAAATAACTATTCTTGTAAAGTGGATAAAATCAGCTAGGGCTATATTAGTCCTGGAGGGATTGAATCAGCTGGGTCTGCCAGGACCAGAACAACCCTGACTTAGTTTTCTGAATTAGAGTATTAAAATTATTACTATCAAATTGTAATGTTAATGTAGACCTGGTAACTGTAAGAGTAGAGGTACTCTGTCTACTGTTTCCAAAATGGGAATAAGTACTGATTTTCTAAGAATGAACCCAGGTTGTCCTACTGATTTCCCTGCCAGTTGAACTAAACTGCTGACTGCATTAGCATATCTCTAATGATAATTATAGCAATTTTTTGTAATTACTATTACCAGTAAGAAAACATCACTTTATCAGCCTCAAATTTATACCAACATTTTTTGAGATAGCTATATTTTCAAACTGATAGACACTACACTTTGCCTCAATTTTTGCTAATTATTATTATGTATTAGATACTGAACAGAGCCTGATAACTGTTGCCACATAGAAAATGCATTAAAGTAAACAAGATGTGGCTTAGGGCAATATTTTTCCATATCACCTGTGTTCATAGTTATTACGTTGGGTTATTACGTCCCCCTAGGTTATAGTATTGTTCACCATGTTTTAGCTGTAAAATCATTTGTAATTGCTTATAATTAATAAAATTGATGTGATTATGACAACTAATAGCTACAATATTATATGAAGTGTTACTTTGTTGCTGTTGTTTGTGTGTTTGTGTGTCAGTTCAATTGTGAGTGTGTAGCTGTGTTGTTTGTATTGCAGTTGATATTAATGGTGCAGTTTGAGATATTTGCTCCTTGGAATAATCCTAATGGCATCGCTGAATTGGAGGCTACATCATTTTTAGAGAATTTTTTATCCTTCATTTGTTCTATATCTTTGTATGAACTCAGTATGTGTGACATGTGTTGTTGCTGTTTGAGCGAAGCTTGCTTGTATGAATTCAAACTCTGAACTTTTTTATGGCCAGACAATTGCATAATTCGACTATCTGAAACATCACAGTGTGCCAATTTTGTTATCATGGTTTATCTAGCACAATGGTTTGCCTTCCTCCCTTGTAATGAGCCTTGAGTAGAAATTTTCTTCATAATCTGTCCAATTCTATCCTTTCCCATTTTCTGTTTTTTATACCAATGTGCGCCATCACCAAGTTTATAATTGATAGATAGATAGAAAGGAGAATCTGATTAACATTTAAGTTCCAAATCTCCAAAGGTAAGCTTATAGTGCTTGTCACGGCCTCTCATGCCCATATGCACACAAAAAAGGAACCAAGCAAATAGTGTTTTGTAACAACACCTGGACAAAATCAGAACAGGGCACTTTTCAGGATTGCTGGGAGTGCTTTAAGCCAAAAATGTGGAGCACTGCAATCCTGAAAAGTGCCCTGTTCTGATTTTTGAGAAGTATATTGCCCAGCGGCCAACTGAAATGTGCAACCCAGATTCTCCTTTCTATCATATCTATCAATTTGGTCCAGTCAACTACATCTGGGGAATCAAACAGCACTCGAGTATTGTTTGATTCCCCCAGATCTAGTTTTTGTGTCTCGCTCACTAAACTCTATATACTTTGAGCCGCCATCAGATGAACATTTAAGTTCCAAAGCTCCAAAGGTAAGTTTATAGTGCTTGTCACGGCCTCTCATGCCCATATGCACACATAAAACGAACCAAATAGTGTTTTGAAACAACACCTCTGGACCACTACAACCCCAATGCACCATTCTCCCAAAGTTGTTGTATTTCATCATCTCCTAGAGATTCGGAAGCTTTAGATCTACTACCTTTACCCTCTTTTTTTAGCATTTTTCTGCAGGCTACTAATTTCTGACGGGAACTGGCAAATTCTGCATCTCTGATGATGCTATAGGTCTTATGTTTTTCTTTCAAATACCTGTCAAGACTTCTCTGGAAACAAATTAGGGTATCAGGCTCATAAAAATTCCTTCGGCCTAATAATCTGTCCAGCTCCACAGGTGGAATGTCTTCTATTAGTCTTTCTTCCTTAATCGACTTGCACCATTTATACCTTGTCTTCAAGTCTGATGCCATCTTCCTTTTTGTGTTGATGTTTTTTTGCTTTTCTACAAAATCTTCAAGCTCTTTGTCGTCTAGTACACTTTCTTCGCACGCTATCTCTTTTCCTCCCTTTTCGGTCATTTCCTGATTTTCTCCTTCAAAAGGACACACTAAAAATAGCCAATCAGTGATGTCTTCAGAAAACAAAGAAAGTAAAGCTTGAGTTTCTTCTTCAGGGTGATCTGGAATACTAGAGGAACCAGAAGCCATCTCACAAGAAATTTGTTACCAAGGTATTCGCGCACGAGCAGTACCTAATAAATTTATTATCCATTGGATACCGGAGAATATCTCTCGTCTGATTGGCGGTATTTACGCTCGTGCCTGCGGCACTCGCCTAAATACTAAGCCAACAGTCTCGTGATATTCTCCGGTATCAAAGAATAATATATATTTATTTTTAACTCCCATTCATCATTGACTCATAGAATACTATCGGGAGTCAATCTGACAAACAAAGACATAAAGGCATCTGAATCAGTTGAATACATTAAAATTATTATTTTCTTGGCTATTAGCTATGTATTTACAACAAATTAAGGGAGGGAATTTTTTTTACAAAATTTAATGAAAGTTTAAATACCTAAAATTGGGTGGACCTGGAGAGGGACATTTTTTTTGAAAATATTTCCTAAAATTGATAGTAAATAAATATTGATATAATTTTTGTACTCAACCTCATATATAACCTGTAAACTTTAAGATTAAGATTTAGGTGGTTAATACATTTTATGAACGTTATTAATCTTTAAAATTCATTTTTTAATATAAATAAAATTATGCTTTTTGAAATCAAGAGGAGTAACAATTCCCGATTTTCTGCCACATAAGTACTCAGACTAAATCTAATAGTCTTCTGAATGTGTAACATTGAAGGCAAGTCTCAATACGTAGCTGTAAACTATTGTAGTAAAATAAGCTGCTAGTTACTGGTGGCAAGTGGGCTAGAAGATGTTGATGAGACTACGGTTTATAGGTTAAAAAATACCGTGGTAAAAGATCCCGTGGTAAAAGATCCGAGGTAGAATATTAGCTTTAGATCTCTGTTATTCTTACCTTTAGCCTTGGTGAACATGATGGACCACACCTTAGCCACTCCTATTTGAACCCTGAACATCTATCACTTAATCGGCATGCATTAATAATCTATTATTTCTATCTAGAGAATTTCATGCACTCCAATTATCCCATCACCATTACCTCAATACTTACTGCATTAATAATCTATTATTCTACCTAGAGAATTTCATGCACTCCAATTATCCCATCACCATTACCTCATTACTTCCTGCCCTTCTCAGTGGGTTTACTATATTATACTAGCCTGCTGGACACTTGCACCTGGCAGTGTCAGTTCATGAGTCTAACAATTACACTTAACTCTCTGGTGAACCTTCTTGTTCTGCCTTAAACAGCAGATGCTGGCTAGCTAAGGGCCTGTAATAGGGTTGTGTGTGTGAGCTCTTGACACTCTGGTGGCAGCTACTCCCTAGTAATTTGGTGTGGGGAGCAGTAAACATGATATTAGCTGCTGAATTCTACACTTCAGAGTCAAAGTCTGTAATTGAGACTGTGAAAACATCCAGTGTTTGGTGAAGCACCTCTTCACTAAGCCTTCTTTGCCTATGCAGTAAATAAAGTCGGTCTGCAAAGCCATAGCAACCAAGCTAATTTTGTAGTTAGTCGCATTTTCCAACTGTCCCAGCACCCTCAAGTTGGTTGTAAAATGATAACTCTTAGCAATTCAGAAGTTATAGAGTTAAAATTTGCTTAATGCTTGTTCACCTCACCCAAAGGTTAGTGCTATTAGCTATGCAGCTTTGTTTTGCAAGAACTGGGGCTGACAACCCGTTCCTATACCGGACCAGTATGTCGCTGTATGCCACAGTGATGAAATTCATTACGGACAATTATGAGCCTTAATGCGTAAAATTAGATTTAGTTAATATTCTCCTTTCATTTCACTCCACATTCTATAACTTTTAAAATTAAGCATCAGGCTTGTCCCATAGAGTAAATAAGTAAGCTATTGAAAGCTGTCAACACTTTATCTATGCTATCTCTGTTTAGATTTTGGCGTCACATATTATACGCTTCCTAGGTTACTTATCAGGCTTTTTCAGTACAATTATGAAAATACAGTTATTTCTCAAATGATTTTTTATCCTTCAAGGCTCACACTGACAAGTTTTAGTCGGTGGGCAATATTTTATGTGTACATTAGAACTCGTCAACAGCCGAAATTGGAGAAGTATAGAATTGTTTCTGGGCCAAATACAGCCTTCGCAAGTTTCAATTTTTCCTGGTGCAAATGTCACAATATATTGTGGTAGTTCATACCCTGTTCTTTGGAGCTTCCGGTCTGCAAATAATTCTGAGATAGGTGAGCCCATTTCCATGATTGCCTGGCAGCACGTAATCGGACTCCGAAACATAACGTTGACCAATTTGCAAATGAATGACAGTGGATATTATTATTGGGTCACGTTTTACTTTAGGTCCTAGGTCCTACATTGAGCGCATCGCATCGCGTCACCTCGTGAGCGCATCGCGTCACCTTACAATTGATCCGGTTCAGCTATAAGATTGATGGCGTCAAAGTGTAATTAGTGGAATTTCAATGATATTAAGTAAGATATAAGGGTTATATAGAACCAAATTTGGTTGATTAAAGTGGGTATTGTTCCTTTACATGCTCATACATTTTTGAAGAAGGATCATCATTTTAAAACTTTCTTCTCCACAAATATTCAGGTAGGTATGTGTCAAACAAGTCATCACTTGTGTTCATGGCACCTCTTTTTCGCATCATGAATTTCACCTGTGACCAAGTTCCTTCAATAGTTTGAGTGTGTGCCCCAGTGGTTGGATCCACAAAATTTATTGAATACTGAAGCTTCACAAGCCCACCAGTAAAAAACTTCCACTATCTCATTCAGCTTCAAATGGCTACCAGAAGAAAAACTCCCATCTCTCATGGAAATTACAGATTGGCATCCAGACTTGGGGCATCTCCAGCAATAAGACCCCTTCTTGATGACAAAGTTGCACACTGCCACACTTATTACAGTTAGCACTATTCTTTAATGCTGCTCCAATTCCCTTTAACCAGACAATATTATTGTTGCCTGCTGAATTTAAGCATAGTTTGTTAGACGCACGTTCTGAGGGGCTGAGCACGCGAGCGTCTCGATGAGATAGTAAGGTGGCGCGACGCGATGCGCTCAATGTAGGACCTAAAGTAAAACGTGACCTATTATTGTTATGGACGTATTAGAAGAGAAATATTAGAAAGCAGTTGCTTAATAAAAGTGATGGACGAGACAGCGGAAGGTGTAATACCTATAGTATGTCCAAGTTGAGTTGGCACGGCCAAAAGCGCGGTAAAAAAGGAATGCACTTAACCTAAAACCGGATGTAATTTATACCTTCACCGGTCATATGACCGTACGGGCGCTAACGCGCGCGCACCGTGAACGTGCCGCGTGAAAAAGCAGCTGTAATGAGCGGAAAATTTAGCTGACTCGTTCGGTTCTGCTACTTCAGTTTGTGAGTTCTCTTTACGACTATTTTATAGAGTTTATTGTTATTTTTACGCAGAATTTTGGTAGTCTTTCTCTCCCGTTGTTTCTCTCTGAGTTGTTGTACTGCAGGTATGCCTAGGGGGAAGCGACTACGGAGCCAGACGAAGGAGCTTGTTCTACAGGTATTTCGAGAAGATGGACATCAAGACTAAGAGAAGATACGCTACTTCTCATTCTGCCTTGAAGAGAACCTCAGAAGCCACCAGTAAGTAAAGATATATAGCTAAATATTTATGATAAAAGCTACATGAGTATAATTTGGCTACTCTTATGATAGAGTTAAATTTATTATATATCAGGCATACCAATACGCACTGTGCGCCGCATAATATCAGACAAGGCTGCCAATCCCACTACAACTTTCGAGTCCCCCCAAAAGCGGTATGATCAATCCAGGCAGAGAATCTTGGTGGATGATTTTGATAGAGATGCCATTCGTCGTAAAATTTATCTCTTGTATGAACAAAAACAGAATTTCACTCTGTATAGCATTCATGAAGTTCTTCAAGATGCTGATTTGTTTCATGGTGGGCGGTCATCACTTGCAAGTTTGTTGAATGATATGGGATTTAAATACAAGAAAATTAATGACAAGAGGTAAGGTAATTGATGGTAAAAGGAGTGCTTGTATTTTTCTGTGAGAATACATTTCCATACCTTGTTCTGTAACAAAATTTTCAGTATTCCTATTTCCTTTACTCAATGTGTGTACACATGAAAATTAAATGTTGATTATTAATATTAATTATTATGCATTCTTGATTTAATTTTTAGATTGTTGATTATTAATATTAATTATGCATTCTTGATTTAATTTTCAGACATTATTTTGAGCAGCCTCGTATAATTGAGCAAAGACATTCTTATTTAAGAAGAATGAGACAAAACAGGGAAGAGAAACGTCCTGTCATCTATCTGGACAAAACCTGGGCAAATGCACATGACGGTAAAGATAGGGCATGGGTGGAAAATGACACAGTGACTGGTGGTACTACTATAGGTGGTGTTCATCGTCCTTCTGGTAAAGGTAAGTTAGAAAATAAATTTAGCAGTATCTTAGAGGCATTCCAGGTTTTTTGTGTGCATGTGTGTATGTATGGTGCTTTTTGTGTGATGCTTTGTGTGTGTGTGTGTGTGTGTGTGTGTGTATGGTGATTTTATGTGTTTGTAAATGAATGATGCTTTGTGTCTGTGTGTGTGCATGCGTGCGCATGTGTATGGTGCTTAGGTTCTCCATTAATTATTCTTCATGCTGGATCAGAAACTGGGTGGGTGCCAAACTGTGCTCTAGTGTTCAAATTCGGAAAGAGTACAGGTATTTGAATCTGTGTTCCGAAATTGTATTTTACAGTATGCATACTATGTAGGTGACTATCACGATGAGATGACCGCTAATCGCTTTGAGCACTGGTGGAGTGAACAGCTTCTCCCAAGCATTCCCCCCAAAAGTCTCATTGTTATGGATAATGCTTCTTATCATAGCCGCCGAAGCGAACCACATCCTGTCAAGAGTTGGACAAAGAAGAAGATGGTGGAATGGCTCCAAGTGAAAAAAATAGCCTTTCCTGAGAAGTGTTTAAAAAAGAAGATTTGGGAGATTGTCAAAAGCCATCGACCTATTAATCCGGAATATGTTGTCGATCATCTTGCCAAATCTGCTGGCCATGAAGTTGTCCGCCTACCTGTTGCCCATTGTGAACTTAATCCTATTGAAATGGCATAGGCTCAAATGAAGAACTACATCAAGAAAAATAACATCAAGTTCACCTTATCTGAAATAGAAAGATTGACTCATACCGCATTCACTGTGGTTACACCAAATCGTTGGAAATCTCTAATCACTCACGTCCAACAAAAATTGGAGAACCACTACTGGGAGGTTGATGGACTACAACAGGAGCTCGTAGAAGAATTTATAATATCGACGGAAGGGGACTCGGAATCAGAATTGGAATCTGAGAATGACACTTCTTCAGATGACTCAGATGACTCAGAATGAGCATTCATGCCTTTGCTCCTTTGTATGCATGCACTTGTTTGAGTATTGGGTAATGAAACAGCCAACTGGTTATTGATACTGGTAGATGGCTTGTGAGTAAATACTTGCCCACTCTTGAACATTGCATAAACCATTTAATATTAATCATGGCTGAAATTTTTTTTCTAAATGTTTAAAAACTTTGTTGTTGAAATGATTGAAAAAAATTTAATATTAATAGTATGAACAATATTATGCTTAGTTAATAAAGCAGAATGGTAGTAGATGGCAGTAGAAATACTTCTGGTAACCATGTCAGAATAGCAACTATACAAGACACAAATGATGGGAGTGGACAAAGAAGAAAATTGTACTGCTTGGCTTTACCTCTCCAACAAAATCATAAACATTCTATTATCCATTAAATAATCAGTGCTTCACATCAGTAAAATGTTTATACCATTTCAGCTAAGTTTCCCTCTCAACTATTAATACAAATAAAACTAAAGGCTACAAACAAAGCTAAAGGCTACAAACACAGCTAATGGCTACAAACAAAGCTAAAGGCTACAAACAAAGCTAAAGGCTACAAACAAAGCTAAAGGCTACAAACAAAGCTAAAGGCTACAAACACAGCTAAAGGCGACAAACAAAGCTAAAGGCTACAAACAAAGAAGGCTACAAACACAGCTAAAGGCGACAAACAAAGCTAAAGGCTACAAACAAAGCTAAAGGCTACAAACACAGTTAAAGGCTAAAAACAAAGCTAAAGGCTATAAACAAAACTTAAACTTACCATTTCAGGTGTTTTCAGCTCTCCGTGGTACAATAAAGTACAACCAGGCTGTATGCAACACTGCAAAAAGACTCAGGTTAGCAGAAACGTATTGAAAATTGAAAGAAACTATCTTCACGCAGTCCTAAGTGAAAGAGAGCTACTTTGCTGACGTCCGCAGTACACAAACTCTCACGTGGTTTGATTGGATTAGGCGCGTGACTAAAATTCGGGCGCGTGTAAAGCAGGAAAGCTGTGGTTATTCTTATTCCCATAGACTTTTGTATTGAGTTTTGGAATAGCACTTTCCCTCCGGTTTTGGAGTTTACTGAGGGAATATTTTTAACCGCTTCGGCGCGAGATTTACAATGGTGCAAACCCCGGATGGATACTTTTGATGCTAGTTTCATATTCAACTTTTAGCAGAAATACTAATTTTAATAGATAGCATTTAATAATAAAGTCTCAAATTTTAAGAAAACAAAAATGAATACATAAACTATATGAAATGATGAATATGCCATGAAAAAATTCAGAAATTAAAAGGAGTAGGTGAGTGTACAATGAAACGAAGGTGCAATATTCTCTTTCAGGATACAAATTATGAACATGATGAATGTATAAATTAATATTACAAACTAAAAATATTTTTTTCAAGCATTATGATCAGACATTCTGCTATCTGTCGTCAAAGTTAGAAGTGCAGTGTTCTCGGACCAGAAAGAAGACATTTGTAGGCGGCAATTTACACGGCTGAACTGGAAATTTTCTGTAGATTTCATAATGAATGACCTTATCATGCCATCTTCTCCTAGAGAAACTTCGCTTGACGTCCTCTAAACCTAAAATAACAAAACAAAAACAAACAAATAAACAAAAAGACTGATAATCATGTGTTTATAGTTGTCTGGGTTTCATTATAGAGTATATAGAAACCTAATAATTATAGTAATTCGACTAAAGTGAGTTGTAAAATCATGCACATGATTGATTAAGCACTGATCAGTATAAATACTCTCATATAGCAGAGTTTGATACAGAAGGATAGAGGGGGAAGTTGAAATTTTCCCTCTCAAACCGAGTTCCCCCCCTCCCCCACCCTCTCCAATTACAGTCGCCCTTCTCCATGTATCATGTATGCAGTGTTGAAATGCTGTAAATTACAAATAGATTAACAAAACAGAAAAATCATATCAAATTGACTCATTAATCATATATCTTATTTTCTCTTTCTGGAGTAGGGGGGGGGGGGAGTTGAGGGAAAAGTGGGAGGAAGACATGTGCATCGAAGTAATACTGGTTTAAATTGGTTGTGCTTCAAGAACTACACATGGGCACATTGGAGCATTCATCATGCAGCGTTCAGTATGGGAGAATTGAACGCTTGTGTGATTCAGAAATTCTTATACTCAATGTTACTATACCCACTTTCAAAACAAAATGGGTCATTATATTTAACATGTGGGTGTTGGGTTCAGTTAGTGAGGCCAGGGGGTGCTCGCCCCCTTGAAGGCATTTTGCCCCCCCTTGAAATATTTTAAACTTTCGTAAGCAAAAAGCAAAGTTAAAATGTGAATGATGAACATGGAGTGCTTTAATTAGAGAAAATACCCACCACATATTTTTCAGTTCATAGTAGTCACACATATCTTAATGAAATTCTGTGAGATAGCTACTCAATGCTGAATATTTTCATTCTTATTTCTTTAATCTATTACAGTTAGCTCATTACTAATAAGCTTCCATGATGATTACCAACTCTACAATCAAGCGAGTCGCCCACATACCCCACCCACATGCCAACATTGGTCTATGCTATTATAGAACATACCGGTCTAAGTATTTGGAAATGAGTTCATTCATCAAATTTGATGATGCCACAACTGCTTCAGATGGCTTTATGACACAGCAATTGCCTAATTGGCGAGCGAGCGTAGCGAGCGAGACACTTACAGGGGTAACACAATTGAAAATCGGGGATGTTTGTTTATTTATAGATATGTTTGGACGTATGTATGTCATTTTGTACTTTGACCCTCCGTATTTTTGTGTTCGCTCCGCGTTCGACCCCGTCCCAAACTTCACTAAACAGAATCCTCCGGTTTAGCGACCATTACCCGTATCACCTTAGAAATTGAATTGTTTACTGCTTTGAATTCTTTTGCGGGTGCAGTTAAAACGCAAAAACTTATGGGAGCTCCATTTCTATTCGAGTTAGTTGCTATTTGTCACAGTTATGAATCTACTTAACAGCATTTACTTGTAAATTAATTGTCCACTAGACGAACCACGAAGGTAAGTCTTGCATAGGTATGTTCAGTTGTGTGAAAGTATTGTGCGTTACAACTACTATTAAGAATGTCACAAAGAAAACTTTAACCCTTTCGTTCCACCGGTTGGCTTCTCCGAATTTTTAAAAATAGTTACTTTATAGCTATAGTATGTCCAAGTTGAGTTGGCGCGGTAAAAACCATTAATAACTTTTGAACGGAAGTAGCTACGCTTCCGGGGTTTGTACCATTCGAAAGCTCGTGCCGAAGCGGTCCAGAAAATTCCCTTTAAAAACTTCTGAGTCAGCGGGAAAGTGCAGTTTCAAAACTCAATAGAAAAGTCAATGGGAATAAATAAAACCACACGTTTCCCGCGCTACACGCGGCGGGATTTAGTCACGCGCTCAAACCGGGCCAAACACGTGCGCAGTATCTCAGAGACAATTGTAAACAAAAGGCAGTCGTAGTTTGGTGACTTCGTTTCTACCCTTCTGCGTAACATTCTGGTTCATTTTAGGCCCAGGAATTTGTTGCTATTCAAGGCTACTTAACAAGAGCAAGCTACAATGTGAGGTACGTTTGTATCACGGGTTGCTTGTCCACTCAGATTTTCTTACCTGTTAAAATAGGGCCTATTTATTTAGAAACTCAGCCAATTTACTGTTTGCTGACCAAGATAATAAGATATACAATTCATCATAGACTCTGTATGCCACTATTTATGCTTTAGCTGTCCATTACTCCTCATGTCTATATAGGTACAGTTCTCTATGGTTATGGTGATGCTATTTACCACCCTCCAAATTCAACTGCTGCTTGTATCTACCACAATTTCATGTCATCATAAAATTATATATATATTTATTGCAGCTTTGATATTTTTACTTGAATATTTCCGCATCACGCGAGCGTTCTGTATTCTCCCATATTGTACGGTTTATATTGTATGCTCCTTGTAGCGCGCGCGTAGCGAGTAAAATCAATGAAAATTGTATTGTAACCGGTTGAGAAAAATTTCAAAGAAGCAATAAATCACTTATCACACTCGTCGTACAATATGAGAATGATATTTTACTCTCACGCCATATTTTCACTCGCCTTCGGCTCGTGAAAATATTTTGCGTGCTCATAAAATATTTTCCCATATTGTACTCAGACTCGTGCTATAAGTATTATATATTGTACATGTCATTATAAAATTATATTAATTGTCAATTTTTTTTGTATAATTTAAAAAAAGTTGAAATTTAACAAGTAGATAGAAAATACAGTAAAATCATGAATAAAATGATATGAATGATTCAGTGTGAAGGACAAAGTAATACTGGAATGTGTGTGGCCATAGCTAAAGTGTAGGTGATGTGCTGGATTCTTCACATTTACTATTGAGTACTTCAGAAATTCGTCACACAAAGAAATAAGAATAGAGTTTAAATACACGCTTAAGCACACAACAATCAGACTTACTTTAGGATTCATTCAGCCGCGGTCCTGTGTTTCTTTCCTCTAAGCTTTGTAGCTCCAGATAACACTCCGCAACCTTCAACCAGTTTTAGCGCACAACTAGAAGCTCGTACAAACTATAAACTACGAGTGATTAGTTATAACTGGGCATATATTGAATACAGCCGCGGAAGAAACTGCCATAGTTTTTCATTTCAACAAGTAAACTTACGGTAATAATGCGCACCTTGGACCCGCCCCGTTTTTACTGTGGGCGTCGACCTTTTCGCGTGTTTGAGCTACTACTGTCATGTGACCTTAATTGGTCTCCGGTTTCGCCAAGTGCATTCCTCTTTTGCCACATTTGTGGTCGCGCCAACTCAACGTGGACATACTATAGAACCTTCAGATTGCATACACAGGTACCCAATGCATTGGAGAAGCATCTAAAATAGCTTTCAGCCAGGGCTGCTTCGACAGTACCTCACAGCAGTTGCGTTTATTTCTTCCTCCGCAAAATAAAAAAAAACTCGGTTCTCCGTCGAATTTTAAAAAAAGTTACCTTCTTCACAGCAGCTTCATTTATGGATCCAGTCATCTCCAGAGCTTTGTAGAAGCAGCGAAAAATTGCTTGAGCCCAGTAGCCTTCCATAACACATTGAAACAACCGCTTCTTTGCCGACCAAGACTTTGCGGTTTGACTTACTGTCTTTTTTTTTTTTATAAAATCGCCAGTTCAACTGGGGGCCTCCCCATTACGTACAGTCTTAGGTAATGCTTATTACATCACAGGAAAAAAGTGAGCGTGTCGTGTGATCCAGGTAACTATGCAAAAAAAAATTTTTTTTCGAAGTCAATTTGGAAAGATGGCGTCTACCAGTTACAGTGCTGTGGAAGTTTTATACTTGCTTGATACTGACTCTAGCGACTCAGGATCAAGCGGAGAAGAGGGAGACGACATCTAGGGCTATAGGAGGCCCTGTATCAGGGTTGGGGACCAGACCCCGTCAACTCTGACACTGACAATGGAAGTCAAGAAGATGATCGAGGTAAGCTTGTCTTTCTCTTGTCTTTCTCTTGAAAACTAGCAAGCTTCTGTTGTGGAAAGAACTTATTTATAGCTATATTGAGATGGAGAAAGCTGTTTAGCTATAATATATATATATTTCATTGAGTTTTGAGATTTGAAAGTGGGTTGTGGTTTGTTGAACAATTTCAAATTTTCAAAAAAATTTAATTTTTTTTACCAGAATGTACTACTAGGACCAGATGTGTATGCAGTCACCGACCCGATTGTGAAGAGGGATTGTGAAGTGGGATTGTGGAGAGGACGCAGATAAGGCAACAGGAGCAGAGTCTTCCATTGACGAAGGAGAAGATGCTGAACCTGGCGAAGTACACTCGGAGCCCCACCCCCCCTCCCTCCCAAACAAAAATCCTGTATGGAACCGCATACAATACATCATAAAGTTGCAATTATATAGGATCATGAATAATTTGTTGTTTGTATTACAAATATCTTTGTTGTTGGTGTTTTTGTGTATATGAAATTGTTTTGTAGTGGAGCTCGACGTCCAATGGCGTATGTTCCTTGTGGACACTCATAGATGTCTCCTACATGATCACAATCAGCACCACACACAACAAACAACATATTTTATTGTTGAACTAATATAATATTGGTATAAAGTACATCAAACAATATTATTTCTATTTTATTATTATTATTATTGATGGGAAAAGTGGAATTTTTTGGGAAAAAAATTTTTTTTTTTTTAAAGTAATAGTAGAGGGCCTAAATATTATTTAATTTTCTCAATCAAAAAATGAGGGGAATCCCAAACTCTTGATATATGGTTGCTATGGGGTTTTCCCAGCCAGCATCGAGTTAAAAAAATAAAACGGTAATGCACTATTCCGCGGTAGAAGATTAGATTTTTCCCGCGCGTCCAAACAATTTGGGAACGAGAGGGTTAAATAACGTGACTTGATTTTGTTGCTTCTTTTTCAATTCAAACAGTTGCGGGGAGCGGTTACTATGGCATTGAATCTCCTTTACCGCATACGTAATTTAAAAATTCGACTTTATTTTAGTAGCTTGAGTGTTACTTATTAAAATCAATCATTTAACAATAGTGTAGTTTAAGGCTCGCTCGCCATTTGTGCTCAAGCACACCACTAGTAAAAAGGATGATAAGGTTGATGGTAATAATAATAATAATATGGCAGACTTCAACAAAAATGAAGGGAAAAAAAGGTGACTAGAACTACAATTCTAGAGTTTGTTTACTCATTCAAAAAAACAGAGGAGAGGAAGGGGGCGGATGGGAGGAAGGGTGTAGCCGGAATATATTTCGCAATAAGTGGAAAATGGTGCCTGCTAGATTTTGTCACCAACTTTCCAGAGACTATTATAGATTGCACTAAAGAAATAAGTCATGAGGACCTTAAGGGTGGCCCGCACACCGCCTACGCAATTTTTTGTTGATGGTTTCTGTGCACGATTACTACTATTGTATACTTTCAGGGGCTTCTCTACTATAACACAAGGACACAGTACCTGCTGAAGGAGCCGCTCACTAATTTTAGAGCTAATCTGGAGGAAATATCGGGGCCTGGTTATAAAACTTTGTAGCAATTTTTTAGAGCGGTGCGGTAAGTTGGAGCTCCGCAATTTGGTGCACTACTAGCCGAGCCGATACTCTACTGCAAGACAAAGAGTTCTTATCCATTTCAATATTACTTAATGATATATTCGCATTTTTTTCTATTTATAAGATATTGAAAAATTCTCAACGTGGTGCAGTTCATTTTTTTTGGTTTACCCGTGTATAAAATTTTTGTGCCGTTCTCATTATTAGATTCCAAGAAAAACTGTTACAAAATTTGGAACTTTAATTCCACTCGCAATTCTTAAGAAATAGCCCCACCCCCATATCTCGTACTTACGAGTACACGAGCAATTTTTTTTCAATTAGTTTGTATTGGTTCTAAAAAGAGCCCGCCTATATCAAGAGTAAACAAACATCAATACAACAATAATAAGAGAGTCAGAAGAGAGAGCAGTTTATTGGAGATAGCCATAGGTGAAGGTATTAGATCTGCGCAGCTTGGGAAGTCTTCGCTCCGCAGAAATCGAGCCTGGTATATCCATCCGCTTGAGTTCAGGTGCGCAGAGTCCAGAGAACGGCTACAGGAGGAGAGGCAGCCTGGTGCACCTTGCTGCGTGAGCTCAGACGACGTATGGAGAGTTGCTGTAAACGGATATGAGACAACAAGAAGCTAAACTAAAACACTACAACTTCGCAAAGTATACTTCTGCTACTACTGCGCGATAGTTTCTGCTCGCGTATTATCAAATGGTGGGGTATTGGCGGGGAATAAATTAATGTCCGGATCTACAGGCAGTGCGCGTTGCTATGTGCGGCCACCCTTAACAGATGGAAACAAACAAACAAACAAACAAATGGCAGGCTATAAATAGAGAAAGAAGAAGAGTACTGTATGCTATTGACGCACTCAAATTTAAATGCACAGGATATACAGCGTGCAGTCAAGAGTACTGTAGATACTATCCTGACGGCTCATCTTCAACTAATAAATACTTCAATACACATACACATGGCATTGACAGGCGCTAGACTTGATTATTCTATTGTATCAATCACAAAAATGATGACATAGCAGAGCCGGAGCCAGCAAATAAAATGTGGTAGGCTCTACCCATTAAATTAACAGTTTATAACACTTTTACAATTATGTAGCTATCCACAGAGTCTCAGCATTTTAAGAATATCTGGCTGAGGGAACCAATCTTCAAGAACTATAGCAGAAGGAACTTTAGACTTGTGAACATGCTCCTGCTAAACCTGGGAGTTGGAAATTCACAATTACATTTTGGTTTTCATATGGACTTATCACCATTATAATTATTCTGTATGTATCCATGTAGTCTCGCGCGCCATAACCTTGCCTTATCCTATAACCACTAGGGGTTGGACAACTGCCTATACTCGATTCGTTCCAGTGGAATGTAATCATGACATCATACAACGCAATAAACCTATTACGCAATCATCTAACTTATAGCGGTACT
>WLWD01000599.1_pt1 | contig 64076 bp, 49 predicted proteins | sample 6712731 | NCBI WGS metagenome assembly WLWD01 (sample SAMN12718690, study PRJNA576275) | sponge metagenome | isolation source: marine sponge | host: Mycale hentscheli | place: New Zealand: South Island, Marlborough, Capsize Point | collected 2014-11-01
ATAGATAATAATAATAATAGTAATAATCCTTGTTAATAATAATAATAACAACAATAATAATAATTATAATAACAATAACAATAATAACAGTAATAATCCTTGCTAATAATAATAATAATAATAATAATAATAATAATAATAATAATAATAATAATAATAATAATAGCAGACTGGATGATAAGGCTGATTAAAACTGGCAGGGATTGTTCCATACCTGTGACCTGTCAGGCATTGAGACTCTGCAATCTGGAAATACAGCTCCTCTTTGAGTGCGTGAATACACGAGTCAGTCACATGACAGACACAATGCCAGTCATCCAATGCCACAACAGCCAATTTGTTAGCCCTCTGCTAAACCCTATTCCATAGTGTAGAGACAACATGAACCTGGATACTGTCTAATTAACCCAAAATAGCTTAAAATATGCTTATGTGACTCCAACTTGGAGCAAAATTAAGGAGTAGTTGTTGTTGTTGTTGTTGTTTTTATTGTTTGTTGGTAGTTGTTTTTTCTTTGTGAAGAGCAGAGTCATAATTACTTTAAGTGGATGGTGCTGTATAGTTTCTGAGTGAGCTCTCCTCTCGATCGAATGGGGTGTGTCTGTGTCAGTTAGACACGTTGAGGAAGCCTGACTGTGTACCCCTTCACAAAGACACACCTGAAGGTCACAAGTGATGTAGGATTCCCTCCCTGGCTGATGTACAGCTTCCATACCCCCAGTCAGCGTAATTCATCAAACTAGAATTACGCTGACCAGTAATGCATTATTGTGTGCAGCATCTGACCGGTGGTCAATACCAGAAGCCTGTCAGTTTATTTTTCCCTATGTTGCTGGAGTACAACTGATGTTTGATGTGTACGGTTAAGAATTAATTAATCGAATTTATTTTCTTAAAGTTAATATTTACAGTCAAACATACTATCTCACACCTCTGGTTTTGAATCCTTGCACGAACACTCTGTGTTTTATATTTGCCTCTCCCCCTCTATTTATGGTCCTTTTACTTCTGTTTTATTGTTTATTGTATGTATGTATGTGCTGCAAGGAGAGGGCTCGCCTGCATCTCCTATTGTATGTATATGCTGCAAGGAGAGGGCTTGCCTGTGCAGCTCCTAATTGTATTAATTTATCGATTATTCATCCTATTTCCCTGTGTTGTGTCACCATTTAATTTAATTTAGTTGTACCTAAACATTGGCTCTTCAGATAGTGCTAATTAATAACTATAATAATAATAATATAATAAATAATAATGATAGTAGTAGCAAGCGGTCCTGGGTTCGATTCCCGGTGACAGCAAAACATTTGTTAATTGTGTTTAAAAACAGCTTGTGAAAGAGGGAAAATATGCATTTAAAGAGTGAAAGAAGTTTGAGAAAGAAATTGTAAAATAATAATAATAATAATAATAATAATAATAGTAATTTTTTTCTCATTCTAAGAGCCAATATTGTGAATTAAAACTTAACCCGATGTTTTGACTTCTTGCCGAAGTCCTCTTTAAGGGTCAACTGAGGTCGAACTCTCTGTGGTGATCTCAGTTGACCCTTAAAGAGGACTTCGGCAAGAAGTCAAAACATTGGGTTAAGTTTTAATTAACAATATTAGCTGTTAGAACGAGAAAAATTTGCTATTATTATAATTATTTCACCCGAGAGTGACTGAATCAGAATAATCATAATCATAATCATAATAGTAAATAAATATTGAAATCTGATTTTGGAGAACACGTATGACCTTACATGTATTCTCTAGCACGTGTACTAAAACTAATCCAGGAATAATAACAATTAGTTTCATTGATGTGGGAATGGATTTCTTAATTTGTACTACTTGAAAGCACAGACTTTTCCCACTTCACTTGAGCATTAAGTGAATAATCTAAGTGAGAGAACTTTTAGTTTTATAAAGCCTAAATTCAGATTACGGGATGGTCAACAATCTCCAGTGATCGTGGATACGGAATGGTCAATGATCTCCGGTGATCGTGGATACGGAATGGTCAATGATCTCCGGTGATCGTGGATACGGAATGGTCAATGATCTCCGGTGATCATGGAGTGTCAGCTTCTGTTGACATTCCTTGAGTTAATTGTGTAGTACAGTAGAATTTCTATTATCCCAGTTAATTGAGGATCAGCGTGTTTGTAAAGTCGAGTTGTTCCTATAATCAAACCAGAGACACTAAGCCATTATTCAGTTCAGTATCTTTCTTTTCTCTTTCTTTTTGCAATCCTTTGAACATTTTCAGTTGTAGCCCTGCTCGAAATCTAAAGGTTGCTACATATGCTTGGCAAAACAACAACAACAACAAACAGCAACCTAAATAAGCATCAGTAATGCACATACAGTCTTTTATTCTCATTGGGTTAGTTGACATTTAAAGTGATTATCATTCATCAATGTTGACTGTATGTATGTATAGCTAGCTGTTTCCTTATGCCTGTATCTATTCCACTCCAACACTCCAAGGTAGCACACATACATACATGCCACACTCTACAGTACAGCAAGACATGTGTCTTCACTGCATGTGTATTGGATGCTCTTCTATTGATGTCTTTTCAACAGCACATGTGAAGTGTTTTTGCTTGTATTTCGTGTTTGTGTTCCCATAGATACGGAGAGTTGTATAAACATTGCCAGCAGCATCCGCAGTCTGCCTCAGAAGCAACTTCAGCTCCAGCCAAGAAGGTGAGACAGATAGAATAAGTGTGGTTAACTACACACAGTCCTTCAGCAAAAAAAAAAAATCCATCCTGTATGAATTCTGTGATGCCACCAGTCTGTATGTGTTGGTAGACTGGTAGCTGGACAGCTCCTACACATCTCCCTTTGATTTAGAGCAGGGCTTATTGAGCCCCTTATCAGTGTATATACAATTTTAAAATACAATTTATTCTATTTTTTTTTGTTAGCAGCATAAGCATTGGGTACTTGAAGCCTCTAATTTATGACCATACACATACACACACTACAAATTCCAAGTATTTTGTCATAATTCGGGGCCTCGAGTTGTTGCACATAGCTTAGCAGTCATCCCAGTAATAGCTGAGAATTGAAACTTTTTTTTTTTTTTAGGTGTAAATATAAGTACCAGGTCAGGAAATCGTAATTCTGTTTCGTAATTAGAAGCTGCAATGTTCCTCCCCATGCCGCGAAGAGGAAGGTACTTTATCATTTATATTTCCGCAATTAGGAGACGAAACTGATTATATTCATAGCAAGGGGTGGGGCTACAATCATATACAAACATTAGTACATAATACCATCCTATTAATCATCCTACATAACCACTCCCACCTCCCCACCCACAGTGGGCATGGTACGGACGAAATGAGTGTTGGTCTACGTAGATGACTGCATGTAAAGGCACCGTCCGTACCTTGTCACTCTACACCAGCAGAGAGTGTTAATCATACCTTGCAAGGTCCAGTGGCCCTGGAATTGTGCTTGTGCGTCTATCCAGTCAGGGTTGTTCACCTGCCCCGGCCACAGCCTATGAAGAGTAGCTGATGTGTGGCTGGCACAGCTGAAGGCACTTGTCTGGCTTATGGCCAATTTGTATAACTCCATTAAGATGGTGTAAGCCCTACAGTCCTCTGCATGCCGTGAAGCCAAGTATGGAACAGATCAGCTGAGATGTAAAGAGGATGACAATGTGGAGCCTTGCTTGGGATCTGTATATTAGACAGCCTTTGTGTTACGTCTGCTCTGAGCCTAATATGTTATATGTATGGGCAAGTATTACACTGTATGATGCAAGTTTCATTTTCATGATCTGTTCGGAGATGTACACATACACTGACATTTTTAACATTTGAATTTATTATTATTATTATTATTATTATTGTTGTTGTTGTTGTTGTTGTTGTTGTTGTTGTTGAGCGAGCGAGCAAACACTCTCAGGTTTAAATGTATGGAATACAGTATACATGTTTATATATACAATAAAATTAATGTATGGGTTTGTATGTACATATGTGAGTTTGGTATGTTGCCTCTTGAAGTAACTAGGTGAAGCCGTAATAGGATTCACTTAATTGTTCCATAATTCTAATTTTCTGCAGCAGAAATTTTCATCATACTCACTGTGCATGTGGTTGAAAATTTAGATCCCAAAAGTAAATTGTATGTGACTGTCTGACTGGGGAACTAACTGCTTACATCTATTTCAGGGTTGTTACAGAATATATCCAGACAACTCGTACCTTATTATATCTAATTAAGACCCGGACGTTGGACTAGCTTGCCATTGTGTGCTATCCAGTGCACTGCTAGTTGTGTGTGTGCAAATTCATGTGGGAGGTTTTGATGTAGCTCTGGGGATGATTGGCATTGTTTCCATAGGAATCCAGACGGGCAACCTTGTAACTAGAATTTCAGGTGTGTTTTGTGTGTATGTGTGTGCGTGTGTGTGTGTTTGTTTTTACAGTGTGGATGGAAAGATGGAAGTATTTTAAGAGTTCTCCGTCTGCTAATTGTATCAAGTCAATACTGTAGCCCGGGAGGGAGGGGGGGGAGGGCTTCAAGGGCATGTTTTTTTGTTGTTTTTTTAATTTTTTGGTACAAAAGTGTTCATGTGAAAATTCACCTCGTTAGATTGTGCCCCAATATTATGAGAGGGGGTGCCCTCCTTCCTACGCCACTGTATGTGGTATTGTTAATCAACAAATCAATCTGTTCACCTTACCAGCTTTTCTTTGCACCATTACTCCTGATCTCGCATTAGCAAACAAAGTAATCAATGTTATGTGTTGAGTCCTAGCTTTGGAGATTAATGGTAGAGGTCTCGATTTGACCAGGCACACACTTGCTTTTCTCACTGTAAACTTGAGCTTGATTCACATGGACATATTATGTTATCATGGGTACGCTCATGAGAGCACATATACATACGTACTACGTTATTGCCATGGGAACCCATATCACTGGCATGTTGTGTGGCAGTAGCGGCAGGTCCCAAGTGGGTGGTAATGAGATTATTGGCACTAGCTAATGGTCTGGCAGCATGCCCCTGCCACCTTGTCTGTCTCAGGCTTGCTGACTCATCTGTTGATGGAGTGCTAAATGGATGTGATGAGCCTTGTCATGTAATGTGTGTGTGTGCACAGTATGTCACAAGTACAGAATGGGGACTTGTACAAACATGTTGATACAGTCAATACATTCTTAAATCTAACAGCTGGGGACCTATTAAGATTTGCTTTATTTATTTGTTTATTTATCTTTACTTTTTGACAAGGGTACAGTTTAATTGATACTTGCTTTAATTATTTATGCTATATTTATTTATTTATTTATTTATGCTAATATTTGCTATATTTATTTAGTTATGGTTTATTTTTTGACAAGGGTACAGTTGAGTTTGTTTTATTTGTTTATTATTTTTGACACCTCTGCATAGCATACAGTTGAATCCTGCTTGTCTGGTCACAAGTTACGGGTCGTTAATCTCTCAGACAAGCTTTTCCAATCGAAGCCTCCATACGTATGCCAAGCCATAAATTACCTTGAAAATGCAGTTTTAATTGAATGGGTATGTTTTTCAGAAGAGTTTTAAACAGTGCTGATTCTGAAACTGCAATGACAAACAAAAAACATGACAACTAGAAATTCAAAAATGACTAACTAGTCAATAGCGAAATATTGAAATTACCGGCACCCCTTACACCTTAGAAAATACAACTCCTGATATTGAATTCTCGATGTTGTGGTTGTATTTGGACTAGCAAAGAGTAGCATATAATTGTAGAATCTACTCTGTAAGGGTCAGATGTGTGATGTTAACTTGATTACTCCTTCAGAATGTTTGGCATGGACTGCATACAGCTATACATTTATAACAACAAACAGCTATTTATATTGAATTAACAAATTAGGTCCTTCAAAACTCAATAATACAGTTAGTGATGATTTTAATGTGTCCTTTAAATCAATGGTATTTTAATATTTTACTTAGTGCAGTTTTTGTTTGCTTGTTGGTTCGTATATACGTACAGTGCAGCTAATCCAACCTGGTCAATATTTCTCTTCTTTTAGATCAATGCACATGTTGTTGTGGTCATTAGTACTACATGTCTGTCCTTGTTCTGGTACAGACATAGCACTATAATGTAGGGTTAAACATTGCTAAGCACATTTGTGGCTGCTACTGCCTTTTTATCAGCCATTCTCCAAATTACGTCTGCTTAGACTTGGACATCCGCACACACAAACTTAATCTTCTGTTGACTAAAGTCAGCGTTGTGAATTCAATGGTAAATGAAATTGTAACAAAATAAAGTTTGGTAGGGGCATAGACTTTGTGTTGACAATGTAAATGAAAATTGAAAGTTATGATGTGATTTGTAAACACTGGCGTGCTTTTGTAGAGTCACGTGTGTGTGTGTAGGTCTGTTGTCATGATGATTCAGCAATCTGATAAAAATATTTTCGCATTATTATTTGGTTTAAAATTTTTGATTATAACAGTGATTCTGTCAGTAACGGTCTTTCTTTTGAGTTTGTTATGGCTTACCAATAGAACTTCCTGTATGTGGCAATACTTCCTGTATGTGGCAATACTTCCTTTATTGAATGAATAAGGCAAATGAGGAAGTTATACTTACTTTAAATGACACCAGCTGTGGTTGTTGTTGTGGTTTGTTGTTGTCGTCTTGTTTCAAGTTTGCCTGTAAAGGTGTTGACATTGTGGTGTGTAGTCTTAGTCTTTTCTTAAGTATTATTAGCTCATTAGTCCATCTGGTTACTTTAAACACACACACACACACACACACACACACACACGTACAGTACTTTATAGAGGCTAGGTGGGTAATAATTGAAATACTGGCATAAGCCTTGTGGCATTCATACACATGAAATTGTTGAATACAGTTAGTTTGGTGGTTCTTCTGTTGCTATAAACTCATGCTATCACCTGACTGGCACTTTCTAATTTAATGGTTTTTTTTTTGTTTGTTGTTGTTTATTTTTGTGGTACAGGACAGTGGTAGCAGTGGTCACAAGAGGCAAGCCCTGCCTTCAAGCTCAGTCCCGGGTGGTGAGAAGTCTGCTTCAAAACACGAACCTAAGACAAAGAAAAGACGAGTGACTAACAAGGATGACGTCATTGTACTTCCCTGACATTACTACAGCTCATTGAGAAGTATTAAATTTTATATTCTCAGCTTTAGGCTCAGCCAATGCAAATACATTACTTTATGTAGAATGGAAGTTTGTCTTTTTATTGGAGTCTACGACAATTTAATTTGATTAAACTATCAGTAAGTAGCTGGGTTTTTTGTTTGTTTGTTTTTATCATTAAATATACTTCAGTAGCAATTTTAGTTAGACACGCTCGTGTTGATTATTTGCTGTTCATTTTGTGTCCATGGAATAATAAGGACTTGCAACTTTTTTAATTGTGTACAAGATCAGTACATGTGCTGGAAGTGCCACAAAACAAAAACAACATAAATGTGCCAGAATTGAATGAATGAAAGACTTGGAGTTCGGTCCATTAACCATAAAAATAAATTTGGCATATTCAAAAAAATTCAAATGTAATTGTGCACCTCATTGAAGCAGGCAGTCATGTCACTCATCAAGAACAAGTAGGTATGTCTGAATCCATTTATACTGCTAAGGTGCCTCTTTCATTGCATATGGTTACAGTAAAGGTACACTGGATGGGCAACAGGGTCACAGTGCTGTTGGACATCTGGTAGCAACGACAAGCGTAAACATTTTCTCTGCTGATATAATCCAAAGCACTCCCGACAGAAGGAATGGAGGTAAATTGCTCCAGAGTTTCCCTACCTCTCCCGAGGCTACATTCACGGTGTACCATCTTCCCAATTAAATATCCAGTCGCTGAGTTTCCTATGATTTCGCCATCTTGATTAGAAAGAGGGTTGCGAATTATACAGTCTGTGAAGGTGTAGTTGCCAAATGTTGGCCCTGGGGGAGTTGTGCTGCATGTAGAGTGCATTGTTTTGCAGCCATCTCTAATCAGGACTGTCTTGTTGGTATACTCTTCAGACTGTTCCCTGTCAGTTGCTTGAGTTATTCCATTGAGCACCGAGAGAATTTCTTCCAGATGTAAGGCTATTCCGGCAATTTCTTCTCCACTGCTAATATCTACCATTTCCATCTTCTGCCTAAGAACTTCGCTTTGTTCCAACAGAGCCTTGACGCTGACGGTGAGATTACTCAGGATGGCTTCATCCGACTCCGCCAAATTAGAGTCTCCCTCCGTTTGACGTGAGTACTCCGTCGCTCGCCGCCGGTTCTCTCGGTTTGTAAGAAAAGTGAACACTTCCAACCCGCCGCATAGCAGAGCCAACACTAATGGGACTAACAACAACAGAAAATATCCCGTCCTATCCATGCTCTTAAGGTCCAGTTCACTTCTCGCGGCACAAGGCGGCCAGATCAGAGGGGATGATGGTGTGGGGTAAGTGGAGGGTGTGCTAAGCGGAAGCAAATTATTAGAACTCAGCGCCTCGCGCGCTCGCAGTTAATTACATACTGTAATTGGGTGCAAAGGGTTCTGTACCCTTTACCAAGCTGGTGTGCTGGTACTGTGGTTGGACCAACTTCCTTGGTGGGAGAATTGAGCAAGTGTTGTTTTTTGTTTTTGTTAAATTATTCTTTACCTAGGAATATGGCCAAGAGATGTTGAGCATCATTATTTAGGGATGATGATACAGGTAGTTTCATATAAGTGGAGGGAAAGTGGTTAGGGGTTACCGCACGAAATGTACCTATCCTGCATTTATTCAATTGTAGGACTAGTAGTAAATTTCGATTTTGGCCAAATTTTTCTTCCTACAACTAACTACTCTAAAAATAGAGTTCTTTATTATAAGACAGGATGTAGAAGTTAGAAGAAGTTAGCTTAGTTTGCCAATATTCTAGCAAATTAAATTAGTTAAGGCTAATATCAACAGAGCGGCTAATATCAACAGAGTGTATAGTATAGCATTACCCAGTGTACCTAGGAGGTGAAAGCCATAAAGCAGTTTGAAAACATGAAAATTATTTAAACAGGGGGCGCCAACAAGATTAGCCATAAAAAGTTTTGAGTAAAATATTAAATTTCTCACTTAAAGGGGTCGAGAGAGAAGCAAAGGCAAAATGTGAAAAAATCTTAGTTGATTCGAACCCAGGAACCCTGGCTTGCCAGAAGTGAGAAAGTTTCAATCTAGTTTGTATGAAGGGTCAGAACTTGATAATAATTAATAACTTTGTAATAAAAACTAAATAGCTATATCTCGATAGGTCATTAAGTGAATAGCTACAGCATACAATTTGAGCTCACCAAAATGTTTTTCTAACAAGCATGGAGTGTCACAAGTTAGATGAACATCATAGGTGGCGGAAGGTGGGGGAGGGATTCCAGCCCCCCAACTTCAATGGGTAAGGGGTAGAGCATATTAGTTGCTAGAATCATACTATCCAGCCACAGCAGTAATACTATCCACAGCAGCGACACCACCTTACCACAGCAACACTATCAACCACAGTGACACCATCTATAAAAAAGTTTGTTTTTTACTGTCAAATCTACACAACTCATCTCAAAGAAGCAATTTCATAGTGAGTGACAGGATTGAAGTTGGAGTGTTTTGAATGAAATTTTTTTAATAACCTGATGTTTTTGTAGTTGATTTTATAGTTGAGTCCCCCAACTTTAAATCACTTCTGCCACCTATGAACAGGAATTTAATTATCCTAATGTTGTTGAGCCACCCAACAGCAGCAGAGCTTTTAGATTACTGGAGATTCAAGACTGTAAATTAAACACCAGTTACACAAATCATACTATTGAGGAAAACTTGAGCGCAAAAAGTCAATCACTTAAACAATAAAAGAACAAAAATCATCAGCACACTAACCATAAATACTTCCGTTGTTACAGTGATATGTGTTTCCCAGTAGCCGTGTTCCCCCAAACACAAAACTCTAGGGATCCGTGTTTCCCGAACACATATATCCCTGGTAGTGGGACGATTCAACATCATCAGTGATATTAGCTTCCCGGTGATAAGTGTTCCTACCTCTCGTAGGCTCTGCTAATTCGTGCGACAATACTTCATCAAGTCAATTAAGTTCGCTAAGAAATCTATTCAGATTTAAATAAAAAATGTTAACCAGCTTGTTCTGAATGATACCTACGTTATTACACAATATGTAACAAGCAAATTAATGAGAGGACAAACACTAGCTACAGCAAAATATTGTGCAAATTATTTATATATTATGTAGCTATATAGCTGAAGAAATTGTTCTCTTTGAGTTGTTTAAAATTGACATTAAGTGAACTAAATCCCTAATTTAATTTTTTCAAATCCAGTTAATATTCCAGATTTATTCGATTATGCTGACAAATGTGTATTATAAACAAAAAAAATGCTAGCATATTCTGACAGGCACCCTTAAAAGTGCAAGCTAGCTACTATGATTACACACGTCAGGTTTAATTTATTTGGGTAGGAAAGTGGGTATGCAAGCAAAACTAAGTAAAAAATCTTGGGCCTAATTGACACCCATTTTATTACCCTCAAATTAGAAGGTAATCTGACATATTCAAACAGATAGAAAAAATATAAAAAAACTATAATAAATTGTTATTTTTCTTGTGAGGTTATTAGAGTTAAGCTATAATGTTAGGGGGAAAAACTTCTTGAGCTAGCTACCCTGTCTACCCCACTTTAGCTAAAGACAAGCCCTGCATTTATTATAATGTAAGAGCATTTGGTCCATCACAACTACCTCAGTAGATATAGAACTCGTATAGCTAGCTTAAGCTGAAAGAATAAAATTGAAATAGTGGTATAATGTTATTATTGTATAAAAAGAATATTTTATGAATTAGTGGTGAATAATTCAATCAAAGTTTTAGTTGCTTCATTATTGTATATTTCCCTGGCAGTTTCAACACTGATGTGAAATCTCTTGCTGATAATAAGAACCATTGCCTGTATAATAAGTATAACATCATGATACAGGGCCGTAGGAAGCAAATTTGAACCTGTACGGCCAAATAAACCACACCCACCAGTATTAACCACACCCATTTAGGATACACCCTAATTATTTTTTTCGCAACTGCTCCTAAGTATTATTTTAAAAAAACAACAACTAGACATCCCCCTGTGTCGTATGTCAGTTCTGTTTTCATGTATTTACTCTGTACTATCATCTATATTCTATAGAATTTATGATCCTGGAGGAGACAGAAATGAAGAATAGACATAATTAAAGTAGTTCAATGAAAAAATACTTAAAATTGTCCAAATATGCTATTTCTGTGTTCACTACCAGCAACAAAATCATTAAGACATGATTTGAGATCATTTTCATCTGTACTGTCTTTATGTACATGAAGAATCATCAAACTGTTGAGTCGTTGTCGACTCATTGTTGACCGCAAGTGTGTCTTTATTCTACGTAATCCTGAAGCATTTCTTTCACTCACTGCATTCATAGCTGGGCTAACAAGAATAATAATAATAAGCGGTGGACAACGTTTGTCTTGCCGAAGGATCTCCGGGGGAAGACAGTTGGTGGGCTGTGTAGGACGATCAGGAAGATCTGGTAAACTACCCGGCGAAGAACGCGAAGTAGCCTTACTTTAAAAAAGACGGTACTATTAATGCGCATGCGCACGTTTCATTAGCCACACCCACCCAGGAGTAAAACCTAAACGGCCATGGCCGTCGTGGCCGTTGCGGTTCCTACGGCCCTGTGATATCATTCACAAATATCTGTTCAGATGCTGCTTACTTGTATATTTGACTTCTTACCTCAGGCCAAAGTATGTATTGAGCAATGTGTAGACCTGTGATAGTTCTTTTTCCTTGAATATCACATTGAAGAGCTCTTAAATATAAATCCACTTCAAATGCCTGTATTATACAATCAAAAAATAAGCATAGCATTTCATGTTAGAGTATTGATTACCAAGTCATTCAACTCCAAAGGCCATAGTGCTGCAATTTTCTTCTTGTCCGCTTTTGATGGGTTCATAGCAAATGTGCTGTGAACAGTACCTTTCACTATATTTCTCCATAGTTCCTGTGTTTGAATATTATAGCTAGTTACATTGATTATGTTATTAGACTTACTTCATTGGACTTCACTACACCTCGTACAAATTTTCTTTGAAAAATACAATGTCTGTAATGAAATAATAAAAATTGTAGGAGCTAGCTATTACAAATGTAACAATTCTCCTAATGCTATGATTAGTGATATTTTTCCTCAGAATCCTCACTCTAATGAAACTAATCATTAGGAGCACTGTAGAGTATGTTTAGATTTGTACATGTAGCAGCATGCCTAACATGCAATATAGGTATCAGCTAATTGCAAGAGTTGGTCAAAATTACATGAAGTGAAGTTAATCCCAACAATTAATGCCTAAATGGATGCTGTTATATCAATTCTAGCTATTAGCTACTCATTCTGACCAATCAGTGCGCTATTACATGTTTTACACCTGGAAGAGTGCAAAAGTGTAGCTACTAGCATGCTGATTGATATGGGGGGGGGGGGGGGGGGGGGGGGGGGGGGGAGGGGAGGGGTCATCAGCACTGTGCACTCCTTAGTTTATCAATTTACAGGAGCTGTTGTATTTACTCACACGTACAAGAATTACATACTCATCTGGTAAAAGAAGAAGACCACGTATCATGTCCCTTGCACAATCTAACCAAATTTCTTCAATTGTTCTTGCATCCATATTGAAAATGTTATAGATGTCTTCATTGCTTTGGTAAGGCGTAAAATCTGGGAGTATAAAATCAGGAGGAAGTTTAACATCGTCGTTTAAAGAAGTGAAGCTGCTTTCTTCATCACTGCTATTATCTACATGCATACAAATGACTGAACATTGGTGTATTACTAAATTTAGTCATTGTTTACCATTTTCTTCTTTATCACTGCTCTGAACTAAAATGTAAATAATATTGCATGCGTAATCACCATTCAGTGAAAGACTTAACAACACTCAAATCAGAATATAGTCATAATTATGCATTCTATAGCTATAAGTTATATTGAGGTAACTAGCTGGATACTTTGGGAACATATAATGAACTTGGTTGAAAAGGAATATTGAGTTACCAGCTTCCACGTGGGTTTGGTCACTTTCTGGAACAGGTTGCTCTATAAAAAGGGATAAAAAATTAGTATTATAACAACCATGTGTGTCAACTGTACTATACCTTTGATCTTGTCACTATCTTCCGTTTTGCTATATGCAAGGGATACAATTAGGATAATTTCATAATTATTTGAACATTTCTTATTTGAAGGTTTCCATAACTTTTCATTTCTGTGTATTTGAATTCTAATTGTAATATATTCTTAAAGCATGAAACATCTACATTATTTCTTTTCAAATACTATAACAAATTACAAGGTAACGATTATAAAGATGGTTTATTATGCTATAATAATAATAATAATAAATTATTACACAATCACATCGCCTTCAATATACAATCTCTTGATTTCTTCAGTAGTCAAGAGAGGGTGATTGACTGAGAAAAAATTCATCTGTAGCAATTTTCCTTGCACAAGTTCAGTGCTCATTATTTCCCTGAAGTGTGGTATATCGATCTAGAATATTAACAAAGAGTAAATCATGCATAATTATTTCCACTAAGATACACACAAAGCTTATATTTAATGGCAGAAATTTTACAGTGAATAAAACGGCCTTTGTAACTCTAGTTTGGTCACATTTTTAAGCACTTGACTTCAATGCTGTCACGATCTTAAATATGTGATGTGCACAGAGCCACATACAGTGCATCTTCAGTTACTAGATATAAATTGTCCATATTTACAAGTACTTTTTTCACTGTAATTTTGTGCGTGTGTGCAAAACATAGTTTAAATAGGCTAAGAACCTGTCAGAAGCACCCAGGAGTAGTCAATTACCGTGTGGTGAGAAATAGCAACAATAAGAAATATTGAAGATAAAGGTGACATTATAAAGACCTATAGAGGGAATAGTTGCTGAGGAGTACAGTGTTGGATAACTATCTCTGACTAGGTAAGCAAAGATATACTGCTACAAGATATAAAACTTGTTCTTGCATAATTGTATAGCTAGTTAATACCTGACTAAATATAGGAGTCTCATTGTTCATCATAAAGCGAGCAGCCTGTACAATATTTAAGAAGCATTAATGCATGGAACAATTGAATGACACAAAATTACTATTGCTCACCATGCATATAAATATTCCACAATCACATCCATTCATTTGCAGTGGCATGCCTCCCATCTGTAGTTATTAGAACTGTAATAAATTCTACACAAGACTTGGCCAATGTATAGCTAGCCTAGCTATTTGAAAAATGTGACACACTATAAAATGTGACCGTCTACAGGAAAATCGGGCATTAATATGAGGAGTTACTTTGGGGAGTTATAAAAAAAAATCTGAGGAGGTATGGTAACTAACATGTGAGTTTAGCCATGAGCTACCTCAATGGTTATCACTGGAGTATCAGTAACTACGTGGTAGGAATACATTTTGGTTGTGGGAACTCAAGTTACATTAACTCCTCATTTTTAACAGTGCATAATTAGATCTAATAAAATACACAGTGTGCTCCAATCGCACAGATGGCGACTGAGCTAGCTGTGGCTAATTGAACCCACAAGGCATGAGTTTAGCCGAATAATGAGACTATACCATCTGCAATATAAAACCTCTATACTAGACTTAAGTGTTTATTGTAAGCAATGTTATCATTAGTGGAAATGTTTAAGCACACGCATGAAATGAAAAATTGGAGTAAATTGAGAGATAGATAGTAAGTGTACAGTTTGATAAGTCTTTACAAATACCGATTTGTTCTTTGGATTCCATACTATACAGTGCGTCCAGCTTAAAGAGTAGATAGTTCTGTATTTTAGTAATGCTTGCTTATTCCTCTGTAAGTGCAGATGTATGAAAGATATAGGTCTATAATTTAATACCTATATATGTTTCCAAAATCATTTTGTGGTTTTGTGGTTATTCTTATGGTTATACCTGACAGAAGTGAATGCAAATTTTTAAACTGTTTAAGCCATAAAAAGAGTAAATTGAAACCGGGTGTCTTCAAATTTTGCATACTAAGTCCATAAATTATGAAGTTTTATTGGACCTAGTTTGGTCTGTTAATAAGGTTCTGTTTATTTTTAATTTCAATTTTTATGGAAAACAAAGTATGCAAACTGTTTAAGCCAGAAAATATGCTATTTTAAACCGGGTTCCTGGAAATTTTGATATAACATAGCTTAATAGTTATATTTTATCATATATAAATCTGAAAGTCATATATTGAAAATTATGTGAAATATAACAGTTTTTGTACGAAGGTAAGCATTCATCTGGTAATTGTTGCTAAAAGATGACGTTTTGCAGAAAATCGTATCCTAACGTGACGTATACGTGACGTCACCACGTTGAGCATGCGCATTTACGAGAAGCAGCAGCTGGACACAACGCGGGTAAAAAGCGGGGGATAGGAGTCCTCGGTTTTTCTTTCCACGTCTAAGGGATCTCTTATATTGCGATGTATCTCTGGATAGTGTCGTTGCTGGGCCCAGCTTCGGCTGCCAGCGGAAGTTTATTCAACGCCGTAAACCCTAATAGCATTTATTCGCCGTGCGGCACTCTCTAGGTCTCTTGGCAGAGAAGCTTCCAAACACTTGGTGTCTCTATTTGATGAAGAATTCGTTGCTCATGGGTAAGTATTTAATTTTATATCATTGAAAAATAGAAAGGGTAGCTCTTTTATTAGTAACTGAAGCATTTAGCTAGCATGTTATCTATCTAAAGTGAAATTAGGGTGAATATTGTTGTTAATTTGATACATGTAGCTAAGGAAATTACAATCATTTGTTCATATCATTCTTATTAGTGTAATACTCTTTATAATGCCTGGCTGGTCTTGTTAGATTTTTTATTTATTTTTTCCAATTGGGTTTACACTTTCTTTTTCTCCAGGAAAAATCACATTTTATCCATTAATTTTCAGGGTTCTTGGAATGAAGCTACTGCTACACAGTGTAGCATGGAGGAAGTGATCAGAACCGATCCTTGCTGATTCCCAAAGGTTCGGAATGCTCTTAGTAATGTCCCAGATGCATGCACACTCATGCATATAAGGAAGTAGGAATGGGGGGGGGGGGGGGGGGGGGGGGAGAGGAGGACCCTTCAATTTTTTGATAGGGGTTGCTAAGCCCCTCAACATTTCTTTGTGTGATAATGGAGGGGGGATAAATACCTCCCTAAAAAATGGCCTTCAAAAATCCCAGCATGGTATGGTAGGATTTTGCAATTAACACACACACACACACACACACACACACACACACACACACAGGGTTTTCATTTTTTTCGAAAACAAAAACAAAAATGGCTAAGGTGGGGCAAAATAGATTTTTGTTGGCAAGGAGAGGGGCCTGCATGTGTCAGTGTACTTGCATTAAAATGTGCTCAAGGGAAATTCTCTAGGGGGGGGAGGCGAATGCCTCCCCTAAAAAAATCCTGACACACATACTCATATGCACACACACAAAACACACACAAAACATGCATACACACAAAACACATACACAAAAAACACACAAATAAAACACACACATACAAATCACACACACAAAACAAACACACAAAACACACACAAAAAACACAACAGTCACACACAATACATACCACACACAATGTAATAACTTTGATTAAAAAGTTTAGAGGGTAATGATATCCATTAGTTGGTAGCACATACTGTCCAACGCATGTAAAAATAGCATGAAATTAAAATATGTGAATGCATGTTGGATGTATGCATGAAATAGCAGGTTAAACAATGCATAAAAACTCAAAGTGAGGTGTGCAAGGAAATACTGCAATCTGATCACTCTGCCCCAGTCACTCTGCGGTGAGACTTGTACTTCTTGATTGCCTTGTCAACAGTCTCACAGTTGTGGCCTTCTCGATAGGCAGTTTCATAATCTCGGCACTTACTGAAGAAGCGTCCTATGGTATCCTTGGTTACCAAAGAAAATGACTGGGGCACTATCTTGCGCAGCCTTGTGATGGTTCCATTGCAGTGGCTTCTTGTGAACTTCTTTGAATGGCACCACACTGGCTCAATAGGATTCAGTTCACAATGGAACTTGGGGAGGTACAAACAAATATGCCCCCGACAATGAACTTCTTCTTCTAGAATTGTGGTGCAATCCTGAAAGTCCTACAACAATACATACCATACTCCATTTATTTGATGTGAAGGGAAACAAAATAAGTAAAACTCAATGGAAGTTAGGTTTTTCTCCTCCCACTCACCCCCTCCCCCCTCCCCCAAAAATATAAAATAATAATAATAATAATAATAATAATAATAATAGTAATGATAAGGGGAAATAACAATAATAAATATAAAATAAACAAATAAATTATAAAAATAACAACAAAGATAAAGCCACATTAATTTAAGCTCTAAATTCAGTTGTGAATTAATACTGAGCTTTATCCTTTGTTTATAACTATTGTAAGTTATCTGTTTTTCCTATGTAGGTTCAATGTAACTTGCCTGAAATTGCTGGAGTTGTTCTCTCATCATTACGGCATTCATGCCGCGAGTGTTGATGCCTCTCTCCTCTAGCACAGTCTTCATTCCTTTCTGCACACCAGCAGCTGTAATCAGTTGCTGAACCTTCCCATCCCACACCGTGTCTCGCAGAAAGGGCTGCTTGCCACCATCACGCACGTTCATGACCTCTACATTCAGTGCATCCTTGGGCTTCTTCATGTGTGATGGGGCGTTATAAGCCTTGACACTGTGGATATTTCCTTTCGAAGATGGAAATAGCCTGGTGAGTCTACCCAATTAAATACTTGAAGTGATATAGTGTGACGTAAAAAAAAAAAAAAAAAAAGGTCACCAACCAAAAATTCCATTGTTTGTTGTTGTTATTAGTAGATATTAGGAATTCTACTGCTACTGAATTTATATTATACTATAATGACTGTGATACATAGGTGATGATAACTACTACTACTACTACTACTACTACTACTACTACTACTACTTCACACCTGAGTGATCAACATGTCATTAGTGAAGTATCCATCTCTGTGTGGTTCCAGCAGCAAAGTTGCCTTCTCCTCATCAACTTCCAACATCCCGCCTACTTCTTCAACGAAGTCCGAGACCATGATCGACTGGCCCAGTGACTTCTTCTTGAGTACCTGCCTTGTGCCATCACTCCAATGAAATGATTGGTCTGCATTGGAATAGTACGTCGACTCATCATGGTACACTCGGATGATGGGACGCATTGCGGGATCAGGACAAGGAGAGTTATACAGCCATGTCTGCTTGTCATGAATCTCCAGTGTCTCCAAGTAGGCCTGCCTAGTTGCCACAACATCCACCCTTTCGTGGCCATCAAAATACACTCCTTTGGTATGTTGGACATAGGAAAAACCCAAGCAGTGCAGCCACTCACCCACAGATGACTTGCTCACCTCAACATCATATGCTGCCTTCACCCATGATACAACATCCATTAGTGTCAGATTCGGCCGCCCTTTGACGTAGCCATTCTCATGGATGAAAGACTTCACAGCAGCCTTGACATTTTCATCACTAATCAAGGACACCCATTTAGGATGTTTTCCTCGATCTGACTGAAGTTCCTGCTGCAGCACCTCGTCTGTAACATCCTCAAGTGATGTCAAAGTTGCAAAGAAATCAACATAGATCTCCTTCGCCCACCTTCTCACCACTTCACAGCTAAAACCCATGGATGTTGCAGCAATCTTGCTGAATTGTAAAATACCCATGCCATTATGCACACATGCACCAAACACCTGAAGTGTTGTGGCTTTTTGTGTGGCAAATGTAGTATTTCTTTCAGTACATCCTTGCAATTTGTTCATGCCTTCTTCAATAACATGGGGGTGTTCACGCACAAGGTGCCTTAGAGTATCCAGTGGTAGTGGTGGTACAGGATCAGATGCTGCAGGTAGGGATGATGGATCTAGTTGTACAGGGGGGCACACTACAGGTGGGGATACAGCAGGAGGAGATACTGCAAGTGTGTCCAGCTGAACTGGGGTGGTCACTGCAAGTTGTGTGGATGCTGCAGGGGTGGATACTGGAGGTGGAGACATAGACACATGTCTACCTCTTGGAGCATTCCACTTCCTCTTGATCTTATGATCACCAGCGGTACTACTGGCCCTCTTGGAGCCTGGAGGAACATTAGTAGAGTCAGACAGTAGTAGTAGGAGATCTCCCCTTATTCGTTTCTTTCCAGTGCCTACTGGCACCTCAGAACTAGCATTGTTGTTAACTGAAGCCATTGTACGGCGGTCACAAATTAACGTGCTAATTTCATAATTGCCGCCCGCGGTTATAGTAAGGGAAAGTCCCTAACGGAAGCCATACCGTGAAAGGGCACGACTGAAGTTTTAGTAAGATTTGTGACGAGGGCGGCCTGAAATCATGACGTCAAGAAAAATGGCGTTAAATGTATGGCAAGTCTATGGGAATAGCGCGGTTCTCATACTTCTGCTCCACCAATTTGTTCGATTTGAGGTGCAAAATGATCTGAAAGGATGAAAATGGTATGCCTTAAGCTTAGTGTGACTGTAATAGGTATAGCTTTAGAGATCTAAAATGTCTACTCTTTAAGCTGGACGCACTGTAACTGAAAAATGTCTGAACAACTTTTAGAAAAATGGAATGAGTCATTCCAAACCACACCCATTCACATATGGAAGAGCGGCAACATACTATTTATACAAAATATAAATAAAAAACTGCCTCAGCCAAACCAAAGAGTGCCTCGCTTGTTTCACCCAATCGCCAGACAAGTGGTAATACTGATTATACTAACATCAGATTACTATCAGAGTACACATAAAATGTTATGTCTGTGACATTAATTTTTACCTCTGAAGTCCATCTTTTCCATTTTTTCTGTTCCATAATATTACCACTATCCTTCATGAGTTCACACATGTAATACCTATTCAATATACCACAGTGTAATAAATTTATTATTGTTTATAACAAAATGTTTTTAGCTATACCAGAGCAGATTTTCCACATCATGATTGGAAAGATGTGGACCAGAATCCATATATATCATCAGTTTCTCTTTTGGTTTTATCACCTATATAATGAATAAATTTTAATTTGAGTTTTCATATAAATGACATTGACTATTTTAAAATACTTACTAGTAAAGTCCAATGACATCCATCTAGATGCCATGGAATCAAAACTATGTCCATGTCAAAAAAATTTGTCTACAAGTAGTAACAGAAGTGTAAAGACCTTAATTTATATGGGCACTCATACCATGTTGAGATATTTTCTAGCCTTTTTGTAACCTTGATCTTTTAATGAGGAGGAAAAGAATGAGTTAGCTGCTGCAACTTCCAGCTACAATTATAATCATCAGATGTTTAATGAACATTGTATTTTTATCCCTTACATCAGTGTTCATACTTTCATTAACCAGTAATGTAAAGTACTTGTTAATAATCTAAAAAATTGTAAAATGTGATCATATCAATCATGGCATGTATGGTCAAACTTTTACTGTTTATAAACACTCACCACATCATTAAGCCATTGGTTAGGATCCAATCTCCACAAGTTTGATTTTAATAGAGTATCATATGTTTTGGTCTAGTATCAATGCATGCACAATATATTAGCATCCATGAAATTAATGAACAGCTAACAGCTAATTACCGTCTCAACAAGCTTCACCATTTTCTCTACTTTAAATTCCTACAACATAATAACTTATTTGATATACATATATTAGATAAATGTACTAACTAGCCTTGTAATCTTGGACTGTTTTCTTATCATCATCAAGTTCCAAAATATGCACCTGTAGGTAGCCAAAATATTACAAAGGTTAAGGCAGTTCACAATAATAGCTTATTACTGTCATATTGGTTTTCATTGGACACAGAATAAAATTAAGTTCCGTTTGAGCATAGCTCAGCATTAAGCCCCGATGAAAAATGATGACCTCAGATATTGATGGTATACTGATGCTACGTTGTGAACCTCATTTAATACAATTTTTGTTTTGTTTATAATCGTTTAGAATATAATAATTATACCGGTACTTGTGAAGTAATGTAGAGAAGCAGTGTGACATTTCTCTGGACATAGTTAGTGTTTTTTTTGTTGATGCTGACTTCGATCACTTTATCATCATCATAGTGGAAAAGAGTATTACCTTTCCGTAAATATGCAGTATCTAATAATAAGGGGGGAGGGGGAGGGAGGTAGGAATGCTCATAATGGCTATATATAGCATATGAAATATACTCCTCACAGTGTCCACTGTTTACTGAAGTACCATGGTGAACCTGAAAACAATGTAGACCTTCATAATTAATAATGTATTACAAAATTATACTTACAATGAAACTCTGCAACTCATACTTGACAATGTCTCCATTATCTCGTGTGAAATGAATATCCCTATAGTAGTACATATACGTTAAAATTTTGTATTATCAAAGTACAGTGTTGTAAGCGATCAAACGAATTTGTCAAAATCATACATACTATAGCTCAAGCTACCCATTTCTATAAATAAATACAATAGCATGATACCTCTCTATGATGACTGGTCGATTGCATCGTCTCAATGGTCCTGAAATTTGATTGCCAAAAGTCATTGTCCGATTACATGTGATAAACAAGTACTTTGGTAATTTCTTTAATTTAGAGGTGATATTTATTTTCCCAGTTTTCTTGCAAAAATGACACATCCTATGTTCATTCATACATTGATAGGCTATATTGAAATTTCTTCATCTTTACTACTTACCTGTCTTTAGGTCCATTCACTACTATTTCCAAATTATGATTCAATGTTACCAGATCACTTACAGTTGTTGCATCACAATTATTTGTAAGTGAACAATACAGAATTGGATATTTTTCTTCTTCCACATCTCTGAACTAATGGAAATGGGAGCAATTTGTTATTAGAATCTGCAGTCACTTTATACGTTATTACATGTGATAATAAAGCATATACACAAATATGATGTAACAATAAAGTACATACACATGTGAAGCTTTTGTGATGATTTTATTTTTGCAGATGCTTGTGATAATAGTTACATGTAGCTATAGGTAATGTGGCTATGGTTTTTTGTGCACTTGCTCACACACATTAAATTCTACATCACTATTGAAAATCAATACCCATCTTAATATATTATACCTTATTGCTTCCATCATTCTGACAAGCATTGCAATATGCTTTTGTCATGTAACTCATTGTGAACAATTTCTCACTCCGGCATTCCTATAGGGGAGAGTAGTAGTGATAAAATGCTACTTAATATCTAGGATAATGCTGGCAATGTTAGAGGTGGAACAAGCCTAAGCATAAGACTAAAGAATGAACTTCTTAGAATTTAGAGAATATTTAGTGCTTGCATGGAATGCTATGCTATTAGAATCTGGTAAAGTTATTTTCAAATACTCAATTACTTTTAGTGTAATACTTACAGGAACACCTTCAAGCAGGACACATAGTAAATGTTGTAAACCTTCAGCAGCATCTTGTTGTGATGGACCAGCTAGGCTATGTTTTACTTTGCCAAGTAAAGCCTAAAGAAAATAGCAAGCAAACAATAACATGTCTAACCTTTTTTTTTTCTTTTAAGAGTTTTACCTTCAGGTGTAAAATATTAATAGCCTTTTTATCTAGCAATGAGGTGTAAATATTTAGATACTCCAACTGAATATCACTAATGTGCCCCAAACCTATAATATACAAAGACATTAAGAGTGAATTACCATAAAATAAGAAATCAAGCTTACCATAAAGAAATTGATAGATGTTCGTGACATTAATCATTTGAATAACTGATATTAACCAGCAACTGTTTTCTCGATTTTGAATACCTTCAAATATTGTCACATAATCATCATTCTGTGATCATGACACATAATCATAATTGTAAAGTCAATTCAACCAGTTCATTTAATTTGACCATCATCAGATACAAAAGGGGAAACAAGGCTGCATGATTAGAAGGGTCTATTATTATCTATTTTTCTTACTATTGTTTAACTAAGTTTCGATCTAAGCTACTATCCTTCAAAAAGGCCAAGGAATTATCATAAGTGATTGCACATTGATAGTTGTACTCTAAAATCTGCTGACTGTGCAAAAATTGTTATCCTGCTGTAGGTAGTGAGCTATAGCTACCTCTTACCTCTTGTTGATGGAGGCTAGAGGGATCCATTGTAACCATTTTGACTTTATCTGATTGAAGAACATTTGGAGTTGGAACTGCAGTAGAAGCAAACATCTGCAATTTGCTTTGCTGAGGTTCATGTATAGATGTCTTTTGGTGTGCTTTCTTTGAAGAAAAACACTCCCCTGAATCATGGAGGGATTTTTTCGAATTCATAAAACCTGAAGTAATTATTGGTTGGTTGGAAGATGGAGTATCAACATTCTCTAGAGAATTATTGCATCAGCTCAAGGTAAGTGATGATGGCTCAATTTCATGTAATTTCTTTGGCTTTTTAGAAGGTGGGATTGAATGAAGGCTATCTAAAGTAGAATTGCCACTTGGTAGAAGTAATGATGTGATTTCTTTTGAATTTTTTCGTTTTTTGGAAGACTGTATTCCTGAACTATCCTCACTTGGCTCGACTCCATGCAAATGGGTGATTGTATCTAAATTAAATGAACTACATGTATGATAACATTTGTTACAATATGATCACTTGTACCTGATATTGCAGGAGGATAGCAGTGATAAGGCTTAAGTTGATTAATGTTGATTTGAGTTTTCAACAGCTTGCCAGATACATTTTTCAAGCGACAACTAGTCTTTAATATCTCTACAATGGTATACGGCCCCAACCAGCGATCTTCATTTTTGGATCCCTTCCTTGTTTTCTGCTTCATATTTCTCCGCAAAACCATGCTTCCTGTTTTAAAATCATGGTCAATCAATCCCTTTCTCTTTTGGTACTGCTCCTTTTGCTTCTTTTGGGACTCTTTTATTCGTTCATCAGCAATTTGAAAAATAGATTGCTGTTTCTGAAATACTTCCTGAACATGATTGTCCACATCAACTTTGGTGAGAGAATCTGCCATATCATCAAGACTAATACATTTTCTTTGCTTTTCAGCTTCTAATGGGAAAACTGGTTCTCTGCCAAACATCATTCTGAATGGTGTAAATTTAGTTGCACTTTGGATACTGGTATTAATTGCAAATAATGCAGAGTGTAAATACTGACTCCAGTCATCTGTATCCTCATTCATTAATTTTGAAATTGATCTAAAAATTAAGTGTAGAAATTTTAGATTTAATTTGTGAGATGAAACTATTGAATATATTACCTCTTCAGTGTTTGGTTGGTACGCTCATCAAGACCATTGGATTGTGGGTGGTAGGCAGATGTGATTCTCATGTTCACATTAAACTTCTCATGCAATTCCTCATTAAGCTATGTATTATAATGATAGCTATAATTTAATGCATAATATTTTTTGAAATTAATTTATTACTGATGGATTGTTGTTGTGCAACCAATCAACAAAATTTAGTGTTTTATTACATTACAATAATAATAATATGCTCTTTCAATCATTCAGTCATTCTTTGGTTAACTATAGTAGCTTTTTGTCTTATTAACACCCTATAAATCAATTATTAACTTAATCCGTTGGTTCAACTCCGTGCTGAACATCAAAGTTATAATTAATTTATAGGCTGTTAATTAGAGAAAAAACTATTACTGTTAATAATAATATATATAATGCAGGCAAGCTGTGTGATTGTAGCAACACTATTATTATTTTACAACATAGTATTAATACCTTATTTATAAATTCCTTTCCCTGGTCACATATACAATGAATGGGTGCTCCTTGACGACAATAAACTTTGAAGATGCCCTTTGCAACAGAAATGGCAGACTTGTCTTCCAAAGGAACTGCCTCCACATACTTGGAAAAATAGTCTGTCACAGTTAAAATGTACTGGAAGTCCTTACTAGTTTTTTTGAATGGACCAATCAAATCCATACCCACTAAATGCCATATCTTTGGTTCAACTGGTATAGGATTAAGTTCAACAACAGGAGATTTCAGCTGTGAAGTGTTTCGCTGACATGTATCGCAAAGTTTTATCTAAGAAATTAATAAATAATAAATACAAAATAATTTTATGGATATTGAGTTTAAAAAGGCATGCCATGCTTGCATTATAAAGTAGTTCATGTATGATGCATTGAAAAAAAGGATCTGCCTTACTATAGTCAATCACAAATCTTCCTCAAAATTACACAGAATATAGTTGGAAGACTGAAAGAGGTACGAGGCTTAATAAATTGCCAGAAAATATGTACATATAGTGTCAGTGATAGATATATGCGTTTTCTATAAGTCAACTACCAGGAAATGTTTGTAAACTTGATACCCATGCATTGTGTACGATTCAAAAAGTGTTAGAATGCATGCATGCATAGAGTATCACATATCACTTGATTAGATACAAAGTCAATGATGTCTTACTCTGTATATTATGATCCAGAAAATTAATGGAAAATTATGCTTAAGAGAGGATTGATAGCCATGCACACGTTAGCTATGTATTAACGGCCGTAGCAAAGGGTGCGGCCGGTGCGGCTTTGGCCGCACCACTTTTTTTTAACTCTAATTTATTGTTCAGCGCATGCGCAGAAACACTTTGGAATACAATGACATGTAAGGTAAGGGTCGGCTACACCGGTGCCACGCGCACGCAAGACTAGTACCGTGTAGATAGTATGGCCTCGAAGCTGATGAGTGCTCTAACCGCGGAGGTTCCTGAGAAACCATACCAGCCAAAGGATTATAATTTTCCTAAAAGAGTATTTGGAAAAAAAGGAGACACTTCCAGAGCATTTCAATCGCACTGGTTTAAAATTTGGACATTCTTACACTACGATGAGGCGAAGGATGTTGTCTGAAATAGATTTAAAGTGTATTGTCAATGAATTTATAGACGAATCTGAACACCGTAGCAGTATTTTTTCAAAGTTTTAAGTTCATAGCATTATTGTTTTAAGAACTTTAATCATTTATGTAACAATCTATTGTAATAAAAATTTTGAAAATTGTAATGTTCATAATATTAAAAATTAGAGGTCCTTTTTACTGGTTTTATTGCTGTATCCACAACCAAAAAACTGTTTGACAACTGAAAGAGAGCACTGATTTACATGGTGCAGGAAAACGAGATATCACTTATCCACAACGGTCAGTGATGTTTGATAGTAGTCTATAAACCAGAAAATTATATAAAATAAAAAAAGAATTAACAAGAAACAACTGGTAGCCATGCTCACATTTTATAAGAATATCACATGTAAGGTTCCGAACAGCATTACAAAACAAATATGCCCCCAGCAGAGTTCCCCCCCCCCTATGATTTTCACCTATACTTATTAGAACATACAAAAAATACTTTTCCTCCAAACTTTTCTTGTAGGTAAGCCTAGATTTGTACAATTTCTTCAGGCTAGCCTTTGAATGCTTTAGGTTGGAGCTTAGTTTGGGATTGCCTCCGCCAATGTTCATCTTTAAATTACGGCTTGTGGACTGTTCTCCTTGTTGTGCTTCTTCCCTCTGCTGTACTTCTTCCCTCTGCTGCACTCCTTCCCTCTGCTGCACTTCTTCCCTCTGCTGCACTTCTTCCCTCTGCTGCACTTCTTCCCTCTGCTGCACTCCTTCCCTCTGCTGCACTCCTTCCCTCTGCTGCACTCCTTCCCTCTGCTGCACTTCTTCCCTCTGCTGCACTTCTTCCCTCTGCTGTACTTCTTTCCTCTGCTGCCCTTCTTCCCTCTGCTGCACTTCTTCCCTCTGCTGCACTTCTTTCCTCACCTCTTCTCTCTCCCTCACTTCCTCCCTCACCTCCTCACTCGCTCTCTCTGCTGCACTGCTCGAATCTGTTCCTTGTGTTCCACCGATTCATAGCTATCACATTTGCTTTTTTTAGGTTCGGATTCACTTCCTTTGGAGCCACAAGGTCTCTTTTTCCTAAAATACTTTCTGATATCCATTAGCTACTACTCAGCAACTTCTACAGTCTGCCAAAACAACAAATATACCCTTACCAACCAGACAGCTGCTTCACAATGACCAGTGCTAAAAGCAACTTTCAAACTGGAACTGGTGATCCATAAAATGATACACCTACTCCATTCACACTAGAAGGATAGCCTATTAGGAGTCTGTGCTTAATTAGTGTCAGAGCTATTCAGCTTTCAAAATGAACAAAGCTGTTTATTAGAGGTAATAAATTGATCAATACATAAATATAATACAATAAGTTTAATTTCCTTACCTTATTAGTATTGCAAGGACAAAAAAAAAATACAACTATAAGGTCGCTATTTGACTTCCCCCCCCCCCCTAGCAAAAAATCCTGTATCAAACCCTGACAGGGGAAATAGATATGTCTGAAAATAAAATTCAGTGATAGCACAACACCACAACCAATGGCTGCAGTGCCGTACATACATGATAACTGATGCAATGATTCGAAAACTGGTGGAAATTGGGGTGTCAAAACAGCGCATCCTGTTAAACATTCTTTTTGGTGCAACTAAACACCCCATTTTTAACAGTGAAGAGAGCATACTTATAGCTATCCTCAGATTTTATAATAGCAAACATATATATAATATATATATATATATATATCAGGGTTTGATACAGAGGGGGGGGGGGAACCCTGGGATTTCCCCCCCCCCCGAGCAGAGTTTCCCCCCCCCTATGATTTTCGCCTATACTTATTAAAACATACAAAAAATACTGTTCCTCCCAACTTTTCTTGTAGGTAAGCCTAGATTTGTACAATTTCTTCAGGCTAGCCTTTGAATGCTTTAGGTTGGAGCGTTTGGGATTGCCTCCGCCAATGTTCATCTTTATATTACGTCCCTCTGCTGCACTTCTTCCCTCTACTGCACTTCTTCCCTCTGCTGCACTCCTTCCCTCTGCTGCACTCCTTCCCTCTGCTGCACTTCTTCCCTCTGCGGCCCTTCTTCCCTCTGCGGCCCTTCTTCCCTCTGCGGCCCTTCTTCTCTCTGCTGCACTTCTTTCCTCACCTCTTCTCTCTTCCTCACTTCCTCCCTCACCTCCTCACTCTCTCTGCTGCTGCACTGCTCGAATCTGTTCCTTGTGTTCCACCAATTCATAGCTATCACATTTGCTTTTTTTTTGGTTCGGATTCACTTCCTTTGGAGCCACAAGGTCTCATTTTCCTAAAACACTTTCTGATATCCATTAGCTACTACTCAGCAACTTCTACAGTCTGCCAAAGCAACAAATATACCCTTACCAACCAGGCAGCTGCTTCACAATGACCAGTGCTAAAAGCAACTTTCAAACTGGAACTGGTGATCCATAAAATGATACACCTACTCCATTCAAACTAGAAGGATAGCCTATTAGGAGTCTGGCTTAATTAATGTCAGAGCTATTCAGCTTTCAAAATGAACAAAGCTGTATATTAGAGGTAATCAATTGATCGATACATAAATATAATAAAATAAGTTAAGTTTCCTTACCTTACTAGTATTGCAAGGACAAAAAAAAATACAACTATAAGGTCGCCATTTGACTTTCCCCCCCCCTAGCAAAAAATCCTGTATCAAACCCTGTATATATATACACACACACATAATGTACAACTAAAACACCAGAATGATCACTTAACCATGCTATGCTGCACACATGGCGAAAAGAAGAAAAGAGTGCTTGATAGCCACGCCGGTATTTTTCCAGTGCACCATGGTGAAGGAATTACAAGTATGATAGAATTATTGTTACTCAATATAATTATTGTATCCATAATACCACTACTATTAAAAATATGTCTAACAAGACAGTTATTATTGTGAAATTGTAAGGAAATTGTTATGTACCAGTTGCCTGCTATTTTCATGTTGAGCAAAGTGGGTATTTACTTAACATCAACACTGATTGAATTAATCACTACCTACTTTGTCATCAACTAACCTTCTCTTCAACATCCTTGTAATAATTTGGCCAATAATATCTAGCCTTTATTTTGCCAATAGTAGCATCTCTTCCTCTATGCCCTCCAGCACTCAAATGGCATTCCATAAAAACTTGATCTACTTCTTTTCTTCCATGAAGTACAACTCTTTTAAAGGTAGATCCATCCTTATTCAGGTCTATGTAGTAAAGCTGATCACCTACTACTTCATAGCTCTTGCTTGCCCTTCTCAAAATATACTTTTCACTTTTAGTAAGACCTGCAGGATATTCTTGGCTTTTAATATAGCCCAACAGGGCTAAATACCGTTCCTCATCCATGTCGCTACACCGGACAGAGGGGATGAAGTAAAGAACAAGCGTAGAATGAACACGTGGTGAACACATATAGCTGCACGTTTCGCGGTGAACTTTGACCCCAGCATTGGTGAATACCTAGCTAGAGTTAAATGTTCGGGGGAACACGCGCCGCGGGGGAACGTGAATCACTATAACACCGTCTCGGTTGTCACGCTAGCTATGCAGGGCTGCTCTGCGTTCTTACGTTACTAGGGAGGGGCAGACATTCTTTTTTCTCCTGGCTTTTCCTATCCTGCGCTGGCTCGAGTCGAGGCGCGGCTGGTTTATCGGTGAATGCCTAACTCGGCTGGGTGTGGTAAGCCCCTGACGAACAAGGACAAGCTAGGCAAGGCCGTAGCAAGCGGTCCGACTACTCCGACCTTGGTCGGACCACTTTTGAGCTGAAGAAGGGTGTGTCATATTTTTTGCGCATGCGTAATCTAGGGGAATGCAGCTGTAATTTTCAGGTCCTGTGCAAGGTAGTTATGGCTTCATCTTCATCTCTTTCAGAAAATGTATCGAGCAGGTTTACAGATTTTCCTGATAAACCTCATCAGCCTCTGAACTTGGACTATCCCAAGAGAATGTTCGGGAAGAAAACGGTAGTGGAGCGGAAATTTCAGGCGAGTTGGTATTCTCAATGGCCTTTTCTTCATTATGAAGAATCTTCAGATCAAGTATTCTGCCATACCTGTGTGATGGGGTTCAAACTAAAGCGTATGCGGACTAACTCAGCTGATTCAGCTTTTGTAAGTTCAGATTTCTACAATGAAAGGAATGGCTAGCTAAACTAGCCAGCTCACTAATTGTTTGAGATATCTTTAGTATGATGCAAATTTAATGTATTAAAAGAATGTAGATGCCAAAGTCCTAGCTAATTTGGATATAATTTGCGATATTATGACACTGGCATTATGCATCGACAATACTTAGCAATATGTGAATGTTTCTCTTTATAGCTGCAGTAATCGCAAACTTGATCATTATTTCATGCATGAATTCATTATGTCCATTTAAGTAATTAACTAGTGTTTTATAACTACATTGGAGAATTATTTTTAATAGCCAGTTTAATTGGAAAATACACTTAAGCTATTTATTAAATATAGCTATTGTTAAATTTGATTCCTTTCTTCATTAGGTGACACGTGGATTTTCAAATTGGAAGGAGGCAAGAACTGCTTTTAAGAATCATGAAAAGAGTGCTTCCCACAAAGAGGCAGTAGAAACTATGGTTACAATTCCATCTACAACTAAGGATGTCAGTGTGATGCTGTCTAAGCAATTTGGAAGCCAGAAAGTGAAGAATCAGCAAGCACTATACCATATTATCCCTTGTATTAGATATTTGTGCCGTCAAGGACTCTCAATTCGTGGAGACAAGGATGAAACTAATGGGAATTTACAGCAGCTACTGCGCATGAAAGCTGAAGAGGATACTAACCTAAAAGATTGGCTACGTAGAAAGGAGAATGTTTACACTAGTCCTGACATCCAGAATGAAATTATTAAGCTAATGGGCCTTCAAATATTAAGAAATATTACTTCAGAACTACAGTGTTCCCCTTTTCTTGCTATTATGGCAGATGAAACCACAGATTCCTCAAACACTGAACAAGTTACATTGTTTTTTCGAAGTGTAAGTGATGATTTTGAGGTCCAAGAAGAATTCATAGGTTTGTATCATGTTCCTTCTATTGATGCTGCAACTTTGAGCTCAGTTATTCAGGATGTCTTTGCAAGAATGAACTTGAGCCTTGGAAAACTTCGCGGACAGTGCTATGATGGAGCAAGTTCTATGAGTGGAAGCAAGAGTGGAGTAGCCAAAAGAATAAGTGATTTAGAATCTAGAGCAGTGTTCACACACTGCTATGGTCATGCTCTGAATTTAGCAGCCTGTGACACCATAAAAAAGATTAAGCTATTAAAAGATGCCCTGGAAGTTACTTACGAAGTTACTAAGCTGATTAAGTATTCTCCTCGAAGGCAACAAATATTTTATCAAGTGAAGGAAAACATGAGTTCCAGTTCTGATAGTCCGGGAATTCGAGTTTTGTGTCCTACTCGGTGGACAGTGAGAGCTGAGTCACTTGGAAGTGTGGTGAAGAATTATGAAGTATTAATGCAGACATGGGAAGAAGCTGCAGAAATAGTTAAAGATTCTGAAACAAAGGCCAGGATCAGAGGAGTTGCTGTACAGATGAAATCATTTAATTATGTATTTGGAAACTTATTGGGGGAAATGCTTCTTAAACATGCTGACAACCTGAGCAGGACTCTGCAAAGCAAAAGTCTATCAGCTGCAGAAGGGCAGACAATAGCAGGTATGACAGTTGATACGCTTAGTTCTTTACGAAATGATGCTTCTTTTGATTTGTTTTGGGCAAAGGTAAATGATAAAGCTACTAAATTGGGTGTTAACGATCCTCAGCTTCCACGAAAAAGAAAACCTCCTGCAAGGTATGATGATGGTCTGTCACAGGCTGAGTTTCATGACAATCCTAAGTCTTATTTCAGACAAATATACTTCGAAGCTTTGGACTTGATAATTTCCTGCATCACTGATCGATTTTCTCAGCCGGGTTATGAAATCTATAAATCTATTGAATCAGTTCTGAGTAAAGCTTGTAACCAAGAAGATTTCACACCTGATTTGGATGTTGTCTGTGACTTTTATAGAGATGATTTCAATAAACAATTACTGCAAACACAACTGGAAGTTTTAAAAGCACATTGTAAACATAATTCATCTTCTAGCTTTCAGTCCATATTTGATGTGAAGCAGTATTTTCTGTCATTGTCTTCTGCTCAACTGTCCCTATTATCTGAAGCAAAGCAGCTTTTGCAGTTAATGCTAGTTATGCCAGCCACAAATGCCTCGTCGGAGAGATCCTTTAGTGCACTTCGGCGTGTGAAGACATACCTCAGAGCTACAATGAATCAGGATCGTCTGAACTATTTAATGCTGTTACATATACACAAAGAAAGAACAGATAAATTGGATCTTAAATTAATAGTAAATCAGTTTATTGGAGAGTCACAACATCGATCCAGCATTTTTGCTAAGTATTTCTAAATCATTCAAACTTTCAAATATTCATTCGTATCACCTATATAATTTAATTCATTATATTTGATAATTAAAATGAAACTGTTTATAATTTCGCCAAATTTATGTCATTGTGTGTACACATTTTATATACCACACCTACTTCCAATGGAAACCACACCTATTTTGCAAAACCACACCCACTTCCTGGTCTGACCACTTTTTAGGTGCTTGCTACGGCCTTGCTAGGTGAGTGTTAGTGTACGTGTTGCCTGTAGCTAGTAGTGTTTTGTATGCGTTGAATAGCTAACTCAGATATAACCCCATAAATTTAGCTATATGTCTAGCCAGACTCTAAACTCATTAGATAGCTTGCTGCTAGCGATGCTCTTAACACGAACAACTAGCGAGCTGGCCTAACTGTAACAAGCTGAAATAGTATTTGTTATATTTAACTGTTTGATTTTAGATTTTTTGTCATAAAACTTGTTCACTGGATGTACCAGCGCAAGACTTAGTCTGGCATAGCCAGACCCTTTACCTAACTGCTACACGGAGAAAGGGTCTGGGGACAATCATGCACCTTCGCAGTTTTAGAGCTAAGATTTTGGGATGTGGCTAGTTAACATTTTGTTGTCGTCTCCTCGGCAGTCCTCGGTGAAAGGAGTGGGCATCTTACCACAAGTGTACATAACGGAGCCTGCGTTCCTGGACTATCAAAATGTTGGTGATTGCTGCGCCTGCGCACAATACTCTGTGGTAGTGCTTGGGTCATGTGTCCTGCAAACTATGGGCACCATAACACTAATTAGATACCGCTACCACATTCCTCTAGAACAGCCAAGGTGCATGATTGTCTCCAGACCCTTTATCCATGTAGCGGTTAGGTAAAGGGTCTGGAGCCAGACGATGCAAAACTTACGTTGTATTCTCTTTGTGACTATAATAGTCTTGTTAACCAGCCGTTCCCAGAGAGCGTCTGGTAACATTCACCAGGTTTCCTTGAAATGCTGGAATGCAATTAATTTCATTATTTGTGACAGCATAGACCTGCGCAATATATGCTGAGCACATAGTCGTGAAATAAAGTGCAGCAAGTATGGAGTTGAGTTTAATGTGGTTGATGCATAAGAGTGGCGTTTATGTAACAGTATAACTGGTCACTTTATTGGAAGTCCCAGCATTCCGGGACTATTTCACGAAAACCTGGAGAAGTTTACCAAACGTTCTCCTTCCCCTGTGGCACGCCCCTTTATGCGCTGAAAGTGGCTAGTTAACGAGACACTTTGTCACTTGACTATTGGACGCCATAAAGAACAAATTTAATTTGAATACAAGATTAACTCCGCAAAGCTTGTGAAACCTAACTGTGTTAATCATGGTCGGTCAGAGGCAATTATTTCAAAAAGGCGCAAACAATTAAATTTCCTTGGATAATACGAGTAAGGATTGACAAGCCATCAAATATGCTAGCTGCCTTCCCCAGTACGCTCCGTCTAAAATGCTCTGTTGTACCAGAGCTCTAGTAGCAAGTGCCTTGACTATTGGACAATGGATTTTCAAGTAAGAAGAATGTTGTTGCATACGACGTATAGATAATGACATACAATGCGTAAACCAAGATAATATCACCGCCACTAATTCAATAGAAAATGAACGGTGCTACATTTATAAGATCTAAATGTGAACATTTCTTCTTCTATCTCTATAGTTCGCCTCTTTTTCCTGGTATTATTTCGAAGTCTTATTTTCCTAATTGTCAAACATAGCACTTGCGCTAATATTCATGTTTTAAAATAGCTTCCGGGGGTGGACATGCATCGACTTCTGAATTTTGGCCACATATACACCAATATCTCTATTGAGACTCGTTGGTGAGGGGCTCACTTTGCTTGCTCAATACTTTCTAATGTCTATGGTAAAGCATGAAATATCTAGGGTAATGTTAACTATTTATTTAGTCTTGTTTAGTCAGGCCTAAGCATTACACTGTGAAAGAGTCTTGTGTCTTCCATCATCAAGTTTTTTTCATCATTATAATTTCAGGAGTACCATATTTCCTGTATTGCTTATGGTGTAGGAAATGTTTTACATCTTGATTGATGCAAAAACACGCCAAACACTTAGGTTATAACTTTATCTATGGTGGGTATGAATTACATTCCAATGAAAAGTAACTTGATGGATGCAAAAAGACAGACACCAAATTCTACCAACCAACATGTGGCTAGATTTTGGGAAAATCAGCCTACATGCTGTGAATTTTTTTTTTTAATATCCACAGGTAAAGCATTATGGGTCAATTTTTTTCCCAAAACTTTTATGTTAGAAGTGGATAAATAACTGTTAGCTGGCATATGGCGCTATTGTAAGATCTGGCGAGCTCTAGAACTCACGCTATGAGGCTAGGAGCACTTGCCAGTTTATATTACTTATGCATTAAGCATAATTGCATGTGATATTGCTATTGACAACACAAGATGGTATTTATGTAACTACCTAGGCTACCTATGCTTGCACCAACCAATTATCTAGCTGGATTAAAATTTCATCTTTATACACAGTGCACACTCTTGAAAGTTAAGTATGCACACAAAAACTAATAAAACAATGAATAAATTACTTTTACATTTAGTTGATAATTGAAAGCTTTGTGTATAAATGTTGTATTTAGAACAAGTCACTGCAGGGTGAAGAGAGCTGCTAGAAGTGATGGCAGATGCACGAAATGCAACTAAGGTAAGATGAGCTAATCAAGGTAGATACATACACATCATGCCAAACCTAATACCGGTTATAGAACTTTAATCAAGTGGGAAAAGTTAGAAAAAATTTCCTTAAATATACAATATTCCGTGAATTATCCTTCAAGTAGCAATAGAATCCATATAATATAATGCACTTGTCTGTCAAACAATGATCGACAACAATGGAGTGTGTATTCATGAATAATTCATGAGCTAAGGAGGGTTGTTACAGCGTCAAAACAGATTGGTAAAGCATCGTTGGTAATAATGGTGACAGTTGTGTGTGCATTATATGCACATCAAAGTTAAAAGGTAGAGGGAAACTGTTAAGCTATTATTAATGTAACTTCTGAATTCATCCAGTCTCAACAAAATTTTAGGAGGAACCTGGGAAGCTTGAGAGTTTACAAGGTTAACATACACTCTATCAGTATAGGTTGGAAAAGAAAGCTCTAATAGGTTGCATAGGAAAAAATATAACTTATAAACTCACTAAGTATGCTTTGAAACTATTAGCATATGAATTGCTACACTTTCATGAATAATGAATAGAATCCAATACCCTTTAGACAAAATTGATTCCTCAAAAGTTTGGAGAACATGACTCATGATTCAATAGAACTGAACAAGTCACTCAATTGTGCCATTAGTCTCTGGGCTAACAATGTTATTGTTACTAGCAGTAATTGAGCAGGTGCAAAAGAATCCTGAATTTCATAGAGTTTGTAGTCAACTTTAGGACACTCGGACCTTCCTTTTGTGTTCATCACTGTCAAGGTTATTATATGTGCTTAGTTGATATACACCCTTACTTGCAGGTGGACATACTACATCCCTTAGTAGAACTGCAATGGGAAAAAGTCCACAAGTGGAATAAAACTTGCTACCCTATTCATTCTGCAGTTCTTCGTGACAAAATAGCAATACTAACTAGGAAAGATGGGTTTCAAGATAAAATTCACGTTTCATCTCTTGCTCTTGACTCATGGTATTCTACAAGATTACCGCTTCAAGGCATGTCGCTATCAACTTACAAATCTCAGTTTGTAGCAGTGGGAGGACGTGAACCACCTTTAGGTGATCTCAGTGATCAGGTGTTCACCAGTGATGCAGGGATACTATGGCAGGCATCTCTGCCTCCCATGAGAACTGAGCGAAATATGGCGTCATCAGTAGGTACAACATCTCCTGAAGTATTAGTGGTTGCTGGTGGGCTAGATGCTAATGATACGGTGTTAAAAGAGGTGGAAGTATTGATAGAAAACTTCTGGTACTATGTGGAACCACTACCTGCACAAGGCTATGATATGAACTCCACTATACACCAAGATGAAGTAGTATTTACATCTGCCTATGGGTCTATCTACACATGTGATATAGCCTCACTTGTCTCATCCCGTTATACAAAATTAAGTGTTTCTCATTGGAAGTCTTTCACTACACCTTGGAGGGGAGACACTACTACTACTATATCTTATTCTTCTCGTTTAGTCAATATTGACAGATATAGTTTTATGTACAGTTACTGCAGCATGAGTCAGTCCTGGGTGGAGATATCTCACAGAATACGCACATTATCTGCCTGTGTACTCTCCAACGGAGATATAATCACATCAAATGAGGATGCAGTCTATAAAGTCAAGATTTTGAGTAAGTTGTAATGCATTACCTTTTATGTTAATTTTAAGTGGCCGACTACTTCTGCCCACAAGTTTTAATAAGAAAGTTAGTTACAACGATGAAATCTTTTTAATCAATTTGTATCATGGGTTTTGCTGTATATACTTACGGACCATAAACATGGCCTGAAAGTTACTTGAAATTAAGTTACTAGCAAAAAATTAAAATGACAATCTATTTTGGTTGTTTCTTTTTAAAAAATATTATTTTATAACCTAATTGAGCATGTACATGCAAAAGATCTCTTATGGGAAGATATTATTGATTAAACTGAATTTGTGTACATATGATGTAAAAATGATTATTTTAGTGCTAGTCAATACCTTGTCTTCTACTGAATGCATGGGATCAGTTAATGATCTCTTCTTCAAAAATGAATAAAAATAAAATTATTTAGTCTAACCCTTTTTACTATCAAAAAAAAAATATGAAGATATCTGGACAGTACGGACTGGCCAGTCAAGTATCTCAGAGGAATGCTACAGCAACTGACTAAAGTTGGTTCTAAAAATTGTAATGACAGCATATCTATTTTTTGTTAATCTAACTAAGTCTATCAATCAACCCATGAATGTATAATAATTTGCCATGTCACTTTTAGAGATTAACGTAAGTTTCATCAGAACCCTACAATTTACAGACGTGTGAAAATTTTATATTATCTTCTTTATTTCACCACTTTGTATATACAGCGTTTATATTTCACCATTATTGTACATACTGTATTTATATTACAGAATATTTAGGACAAATCTTATCTATTGTTAGAAAAATGAAATAAATATTTCAGCATGTGCTTATTAAATTCAAACTCTATTTACTTCTTTTTTCCCCTTTCCACTCACTGTTACATGTAGTGACTCCATTTTACCCAAATAGCAACTTCGTACCTAATGTGGTTTCTAGATTAGAGGCAGTGATGGGCATACAGATCATGTCTGTACTTGCTAACGTTCACTCTCAGCTAATTGCATCATCTGGAGTGGTGCTGCAGCCACATGTGCGATTAGACCAGGAGTTGCCATTTCTTGATCCACATGAAGATCCCGTTCAGTATATAAAAGAAATATTTATCCAGTGGTGTGAAGGACGGAGTGATCGTTTACCTACGTGGGTACAATTTCTAGATGTCTTACGTAGTATTGGACTGACGGAGCTGAGTCAGAAAATTGAAGCTTTTTTGAAAGGTACACATTTGTACTATATGTCAAGCATTTTGAAATTGGTATGCACTTGCCTAATTTACTTCTCTTACATGATACCGTACCCTCAATACATGAGGAGAGGATTTCACTTTTATAAGTTCAATGCAGTAAACTCCCCCTTAATGGACGCTCCCAATAGTGCACACATGGGTTTGTGTACAGACTGGAAGTTCAATAAGAACAATGTACATTTTTTTCAACTAGCTATATAGTACTTTTCACTAGTTATAAAAAAATTAATGCTAATGTTTCAACCATTTTGCAATGGCCATCATTGGTGTGTGGATGATATTTCAGTGAAATATAACGATGTCCACTAGAAATGTTTTTATTGCAAAGCTATAACTAACATACATATTTCCATGACAAAAGCTCAATATACAACTATAGCTGAAGGCTACACTTTGGTTACTGAAGGCAATAGACCACAATTTCTATTCATTGCTGGCCCATTCATCAGAATCATGGTAAATTAAATTGAGTAGGATAGCAATGAACTATAGTGAGATAACTATTTCATTGAAAATTATTTTTTATAAATGTATCGATAGCGAAGGAAAATGGTAACGCAATTATAGCTAGCCATATGGAATTGAGGTAACTCTGACAGTTTTGGTGCAGATTGCTACATATCTGTCAGTGTGTATCCTTAGAACCCAGCTTTTTAAGATTTTATCAATTGTATGTGCTAGAATCCAAAAGGATAGTTATGCAACAATTATAAACCAGTAACAATTCAAACCTTCTTCCCCAATGTTTTATTTGAACTGAAGACTCCAATGGTAGCATTGCAGCATCAGAGAAATAGTGCCTAATGTCTTACTATCAGGCCTCAAGTTAGTTTAAAGTACTCAATTGATCTGGAACCCATAACACCCTGATAAAGGACACTCCCAAATTATGGACAGTAGAGCATTGTTTCAAAGTGTCCGATATTCGGAAAATTTACTGTAAATACTCTAGTTTATTCATTATAGTGTGCATAGTCTATTCATGTCTAATATAATGAGTGAAACTAACATGACAATGTACATCTCATACATCATGTCATAATTTTACAATACATTCATTTGATGTACAAATTGTTGTTTTGTGTTACAGGTGATGATGTATTCATCCATGCGTATCACCACTTCATTTCCACCAAGGATATCTTAGAGATGCTTTTTCTCAAATTCCTGTTTCTTGGTCCTCCACGACTAGGAAAAACTACGGCACGTCGTCGCCTGATGGGAGAGATTGTAGATCTGGAGTCGGCAGGTGAAGCTGACCAGCCGCAGGCTAGCACTGGTGCAGTAGAGTCCGGCTTTGACATGATAGTCCAGGCCTTGACTGATACCACAGCAGTGATCACTGAAAAGGAGTGGTCGGTCGTGCGCAACCTCATTGATGAAGCACGCATGCTGTTCCACAACTTTGTAGACAGTGTTCAGTCTAAAACTACTTCAGAACAAACAGTAGTGCCATCACTACCAACTATGTCTCTAGGCGAAGCCACCCCTGAAGCTGTGCCTACTACAGATAGTAGTCGTCAACCAATGAAAGAGGCTGAGACTGGACTGGTGCAGAAATTCTTGTCCAGATTGAAGAATGTGTTCCAAAGTAAGAAGTCAGATCAAAGCAATGAAAATATGCCACCCAGACCTAAGGATGTCCCGGAAATTGCTGCACTCTTCCAGGAAGTCAGTGGGGAGTCGGAGCTTTGGAAAGATGTGAAGCATTCTTTCAGAGCTTACCTGAGAATAGAGGACACTGGAGGCCAGCCTGAAATGATGGATATGCTACCAGCGCTCACCATAGGGCCTGGCCTCTACTTGCTGTTCTTCAGCTATGAGTGTGACTTGAAGAGCAGTTTTCAAGTGTACTACGAAACTGCTTCTGGTGACACTACTCAGCGTGAGCAGTCTACAGTCACACTGGAGGAGATGTTACTTTCTTCACTCTCAAGCATTTCTTGCTCCAATTCATTGGCCGATAGCATGAGTCTAGAGGAAACTGGAGGCTTAGATATGGAAGACATCCTAGACTCCTCCAAGTCTGTGGCCTACATTGTTGGCACACACAGAGACAAAGTCTCTGAAGAATATGTCGCTAGCTTTGACGAGCAGTTGCAACAAGTCATTCGCGACACTGATTTTTTTGAGAAAGGAGTCGTGAAGTTTTATTCAAAAGACAAGCTTGCTGTATCTATGGACAACATGAAAGGAGGAAAGGAAGAAGTAAGCCAAATTCGCCTGCTATTAGAGAACGCAATGCAGAAGCACTTCAAGAAGTTGCGAATTCCAGCTGTTTGGCTTTTGTTCAGTCTCTGTCTTCGAATGAAAGATGTGAGAACAGCCAGCTTGGAGACTTGCTTGGAGTTGTCCAAAGCCTTCAATATGACAGAGTACGAGACCAAAGTCGCTCTGTGGTTTCTCCACCACCATGCCGGTGTGATGATGTATTTCCCCAATGTACCTTGTGTAGAAGACCTCGTCATCATAGACATCCAGGTAGTGTACGACAGCATCACTTGTGTCATCCTTAAAGCCATGAGCTTTAGCAACACAGACCAAGCCGTAGCAGAAAAGTTCAGATCAACAGGTCAATTTTCTATGAAAGATTTAGAGTCTGCCACATCCAAAATTTCAGGAGATCTCGTTCCACCTCTCCAACTTGTAGCTTTACTGGAGTACCTTCATATAGTAGCTCGTATTGTTAATACTGGAAGTTCCGCACGCTCCTCAGAGGACAAAGATGAAATTTACATCATGCCCTGTGTTCTACGCAGTGCCAGCAAAGGTGCACTAGAGGCTGTCTCCAGAGACAAGTCTCAACCTTCATTCATAGCATCATTGAGGATTCGCTATGTGTGTGGTTTTGTACCTATCGGTGTTTTCCCTGCTGTGACCGCCAGCTTCATAGGTAACAGCTCCTTCATACTCAAAGAAACAGAGGTGATGAAGAACCTTGTGCAATTTCACTTTGGCTCTGGCTATGCTTTGATTTCATTCCTAGCACATCCCAAGTCTTACGAGATAGTCATCTCTCAGCTTCCTAGAGGCAGTTTTGAGCCACACGTGCTGTGTTCAGAGTTAAGGAAGGAGATTGAAGCAACCTTTGAGAAGGTAAGCTCACGAATGAACTATGGGTACTTCATGGACTACCAGTTCGGGTTTGAGTGCCCCACTCACCCTGAGGAGGAGCACGTGTGTGTAGTGGATAGTAATTCATCTTGTCCACCTCAAGCTATGCTCTGTCTACAAAACCTGAAGAATCGGTCACCCAAGGACACACTGAGTTGTCACAGAGTATGGTTCGGAGAGGTATGTGCAGTGACTATTATGTAAACAATAGATTATTAATTATTTGTTGTTGTTTTTTCAGCCATTGAAAGGCACAAGTGCAGCTGATTTTGCAATTCAAGACTCACCTTCTCAGTCCATAGGTATGAGATATTTTTTTGATTTGGGTAATGTTTTACTAATTACATTTTTAACGGAATTTCAGATCCTAACCTCACGTGTACTGCTGTTATGCAACTATTTCACGGTGAAGTACCGTTTAGTCGAGCCCAAAATCTGGGTGTATATCTTGGGATCAAGCATGCTATTGTGGAAGATCTCACTTACCAGAAAAATTGCCAAGATATGATGGCAGCAGTTATTAGTCATTGGCTGGAACATGGTGAGAAGCCATCATGGGACCAGCTGGCAGAAGCAGTGGAGTATTGTGGGTACAGGGTCGTCGCTGAGAAGATCAGATCACAACATGAATTATGATTTTTGACTATCACATTAAAATACTGCAAGTAAAATTCTGTTTCAGTGCCAATCTATTAGTTAACTTGGACAGGCATTGTCCTAGCACTCTCACATTTTATCCACATGTTTTATTATTTTTTATTGCACTCTCAATTCTCAGCAAATTCCTGTTTTGTGTTTTATCTTCAGATTGACTAGTAATAGAATAACAAATATACTAATGATGTACTTGAGCACAAATATCGAGCGAGCGGGTATTAATTGTTACTACATAATTTATATTTTAGCTTAACTCATGCAAAACAGTATAATAGCAGTTGACCATTAATTTTAGCAAACAAATGCCAAATTACGCTCCTTACCTAGTAATGGTAACTTCTGTAGTATCAAACTTGAGCCATTCTGACTACTTCAATTACCAGTAACTCTTGAACAAGCTCTCTGCTATAAAATATATAGGCCAGTGTTACTTTTGTAATATTAGCCAACAATTAATATGGAATTACTAACTTGCCTCAACTTCTTGAGTATTGGTAACTTCTGTAGTATCTATTTTGACTATCTGAATTAGCTACTGGTAGTTCTTGACAACAAAAACAAACAGCTACAAAAACAAAATACCATTAACTTCAGCAAACAAATACAAAATTACTTTTTACTTCTATAGTGATAACTTTGTAGTATCAATTGAAGCCATTATGACTATTTGAATTACCAGTCTCTCTTGACAGCAAGCTCTCAGCTACAAAAATGAAAGGCCACGGTTATTTTTGTAATTTTAATTTACAAATATGGAATTAAGTACTTACCTTAGTTTCCCTCGAGTAGTAGTAGCTTCCTCAGCATTGTTATAAGGTATTCTGACAGTGGTACCTTCTGTAGTATCTAATTTAAGCCATTGACTACCTCAATTACCAGTAACTGGTGAACAAACTCACAGCTCTAACAAAAAATAATAGCCACAGTTATTTTTGTAATGTTAGCTAACGAATACGGAACTACATACTTACCTCAGCTTCTCCCAAGTAATGGTGGCTTCCTCAGTATTATTCTGGCTACCAATGGTACTCAACAACCAACAAGCAGCATTTTTAGCAGCCCACCAAAACGACAAAATTTTGAAATTATGTCTGGTAAAGGTTTTCAATGCCATAGTAACCAGTCGCAGTAACTTTTTGGGACTTGAAAACAAGTGCTTCGCAAGAATTATCTCACAATTCGGCTCCTGTACACACGCTTAAAGAGCATACGTACCATCCATCCATCCATACATACATATATATAATATTATATATACTAGTAGTGTGCTTGAGCACAAATATCAAGTGAGCCTGCCTAGTTAGGTAACCAAAAACTACAGTATTGTTACTATATTTTAGCTTAGTTCATGCAAAACACTATAATAGCAGTTGACCGTTTATTTTAGCAAACAAATACAGGACTACTTCAATTACCAGTAACTCTTGAACAAGCTCTCAGCTACAAAAAAAAACAGATCAGTATTGTTTATGTAATTCAGCCAACAAGTATGGAGTTACTACTTACTTCAATTTCCTGAGTATTGGTAACTTCTGTAGTATCAAATTTTAGCTATTTTGATTATCTGAATCACTGGTAATTCTTGACAACAAGCTCTCAGCTACAAAATCAAAAGACCATTAATTTTAGCAATCAAATACAAAATTACTTACCTACCTCATTTTCTTGAGTAGTGGTAACTTCTGTACTATCAAATTGAAGCCATTCTGACTATTTGAATTTCCAGTCACTCTTGACAAGTTCTCAGCTACAATAAAGAAAGGCCAGAGTTATTTTGTAATTTTAGCTAACAAATATGGAATTATGTACTTACCTCAGCTTCTCCCAGAGTAGTGGTAGCTTCCTTAGCATTAATATTAAGGCATTCTGATTACCAGTGGCTCTTGACAACCAACAATTGGCACTTCGCAGCCCTCCAAAATGGCGAAGTTTTGAAAATTATGTCTGGTAAAGGGTCTTCAATGCCATAGTAACTGGTCGCAGCAACTGTTTTGACTTGAAAAACAAGCGTTTTCGCAGGAATTCTCTCACAAGTTTGAGCCTAAGTTTAAAGTAAGACTTGGTTAATGCTGTGGTATCCGAAGAAACTGGGGTATCCGAAGAAACTGGGGTCAAGCCTGAAAAGCCGTGTTTTTAGGAGAAAAAAGGCACCTGCACGTGTTTGAGAGGCATACGTACCATCCATACATACATATATATAACATACCCGATTTTGCATTATCCACCCCTAATAGTATCTCGCTCGCTTCGCTCGCTCAATAACTAGTAATGTGCATGAGCAAAAATATCGAGCGAGCCTGCCTAGTTAGGTAACATAAAACTATAGTATTGTTACTACACAATATTAATGTTTTAACTTAGTTCATGCAAAATGGTATAATAGCAGTTATGAACATTTATTTTAGGCAAACAAATACTATTTTACTCTCTTACCCGAGTAATGGTGTGGGACCGAACATCGACAGCAGCGGCAGGAATATTGACAGCGGAGTTGGCATTAACAGTTCTAGAACTTTCTTGTATTGAGTAGTGCTGAGTGTATATCATGCGTATGTAGGTGTTGATTACTTGTTTGTGCCGAGTGTGTGCCACGTGTTTGTGTGTCGTGTGCATAGTGCCGTGTGCAATGTGTGTGAATATAATGTGTTGTACCAGTGTGGTGTTTCAGTGTGTTGTATCAGTGTGGTGTATCAGTGTGGTGTATCAGTGTGGTGGGTGTATCAGTGTGGTGTTTCAGTTAGTTCTGTTGCGCATCTGTTTATGGAATTAAATTAACACTTAACCTCCGACCATGGGTGCTGGATCACGTAAAGGGTAGCTACTTAATACTTCTACCCTTACCTATGTAACAACTTGGTGGCAGCTCTACTCATCTGGGTCACTAGGCTTGAGATTAAAACCCGAAGCATTCTCGTGAACCCCCACAAATCATGGTACCTTCTGTAGTATCAAACATCAGCCATTCTGACTACCTCAAAGAACAGTAACTCTTGAACAAGCTCTCTCTCAGCTACATTAAAAAAATAGGCCAGTGTTATTTTTGTAATTTTAGCCAACAAACATGGAATTACTACTTACCTCAATTTCCTGAGTATTGGAAACTTATTACTTAAGCTATTCTGACTACCTGAATTTACGGCAATTCTTGACAAGCTCTCAGCTACAAAAACAGAAGATCATTAATTTTAGCAAACAAATACAAAATTACTTTCTTACTCATTTTCTTGAATAGTGGCAAATTCTGTAGCATCAAATTTAAGCAATTTTGACTGGCTGAATTTACCAGTCACTTTAGACAACAAGTTCTCACCTACAAAAAGAAAGGCCAAAATGTAATTTTAGCTAACAAATATGGTACGTCCTTACCTCAGCTTTCCCCGAGTAGGATAGCTTCCTTAGTAAGCCAATCTGACTACCAGTGGCTCTTGGCAACCAGTGGCTCTTGACAACCAGAAAGCGGCACTTGGCTGCTCCAAATAAACAAAGGAAAGGTTTTGAATTTATGTCTGGTAAAGGGTTTCAATTCCATAGTAACTTGTCGTAGTAACATTTTGTGACATGAAAAACAAGCGTTCCAGTGGAATAGTCCCACAATTTGGAGTATAAGTTTGAAGTAAGACTTTCTTAATGCTGAAAACAGGGGTCAAGCCAAAAAGCCGTGTTTTTAGGAGAAAAAATATCCTGTCTGTGTGTTTAAGGGGCATATGTACAACAACAAACATGATACCCGATAGGATTTAAATGCCATAGTAACCACTCGCCGCAACTGTTGAAAAAACAGCAACAAAACAATACACGTTGTTTAAACATTTTCTTTGTGATATTCTTTAGCCAGCTAAGTAGAAGTTTTAACGCACATTACTTTCACACAACTGGACATACCTACACAAGACTAACCTATGTGGTTAGTCTAGTGGATAATAAATTTTCAAGTAAATACTGTTGCGTACGGCTTATGACCATGACAAAGAGCACATTGAATTACCACTGCCATTAACTCCAATAGAAACGGAACTCCGGTAGGTTTTCAAGTTTTAACTGCAACAAGCGTTTTAGCTAGAATTATCTCACAATTTGGAGCCCAAGGTACAAGTAGGACTTATTTAATGCTGTAGTATCAGAAGAAAGTGGGGTCAAGCCTAAAAAGCTGTGTTTTTAGGAGAAAAACGGCACCCCCCCACATGTTTAAGGAGCATACTACCATTCATACATACATATATACATAGATACTTATTACATGAGTCAGAGTGTGATATGGTGAAATATTTCATGAGCAGGCTAATTTATTTTCACGAGCCAGAGACAGAGTGAAAATAAAGCCTGAGAGTGAAATATCTTGCCAAATCACTCTGAAGAGTGTAAAAAGTGGTTTATTCCACACTAGATATCTTCACTACTGTAGTTTGTACTATAGGACTGGTAACTCACAGTGTAAAGTTGGTTGTAGGGGCTCCCCACACCTCCCAGCTGATATTTTAGCAGCTGATAACTACAAGGGTAATGAGCTTGCACAGTACAGCATGAAATAACAACATGAAATATCGTGAGTTATTTCACGGGTCGTGTACCTAAAGATATTATTGTGAAGATATCCACCCCTAATACTGTCTCACTCACTCCGCTCGCTCACCAATAACATATACCCAATTTTGCATTATCCATCCCTAATAGTATCTTGCTCTCTTCGCTGCTTGATAATTAACTATACTTCTGCGAGCTGGGAAACAAAATTGATCACCTTGATCAGTACACAAAGGACCAGGAGATTCAATTCCAAGACTTTCAACTAGGCCTGGCTATGTGCGCAAATTTTCAGGTGAAAAGAAATGAGATCAAGGATCTACAAAGCCTACATCTCTCCACTGACATTCAACAAGCAATTTCTCACTTCAGCTCTAAAATTTCAATTCAATGGTACTTCATCCCTTCTCGTGACCCTCATTTTGGTGGACTGTAGGAGGCAGGCATAAGAAGTATGAGAAGACATTACTACGTAAGCAAGTCGCTCCTCATCCACTTCACTCCTATGAAATGAGCACATGATTAATGGAAGCGGAAGCAATAATGAACTCCAGGCCGCTGACTCCTCTACATTCGATGAACACCAATGATGACTTAGTTCTGGCTCTAGGGCACTTCCTAATTGAAGACCTCTGAGAAGGCATCATCTGCAGCTACAGCCGACAAGTCAAGGATCTCTAATCTCCAAACATGGGCCCTAGTTCACAGATTGACCCAAGATTCATGGACTGCTCGGCAAGGACGATACCTTCAATCACTGCAAGCTAGACCTAAGTGGACAAAGAAAACTTGAGAATTATGAGAAGATGACACCGTCTTGGCCAATGGCAAGACATTTCCAGGAGATGACACACCTTTCACATCAAGTGTCGAGGCAATGTGTACAGAAGGCCTACCAACAAGCTAATCCTCCTCTTTGATGATGACCAGCCCGTCCTCCCCCCCACCTCCCCCCCCCCCCCCCCTCCCCACCACCACCAATATGTTTAGGACCACACCTTCAAAAATGCCTGTGGCCATGCACAATTCATCCTCATGTGGAGTTGAGCTTGAACATATTCGTTAGTCCCATTATCTGTGCAGATATGTGGGGGTATGGCAAGTCAAGCACAGAAACATTTCATTGATGCTCAGAACTCTTCTGTCGATATGTCTGCATATAGTTCAAGATGAACTACACGAGTGGTGAGGCACATAAACTGAGAGGCAGAAGTCTGGCTTCCTGGTTGTACATAAAAGCATCGGCGAAGTCAATCTCTGTTCTATCAAAGGGCAGAGCTGGTGTTGTCCTTGCTTCTGGCATCTGTTGATTATGCAGCTTGGCATATGTGCGCTGACAAGTATAACATTGTCTACTACTGTCCCAGAATGTAGTATGTATCTCTTATAATGAAGAGTAGTGCTGAAATGCCAGTGTGCAAGTATATCTTGTATACAGTCATAAGAAGATGAGCTACAGTTGATTGTACGGAGAGTGGAAGAAGTGTCCTTGGTTGCCTTGAAGACTTAATATCTTGAACTCGTTTGCTGACAAGCTATTGTTGTTGTCAGTGTTTTACTGGTAACAGACATTAATGCCTTTGAATCAATTAAAATACAAGGTTTATTATTATAGGACTTCTACACACACATTATTTGGATAGTTGAATTGGCAAATTTGTGTGACCACGTGATTCAGACAGATTCTTTTGCTCGAATGGGTTCTGTATCATTAATAGGACTTTAAAAAGTGAATGGTCATTGGAAAAGGCTCAAAGGTCAATAACCATAATATTGACCAAAAAGGGCCCAGTTAGATTTCTGACAATACAATTTCACCAATAAAAAGTTGGCAAGAATTCCTCTTTAACCAATGGAAGAGATTTATCTTGCTAAATTTCCTAAACCATCACTGGTCAGATTTGTATATTTGAGAATGAGTGCTATGAATATCAAATCAACATGCAGATCAAGTTCCATCAAAATCTGAGAGGATTTAATTATAATACTTTAATTTTCTTGGATAATTTTCAATGGAATGATCCATTAGAAATTAAAAAAAAAATAGTGATATATATGCCAAGCGAGACTCTAACCTTTATGGGTTTTTTTTTATTCTTGAGCTGTTAACAGTTAGTTTTGGCAGGTTACACATTCGATGTGTGTGTATATCTGTGGTTGCATGTATGTATGTGTCTAGCCATAATCAAACAAACGCTTTTAAACATTTCCGTCTCATTTTTCTACGAAAGGCCAGCCATCTTCTCAACAGTTGGTGTCAGTGTGCCTACCAGCTCTACATATGAATTTCTAAACTCAGGCTGGGTAAGTGTGTCTGTGCATGTTGCTTGTTGGTATTTGTTGCCTGTTGAAGTCTGTAGTGGGCCTGGAAGTGGGTAGAGAAGGATCTAGAGCTGCATGAGTTATAAGGAGGTAGTAGACTCCTGGGCAAAATCCACCTTCCATTCTCTGTAAAGGGTCTGGAGATACCCATAGTACTTTTCAGTGGAGTAGGAATGTTAAAACTATTAAAGGGGCCCAATTTTTATATTGCATTTATAATTTCAACTGTAACATTTTAATTTAGCTACATGATATAATTTATATAGACTAGAACAACATGGCTATGATGGTTTGTACTGTCCAAAACCAACTCAATCTTCCCTCATTTCTTGATACAAATTCTTCCATTTCACAGGCTATCACGGCATCAATGAACATGTAGTAGTTAGCAATTGCTACGTCCTTTGGATGATGAAGTTTCTTCATTAAGTTTGCTAAAGAGCAGAAAATTATTTTGTCTATAGCTGTAGTTGAAAGAATTGTAAAAAAAACAAAAAACATCTTGATACCACCTAATAGAATACTCACAACTTTTAACATTCCAAATATCCAAAGAATGTCTTCATTATTATAGAGGATGCTAGCGTGGTAAAGCCTTTTCTGCAATTATTATTATAGCTGTGTGTGAGGAGTTAGGAATGTGCACAAAGAAATAGATTTCCTCCAGCTTCTTTTCAGGCACAACTATATCAACATGCTTTACAAGACTTCTTAATGCTTCCATGTCACCACCTCTCAGCTGACTACAGACACAATTGAGTATACCGTTGAAAGAAAGACATTGTAAAGATTAGATGTTAGACTTCATAAGAATAATATATTGTACTTGTAATAATATAGAACATATTGTTATAGACTACTCAGTATATTATTTGGTATTGTTTATATATGTTCCATTTAGAAGAAGTCAGTGAAGACAGCTGAAATAATGGCAAGTGTACAAAATGCAGCAGAGGTAAGACGGACTAGTCAAGGTGGATACACACATGATAGCATGCCAGGCCAAATTTCAGTTATAATACTTCAGTTATGTGGCTAGGGTTAGAAGACAGTGAAAAATTATTATTCCTTAACTAAGTTTAAAATTTTCCTTGAATTATTCATATAAAAAAATTATATGAAAATATAGCTTAATATTTTAGACTTACTATAGATGTGAATTTTCATAAAATAATGAACAAATAACTAAACATATCCATTAAAGAATTAAAAGCTATAATGTACTGATAAAAGTAAAACAATAGAATTATTATCATTATAGTGACATAATTTCAGGTAGATAATTTCAATAATTGTTTAGATTGTTGTAATTTTGTAAATATTCTATAATTGTAAAAGTCGACATGGGTGGTAATATTACACTCTTAGAATATGAGATAATGAAGTAGTGATTTGCATGGAGCTTTTGTAATATGTTTGGACAATAGAAGACCAGGGAGGGATATTTTAGTTTCTAAAAAAATACCTTGCCAAACATTTGTAACTAGCAGAATAGTTCAAAGAACTTTAATTTCAATGCTCAATGCAATAATTTAGAGCAAATATTCTTACAAGTTTCAAATGTATGTGCTTAGACAAGGAGTAGGAGGGACTCCTGACTCAAAAAGAGAGAGAGCTGAAGAAGGGAAAGGAGGGGAATAAGAAAGGCTGAGATAGTTCAGAAAAAGTAGGAGTGGGAAACTGTAGTGGTAGAGGATGATAACAATGAATAAAAAATACCTTATTTTACTGCATTCTTAATATGCAAAGTTAGTACGTCAATTGCCACTGCATGGCAGGGCACTTGCTAGTATATATGATGTACTTCAATATATAATACTTACTGCACGAGTCAGCATACAATATGGGGAGATGGTGCTCCTAATGTTTGACACACACCTTCAAATTCTTAAGCTTCTTGCTAGAGAAATAAGCTTCTAAGTTTGAATTCTTCTACAAGCCGTAAAAAGCATCGTCATTCAGAAATAACTGTGCCATACTAAAAACTTCTGAATTACGCATGGCCGCATTGGAGTGTTCAATATGCAGCATGTGGGGGGGGGGGGGAGAATTCTACGGGTGGTTGGTCGGCTGTGCGGAGTCGAGGCTCAGCCGAGGTCAGGCCCGAGATTCAGTTAAGTCGCTGCCACCAGTCCTCTGGCTGACTCTGGCAACCTTCGCAGGACGGACAGGTAGCTAGGCAGCCTGAATCCCTCCCAGTTAAACCAGAGACCACTTCTTGTGATTAGATAAAAAGTAGTTAAGTCACAAAAGGCAATACAGGCATGCGTGCACTCAGTTTTAATACAAGTTCACGCGCATGCCCAACAAATATACGCACAGGAAATGTTTGGCTAAACTAGCTACTACACAACTAACCACACTACACAAAACAAAGTAAAGAAAATGTAGTCACAAATCAACCAGCTATTAAGCTGTATAGTCTTTATTCTTTCTTCTACTTCTCTTTCATTCTTTCCTTCTCTCTGCTTCTCTGTCTGTCTGCAGAGACCGGTCCTACACAGCATTTAATATAATAAGTAATAAATGCTTGCATGATGCGGAAATAAGGAAAAATGTCCAATGTAATATTTATATTATGCTTGTATACATACATATGCACACGTGTAATATATTCTTACTTGCAGGTGGACATACTACATCCTCTAGTAGCACTACAATGGGAACGTGTTCATTGGTGGAAGAAATCTTGTAACCCTTCTCATTTTGCAGTTCTTCATGACAAAGTAGCAATACTGTCAAGAAAGGATGGGTTTCAAGATACGATTCACATTTCATCTCTTGCTCTTGACTTGTGGAATTCTACAAGATTACCACTTCAAGGCATGTCACTATCGACTTACAAATCTCAATTTGTTGCAGTAGGAGGATGTGACATATCTCTCGGTTATCCCAGTGATCAGGTGTACCAGCGATACAGGGTTACAGTGGCAGGCATCTCTGCCTCCCATGAGAACTAAGAGAAATATGGCATCATCAGCAGGTACAGTATCTCCTAAAGTATTACTAGTGGTTGCTGGTGGGCTCGATTTTCTTGACAGAGAGTTAACAGAGGTGGAAGTGTTGATAGAAGGCAGCTGGTACTATGTGGAACCACGACTGCCAGCACAAGGCTATGATATGACCTCCACTGTGCACCAAGATGAAGTAGTGTTCACATCTAGGCATGGTGATTATATAATCTATACATGTAGTATTGCTTCTCTTTTCTCATCCTGTACCACTGATTTCAAAGCACCTGGTTCACTCTGGGAAAGCCTCTTGGCACCTGGGTTGGACTCTACTACTATCTCATACTTCTCAATATAGACAAATTTGGTGCTGTTAACAGTCACTGCAGTACGAGTCAGTTTTGGATAGAGGCATCAAACAGCTTTGGCCAAATTTCTGCCTGTACAGCTCTAATTTCCACTGGAGATGTACTCATAGCCAATAATGAAGGAGTCTATAGAGGAAAAATTATAGGTAAGTTGCAGAGTATAATTGTAATGCTAAATTTATGGAAATGAATTTACTTGCCCATGCACCCATGACTTTGATTTGCTTTGAGAAGTTTGATTTTTATAACAATGATAGCAACTTGCCAATTCTTTCTAACTAATCAAGTTTGTGGAAATGAGTATGGGTTGTATGTTAAGTATTTTAGCTACTGTATATATCCAAATTATCCATGGTTTTAGTCAACAGTATCAAAAAGCATGTCAGCATTACATTAATGTAGCTATATGCTACTGTTACACTTTTCATACTATTATCTATGTTTTGTGTGTAGTGTCCCCATTTGATCCGGATAGCAACTTCGTACCTAATGTGGTTTCTAGACTAGAGGCAGTGATGGGCATACAGATAGCATCTGTTCTTGCTGACCGTCACTCGCAGCTAATTGCATCATCTGGAGTGGTGCTGCAGCCACATGTGCAATTGAACAAGGAGTTGCCATTACCTGATCCACAAGAAAATTCTGTTGAATATATAAAAGAAATATTTATCCAGTGGTGTGAAGGACGGAGTGATCGTTTACCTACGTGGGTACAATTCCTGGATGTCTTACGTAGTATTGGACTGACAGAGCTGAGTCAGCAAATTGAAACATTTTTGAAAGGTATATGTACATTTGTACTATGTCAAGTCCTATAATATTGGTATGTGCACTTGCCTATTTTACCTTGTTTACACAATCCCAAGACCCTAGTACATATAAAAGAGTTAAACCACTCCTTTTCAGTGATCAGGAGTGGTTTAACTTTAAGAAGTTTAATAATGCTCAGTTCTATCGGTACAGTATAAGTGCACAGTACATTTAAGATTGACGTCTATTTAATAAGCAAAAGAAAAGGGTAAATTGTAGATGCACAGCTTGTACATTATGTCATGATTTTACAATGCATCAGCTACAATACAGTAGTTTGTTGTTGTTTTGTGTTACAGGTGATGATGTATACATCCATGCATATCGCCACTTCATTTCCACTAAGGATATCTTAGAGATGCTTTTTCTCAAGTTCCTGTTTCTTGGTCCTCCACGACTAGGAAAAACTACGGCACGTCGTCGCCTGATGGGAGAGATTGTAGATCTGGAGTCGGCAGGTGAAGCTGGTCAGCCCCAGGCTAGCACTGGTGCAGTAGAGTCTGGCTTTGACATGATAGTCCAGGCCTTGACTGATACCACAGCAGTGATCACTGAAGAGGAGTGGTCGGTCGTGCGCAACCTCATTGATGAAGCACGCATGCTGTTCCACAACTTTGTAGACAGTGTTCAGTCTAAAACTACTTCAGAACAAACAGTAGTGCCATCACTACCATCTATGTCTCTAGGTGAAGCCACCCCTGAAGCTGTGCCTACTACAGATAGTAGTAGTCAACCAATGAAAGAGGCCGAGACTGGACTGGTGCAGAAGTTCTTGTCCAGATTGAAGAATGTGTTCCATAGTAAGAAGCCAGATCATAGCAATGAAGATATGCCACCCAGGCCTAAGGATGTCCCAGAAATTGCTGCACTCTTCCAGGAAGTCAGTGAGGAGTCGGAGCTTTGGAAAGATGTGAAGCATTCTTTCAGAGCTTACCTGAGAATAGAGGACACTGGAGGCCAGCCTGAAATGATGGATATGCTACCAGCGCTCACCATAGGACCCGGTCTCTACTTGCTGTTCTTCAGCTATGAGTGTGACTTGAAGAGCAGTTTTCAAGTGTACTACGAAACTGCTTCTGGTGACACTACTCAGCGTGAGCAGTCTACAGTCACACTGGAGGAGATGTTACTTTCTTCACTCTCAAGCATTTCTTGCTCCAATTCATTGGCCAATAGCATGAGTCTAGAGGAAACTGGAGGCTCAGATACGGAAGACATCCTAGACTCCTCCAAGTCTGTGGCCTACATTGTTGGCACACACAGAGACAAAGTCTCAGAAGAATATGTCGCTAGCTTTGACGAGCAGTTGCAACAAGTCATTCGCGACACTGATTTTTTTGAGAAAGGAGTCGTGAAGTTTTATTCAAAAGACAAGCTTGCTGTATCTATGGACAACATGAAAGGAGGAAAGGAAGAAGTAAGCCAAATTCGCCTGCTATTAGAGAATGCAATGCAGAAGCACTTCAAGAAGTTGCGAATTCCAGCTGTTTGGCTTTTGTTCAGTCTCTGTCTTCGAATGAAAGATGTGAGAACAGCCAGCTTGGAGACTTGCTTGGAGTTGTCCAAAGCCTTCAATATGACAGAGTACGAGACCAAAGTCGCTCTGTGGTTTCTCCACCATCATGCCGGTGTGATGATGTATTTCCCCAATGTACCTTGTGTAGAAGACCTCGTCATCATAGACATCCAGGTAGTGTACGACAGCATCACTTGTGTCATCCTTAAAGCCATGAGCTTTAGCAACACAGACCAAGCCGTAGCAGAAAAGTTCAGATCAACAGGTCAATTTTCTATGAAAGATTTAGAGTCTGCCACATCCAAAATTTCAGGAGATCTCATTCCACCTCTCCAACTTGTAGCTTTGCTGGAGTATCTTCATATTGTAGCTCGTATTGTTAATACTGGAAGTTCCGCATTCTCCTCAGAGGACAAAGATGAAATTTACATCATGCCCTGTGTTCTACGCAGTGCCAGCAAAGGTGCACTAGAGGCAGTCTCCAGAGACAAGTCTCGACCTTCATTTATAGCACCATTGAGGATTCGCTATGTGTGTGGTTTTGTACCTATCGGTGTTTTCCCTGCTGTGACCGCCAGCTTCATAGGTAACAGCTCCTTCATACTCAAAGAAACAGAGGTGATGAAGAACCTTGTGCAATTTCACTTTGGCTCTGGCTATGCTTTGATTTCATTCCTAGCACATCCCAAGTCTTACGAGATTGTCATCTCTCAGCTTCCTAGAGGCAGTTTTGAGCCACACGTGCTGTGTTCAGAGTTAAGGAAGGAGATTGAAGCAACCTTTGAGAAGGTAAGCTCACGAATGAACTATGGGTACTTCATGGACTACCAGTTCGGGTTTGAGTGCCCCACTCAACCTGAGGAGGAGCATGTGTGTGTAGTGGATAGTAATTCATCTTGTCCACCTCAAGCTATGCTCTGTCTACAAAACCTGAAGAATCGATCACCCAAAGATACACTGAGTAGTCACAGAGTATGGTTCGGAGAGGTACGTGCAGTGACTGTTATATATACTATAGATTACTAATTATGTTGTTTTTTTTAGCCATTGAAAAGCACAAGTGCAGCTGATTCTGCAATTCAAGACTCACCTTCTCAGTCCATAGGTACAATATAATCTTTAGATTAGTGTAATGTTACTAATTACTTTTTTAACGGAATTTCAGATCCCAACCTCACATGTACTGCTGTTATGCAACTATTTCACGGTGAAGTACCATTTAGTCGAGCCCACAATCTGGGTGTACATCTCGGGATCAAGCATGCTATTTTGGAAGATCTCGCATACCAAAAAAATTGTCAAGATATGATGGCAGCAGTTATTAGTCATTGGCTGGAACATGGCGAGAAGCCATCGTGGGACCAGCTGGCAGAAGCGGTGGAGTATTGTGGGTACAGGGTCATCGCTGAGAAGATCAGATCAAAATGTGAATTATGAGTGTCTATAGACACTGTGAGATTGTTTTACTGATTTCATTTTGCAACAAACAAAATTAATTTTTAGGTATACTCATTAGGACAAAATATTTATTAACATGTTAACTGCAATGTAGTAGGGTAAATACTTACTTTTATCAAATGTGTTCGTGCTAAATATTATCCACCCAGATCAATTTAAAGTCTATTTTATTTTATTTTATCATTTCAGTAATTGTCCATGTTAGGGACTAGGCTATGAGAATTCTTTTCTCAGGAACTAGTCAGACTAATACACTCAATAACTCAATTGAAGCAGTTTTATCCTTTAAGAGGCAAGTTAAACTATAAATTGAGGACAATAATGAATCAAGTATAGCGAGTGTTTGTGTGTGCATGCGTGGGGGGGGGCGTAAGTGATTAAGTTGCAAGGTGATGAATAATTTGCAAATGGTGTATTCTGTATTCTGGTAGTTCAAATATAGAATTAGAATTACGTATTAGTTGGTGGGTTACAAAACAGGGCGAAATTCTGAGGCAGTAAAAATAACATATTTTGAATATAAATAATTGAGCTACACAAATTAAATGATGTCTATTAACTGTGGATTATTCTCCTGTACACCATTTCGTGATCTTTCTTGAGTTATTTCATCACTACTCGCAAGTGTATCATCATTTTCCATTCTCTTGCTCAAGTCAGTTTTTGTCTCCCCTATTACTTCTTCATCTTCAGTAAAAGCTTCCACACTTAGTTCCACCTTCATGTCACCTTCAGATGTAGCACTCTCTGAGTTGTTGGGATCATTCATGGAAGATGATGTAAAGGCAATATCTGACTTAGCCTGCAGATCATCATTTTCTGCGAGCTTTAGCCCATCTTCCTCTAATTTGTACTTTTTGGACTTGTTTGTTTGTTTTTTTAAGCAATAAACAATTACAATTATCATTATAATTGATACTGGCAATATTATTATTAGGATGCTAAAAGCTCCGAAACGCTCAGAATGTTTTGCCACTGTATAGATCAATACATACACACAAACACATACACGAAATATTATGTATGTTATGATAATTTATTTTCCTTTGTAATAACTGAGTATATTGGAATTATAGCTAACATTCTTGTCTATTACTGACTTTCTGTTAGTTTCATTCTGTGTTCTAACTTCTAACCTTGAGTGCAGTTATAGGAACCCCTCAAGTCATATCCAGACCTGCAGCTGCATTGGTATGATCCCGCTGTGTTGATGCAGTTGTGCTCACACTTGGAGAGACCATTAATAGCACATTCATCAATATCCAGACATTTAGAGCTGCTGTTATTTTCTGGAGCATATCCATCATTGCAGGTACAATGGTAGGAGCCTTCAATGTTGGTACACTGGTGTTGGCAGAGGTTATTATCTTCTCTACATTCATCAAGATCTGTAATAGGAAAAAAGTCTACTGATAGCTACGCACTGAGTTCTACTCATTATGGTACATTATACTACATACCTAATTCAGCTTATGCACAGTATACAGAATGACATAGCTTATAACTTCACATGTGACATCAGTCATTAGATCCTTACCTACACATTCAAATTGACCTCTCATGATATATCCATCACTGCAGCTGCAAGTGTAGGATCCGTTTGTATTATGACAGTTCTGGTCGCACCTATTCAAGAGTGGTTCTAGCGATTCCATGCTGATGCTCTGATTGTTGTGAGACTCTTGGCCTTTCAAACACTCATTTATATCTAAAGAAAAAAAATTCCTTATGCTTCAGTCTATATCCAAATTCAGTACAATACCAGTTATGTAGAGTAAGTAGTTGAGGCATCAATTAATTACACGCAAATAGACACTATTCTAAACACACTCACAAACACAACTAACACTCAATTGTAACCCATTCAAGAATGTTTTATACAATCACAAATGCAACTAAACAGGATTCTAAACACACTCACAAACGAAACTCACTCTACTAAAAACACACTCACAAACGCAACTAAACAGGATTCTGAACAGACTCACAAGCAAAACTAAGCACTCTACTATCAGCACACTCACAAGCGCAACTAAACAGGATTCTGAACAGACTCACAAGCAAAACTAAGCACTCTACTATCAGCACACTCACAAACGCCGCTAAGACCTGTGCATCTGGTGATGCCTCACCGTCACATCCATGCTGGTCTTCATTTAGATAATATCCAGTCAAGCAGCTGCAAATGTATGACCCTATAGTATTGGTACAGTTTTGATCGCAGTAGTCTATTTCCTCTAGGCATTCATCGATATCAGAGCAGCCAAATCCATCTTGGTCCAGCTGATATCCTTGTTGGCAGCTACAACTATATGACCCCTTGGTATTGCTGCAGTTTTGGCTACACATGTCGATCTTTTCAGCACATTCGTCAATATCAATACATGTGAATCTATTGATGCTCAATCTGTAGCCTTCGTCACAACTGCACGTGTATGAACCCATAGTATTGAGGCAGCTGTGGTTGCATCTGTTTAATATTTTCTTCTGGCACTCGTCAATGTCTACACATGTGTGGCCGTCAAGTATTAGGTGATATCCAGAGATGCAGCTACAGGAATATGATCCTGGAATGTTCTTGCATTCTTGGCTGCAGTTGCTGGTGCCTTCATCACACTCGTTGATATCTGAGCAAAGAAGGGAAAGAATGACTGAGTTTACTCAATGCACTGATACCAGGCCTAGCAGCCAAAGCCATTCTTAGTTCAGCCACAAGAATAGAAACTATAGCAGTGTGGGTCCGTCCACAACTTCACGGAACAAATGAATAATTTTAACTTTAATTTCACACACATTATTCATTCATTATTCATGTACAATGCCAGGTTAAGATTATAGGCCTGCACACTATATTCATTTCTGATGTGTACTGCAGAGGGAGAGGCCAGTTGTTCATATACTACGCCAGGCCCCCGGCTCACACAGATTCACTCTCATGCTGATTTCTGATTTCACAAAAGTACTGACAGGAATAGCCTCTAAAAATTACCATTCAAGTTAGTAAGAGTGGGGTTGAAACTACGGTCAGCAGGTGGCTCTCTCATGGTGGATCTATAAATTGACTGATAATGAGAGGATTTAGCAGCAACCTCGGACAGAGTTCAGTTAACTGCCCATTGGAAGAATATCACTCTTAATTAGATAGCAATTATTATGAGTGACCTTTTACTTAGACAAATTTCAGAGATATTTTGCATTAAAAATAGCCATACTATGTAACTGCAACCTAAAGTGATTTCTATGGCTATACTGGACTACTGAGACTTCTGTGGGTGTGATGTCAGGACAAGACTGACTTAAGGCAATACAAATTGGGAATGCATCATGGTCGAGCTACTAAACTTTAGCGTAACTGATTTTGCAGTAAACAATACAAGATATTGATGGCGGTGTTGAGATCTACAATGCATTACAGTCATCATTTTAATCATCATATTTAATTAAATTGACAGCTATAAGCATGTACAAATTAATAGACAAAATTTTGTTTCTGTACTGTTAAAATGTTTTTTAGATACAAACGCTCTTACTGTCCTAAGTAGATCCTGTGACCCAGAGTGCAATTATATAAAGATAAATACTAGTTGATGCAATACTTTGATATTACTTTATAGCAATGCTCTATTTATAATAATGTGTTGGAAAAAATTTTTCACTTTTTTTTAACTAAAACATTTGTTATGTAAATGTATAATTAGCCTACAGTACATCCATCAAACACTCACCATCACACGAGTGGAGATCTCTTCCTAGTCTATACCCTGAATTGCAACTACAGTTGTAAGACCCCAACAAGTTGTGGCAGTTTTGAGCACATGCACCAATACCCTCCAGGCATTCATCCACATCGTCGCAGCTCAGATTGTCCGAACTCAGTCTATAGCCTCGGTGACAGCTGCAGTTGTATGACCCTACAGTGTTGTGGCACAACTGCTCACAGCCATGCTGTCCACTGGAGCACTCATCTATGTCATCACACAATCTGTTCATATTGAGGTTGTATCCAGCATCACAACTACAGGTATAGGTTCCTACAGTATTGTTGCAGTTCTGCTCACACTGATCTGATCCTTCCTCACATTCATTGATATCTAACAAGGACGACATTTAAATGCAAATAACATGTCTGAAGAAGTGCAGTCACTAATCTATAGCCAGTCAATGTCAGTTACACATATGTAAAGTAGTTTGGATTTGAATACCCTACTGTATGTCTAAGAACCCATAGACCACTTATTACAGAGCCCAAATGGCAAATAAGTTGCAGAAGATATTAATTGTAAAATAATTTCCAAGCAAATTAATTCAGTTTTTTTTGTTGCTGTCGTTGAAGATTAAAAATCAAGTAAACAATTGAATTTCAGTATCAATATAGCTAGATAATGCAAGTAAATCCTAATTTGAGGTGTGAAATGCACATCAGGTGGCAATATTATAGTGTTAAGTGTTGTAGCAAGAAAGTATTAAGATGTATGTTTAACATCCATATCTATTGGCATAAATCTTTTTCAATAGCTCAGCTTAAACTCCTTACCCACACATTTGTAATGATCCCTCAATCTATAGCCAACAGTACAGCTACAGGCATAGGCATCAGAGGTCCTATAACAAATCTGGTCACATTCATATGAGAAGTTTAAAAGATGACTACCACAAGCATGTGGTCCGCACTCATCAAGATCTAAAATAAAAGACATTTAATGCAAATGTAGCCTAAAATCATGTATATAGCTACAGTTGGAATCTATTAATATGGGAATACATTTTGACTTTAGTATGCTACCAAACACTACTCTTGAGCTTCGATAAAAATTTGCAGAGATTTAGCTAATGAAAATCTTTTCATTAAATGTTGACATTAAAAATGTGAATGAAAACTATAGCTACAATTAGTTTATAAAAGATTGTGATGAGCACATAAGTATATTATATACCCCTCCCACACAAGTACAATAAATACCCTTACCCACTTCTAATTTTATAGAAATTTTACTAAAATTGTACTAGTAGTTTAGGTAACTCTCAGTGCATTTGCACAGGAGGGATATAGTAGTCTTCCTGGCTCTCTGTCTGTCCGTCTGTCAGTCTGTTTGTCAGTCTGTCTATCTATCTGTCTGTCTGTTTCTATCTGTTTGTCTGTCTGTCCATCCGTCCGTCTGTCTGTCTGTCTGTCTGTCACGCTCTAATTTTGGCAAGATTACTGACAATTAACCATCGATTTATGTATAAACTTACTCAAAACAATGATGTAAAACCTTAACATGCTAATTGCAAAACAGATGCTATCAGCTCCACATAAGTACTAACTTGTAGGTACCAACCCCTTCTGTCAGATGGTAGTCAAGTGAGCTAATAACTCTTGCAGTTTTACCATAGTTTCTCTATTTGCTGAGAAGTTAACCGAGTGCTTAAATTGGAGTTTCACATTAAAACTACCAGTGAGTGTTTTTTCATGTTTAGCTTCTCTCGCAAGTTCTTTCAGTTACTGATTGTACATTATTCTGATTTCAAATTTACTACATTTATATATTGGAGGAGATTAGAAACATATTTGGAAAAGCAGAGCAAAAACGCTAACAGATGAGATTACTGGCACTATTATCACTTTCATGAAGCACACTTAGTTCCCTTACCAGATCTATCACTGGTAAGTGTGCTCATGGAAATCCTATCCCATAAAGTTTTCATCATTCTTACCATAACAGATATATTGCTGACGCAGGCAAAACCCATATCGACAGCTGCAAGTATATGAACCATTAGTATTGGTGCATGTTTGATAACAGCGATCAGTTCCTTCTAAACATTCGTCCACATCAGAACAGCCAAGTCCGTCTCGGTCCAGCCTGTATCCTGGTCGGCAGCTGCAAGTGTACGATCCAATAGTATTGTGACAGACCTGACTACAGGCGTCTGTTCCTTCCGCACATTCATCAATGTCATCACACGTGGCACCATCACTGTCCAATCTGTAGCCATTGTTACAGCTGCAGCTGTAAGAGCCAATGGAGTTGTGGCAGTTTTGGTCACACGTGTTCGAGTTTTCAGAGCATTCATTCACGTCTAGGGAAAGAGATTAGATGTGTGATTTTTTTTTCTTCTATCATAATATTTGAGACAATTGTTAAGGCACTGGTTCCTGCTAGTGTTATACTATTAACTGGTAGCATATCAGATATTTAATTAGTTCTTATGATTGCATGCAGTAGACTCACCTGAGCATCCTCTCAAATCTGAATCCAAAGAATATCCACTACGACAAGAGCAGTAGTAAGATCCATCAGTATTGTAGCAATTTTGGGCACAACCTCCGTTATTAGCCTCACATTCATTAAAATCTATGGGAAGAAAAAACTTCACTTAAATTTTGCATTTTGATTTCTTATACCCATATATACTTTCACTTGTGAAATATCTACTACCACAAAGTCGTTGGTATGATATAGTAGCTACAGTGGAGTAGGAAGTGGGAGGTGGACCAGGGAAGCCAATGGCCTCTCTAATAATTCTTAAGGGGAGCCTGGCCCCCCCAATTTTTTCCATGCTCAAACTACATTAGACACTTTACACTAATGATGAGTGATCTTTATAGTTAAATTACAGATTCAATATTATATAATAGGTTGCATGTAACACCTGGCAGTAGCCAAATCAGCTACTCATATACTCGTTCAGATGCATCTTTTTTCATTTTTAGCAGCTTCTAGCTACAAAGCTTGGTTTATTAGAAACCAAAAGAAAACTTAGTGTAGCGCAGTCTTCTCTGAGTAATTTTTTTCTTTTGATTGGAAAGCAATGACTCTAAACTAAATACACAGGTAGATTTTGATCTCAGTAGCAACATCTTACTAGCTATAATATATTTTGCACATTAAAAATATACGATCTAAAATACTGCCTACATTCATCAAGGGAAAGACTAGTGAGTGTTAACATATTACCTTAGCTAACACGTTTATGCTTTAACAGCTTTCAATATTTCCTCTCTACAACATTCTGTGTAGAAGGTATTTTTTTTAAAACCAAAACTTGAAAGGAGTCGCAAATTAACATTTTTGAAATATCAGGGGAATTTCTCATCTCCATAAAATTGATGAAATTTTTGTGGTAAATGTGACCATTAATATCATAATTTTCAGGGAGGTAAAACCAGTTTTAGGGGGGAACAAATGTACCCTAACAATATGCTCTTAACATTGGCTCCCCCCACCCTCCCTCCCCCCCCACCCTCCCACAAATATTTCCATCTTCCTACTCCACCATGCAGTAGCTAATACTGTTGGGGAAGTGACATTATCATGTATAAGTAGTGATTGAGCAAGAAATATTTTTTACTTTTGGCAAGAAAGGCTAAAACTAAAAACTAGAACTAATTTCTAGAAGATAAATCCTTAAACTTCCAGCAAAGTGGATGAAAAAAAATATTAAAAGTAAGCAATTTTTATAGTAACAATAATTCACCTTGAATCATGTAGCTGATTGCCTTTAAATAAAAATATCCTAAATATAATTAATTTATATGCCCAAGATTTGATAGAAATCGGCTTTATCTATAATGGAGAAAATTGTCACTTGAGCTATAGCTAGGAGTCCAAATGTTGAAGACTTTGAGAATCCACACAGATAAATAAATTAAAACCTATCAAAATAAAGCCTATTGATACTAAATTTTCAGGTAGCTAGCATTACGGAAGCTTTGAGTTCTTTATTTAGTGTGAGGTCTAAAATCTCTCTGCCAGAACAACACTACACTGTTTAGAGATACACAAAAACACAATATAACTATATTTTGTATTGTTCAAATATTTTTATCTACTGTGCCTCTAATCATAATTGATAAGTTTGTGTCATAAGTAATAGTGATAATAGTAGTAGTAGTAGCTATTTCGGTAATAAAAGCACCAACAACAAATCACTCAATACCTGAGCAACTTCTTCCATCTTCTTCCAAATAGTAGCCATGCGGACAGGCACAATGATAGGAGCCATGTTCATTCACGCACGAATGGCTACAGCCACCATTGTTAGTGGAGCACTCATCATAGTCTAACAGATGACATCACAAAAATGATTACTGAAATTTAAACAGTTATTTTAAAGTGACGATTTATATAATTAGCTAAACCAATACAAACAGCCAGCACTGACCACTGCAGGTCCTTTCATTATTGCTGAGGATATAGCCTTCATTACATGAGCAGTGAAAGGAGCCAACGTCATTTTCGCAGACTTGTTCA
>WLWD01003071.1_pt1 | contig 64075 bp, 44 predicted proteins | sample 6712731 | NCBI WGS metagenome assembly WLWD01 (sample SAMN12718690, study PRJNA576275) | sponge metagenome | isolation source: marine sponge | host: Mycale hentscheli | place: New Zealand: South Island, Marlborough, Capsize Point | collected 2014-11-01
AACTACTACTAAGAATATCACGCTTTTGTTGCTTTTTATTTTTATTTATTTTTTTCCTTCCCCAATTCAAACAGTTGCAGGGAGCGGTTACTATGGCATTAAATGCGTTTACCATATACATGTAATTTAAAAACTTGACTTTATTTTAGTAGCCTGAGTGATAGAAGTTAAAATCAATCATCTGACAATAATGTAGTTTTAGGCTCGCTCGCCATTTGTGCTCAAGCACATCACCAGTTATAAAGATGATGTGTGAAAAGGAGACGTGAAGGAAAAATAAATCCAACCAAAACAAAAAGAACTTAATTAGGATTAACTGGGCATTTATCAGTTGTCCACTTGCATGATTTAGTTATGCCCCCTCCTCCCTGTCAACATTTACAAGACAAGAGAATTGGGTACAATGCATCCCCCATCCCCATCAAAAAAAAAAAATTTTTTCCCTTCACTTTACAGAGTTGTTGGCATCCACATATTGAGCTTCCCAACTTTTTTGCCACAGCAAGAAAAAACATGAAATGTATAACAACTGGTAAAACATATATCATATTTATTCATTGCCACTATACGGAACCAATATTTATGCCTGATGTGTGAAATCCTCAAAAACTACTTCCAATTAACTCACCAAACAAACTCAACAACTGGCTCTTCAGCAGCACACTACATGGAGGACCAAGTCCTATACAGAATATCACTATAATGAATTTATAGGTGTTAATAAATGATACCATTTCAAGCATAAGCCACAAGCAATTTTGTAAGTGGTGAAACTGCTTATCAATGTTCTCCCATGTACACATGTGTCCTTACACACACATACACACACACAAACACATGCACCACACACAGTGTGATGCCTTTCTGCCACAGAATGACTTACACACATCATTACACACACAAACACACTCTTTGGATGAGTGGTGACACGTATGTGTCTAGCAATATTGTAAGGTAGTCAGAATGATCTTCAAAGCATTGTATACAATTTCTCCACTCACATTGAACTGGAATTTGCTGTACATTTATCATATTTACCTAAGCATCTGACTTACAACTACATCATACTGATACACAAACATGTATGGTGAGTAATGCCTATATCTTGTGTAATGTGATGGTTCACTTTTTGGATGTGGCAAATGTGAAACAAACAGCATAATGTCTATGGCACTTTCATCTCGTAATATAACTCCACAGTGCTAAATATTGTAGTGACAGATTATTGTAAACATAGCAATTCCACAATCCCATGTGAACAAACTAGAATTGATGTATTTGATAGAGCCATGACTTCATGCAATTCAGGTGTACCTTTCTGATACGGGTCGCCGTGGTTAGCCTTCCTTCAAGTCATCAGGGTTTCAAAACGTCTGGTAGGTAGAGCTTAATAATGGCTGACAGATTTCTAGGGGTGAGTGCTGTAGTAGCACTAGTAGTATTTTAAGGGTTTTCTGCTTATGTATTGGTGTATTTATGTTTCTGTTGCCATATTCTGGAGATTGCTCTTCCCTTTCTTTTAATGCTGGACGGTATAGCTACATAGGGTAATTATAGTTGCTACTAAGATTATGTAAACTCAATTCTGACCTGATGATACCCAAGTTGAAATGCATTGAAGGTTCGAAGGGAGGTCATTTTTGTTTTTTGTTCTTACCTTGTATGTAATATATTATAATTATGTGTAGCATAGCTCCCGTTGCTATAGTTACAAGAAGTTTGAGATGCCAGCACTGGTAGACGTTGGAGGAGGCTGGGACAATTTGATGGAGAGCGAGGTAGCATCAGTTGTAGTGAAGCAAGTGTTTCACTGGCAGTATTTGTTAGTTGTTTTGTTTTGTTTTGTTGTTGTGGTTGTGGCTAGGTTTTACTTTAGGTACTACATTGACTTGATTGACGCACGGCAATTCTACATTGACGTGCAGAATTTTTTGCTTATATTCCCAGACTAAGAAAATTGGGTTCTTTGCTCTGAAGCCCCTTGTTCAGGCTCGAGCCTTCGCCCCCTGCACATTGCATTATTGTTGAAGTTCGTCGATGTTCGTCATTCGTCGAAGTTTGTCTATGTTTGCCCGTTCTTCAAAACTTGTTTATATTGCTATGACATTTTAGTTCTGTTTTATTATTAACTTTTCACTCATTTCCCTACTTGTGTGCTTCACTTGCAGCTCATCTCTATCAGAACTTTGTATCTTCTTTAACTATATTGGTATTTCACTATTTCTTACTGGTTAATTTGTTATTCCTTTTCAATCAGGGTATACATTGGAGATACTGTCTCGTAGGCAAGACAGTATCAAAGAAGGGTCTAAGTTTGACTATACAGCAGCAGAGATTTACGACCGCTTGCCTACGTATTGGTTGGGAAAGAGGCGGGGAAACGTTCAACTTAGAAGATCACGCCCTTTACTTAGGACTTCGTCGTTCAAACACTCGCTAGTGAGTTGCCTCGGTCAGGTTGGCTACGAGCCCGTTTGTTCGAGGTCTGTGAATACTTCACAGGGATAAAGCCTTCCACTTGCTAGGCAGTCCCATTCACCCTTTGTCTCTGCATTTTTATAATTTTCAAAGTTAGATTACTGTAATTATTTAGGATGGATATTAACAAAAATTCAACATATTATTATTTATCAGCATAATTAAAAAAAATAGATTACATAGTGTTGTATCTTGGTTCTCTAGCTACACCTTAATTGTAAGCAAGTAACTGTTCATAAAGTTTGAATGTAATTCATCAATCAATAGAAAATAACACAACTCAAGAGACTGGAAAACTGACACACAACTATAATTAAATAGGTAATGATACAGGAAGTGTATGATACAGGCAGGATGTAATATAAGTGATTACAATAATTAAATACCTTATGATGATAATCAATACAAAGTTACCACACATAGCTTGGAATGTGTGATAAGTTATTGGAGTTGTTGTTTAGCATGGATATTGTTCTTTGATGTGTTGTTAAGAAAGGGTCCTGAGCTTTGAACTTTCTTCTCCAGAGGTATTCCAATAAATAGGTCTGGAAAAGCTCCTCACTGGTGTTGTCAACCCCTTGCTTCCTCATCATTTTCTTTACTTGTGACCAAGTGTAGTGTTGCAGGCTGCAATGACAGATCAACTGCAACTTGCAGCTGATCTCATTCACTACAACCCATAAAAACATCATTGGTACCACCTCTCTCTACACCGCCAAACACCCAGTGTCCTTCCTTATATCTTCCTCTGTTGTACTTTCTCTTGCCAAACTTTGACTCGTCGATTTCAACGACTTTTCCAACACCACCAACTACAACTGGGTGATCTAGGAAGTACTGTGCACATACGTCCCTGTGAAAGATATACCTACCTTTGGGCCTTTGGCCCTCAGTAGTGTAAATGCCATATAGACCTACACCTTATAACATGTCCTAAATGCTTGTATCCTATTTCTACAGGTCAGTAGGATGTGACTAGTGTGATACTTTGCTTACACTAAACACTATCTCATCAATCACACATTTTGTTGTTGTCTATTGATCCATGGTCAATGTGCCAGGTGTAGATGTTTTATTCAAGAAAGTTAAGATTTTTTTCTTTTTCTGGATGTGTGTGTGTGTGGGGGGGGGGGTAAGTTGGGTGGTTTAAGGGGTGGGGCTCTCCCCTTCCCCCTAGATGAAGCTTTGAAGTGTGGGTGTGTATGTGATCGTGGAAATGAAAAGATCTCCATTGAAACAACAATAATATTGTGTTTGTGTGTGCGTGAGCTTGGTTTGTGTCCATGGATTGCTGAGTGAACATGAGACTTGAGAGTGGATGTCTAATGTGGCAACTAAGTGGCAAGTGAGGAAAGGAACCTACATATATTGGATGATGAAGAAAAAATAATTTCTTGGAGACTTGGATCAATTCCTCTCAAAGACTCGGTGGCTACTGGTATGAAAATATGACCAGGAGGAAGGCCCCAATATTTTTTTATCTTCCTCTCCTCTGCAGCTTCTGCAAGCTTCCTCAACATGCTAGTGGCATGTGTTCTGTAAGAAGCCGCTTGAGTGTCAGAGCAATTGGTATCCCATACCGGCAGACATCAGCCATCTGGCATCTTCCCATCTGACTGTAGGCCTGTAGGTTCCATCCTGGGAAGGAATATGGGCAGATATCAACCCTCGCTTGACTATGTCAAATGAACGAAGACTTTATGATCACATGGACAATTTAACATTATGCATAACCATGCAAGCTCTGACATAACATGACCATTCATGTATGTCAGTTAAACAAAATCCCCTTATAAATCTTCACCAGCTGCAGGCCCGTCTCTGCCATTAAAAAAAGGGTCAGACCAGGAAGTGGGTGTGGTTTCGTCAAAAGTGGTGTAACAAATTAAAAAGTGGCAGTATGCAAGAGTTAAATATGTAAATATGACAGAAAAAAGGCTACAATAATTTAAGTAAATTTTCCAAAAATTTGCATGCGACGTTCATTTTGGCCAATGAAATCATTAGTAGTTTCTTTCATTTCCAGTGCATCTGTCAGTTTAGCACCACACAGAAACACGCACACACAAAAAAAATTATAGCTATTTGAAATGTTAAAAATACTTAACAATACACTTACAAAAGCAGCATCATCTTTTTTGGCAGCAACATGATTTAATTTCACAGCTTTTAAGCATAGAAAACAATGTACGCAATCTTCACTTCATTGTAGTGAAGCCAAGTCCACCGATCAAACCAACTAGCTTGTACGTTCCAAAATTGTCTTCTTCCCAAACATTCTTTTTGGGAAGTTAAAGACAACGGCTGATGCGGAGATTCCGGTAAATTATCGAGAAGATTCTTCTCGCGACTCGCTATTATAGTCGATGAAGCCATATCAAGACACTCCCGGTGGAAAGACTAGCGACACTTTACCAACAGAGGAAGGTACGATTTTTTTTGCCGACCTTTACCCGGTAACTAATTAAATGTACACGCCCACCTTTTCCAAAAAAAGGTTCGACCAAGGTCGGACTGGTCGGACCATCTACTACGGCCCTGAGCTGTAATGAAGTCATTTGCTTAAAGCAGGGCAAGCAGCAATTACAACCAATTGTTGCTTCAGATAGTGAACTGGTGTCATGCATGAAACTGGTCATTCATCAAGGACTGTGGTAGACTAATTCAAATCTTGCACAGACCGAACCAAGTAGTGTAACTGAATTGACACAAGAACAAACCAAACTAATGTAGCTACTCAACTTAACCAGAAATAAAATAAAATGGAGGAGTAGACCCTTATTCTCTGTATTGGACTGAGACTGCTCTGGCCAATTGAAATAATCTTGTGGCACTCTTCCAGTTCACAAAGTAGGTGATAGCTTTCAAGTATCAATAGCCTTCCTCACCCAGTTCTCAATTGTAAGTTCAAAGTGCAAGTCCAACCAAACTGACAAAAAAACAAACTTGACCATACCGACACTCATAAAGCTGATGACATCAATCAAAACGTCTGCTTGTAAATGGTTTCATTAGGAATAAATATGTCATGCAATAAAATTGCAGGAGTACAGTGTCGATGAATGGTCTCACTGAACTAAGGTTTGGTTGGTCATTTTGAAAGTTTTGTTAAGCATTCGATAGCATACCTCCAGCAAAAACTACCACATCCAACTGATAAACCTGATTGGCCAGGTCGAATGAACTATGATGTAAGTGTGTGAGTATATATTATGCATGTATATATGTTTGTTTGTTTGCTTGTTAGTGCGTATAAGATCAAAGCTAAGTGTGGGTTGTGGGGAAAAGTCATGTTTCGATTATTCCTGAGGTAAATCTGAGAGATAATGGGAAATTAGTTTACAGAGCCAGACTTTTCTATCATTTATACCACGCATGTGTTGTTCTCAGAAACATTGCTATCACCCCCAGAGGTTCAAAAAGGGTGGGCTGTGCCACTATCTAATCCATATTTTTTTGACCAATTATGTCAATTACGTAACACAAATGTATGTATGTATGTATGTAAGTATGTATGTATGCATGCATGTATGTATGCATGCATGTATGTATGCATGCATGTATGTATGTATGCATGCGTGTATGTATGTATGTATGTATGCATGCGTGTATGTATGCATGTTATGTATAACACATTCCACATCATGTGAGTATTCAGGATATTGAACATTTCTATATGAATGCTCTGAGCATGCATTAAAAACATTACTCTGTACTATACTTTAGGGTCCTGAAGGCCTTTCATCTGTGCCTGACTACTTTGCACAAGTGAACTATCCTTGTTTTGTAGTATGAACTTCAGAGTCACCATTCCCACAACCTCCTAGTAAAACATATTGCAATGTTCCTAGTGAGGGCTCATCCACTACATAATCACATCACTCACCACCACCTTAAGTAGCATTGGTCTTATTCATTAACATGTGGTTACACATGCATGTGCCTGCATGTGTCCATATGTGCCAAATGTGTGTATGTATGTGTGTGTATGAATAATGTGCACGCTGCTTAGACGTGTGCGCATCACCTTCGAGCATGACTGTGTGCATGTGCATACTGTGTGCACGCACACGTGTATGTATGCATGTGTATGTGTGAGTGTGTATGTGCATCATGTATCCGTACGAGTGTATGTATATAGTGGCTTAGCTAGCTCACCTAAAGTGGGGGGGCTGATATAGCGCCAAAGCAACCACTACATTAAAGTCAATATAATGTAATGCACAATTATTTCACTATTGTAGTAAGTTAAACAAAAATTAAAAATTGCCAAAGTATCTTTTTCTTTCATCAAGTTTTTCAACAAATTCTTCAGCTATCAAAATTAAATCCAAGTTTTCTGTAAGCTCTTTGTGAGCAATTAAAAGAACCTGTATACATGGACATTGATAGGTATTGGTACATGTACCTGTATACATGAACATTGATAGGTATTGGTACATGTACCTGTATACATGGACATTGACCTGTATACATGGACATTGATAGGTCTTGGTACATGTACCTGTATACATGGACATTGATAGGTATTGGAAACTTTCGACTTGGCAATAGCTCTCTCACCACACTGCGCTATTGGAGTGCACGCCCAGTTCAATGGTGAAGTTCTATTACATGCACATCAAATATATTTGGTATGCATTGTGGCAACCAAACGATACTTACCTTCTGTATTGTATAATTTAATTAACTAAAGCATTAGCAAACAATCCACTACTTAGCCAGACAGCAGATCATACTGTATAGCACCCTCTAGCAGTGCACAGTTGGCCAGACAACCCATCATACTGTATAGCATCCTCTAGCAGTGTACAGTTGGCTACATTTCTTGCACACTTCGACACACTATTTATTAAAAAAAGGAAAAAAAGAAAAAAAGAAGAAGCAGGAATGATGCTTACTAACATTTTATGGCAGTAAAACCAACCCCCGTGAGCTAATTATCTGTTTAGAATGTTTCTCCATCCCATCAAACTTCAGAAACAGCTATCAAGATGGTACTGATCATTACAAAAAATCTGCCTACATCACTCATTAATAATACACTCAACCTCTCTTATCTGTTCTTCTTCTAAGTTATGGACACCTCTGTAAGTTATGGACACCTCTGTAAGTTAGTAACTTATGGACACACCTCCGCCTACCGGACGCACACACAGCCACCATTAATGTGTATTGACAACATGCAATATTTGTGGTAAAAGGACATCACTTTACTATTGATCCCAATCAAAGAGGCTTGTTTCTAAGTTACAGACATTTCATAGTACGGACACCGCTTGGTCCAAGACCGTCCGGATAATAGAGGTTCAAGTGTAGTACTCATGCTCTCTCTATTCCCAGTAAGTGAAGATACTGGCAGAGGACTAAGAATTAGTCAAACACACATTGTTGGCACGACATACCGTATTCACTGTAATTATTGCGTCACTTGGACTGGAAGTATTATCCACACTTAGATGCAGAGACTTTCATGTTCTCTTGTGTTCAGGCAGTTGGTTCCTGACAGAGCAGTACAAATAGATTTGTAGAGTGAAATTAGAAATAATGTTAGTAAAATAAGCCCAGTACAAACAGCAAAAGTTATCTAATTAAGTGCCACATTAATTGGAAGTGTAATATTAAGATTATGGCACTTTAGTTATAATGAATACGATACTTACAGAAAGCAGTTGCAAAACAACAACTGCAAAATGATACCTGATAAAGTAGTGAAAACCAAAAGAAAACAAACAAAAACAACAACAACACGGGCAACACCATCCACCAGTGTATAATACTCTGTTCCCAAGAGCACATTTTTTTCTTTATATTAATGAAGCAAAAGAAAAAAAGAAAAAAAAAAAGAAGAAAGGAATTAAAAGCTGCTCTGCTCTTCAAAAATATATTCTATTCAGCAATAAATGCTACATTACCAGTTGGTTAATATACAGTAGAGTCAGTTATCCGAAAGGTACTGTAGTAGCACACACACATGAAAAATTGCTCAACTACACCCTAACTATAAGACTGGAGGGACCCTTCCTACTATGGCTCCAATGATGCCCCTGCTCTTCATTCCGCCACCCCAGCATTTAACCACACACTCCCTTACCATTAAATCTCAATATAAACACTTTCCATTTTGGAGTTGCCAGCAGCAACTATGCTGCAACTCTCAATAGCCACATAACTCAAGTGTTATAGTATTAGCTACCACCTAAATATTGTGTTTCCTTGCTTCTGTTTTGTCACTCACCCGGAATTTCAGCAGTTTCAGCGTTTAAGACACAGAGACAGCACCGCATGCATCCGGCCAAATCTTTCACCGCCAAAAATTATGAGCGCAGAATTATTTGAGCACCTCACAGTCATTGGTATAGGGTGTTCGAAATTTATACAACTTATGGTATATAAGCATAGGTACCCAAAGCTGGTGTCGACCCTATACCAAACCGATGACTTCAGGTAAAGGTTTTCATTACACATGGACCATAGATTAAGGAGTACATATGGGTTTCGGTAAAGGGTTTCTATAGCCTGATTCTTACCAGCAACTTTCCATTTTAATATATATATCCTGCTGATGTAATCTCCCAGCACTCGTCTCCAGTTTGGCTGTATTTTCTTTTCCGGAGTAGTTCGGGTTCGGGTTCTCTAGGTCTTACTTTGCCTTCAACCTGAACCACCGCTTCCACCAAATGTAGGGAATTATACCCTTTTACTTCTTCTCCACTCGAGTTCCGTCAATCAAGTTAACTAACGACAGTCTAACTTTTAAGTTGTTTTAATATTGGTTACTAAGACAGAACTAAACTGAGAATAATGATACAATGCTTAAATAGAATGTGTGAGTATGACGTAGTTATTCAAATGTCCAATCAAATAAATACAGGTGATGGAGCGAGGACGAAGTAGTTCGACGAACATCGTACCCTGCAGCAGAAGTGCCCGATCAGATTCACGGTGTGCAAACTAACTAATGACTAGTGGTGTGCTTGAGCACAAATGGCGAGCGAGCCTTAAACTACATTATTGTTAAATGATTGATTTAACAAGTAACACTCAAGCTAGTCTCGCGTAGCCAGACCCTTTACCAATCGCTACGCGGGAAAAGGGTAAAGCTACTAAACTAGTGGTGCGCTCGAATAGCGCAAATGCATGGCGAGCGAGTAAATATATGAGTATAGGTAAAGATAATTTGTGAAGGAAATCGCTAAATAATAGCAATGATTAGGCATGAAGAGTTAACAATAACAGAATTACCTAATAAACTTCGAAAGCAGTGGCAAAGAAGCGCAGCTTGACAATTTGCCATTCAGTCTTTCGCCAAGAAGAGAGTAGCTATAAACTTTTTGGTTGAAACTTAGTTGATTCTCCGTGCTCGTTAATTGAAAAATACCGGAACTGTAAACGCTTTACCTAACTTACGTAATTAGAAGCGCGGGCGAAATTTTTTGACGTACGCATACATACCTACATATATATATATATATATCTGAAATCTCAATTGAACACGACTGATAGTCAGCTTCGCTCGCTTCGCTCGCTCGCTGAAATATAGTCAAGTTTTTAAATTACGTATGCGGTAAAGGGGATTCAAAGCCATAGTAACCACTCCCAGCAACTGTTTGAATTGGAAAAGAAGCAACAAAATTAAGTCACTTTATTTAAAGTTTCCTTTGTGACATTCTTAATAGTAGTTGTAACGCACAATACTTCACACAAGTGAACATACCTACGCAAGACTTACCTTCGCGGTTCGTCTAGTGGACAATGAATTTACAAGTAAATGCTGTTGAGTAGGGCTTATAACTGTGACAAATAGCGACTAACTCGAATAGAAATGGAGCTCCCATAAGTTTTTTGCGTTTAAACTGCACCCGCAAAAGAATTCAAAGCAGTAAACAATTCAATTTCTAAGGTGATACGGGTAATGGTCGCTAAACCGGAGGATTCTGTTTAGTGAAGTTTGGTACGGGGTCGAACGCGGAGCGAACACAAAAATACGGAGGGTCAAAGTACAAAATGACATACATACGTCCAAACATATATGGTGTGCTTGAGCACAAATAATGGCAAGCGAGCCTGATAGTTAGGTAACATAAAATGTTACTATTTTTAGCTTACTTCATGCAAACACTATAATAGAAGTTATGACATTTGATTTCAGCAATCAAATACAAAATCACTCTCTTACCTGATTAATGGTAACTTTAGTAGTATCAAACATCAACCATTCTGATAATCTCAATCACCAGTAACTCTTGAACAAGCTCTCAGCTATGATAAAATATAAACCAGTGTTATTATTTGTAATTTTAGCCAACAGATATGGAATTACATACTACTTACATCATTCTTGAGTATTGATAACTTATGTAGTATCAAATTGAAGTTACTTTGACCATCGGAATTACCTTGAATTCTTGACAACAAGCTCTCAGCTACAAAAACAAAAGACAATCAATTTTAGCACACAAATACAAAATTACTATGCAAGTAAATGCACCTTCTGTTCCTTTCAAATTCGTAGGTCGGCTGGTAATGATATACATTTTCATCAATTCCGATGCAGTATATGATTGATGAGTTGCTCAAGAAGACACTGGGCCAGAAGCTGTATCTGTATATAGAAACCATTTAGCATAATTATTTACCATTGCAAAATTTTTCTTGACTCCTCTATGTTTAGTAATTCAGTATAGCAGTAAGAGAGACTAGTACTATTAGCTACTCATTCATTTCAAAACGTTCCAACTTGATACAGCTACTGCGGTCATCACTGTTTCACTTATTTCTAATTGGAATAATAAAAGAAGTATAAGAAAATAATTATTCTATTCTATTGGAATAAATAACACAATTAATTTTTAGAAAGAATAATTCTATAGTTTTCAAGCATTACCTGGCAGGCCCTAAGGGAGCCCACACAACCAACTTTAGACTGTGAGATTAGTCGTAGTCCTAACTCATGCAGTGAAGATATCTAGTGTGGAATAAACCACTTATTACACTCAGTCAGAGTGATATGGCTAGATATTTCACTTTCAGGCAGCTGTATTTTCACTCGCCTCCAGCTTGTGAAAACAAGTTAGCCTGCTCATGAAATATTTCACCATATCACACTCTGACTCATGTAATAAGTACTATATCATATATATATATATATATTTATAGCCCGTTACCCGAGCGACCGCGCTTGTCGTTAAGCACTATAAATCTGATACAGTCTGGTATGCCCGTAAGAAAATGTATTAGCGGGGAAAAGTCTGATATAGTTCTTAGCAACCATAATTATGGTAGAAGGCAGATCAAAGCAAAATGGAATAATGAAGAGTTTGGGTACTTTAATACAATTACTAAGATAGCTAACACTATACTTTGCTCGTTGTTTATGTTCTGGCTATAAAATAGTTATAAACCAAAATCATTAGGTTTGTATTTCGATTTATAAATCCTCGCCACTCGGGCTGCGCCCTCGTGTCTCGGAGTTTATAAATAGCATACAAACCTCAATTTTGGTTTATAACTATAACATATATTATACTTGGTGGTGTGTGTTGGGCCCACGTACTCATATTTACAGGCATGCGCAAAGTACTATTTCACGACAAACTTCAGTATCGAACATAAACTCACGAACTTTAAATTATGTACCATTAATATCTTTATTTTCATTGGTTGTTAAATATTTGCTGAGGGCAGTGCTGGCTCCCTATAAAAAGGAGCCAGCGTTGTCAAGTCGTTGGATTTTGTTATAATAATAGTGTACAGTGTGTATTTGTTTTTTTTAAATAACAATTACACACCTACATCATTTCAACAAACATTATCCCTGGTGGCGGCACTACCAGTTGGACTACGAGGATAAGGGAAAGTCATTCTTGTGGCCCAACATTTGGTGGCAGCGGTCTTGGACAGATCAGCCATCGAGAAGAATAAGTCTAAAAAAAAGAGTCTGCGGACAAATTCACAAATTGAAATTGGACGACAATTAATTTTAAGAAGTCGAGTGGTACAGAGAATCCAACAGTTAACTACAACAAAAAGGAAACTGTATACTGTTTGTCACAAAACTGCTTTATTTCAATCTTATTTTGTGCTTCACCTGTATTATTCCTATTTTTTTTTTGTGTGTGTGTGTGTGTGTAGATCTCCCTCAGGAAGCTCACGTCAGAGGGTGCCAATATGTCCAAACGGTCGAAACGACGCAAGAAAACTGCTATTTCGAATTTGACTACGACAATTTCGAATTTCGAAACGGACACAATTGTGTCTAACGACCAAGACGACGATGCCCTTGAGCTACTCGATTGCAGAACGGCGGAAGACGAAGTTATACCGGGGGCAGAGAGGCTACCGAGTATCGCGAAGGGAATCGAGAAAAGGATGAAACTATAGATACGCTAGAAGCACTAACAAAAATGATGAGTTTATTAATGCAATAAGAAATAAACCGAGCTGAAGAGGACAAAGCGAGGCGTGACAAAGAAGAGAAGGACCATAAAGAGCAGGAACAGAGATGGGAGAAACTCTTTACTGCTCAGGAAGAAAGAAACGAAACATATCGAGAGGCAGAGCTCAAAAGAAACAAAAAATACTTATTGCTAATTCTTTGCCAAAATTTACTGATAGAGACCAGCTAGATTCATTTCTTATACGTCTGGAAACAATTTTGGAGAAAGAAGACATACCAAATAATCAATGGGTAGAATATCTAACTAAAGTACTTTCTGGTCGACCAGCACAAGTTTTCACGTATTCTATTCCTGAAGACGTGAAAAAGTCTTACCAAGCCACAAAAAATGCTTTAATAGCTGCAGTAGGCTTAAGTCATGAGCATTATGTTCACCAGTTCTGGGACTGTTTCACACATTTTAATTCTTCTCCAGAAGAAGTAGTACAAAAGTCAACAACTATTCTTACACGGCTGTGGACAGGGTTAGACTTAGCACAGTTTAGGTGGAAGATGCTCAAGCTTCACATACTCAACTGCTACACTTCAGAGTGTGTTGCTTATGTCAAAAGATTTGACCCTCAAGATTGCTTCCAACTCATTGATGTGCTCAGAAATTATGAAGAGGCACACGGCAAAGCAATAAAGTACAAGCCCAGAAAGCAGGTAAACCCGGGATATAACAATGATCGAAAGACGACTGTGAACACAACAGCTTCAAGTACATCCACAAGGACAAATGAATGGGATTCGAATGAAAGAAAACATACCCAGGGAATTGTATGCTATCATTGCAACAAATCTGGACACAAATCATATGACTGTCCAGATAAAAGTCAAAGAGGAACTAGATCACAAAGGAAAGAAATAACAGAGTTACTGTACCACCATCTAGTCGAAGACTAGACGGTAACAATATTGTTCGAGGTATGGTTAATGGACAAGAAACTGATGTCTGTGTTGATACAGGAGCTCATGTATCTGTTATACAGAGTGACTTTGTAGATGATTACCAATTGACTGGAGAATACAAGATTGTTGGAGGGTTTGACAATGCTCAAGGTACACGTAGGCCGATGGCTGAAGTAGAAATAGTGATTGGTCACTTAAAGCTAGTACGAACAGCAGCTGTCATCCCAAATGATCCAACGGCAGCCGGAGTTTTACTAAGTGTCAAACTTAGCAGTCCAGAATTAAAAGATCTCATCAACTTATCATCACAAGGAGACATTCAATCAGCGGTAGTGAATATAACCAGAGCTCAAGCAGCAGCAGAAGAAAAGAAAGAAATTGATGATAAAATGGTAGAGAAAAATGATGGATTGCAACCAAAGAAGCCAGAAGAAATTGCTATTGAATCAATACAAAACAATGATCAGATAAACAAATCTTCAATGGAGCAAAATGATTTGCTTTTGGAATGTCCAATTGCTATGCCAGGAGAATCAGACAGAGAACAGTTCGCAGAAGATACAAAAGCAGATATTACTTTGCAAGAGTGGAAAAAAAAAGTGGATGAAGATAAAGATGGTTTTTATTGGGACAATGGAATTCTCAAGAAAACAGTATGCAATGACCTTGAAGAATCTTATCAGCAATTAGTAGTACCTGCAGGTCACAGACAACAATTGTTGCAGCTTGCTCATGACCATAATGGCCATCTTTCGACCAAAAAGATTAGAGCAGTGCTGAAGAGAATTGTAACTTGGCCTGGTATTTACAAAGATATTGTGGAGTGGTGCACTCGTTGTGACATCTGTCAGAAAGAAGCCAGAGCTAGAGCACCTAGATCTCCAATGGAGGAGATTCCTATAATGACAGTGCCTTTTGAAAAAATTGCTATATAGATTTAGTGGGACCATTCCAGAGATCAAAGGCAGGTTACAAGAATCTTCTGACTGTCATTGATTTAGCATCACGGTATCCAGAGGCTTTGCCATTGAAGATTGCTAGTGCAACAGAAGTAGCTGAAGGACTACTTGAGGTGTTTGCTCGTCACGGACTGCCAAGGCAGATACTGTCAGATCAAGGATCAAATCTTACTGGCAGAGTGATGACTGAGCTTTGCCAAAAGTTAAAAATACCTCATCTTATCATCCAGAGTCTAATGGATGTGTGGAACGTTTTCATGGAACTTTAGTGCCCATGTTGAGGAAAGCAATAGACAGCAAATTGGATTGGCCAGATCAAATTAAGTTTTGTCTGTATGCTATTAGAGCTGTTCCAAATCGTTCTACTGGCTACTCTCCATTCGAAATTTTACACGGAGTTAATATCCGTTCACCAGTGGATCTGGTGGTGGAAGGATGGATGTCGATTGAAAAGAAGTCTTTTAATGTGACTAAATGGATGGAGGAACTTAACAATAGATTGGAAAAGATTAAAGATATAATGTATGATAATGGATTGATGGCACAAGCCAAAGCCAAGCAACAACATGACAAGAAAACTCAAGTAAGACAAATTAATGAAGGAGATATGGTTTTGCTTCGTTCTCCAGGAATGTTAGGGAAATTGGACACAGCCTGGAAGGGTCCTTTTGAAGTACTTAGAAAAGTTAGCAGAGTTAATGTTGAACTTGGATTTCCTGGAGGAACCAGAAAGAAGAAACGAGTTGTTCATGTCAACCATATTAAGCCATACAAACAAGCTGAAACTAAAGTATTGAGAGTGATGGTAATAGCAGAAGACCCTGATGAGGATGAACTTACTCCATTGCTAAGAGGCGATCAGTTGAATCCAGTAGAACAGAAGGAACTCAACCATTTCTTGGAGTCGATGTCAACTGTTTTCACTAATGATCCAGGTTTGACCAATGTATGCAGTCATGACATAGATACAGGAAATACAAAACCAATAAGAATACCACCATATGCTTTATCACAAGCCAAAAGAGAAGGAGTGAAGAAGGAGATTAATATTTTACAAGAGATGGGAATTATTGTATCTTCTACTAGTCCATGGTCATTTCCCATAGTGCCTATTGTGAAACCAGATGGATCTATTCGAGTGTGTGTAGATTATCGTAAGTTAAATTCTGTAACTGTGCCTGATCCATACTTTATGCCCAAAATTGAAGATTTGATATGCAAGTTGGAGACTCAGTATTTCTTTCCAAGATGGACTTAAGCAAAGGTTTCTATCAGGTTCCATTGACCTTGTCAGCCAGAGAGAAGACAGCATTTATTACACCATTTGGGAAGTTTCACTTTACAAGGATGCCATTTGGATTAAGGAATGCACCGACAACTTTTCAAAGGCTGATGGAAGTGGTGTTAGTTAAGCAGATTGAGTTTGCTTCACCCTATATTGATGATATTCTCATATATTCTCAATCTTGGAAGGATCACCAACATCACATTTCAGCTGTAGTGAAGGCTTTGCAGCAAGCTGGGCTGACAGCCAAGCCATCCAAGTGTCTGTGGGCGAAATCTAAGCTGGAGTATTTGGGTCATCTGGTTGGTAATGGTCAAGTGGAAGTTCCAGAAGCAAAAATACAAGCATTAAGAAATTATAAACTTCCAGAAACAAAGGCACAGTTGAGATCATTTCTAGGTCTTGCAAGCTATTATAGACGATTTATCGAACGATTTGCTGATTGTGCAAAGTTACTTCACGATGCTACAAGGAAGGAAGCACCCCTGACAGTAGAGTGGACTGAGGAGAGACGTAAGTGTTTTATTCATTTATGTACTGTTTTGTGCAAATCATGTATGTTACATATACCAAAATCTGATGATCATTACTTGTTGCAAACTGATGCTTCTTGTGATGGTATTGGAAGTTGTTTAAGTGTTTGCAGGAATGAGCAGGAATTGCCAGTGGCATTTTATTCTCGTCAGCTGAGAGCTGCAGAAACCAGATATTCTGCTACTGAGTTGGAATGTCTTGCAGTGGTGGAAAGTGTAAAACATTTTGAAATATATTTGGATGGTCACCAATTCACAATTCAAACAGATCATAGAGCTTTGGAATATTTGAGATCAGCTATATTTGCAAACAAGCGATTGTGTAGGTGGGCATTAAGATTGCAGGGACTAGATTTCACTATAAAATATAGACCAGGCAGAAGTAATGGCAATGCAGATGGCATGTCTAGACAAGCTTGGAAGAGCTCTTTAAAAGAAAATTCTGAAGAACGTCCGAGGACAGACGTTAACTAGAAATGGGGAGATGTTGGGCCCACATACTCATATTTACAGGCATGGCAAAGTACTATTTCACGACAAACTTTAGTATCGAACATAAACTCACGAACTTTAAATTATGTATCATTAATATCTTTATTTTCATTGGTTGTTAAATATTTGCCGACGGCAGTGCTGGCTACCTATAAAAAGGAGCCAGCGTTGTCAAGTCGTTGGATTTTGTTATAATAATAGTGTACAGTGTGTATTTGTGTTTTTAAATAACAATTACACACCTACATCATTTCAACAAACATTATCCCTGGTGGCGGCACTACCAGTTGGACTACGAAAATAAGGGAAAGTCATTCTTGTGGCCCAACAGTGTGCTATGGTGAGCTTGTTGTTAAACATTTACTTTGTGCTATTCTGTAAGCAGTAGCTGAAACGCACGACACGTTCACACACACACACTTGTCCACTGGACATACCAACACAAGATTTACCTTTGTGGTTAGACTATTGGACAATTGATTTTCAAGAACACTGCTGCACTGGGCGTTAACTATGACAAATACCATATTTACTTACTGCCATCTATGATTCCTATAGAAAATGAACTCTGGTAAGTAAGTTTGTAACTGCAGCTGCAAAAGAGAATTGAAAGCAGTAAACAATTCAATTTCATTGGATGATACGGGTAAAGATCGATAAACCAGAGGATTCTATTCAGTAAGGTTCGGGACAGAGCTAACACAAATATGCAGGGGTCAAAGTAATAAAATGATATACGTGTACACACACACACACACACACACACACACAATGCCATTAACGTATACAATTCAATTACCAGGGTGATGCAGGTAATGATCGATAAACCAGAAGACTCCATCTAGAGAAGTTTGGGACGGGGTCGAACAACATGCTAACACAAAAATACAAGAGGGTCAAAATACAAAATGACATATGTACGTCCACATAAATAAATATCCCCAATTTTCAATTGTGTTACCCCAGAGAGTATCTCCCTCACTCGCCAATAAATTATAAGAACAACAAAAAAATAAAGAAAAAATAGTATACAAATATAAAATTAATATAATTTAAAAAATAATGTAAAATATAAAATAAATAATAAATAAATAATAAATAAAAATAAATACATAATAAAATTAAATAATAAATAATATAATTATTAAATAATGAAAAATTAAAATAAATGATGAAATAAATAATAAATAAAATGAATCAAATGATAAAAAAACAAATAAAAAACCAAAATATATATCGGACAATGGTTGCAATAACATGACGAAATTTATGCTCAAGGGGCATTCTGATTCATCACAATTGTATATTTGGGATTGCTTATACATTGTCTGACAGTATCTTGTTGGCAGTGCACAATGATCCATCACTTCTCTTGTCTGGTAGCATCTTGTTGGCAGTGCACAATGATCTATCGCCTCTCTTGTCTGACCGTATCTTGTTGGCAGTGCACAATGATCCATCACTTCTCTTGTCTGGTAGCATCTTGTTGGCAGTGCACAATGATCCATCACCTCTCTTGTCTGGTAGCATCTTGTTGACAGTGTACAATGATCCATCACCTCTCTTGTCTGACAGTATCTTGCTGGAAGTGTACAATGATCCATCACCTCTCTTGTCTGGTAGCATCTTGTTGACAGTGCACAATGATCCATCACCTCTCTTGTCTGACAGTATTTTGCTGGAATTGTACAATGATCCATCACCTCTCTTGTCTGGTAGCATCTTGTTGAAAGTGCACAATGATCCATCACCTCTCTTGTCTGACAGTATCTTGCTGGCAGTGTACAATGATCCATCACCTAACTTGTCTGACAGTATCTTGCTGGCAGTGTACAATGATCCATAACCTCTCTTGTCTGGTAGCATCTTGTTGACAGTGCACAATGATCCATAACCTCTCTTGTCTGACAGTATCTTGCTGGCAGTGTACAATGATCCATAACCTCTCATGTCTGACAGTATCTTGCTGGAAGTGTACAATGATCCATAACCTCTCTTGTCTGGTAGTATCTTGTTGACCAGTGCACAATGACTTCTCTTGTCTGACAGCATCTTGTTGACAGTGCACAATGATCCATAACCTCTCTTGTCTGACAGCATCTTGTTGACAGTGCACAATGACTTCTCTTGTCTGACAGCATCTTGTTGACAGTGCACAGTGATCCATAACCTCTCTTGTCTGACAGCATCTTATTGACAGTGCACAATGATCCATAACCTCTCTTGTCTGACAGCATCTTGTTGACAGTGCACAATGATCCATCACCTCTCTTGTCTGACAGTATCTTGTTGGCAGTTCACAATGATCCATCGCCTCTCTTGTCTGACAGTATCTTGTTGGCAGTGCACAATGATGCATCACTTCTCTTGTCTGACAGTATCTTGTTGGCAGTGCACAATGATGCATCACTTCTCTTGTCTGATAGCATCTTATTGGCAGTGTATATTGATCTATCACCTTTCTTGTCTGACAATCCACTCTTGATGAGCTGAGGAGAAGTCTTCAAAGCATCACCCTGTAGTAGTACCAACTGCTATAGTCATGGCATACTAGGGAGCCTGAGTTTACTGGCAGGAAAAGACCCGGCAACAACAGAGGCTACTATTCAACTATCATCATTGAACCAGCTTATTTTCTAGTTATCATACTATAGCTGTTGAGCTTGTAGTCAGGTTCTGTGGCCGTAATTTTGGAGGCTTTCTTTATTCAATTCAATGTGGGAATTATTATAGATAACAGCACTTTAAAAGTACTGTCATGCCCCTTTACAGAATGAGAACAGATAGTATTAATGACAATGGTAAGTTTATAAGCCTTTGTAGTGTTCTTTCCATACCACCAAAAAACAAAGTTTTGTCACCCGCACTTTATTTTGTATTTTGCGGACTGTGCCACTCGCTGCCAAAGTCTGCGAGACAGTCCAATACTAGTAGCCCCACCCCCATCCAATACTAGTAGCCCCACCCCCAGATTGCGGTTCCAGCTAGGGTTCTCTGCGCAAGTTAAGGTGTTTTCTTTTAGCATTTTACTGCTGGAGTATCTCAAATAATAAGTTACAGAAAAATAGTATAACAAATTAATTTACTGCAGACTTTACTGAGTTGTACTTTCATTCTAAAATAAGTTTAGTTGAATTGGCTGTTTCTTTATTAGTAGTTAGACATGAATAATAGTCTTCTAGCAAGTTCTTCCAGAGAGGGCTCTGGTGAAGAAAGAGCTGGGGTTATAATGGGGTATTTTTGCAACCCCAAATGTTGTTTGTAAGTGTCTCTGTATGGAATGTATTCTGATAATGGAGTAGCCTCTCTTCTGTGTGACTAACAATGAGACAGCCTGTGTCCTGTGATGTTGCTGCAATTCGTAGCTCGCTATCTTTCATCTTTACTGTAAATGAACTTCCATTGTTGAAGGAGCAAGTATTGTGCCACAGCCATGTGGGATGATGTCCCCTTTAGTGAGAATAGATACAAATTGGAGGCAGTCCCACCAGTAATCAGTATAATCAATTGATACAATTATACTGTGTTTGTTTGATAGCATATCTTATATCCAAGCTGCAACCAAAGATGCCACACGTTCAACTAGTGATTATTTGAGCATGTCAAAGAAATTCTTCTTGAATATAACTTATATGGTATGGCCATGTCACCTGACCCTACGAATAGTGGTTCAATAAAGTACCAATAAGTGCCATACAATAATACAGGGTAGTGGTTGGTAAAGGGTCTGTCTACACCAGACTACAAGTGACCAATTGGTACATTCTTTAATGAAAATTTATTTAAAAGTAACAGTAAAAATAAATTTACAATGTGTAAATTTTGAATTATGGGATATGATATACAAAATATGTAAAGTGCAATACAATGAGTGTTTTCAAATGTATGTCCATGTGGCTTTGTCAGACTTCATTCCACAATTCTGTTACGCAAACAATACAATAATTCAAATACTACAATAATAACAATACACTTACTGGAGGTGTTGCTGTATTTTATCTGCTAAATGATTACATTCTCCTGTTTGGAACAATACAGTAACAAACTCCTTGAGAGCTGAGGGTCTCGATGAAAAGACTCTACGAATGTTGTCCAATAGAGTCCTTGCTCTGTCTTCATCAATCAGATCTTTACGCTCACGAAGTTGGTCATAGGTATATTGTGATATGAGTCCAATACTGTAGCAGTGATCAGCTACTGTCATAACACAAGGCTTCACTGAGTGCACCAAGTCAGGATACACACTCAGAAATATACTCAAGTTATTGCCACCTATTAATAAAACATTTATAATGAAACCAAATAAAAACAATAACTTGACTTACTTTCAGAGACCTCTACCACAGGATCTTTCTTCACATATTACTAAAACCAAATAAAATAATTGTTAGTTATTGCAAGTTAGAATACATAGTCTATTTCTACATACCTGTCCATACCAAATGAGGTGTCTATTCTGAAGTGCAATTCCTTGTGAACTGTAGAAACACTTCATGACTGAAGGAATGGACTCTACTTCATGAACTCTCCCAAGATGATTCCCTCCTTCATGTGAACGATAGTCAAAGGCTAACTGGTAGTCCACAGAGCTGTTGTAGTTCATTCTGGAACTAGCTTTCTTTAGAGTGTCTTCTATTTCTTGTTTTAGAGCAGCACATTCATGGTGAATGGAGTCTTGGAAAGTAGGATCACACGAAACTACGACTTCAAAATATTTGCATCGAGATATAAATGTTACACCAATTTGTTTAGATCCGTACATAAAGTGCACCATGTTTTTCTTGACTCCTTCTCCAATGAAAGTGAAGGACTTGTTGGATACGAGACATGCCATTGCAGCAGGAAAGAGTCCCATAGGAGTAAACCCACTACTGAAGTATATCAAGAGAGGCTCCACGAAACTTGAGCTACAAGATTCTTTGTGGAATTGGTCAAGTTCCTTTGCACTAGTGTTTTCTAACACGCAAGGCATGATGTATTCTTTCTCCTCTTCTAAAACTGAGTTAGTATCAGAAGATTCAACTGACGCAATCTCAGCTATCAAGTGAAGATATGCAAGCAAAGCTACCAGTTGCTCTGGTGGAATCAGATCTCCTGAAATGTCAGCTGTAGCTGTCTTCAAATCTGTCAAAGAGAATCGACCTGTCTTCCTAAATCTCTCGGATGTGGCTTGACCTACGCTATCAAAGCTCATGGCTTTAAGAATGACACCAGTGATACTGTCATACACTACCTGGATGTCAATGATGACCAGGTCCTCCAAACCAGGCACACTGGGGAAGTACATCAGAACACCGGCATGGTGGTGAAGAAACCACAGAGCTGCTTTGGTCTCGTAGGGTGTCATATTGAAGGCATGGGACAAGGCCAAGCAGGTCTCCAGTCTGGCTGTCCTCACTTCTCTCATGCGAAGACACAAGCTGAACAGAAGCCACACAGCTGGAATTTTCAGCTTATTAAAGTGTTTCTCCATGGCATTCTCCAGTAGCTGATGCAAGTGATCAATCTCTTCTACTCCGCCTCCCATGTTGTCTAAAGAAACAACAAGCTTGTCTTTTGAGCAGAACTGAACTATGCCTTTTTTGTAGGAGTCAGTGTCTCGAATCACTTTTTGAAGCTGTGAGTCGACTGTAGCAATGACTTCCTCAGAAACCTTGTCTTTGTGAGTACCCACTATATACACTACTGACTTGGAGGACTCCAGTATCTCACCAATGGCTGAGTTGTCTGGTCCTGGTAGAGGTTGAAGATGGGTGGAGGAACTGAAGCAAGATATACTGGCCAGAGTACGCAAAAGCATCTCTTGCAGAGTAAACTCAGATTTCTCTGGTGCAGTTGTCTCTCCTGAAGCTCTTTGATAAAAGACCCGATACTCCTCATCTAGTTGGAACTTGTAGCTAAAGAACAGCAAGTAGAGGGCAGGTCCTATGGTGAGTGCTGGTAGCATGTCCATCAGCTCAGGCTGGCCTCCGGTGTCCTCCATTCTCAAAAAAGCTTTAAAAGAATGTTTCACATTTTCTGCAAAGTGTGGTTGTTTGGACACTGTCTCGAATATGGCAGCTATTTCAGAATAATCTGGTGATGATACTGCCTGATCAGCTGGTTGGTCATGTGCTGTTGAGAGTGGAGTGATTCCCTTACGTTGTCTGGGTTGCTTATTTCTGGTAAAAGATTGCAATCTTGCCATCATCTTCTGTAATAACGAAGGTTGGGGTGGCTCTTCCACAGAGTGAGATTGTCCTGTACTGCTAGCCTGACTGACCTCTGCCCTAGTGTCACTACCTCTATGGGAATCAGCTGTAGCCTCAGAAGTGGATTCAATCTGAAAACTATCTTTGAGAGTGTGAAAGAGTAGAGAAGCTTCCTCAATGAGATTCTTTACAATGGTCCAGTTTGTGGTTTTTTCTGCTGTAGTTGGATCAGACTTGCCTTGGACTAGCATATTGGAGCAACACTGTACTGTGCCCGTGCTGCCATGAATCTGCTCCTCTTCTTTTGCTGACAGAAGATCTATGATCTCTTTTTGAATTCTCCTGAGAGTTGTACTCTTGCCTTGTCTTGGAGGACCAAGGGACATAAATTTTAAAGACAGAAGCTCCAACACTTCTTTGGAAACAATGAAGTGTTTGTATGCATCTTCATACTTGAAAGCTATTGAACATAAATAAAATAGGAATTATAAAATATTGCAAATAAAACACTAATTACAGGTACATGTATTAAGGTCCCATTGGTTATAATAAATAACCCACACACTGCACCTGTACCATTAGCTGGCTCCAGCAATACAAAGTGTGGGCAGCTGGTTTTATAGCCTGGAGCTAAGCCAGTAGAAACAGCTGCCAGTAGAAGCAGCTGCATTCCAGCACTTGCAATTTTGGCAAAGACAATCGATTACCTTACTTATTATAATTTCATAATTAATACAATAAATATTTAGTTTTAACATAATTAACACAATAATAAATAATAATATTCTAGTTAAACTATAGTACAAGTTTTAATACCTAACTTTAGTTTCCCATACAATCTATAAATGGGATATTCTAAAGAGAAGCCAATATCACTGAAGGCAAGATGGCTTTCTAGAGATGCTGCTATTTACTTACACTAACCTGACAGAGTTTCTTTGTATACTCCTTCACTATTAGCAACCAGCAACTGTCCAGTAGACAAGACTGCAGTAGCTATCCATACCCCAACTGGTCTATCTCCCTCACTAGTAGTCTCAATCCACTCCTCTGTCTTGTTGGAGTAGCTGCTAATGGTAGAATATTCATCGATGCAGATTAGATTCGATACATAGGAGATGATAGCGAAGATGGCAGTAAGTGTGGTTACTGTCCTCCATATTGTTTGTCTTCTTGTCCTGCCATTACTAGCAGATGCTATGAGAGACTCTAGACTGCATATAAACAGAATCTTAATCTTGCCATCTCCTCCTGTGAAGTAGAAGTTGCCTTCATGGAATGTTGATTGCATGTCATAGCATGAAGAAGGTAGTGAGTCTGCAGTCGTCCAATGGCCGTTGAGTAGAACTTCCACTACGTCCAAGTCCTCGCCAGGTGCGACACACCCACCAGCCACGACCAGGACCTCTGGTGATCCTCCACTAACTGATGATGCTCTGGAGCGACTAGTAGGCATGGCACGTAGCGATGGCTTCCAGTCTAGACCAGTAGTACTAGTCAACAGAGAGTTAGTGGGTTCATAAGTGGAGGGATGCCATCCACCAACCAATACAAACTTAGACTGGTAGGTAGTTAGTGACGAGTATTCATATGGTGCACTAGTAGTAGTCCATGAGTGAAGGTCAGCAGAGATGTGAAGTGTGCGATAATTAGAATCCATAACTAGCAGTTTATCATGTAGTACTGCACATTGTACAGGATAGACATCCTCACTCCATGTATGGCAGTTCTCCCAGTGAAGTGAGACTGGAGGATAGAGATCTCTCTAAATACAAACAAATAAATATATAATTAAAGTGATAAATAAACAAACACACAAACAAACATCACTAAGTGATATTTAAATGAGACTTTAACATGCAAACACACAAACAAACTTATATAAGACTACAAATATCTTATAAACAAACACACAAACAAATTTATTCCTATATCAGCAATGATAACAACAGTAACTACATGCTAACACACAAACATACAATTTCTCACACAATGATTAAATACAATACAATAATATTTTAATAAATGAAATAGTAAAAAACAATGCTGAGAAATTGAAAAATAAACAAACACACAAACATACAACTGGTACAATGCGTAAATATGTGCACACAAACACACAATATTCCAAACACATAATAAGAGAATGTGTTGTTTCTTCCTGTGCTAAAATAATGTACAGTATGGACCAGAAAAATAGGTTTTCAATTTTGTTCAGTAGAACGATTTTTTTTTGCACAGAAGGAGCTGAAAAACAAACAAAACGATATGGTAGTTGATAAAATATAGTTTTTTGGTTCGACGATGTTAATGTTTTAATCTTCACTGTTTACCGCATGCATCACTTCTAGGAATGAAAAAAAAAAAGATGCTATTTTAAATATTGGGGCCACCAGTGGCTTAGATATTCTTACTTCTAGAGACCCAACTGTGGCTGGTAGAAAGACTAACAAGTACGGACCTGTCAGAACAGCAAGTTCAGCAAAAATCCAGTCAGTCTGCTTAATTGAAGCGAGTCATTTTTTTTTTATTGTGCAAGCTGTTTAGCATGATCCCTATAGCATTTAGAAGGTAGTACAAGGCCTTAGCTTACAGATATAGCTGTGAAAGAGTTCTAGCTTTTAGTAGTAAATCAACAGAAATGACAACTTGACTGTTAAAAATTTTCATGTAGTGGTACCAACTGTTTAGTCAAAATGCAATGAAAAAAATTGTATAAAGCTTTTTTCTTTTTCGAAAGATACCTGCTGTTGTTTATAAAACTTCGAACACATATACATTAAAAAATACAAAAAACATAATCTTAATAAAAGTGCAAAATATACAAATACCTCCCAAATACAAATTCAATACACATTGTAAGAAAGTTTAAATAAAACGATAACAAGCACAACAAGAGCAACAAAAAAACAAAAAAAAACAAAAAAAAAAGCAAAAAAACTAAGCAGATAAATAACATTACAACAAATATATATTGTGCTTATGTGTATTAACACACAACTTACTGTATTTCTGGAACAAACTAGACTTCAAATGGAACAAACTATTATAGACTTCAAATGACTAGAGTAAAATAGTTACAAACTATAGCAAAAAGAGAGGGATAGTCTTGTCTAACTATCCTCAAAACACACTAGCAACTAAAAAAAGAGAGGGAAAGTCATGTCTGAGCATGCTCATAAAAAGAACCTGGTGTCTATTTTCAAGAGCATGCTCAGGAACATGACTTTTACCCTCTCTTTTTTCCAGTTGCCAGTGCATTTGTTGTGAGCATGCTCAGACATTAGTTTCCCTCTCTTTTCCAGTTAGTTGTTAGTATTATTATGAGCATGCTCAGACATAAATTCCCCTCTATTTTTCCAGTTGCTGATGCCTATAGTTTTATCGAATGCTCAGACTTTAATTTATCTCTTTCTTTTATTTCAGTTTTTGGAAAAATTATGCTTGAAATTATGCTAAGCACTTGGCATGTGTGTAGACAGCAGTGTTTTCCCTTCTTTCAAACCTTTTGTAAAAGTTATCTATACAAACAGTGGGCCAGTGAAAAAGACTGGATCTAATAAACAAACAATGGATCTAGTAACTAGGCAAGTCAAACACTCGATCTATTAATCAGCTAGGGAGTAGCTATGTACTCACCTCATCCTCAGTAGGAACTGGTGGCTGGCTTTCCGCCATAACTGGCTTACAGACTAGATTCTACTGTTGGGCGTTCCCACATTCTCTGTTTATCTCTGACCCACCACACCCAAAATGCAGACTGCAAAGTAGTTCATAAAAAATATTGCGTTATTGGAAGAATCACGCGAATAGACGACAATATAACGACCTTTTGTGCAGAAAAAGGCTGACCTTCACCTTTGACCTCAAGAGCTATCACTGGATTCACACCCGGTTCAGGTACTTTTCCCCTTATTCAGTATGGGAAATTAGTGGCACTCGCCGCTTAGTTTGAAGGGGCCAAATTGGCACCCGTACAAACGCGCATGCACAGAGAAACCAAGACTTTGAGCTGGAAACCATAGCAACTGTTAACTAAAAACTATTGCCATTTCTACATAATGCCCCACCATATATAGCGGCTCATTTTCTTTTTCTAAATAATACCTGCCTAATAGTCGTTGCTAGTCATTGGTTTGCGCTTCTAGGGTCCAGCCAGAAGGGTACAGGAGTCTTCCATAGGCACTAGAGATGATTGAAACAAGTCTATTGGAGGAGTCCACCACCTGGAAGCTTCAGTCATTGACCAATGTTGGGCCAGTTGTGGATAGGAAATGGTATGTATGTTATAGTCAATACAATATTATTCCATGTACAGCACCAAAAATAAATTCAAATCAGGAAATGAAACTATTTTCTGACCTTCAACAGTTCTTTAAAATAATTGGGTGGAACTAACAAAATCAGACTGGTGTACAATTAAACCCAGAGGTGTAGGAAGTAGTGGTGGGCGATACCGAGTAGTTTATATCAATACTTCGATACTTCCAGAGGAAAGTGTCCGGTATCGATACCAGAGAACAGACTTCGATACCAAATATTACTATTAGCCCTGCCCAGACAGAATATCGACCTTTACCGACATCTCATTGTGGCCAACATTAACACTTGGTAAAGGTGGTTAATTTAATGTGGTTAATTTAATGTGGTTAATTTAATGTGGTTAATTTAATGTGGTTAATCTCTAGCGGTTCCTTCCAGAGCTGAATAGAAATAAATAATCAAAATAGCGAACTTTTTCATCCGTAGTAGTTGCTTTGCTTACATGTAATACTCTTCCAAATCATTTTTTTGACAATTCATCTAAATTCAAAAGAATAATTTAATAAATTAGTGCGCATGCGTGGTATCGATATAGGTATCGATACCGCCGATACCAGGTTCGAAAGTACTTGGTATCGATATCGAAAACATAAATCCGGTAGCACCCACCACTAGTAGGAAGCTAAATCAGATTGATGCAGCCACTTAACCACACCCACTTAACCATACCCTCTTGTCAGTGACTGAGACAGTTTTGAAGTTTAATGAACCAAGTCAAATTAATAACTTTTTAATGTAATTATATAGTCTATATTGTATAGCTAACATAGCCACTTGGACATAAAAGCAAACAACCATTTAAAATTAGAACTTACAAATGCCTGGTCTGACTTTAGCAGTCTTTGCTTTTGTTTTCTATAAAAAAAATTAAGCGTATTTAGCAACAACAAAAAACTACGTCTGCAGACTTCTTATAGTGCTAAATGGCCACTTCTCAAAATCAAACCAACGACCTCTGAACTACGTTTGTTTTTCCAAAAGATAGTTCGAAAAAATTAAGGAGGACAAGGCAGGAGCGGAGTTTCGGGAATATCTTCCAAAATGGTCGGTATTGGCTGTTTACTCCCCGCAGAAGACATTGCCACAACGACCACTAGAGTCATTATGAGCCTTGCCCCTTTTTATCAAAATAGTGGTGTGGCCATGACTGCGTGGCCGCACCCATTCTGACGTCCCTGAAACCCAAAGTTGGGACAAAAGTGGGTACAACTCCATACCTGCAAGATTGCTGAATATCCCATTTGCTGTTGTTTAGCTAACGTGTAAAAAAATTTACGGTTAACTGTTTATGTCTGGAAGTGGTAAGTCATACTGCTGTTCACCATGGCCGAACAGTCTGATAAGGTCAAGGGTCAACATGCTCATTCTATTTAACTGAGCACCACAAAAAGATATATAAATATTATATGGAACATTATATAGGAAGAAAATTCCATCACTGAAATATGGTTCTATCATGAGAGCGATGCTGTAATTGGAATGGGTACAGTAATCATACCTACTTTTGAAATTCTCACTGTCGAGCTCTCTATCAATAAATAAAAAGATACCTGGTGGCACATGCTCACCGTTAAGTTTGCTGGCTGTCTGTCCAAGCTGTCATGCAGGATTTACACAATAAGCATGCGCCACTAATTATCTTGCTGTTTATGTATGTGTGTATGTGAAGATTTTGACTTTAATAGTCTTTGTAGTCAGAATGTTGGGTCAAGTTATTGAATATACTAATGATGTGCTCAGCACAAATGGCAAGCGAGCTGGTCTGGCTGAAATGAATGCTAGATTCTCATATTCATTTGTTAGTTAACTGATGTTGTTGTTTTTGTTTAGATTATTAATTTGTGCTATTCTTTAGCAACATGCCACACTTTTATACACACATACATATTTGTTCACTGGGTATACCAGCACAAGACTTACATTGTATTCTCTTCGCGACTTGACAAAAGATTTTCCAGGGGTAAGCAATCAAGATTCCTAGGGTGATATGGGTAAGAATTGCTAAACCAAAGGATTTTATTTAAGCTAACCACCTTTCCAGCTCCATTCAAAATGCTCTATTGTACCAGAGCTCTAGTAGTTATAGCATTACATTGTATTCTCTGAGTGACTGGACTACTTGGCAGTGAATTTTCAAGAACAAATCTGTTACATAAGACACATAGCTGTGGCAAACGGTGCATGAACAAAGATATTTTACCACCACCACTAAAAAAATTAACTCTGCTAAGTTTGTAAATCTAACTGCGAACGTCTCTGGGGTAGGTAGCTGTAAAACCCAAAAAGTGTTGAACTTTACCGGTTGCTATAACTTCAAGGGTAATGTGCTCGCAATACAGGTGAAATAAACCTAAAAATATCATTGTGAAGATATGTAGGGTGGAACAAACACACACACACACACACACACACACACACACACACACACACACACACACACACACTAGAAGTTTCATTGATTGTATACCAAATCACCTGGAATTTACCATGATTTTTCAATTAGCACAAGAAAAACTAAAACAGCATCGTGAATCATTTAGAGGGACGGCTTTGGTGAGACAGTTTGTTAGTGATTAGAAGTAATAAAGAAAAAGAGTACAGTGTAGAAAACCCAAAGTAAGGGTTGGGATCTTTTATGAATAGTGTGCTACTGGATGAGCTTCAGGATCTCGCGACATTTTTGGAATAGTATACAGGGCCGTAGCCAGGGGGGGGTTCAGGGGGTTACACGTAACCTTTCAAATTAATGATATTCATAGAAGTCTGTCAATAGTTGTTAATCACCATTAGTGCCCACAAAGAAAAAGCAGCTGCTGATATAATACACTTATGCTTGCCTCAGCACTTGATTGTGTAGTAAGGTTGCAGTAACTTGAAAATGAAGAGGCAGTGCCAATCCAAAGATATTCGATTGTTTTTTAACAAAAAGTTAGCTGTGGAAGGAGATGGTGAGCACATTATCATGAGCTAGACATTGAAAAGTAAATATTGCACAAATATAATTCGTTATGTTTAGATCATGAGTTAAAAGAGGTACCAGTCCAATTTCCATCGGATGAATCTGAAAATAATGTAGTTCCTTCTAGCTCTCTTCAGAGGTCAGATGTTTTCCTAGAATGTACAAGCTCTAGTGCCTGTGCAGATTAAGTATGTAATGATATTGGTGCACTATTAACTTCAAGTAAGTCCATGGAGGAAATATGTGCCTCGATAAGTAATCTATCACAGGGTGAGATGTTTTCTTATTTGTATCGCCACGTGCAACCTCCAAGTAATCTGCCAGCTACATTCTTACATGGTGCTAATCGAAAGTTTGGTATTTCTTGGGTCATTAAATTTCCTTGGATTCTGTATAGCCCTAAGGTAAACGGCATTTTCTGTGGACCATGTGCTATTCTTCTTCCAGTAGATAAGCGTAAAGATAAAGGTTTACTTGTTAACAGGCCTTTTTCCAACTGGATTAAGTTGAGCAGTGTATTGAATGATCATTCTAAACTTAAATATCACCGTGACTGCCTCCAGCTAGCTGATACCATCAAAAGTAGTGTTGAAAATCCAGCTTCACGTGTTGATGTCATGACAAGTAATACTCTGCAAGCCATAATAAAGGAAAATGAGCATATACTAAAGCAAATTATGCGAGCCATTATTTTCTTATCTAAACAAGCTATTGCATTCAGGGGCAATTCAGAAGTTATAGATTCTAGTAAGAATCCTGGAAACTTTTTGGCCCTGCTCAAAGTATTTGCAGAAAGTGATAAAGTTTTATATAATCATCTTCACAATCCTAAAGCCAAGAATGCCAAACATTTGTCCCCACAAACTCAAAATGAACTAATTAATATTATTGGATATGATGTTATTCTTTCTAAAATAGTTTCAGAAATAAAGAAAGCCAAATATTACTCAGTTCTTGCTGATGAAGTATCTTGTCATCATGTGGAACACTTACCCATATGTGTTCGGTTTCTTGATGCCAATAATGATATACGTGAGGAATTTATTTCATTTATAAAACTTGAAAGAGTTCGAGCTATGGACATAGTAAATGCCATTGTACAGTCTTTGGAAGGAATTGGCTTGTCACTAGATAATTTGCGTGGTCAGGGGTATGATGGGGCATCCACTATGAGTGGAGTGAAAGCTGGTGTGCAGGCAATTATCCAAGAAAGGCAGCCTAAAGCTCTTTACACTCACTGTGCTGGGCATTCCCTTAACCTAGCAATACTGAATTCTTGCTCCATTCCTTCCATAAGAAATTGCATAGACCAAATAAAAGGTTTCACAGTGTGGATACGGTATTCTCCTAAAAGAGAAGGTCTACTCAAAGCTATCATTAGTAAGAGATCTCAAGTTGGTACCAACAGATCTTCTATACTAAATGTGTGTATCACTCGATGGGTAAAAAATATTGATGGTTGGGAGCGATTCTCTCAATATCACCCCTTCCTTATCGAATTGTGCGAAGTGATTCTCTATGGTAATAGTGAATTTCATAATTACAATGATGGCTGGTCTGCTGAAGATAAAAGGAATACCCTAGCTCACATGAAGGCTCTAGAATCTTTTGAATTTATTTATTGTTTAGTTACTCTTTCCAGGTCCTTGTCCTATCTCAAGGAAGCATTAGTTAAAGTCCAGGGGAAAGACCAGGATCTTGTTTCAGGGATGAGTATTATTGACAAATGCTGCACAGAATTGAAGAGTGAGAGAGAAGATATTGATAGCTACAGTGGCCGGGTATTTAGGCATTCATCTAGACTAGCACAACAATCAAATATTCAGATTCAAAAGCCACGTACCAATCCACGACAGCAGTACCGGTCTAACCCAGATAGTACCTCAGTTGAAGAGTACTTTAAAATAACTGTTGCTATACCTTTTCTTGATCACCTTATAAGCGATGTCACTTCCAGGTTTACCAAGCATTCTAAGCAGGCAGCCACACTGCAAGGCCTACTGCCAATACATATCACTAACAATTCTTCTTTTTGTGATATTGAGTCAGCTGCTTCCTTTTATTCTGATGACCTCCCCAATGCTAGTATTCTTGATGAAGAATTTCATCGTTGGAAGGTGAGATGGTTGAAAGTTACTCCAAAGGAACGTCCACAGACACTTAGTGAAGCACTAAGGCTATGCTCTCCTGATGATCTACCAAATTTGTTCACTCTAATGAAGCTTTTTGCAACCCTGCCCCTTAGTTCTTGTTCATGTGAGCGTTCAGCATCCGCCCTTCGGAGAATAAACAACTACCTTCGATCTACTCAAACTGCAGAACGATTAACCTCTTTGGCACTGATTCACATGTCATATGAAATTGACATTGATATTGACACTGTTTGCAAATTATACTTAGAAAAATATCCACGCAGAATTAAATGTGCAAGTTTGTTATTTCAGTAATATCCTCAAAACAATCTTTGATGTTTTCATGATTCTCTCAAATCCAACGTGCTATTTAGTTTTATATAATGGTCTGTCTTAATGTCAATTTTGTTGATAATGGATGATAGCTAATTAAGAGGTGTGGTTTGGGTGTGGTCAGGTTGTAACCCCCCTTTTGAAAAGTTTGCCTACGGCCCTGGTATATTGTATGTAGAAACAATATTTGGAACCTAGTATTTGGACACAAAATACTAAGTTCCAAATATTGCACACCATTAGCATAGCTTTAGTTGAACTAGGGTTTCATGTAAGATTTTATTATTTGGTCAGGCTTGAAGAATAATTCACAAGATTATGCTTTAATGTTACTGCAATTGTCATTATGCTATCATCCCTCAGCGTGCATGACCTGAGGGTTATATAGTAGTCGCCCTGTCTGTCTGTCACACTCTGATTTTGGAAATTACTGACAATTAATCATTGATTTAGGTATGAACTTACTCAGAACGACTATTTAAACCTCTCATTGTGACACTTTTTTTTATTTCAAGCTGATTTTTGAGAAAATGTGAAGCTTTCAGCTCCATGTAGCTACATAGGTACTAACTTTTGTGGGTAATGCTCCTATCATTGTGTCACGTGAGCAATTAATTTATTATGGCCAGCAGTAGCTACTTTATTCTGCTTGGAAGCTCGCAAAGTTGTCTCTTATGAAGATTGCATTTACATGTACCGTTTTCATTGCTCGAGCTATATTGATGCTTGATTAATAGTCAATAAAATTATTCTTTTGGTCTGAGATTATTTTTTGTAACACCTAGCTATTTTAAGTAGCGCTGAGAGTTCGCACCTTTGGTGCTTTATTTTAAATGGCTATTCTTTGGGAAGGAGACTTTGCATGGGGTAAGATTGAGTGAACTTTGTAAAAAGATGTTTGATACCCCGTAAGTGTATTTCCAGCATGTTAATGGCTTTTACATATTTGACTTCTTTTTTTTTCCTTTGTTTATTGTGTTTGTGTTTGTTTGTTTGATTCTGTTTTGGCATGCAATGATGGCTATCAATTCAAATTACTGTTTACTGATGGTGAATGTTTATCACTTATCATGAATTTTTTTACAGGTTCATGGTTGTTTAAAAAAATCTGTTGATTTACTCAACCAATTTTTTGTAACTTTTTTTCCTGAAATTGTGGTAACTGTACAACCATAATGTTATTGTTGTAATTCAATGCAATTCTCCATACATGAACTCTGTAGCCTTGTTTACCACTTTCTGAACTCCTTCTGAAGGTCCAAGTATTAAGGGAGAGTCCCCGGCATGCCCTTTGACCTCTAGCTCCTTGTTTTCAAATTCAAAAAAGTAGCTGTGCAAAGAGAATAGCTCACTATTCTTTATTTTTATGAGTAGTATACATAGTAGAATCAGTCTACTCCTATTACTGCAGTGTGTGTGTGTGTGTGTGTACCACCACAGTATGTGTTGATTGAAGATGACCCCTCAGTAGTATCTAGCAGTACTCCAACACAGTACGCTGTGATATCATGCAGTTGAATTCAGCAAACAAAACTCTCCTTTTTCCTCTCTTTATATCCCTTTTTTTTTTTTGTTTATGATTTTTTCCCCCTTTTGTTATGGTGCTCATAACTTTTTATTACTTACGTGACATTGTGCCTTATTCTTCTTTTTTTTGTTTTTTTGTTTGTTTGTTTGTTTGCTTTTACACAAACTCTACGTTTAAATGAATGACTTTGGATTTTTCAGGAGTGTGAAATACAGTTTTTATCATTTTTAATTTAGTTTTTTTGGGTGTTTTTTGTATGTTTCTTTTATATATATTTTTTGGTGCATCCGGTTCCAGTACTTTACTAAACTGCTAACTTTATGCCAAGAGATTTCTTTTAGTTGAAATACTTAGAGCGACTGCATCAGAAGCCATAACAACTGTTAAATAGTATCTTTCTAAATATACGCCACCTAATGGCTCATTATGCATAATTCTAATTAGTACCAGCTTATCTCATTGTTCGGTTTTGCTTCCAGCATTAACACTGACAAATGAACTGAATGAGAGAACTGAAATATTGAACTGCTAAAATTAACTTATAGGAAAAAATTAACTTGTAAAAATCAATGGGTAAACAAAAAGCTGACAACCAAATGAACGAGTAAGTATGAAGTAAAAATGCACCATGTCAATGACTTTTACAGAGTTGAACAACTGCATTTGTTAAAGTTGAAAGCTTTTCTGAACTTTGAAAGCTCCACCCACTCTGTCGTTGTGAAGTAGTAGAAATAAATAATGACATCAATAATAATAATAAAATTGTCAAACAAAACAAATAAATTAATAATAGATAAATAAATAAATACTAAGGATTAGCTCCCAGGACAGGGCCACAGTTTACTCGCTGCACAGCCACTGAGAGATGCTGGAAAAGATGGTCTCTAGCCCGTGGGTCTCACTCACTACGAAAGAAAAGAAAACAAAAAACAAAACTAACTTATTCCAGTGTAATCTATTTACAATATTTATTGTGCTCTAGTTTGTTTTTTTTTGGTTTTATGTTTGCATTTGCAGCTAGATTTTTATTTTTGTAAAAAAATTTATCCCCAGAAACTTGAGAGACCAGCACATTATGTGGAAGTATACAGAAGTAAACAGGACTTGGATAAAGAGTGTAGATGTGACGGGAGCCAGAGGTCCGATGGCGACGGAGAACACATCAAGCATTGTCTTAACCCAAACTTCAATAGATCATCAGAACTTATTTATTGTATTTTTTATGCCAAGTAAACAACTTCAAATTACATTCATTGTTTCGGGGTTGGTTCAGTTGCGACTTGTCAAGTCCAGGTTGTTAGCTACCACAGACCCAACAGAACTCTCTACACTTTTCTTTTTCAATAATAATACTTTGAATGCACACCACAGTTATATAGCTACAGGAATGAGGGTGATAGTGGAATACAACAATGTTCAAGATAAGTGGGGACTGTCAAACATACACTCAACACACACAACACAGCAGAGGGAGATCAATTCTTGTGAGGGTGAAGCTGAACATTCATGAAACCCCAGGTTATACACAAAAATTATACATTTGGAGTGTAAAAGTCACTTGGATATACACTGTTGTACATTAGATAGAGTTCCTGAGTATACCATTGTCTATATCTTTAGTTATTCCTACTATGTATGTATGGTTTCATTCATGATCCAGACGACTCCATGGAGCTCTCCAGAATGAGAGGGAGTTTAGGCCTATTATTCCTATAGTTTCTATCGCCACAGGCTAGAAAACTTTAGGAGCTATGAGCATGTTTCTCACAATCACTTCTCTGCAATGTGCAGTCAGTAAACTCACAGTAGTAGCTTGGACTCCAGTTGTATCTTGAAAGTGACATAGGAATCTGAACAAAGGGTTGGAATAACCAAACTGCTGAGGTGCTTGTGTTCATACAGTTGTTTACCTCAGAAGGCAAGGTGGTATTTTATTAGCTAGTACATAGTTATGAATGTATTAGTCAAATTAAAAAATTATCATCATCATCATAATAGTATACAATGATATAATAACAACACAATGTGAATAAAATAATTAATAAAACTTTCAGTTGATAAAACATGATGTATTACTGATGAGGTAAGTCCTGCATGTAAACTAGTATTCACTGGGTCCCAGTCCCTGTGCATAAAAAATGTGAATAGTGATGATATCATAATGGTGAGGCTAAGTGTGTTAGTAGCTGATTGGACTGGAAAAATCTTAAAGTGTTGAACACATTACACAAATTGGTTTTAAAAATAGCTATTGATTGCCACACACAAAATGTTCAGATGGACTATGTGCATGAGCTTTTACAGCTGAATTGGTGTACAATGCTAATCACTTCCTCTTAGTTTTAGATTCTATGCTAATCTGGGAGGTTATATTTTGAGTTGTGTATAATAATAGTGGATCTGTAATGCCACAAGGAAGTGATGAAAAGGGAGTGTCAGTATGTGGAATCTATTCATTGCAGCTCATGAGAATGCCTATGGTGGAACTCTGTACTTAAAATGCCTATATTGGTTCCGAACATTTATCATTCAAAGCAATGTTTGTCTTTTTTGTAGTCAGTTTAGATGTTTTGTTTTTGCTTGATGCATGGAAAGCATTTTATTTACGTTTGTCATTACACTAAATATATCGCACTAGTGTAATGCACACAATGTAGCTACTCCTATATAATGGTCCATAGCTACAGCTCCACATGGCGCATGTACATTGGTATATTCTAGATAAAGTTCCAGAAGTATAGCTACCATCTGCATATCATTAGTTGGTGCACAGCTACATATTATGTCTCACACATCCACATGTGGTGCCACACAGCCAGCTCCTGTTGGAAGTTGTATTGCTGTCCAGGCAGGTTGTATCCAAGACATGTAAACAACCAGACCACCAAGGCACAGGAGTCATTCCATGACTGAAGGCTAGGTAGCTAGCTACAACCATAGGCTAAGTGATGATGCGTAATAGCACATGTCATGTATCTCAGAGTAAAGACTGAGTAGGAACATTGAAATTGTTCATTCATAATTGTCACAAAAACTTGAATAAAATATAAATCAGTTTTGACAAGTTTAGTAAATGACAATGCTTGACGTGCTGTCTTTCACCCAATCTCTGGATTCTGTTGGACGTACACTCTTCATCAAAGTCCTTTACTTCTCTTATTCTACTACATAATGTGCCGGCCTCTCAAATCCATCTTGGAGGAGGACAGGATCCTCTGAACGAGGATAGGCCCAACTACAGCCGGAGAGCCGTAGATGGCCTTGAGTTCTCCCAGCATCTCTTCCAGTGGGGTGGAAGCAGATGGGAGGTTATCCAAAATTCTCCTGGCTCGGTCGGGCTTGACTGAGCTGCGGAGGAGGCCGCGGAGCTCCATGGGAGAGAACCCCTTGGCACGCGTTCTTGGCACGCGTTCTGGTCGTGGACAGGAACAGTGTTTCGAACTGTTCCCAGTTCTCGGGAGAACCATCAAAGGAGGGTAGATCTATCTTGAGGGAGGCATGGGAGTGGGAAGTTTCGGCGGCTGGAGTAACCGGTACAGCTGCGGAGGCAGTTGTAGGAGGATGGTCTTGAGTTTTCTGGAGTTTTCTTGAAGATCCCCCACAGTCTTTTCTAACTCAGAGATAGCTCTGACGTGAGTGCGGGCGGATGCTACAAGATGGGAAGCACGGCTGGTGAGCTGAGAAGCTATCTTGCGAAAGCTTGTGGAGGCTGGATTTGGGTCTTCTAGTTCTTCTGCCATCTCTATGCAGAGAGTTTGGCACTCGGCCCACAACTTCCTTGCTTCAAGCAGTGAGGTAAGTTGATTTCTGATGGCTTGGAATTCTTCTTCGTGTCTCTCGGTGATGGCTTCGTCATCTCCCTCGAGATCGGGGTGGTCAGCAATGTAGGCCGTGATCGAGTCGCAAAGATTGTGATAGTCACGAATGTAGCTCTTGAGGTCGGATCTGAGTTCCTTAATTACGGCTATGGAGTAAGCTTCCGGGGGGCAAGCTTGGTGGGTCTGAAGGGCGGTCTTGATCCGGGTGATCATGCCTTTCTTGGTTGAACGCCTCTTGCGCTCAAGGGCAATGGTTTGCTCTTCTTCGGTCGACATGAAGAGACTGGAGTTGGGTTGGAGGATGGATAGGAAAGGTGTCGGTTGACAATTGGCTGGAGTTGACTGTATGGTAAAGTGTCGTTGATCCGGCTCGAAGGACCAAATGTGGGGGCGCCTGGCTCTCACTCTCGCAAGGGATAGGCTTAGCTCAAGTCAGGCACACACCCACAGAGACGGCGGTGATCACTTACTGAGGCGCAGCTTAGTAACGCGAGTGTCTGAGTCCAATGGCGGAAGCTTTCAGACTCAGATTCACGTAGCCACAAAAGAGCGCACGAGACCCGAAGGGTAACTCAGGTTTCAGCAGAGATGAACAACAATAATTATAAAGTTAAGAGTACAAGAAATAGGACACAGCACAGTGCGGGGTGGTATGGTTATAGGAAATACATGAATATGATTAAATGAACTAAGTTCGTAGGATGGAAAAGGGATGTCATAGGGGAAATGGATAGGCATGGAAATGTACAAGTCCGTATGCACAAAATAATCTCGATAAATTATGTTATGAAACTTGTCTGGGGATCTTTGGGAATCCCAGACAGTGACTCTGACTCTACCGTTACCTAAACTCAATTAATCGGCCAAGCTGATCCAGTAAAACCTGTCCCATTGATTCACCAGTTATAATGTAGACAACATTCACATTTATTTATGCAATTCAAGAAATAGCTGAGCATGTTTATACTGCAGGTTCATCAATTACGTGAAATGGTCTATTTTTGTAGCTAGTGATGAAAGGAATCTGAACTACACAATGTCTAGTATGTAAAGCCAGATTCACTAAACACCAGGAGATATTGACTTTAGTCACTGCAATCCCAATTGAGTTGGCCAGAATAGAATAATTGAACAACTTTTAGACTAAACTAACCTTTAAAAAAGCTCGCACCATGGATATTATCTGCTCTAGTATACTCTGCAGATATCTTTTGCTGGTTTTATAATAATGAAATAACTTTCACAATTACAAAGTCCAACATGCATTGAACTAAACTCATGCCTAAGGTTCCCTTCTCCATGCATTTTTCTCCCCTACGCAAATACAGTTATAAATATCATTAACCATCACAGCCTTAGTACTCATACCCATTTGTACAACAAATGAGATCAGATACTTCATACTATAGCTATCCAATAAGTATGATGCTTGTACAGAGCAGAACCATTATAACAACAAGTAGACAATTGGTCCATTAATTATTCATAATTTAAGATATAGATACACACGAATTGGCTAAGTGTCTGTTTGAAGGATTGGAGGAAGTCACACTGATAAATGTCAAACATGTTATTAAGGATAACTGGATTGCCAAAAATATACTCATTTCCCAAATTTATTGTGTATTTGTGACATGTAATAACACGTACCTACTTTCAGTATAATATATACGGCATGGAAAATCAGTTAGTCGCTATGTAATGCATCATCCATTTAAATATTGTCTTGTTCACATTGAATATGACAAACTTAATTTCTTTCAGAAATGCTAATTCAGTAAAGGCTATTTTTATTTTACTGTTGTGGCAAGTTGTGAATGACCTTCTCTATGTTTTATACTTGAAACTTTCAGCTATCATGAGTTCTTCTTATGGAAGCAGCTATATATGGATAATTTCATTAGAAGCAGCTGCTTCTGTTGTGTATCCCATTGCTGGATTTCTTGCAGATGCAGTTTATGGGAGATATAAAATACTGAAGTACAGTTCATTTGCACTAGTGGGAATCAATACAGGAAACTTGTTTATGTTAATAATCATACCCATAATGAAACTTCATACAACGGCATTAATATGTGACCGGATTTGTGAAAACCCGGCTAAACGCGGCATCTACAGTTTTCTAATTTATTCTACCAGTAGGCTGCACGGGGCCTTGGGATGCCTTCCTCCTAATTTGGAAGCTGTAGCACAAGCCGTCTTCGCCCTACGCACTACAACACTTCAGTATTTTTGCTAAACTTATTATTGCTGATTTCGAAAAAACGCCAGGTAAAGGCGTTACTAAGGTCAGGGGGCGTGTCTTGAGTCCGTATACTATTACTGCGTGTCTCCGGGACACTATGGAATAAACCGGTTACTGGCGGATTGAAAGAAGTCTAAAAGGCTTAATGCAGGGTTCCTTAAGAAACTATGATGACGAGAATTGCGTGAGTACGTGAATTATGTAGAATAGTAAGTGAATTAGTTAGCTACAGTTTTTTCCCGGCTGTTAGTGAAAAGCCCGCCAATAATTTCTTAGCAACTCTCCGTACACGAGTCCAACCGGCTAGTGTTTCTAGCCTCCTAGTGTGAGTTCTAGAGCACGCCAGAGCTTACAACTGCGTCATAAGCTAGAGCCAACTGGTGTCTATCCATTTCTGCCATAAAAAATTTTTCGAAAAAAATCGACCCATAAGGCTTTACCCAGTGATACTGAAAAAAATTGTTTGCCGCGTTTAGGCGGATTTTCCCAAATCCGGTCACATATGTGCTAGCATAATGAGTTTTAGTGCTTACTTTGGGCGCATTTTATTTCATGCCAATATTATCCAGTTTGGAATGGACAAGTTAATAAACTTGCCAACACAAAAATCGGTGGACTATATTCACATAAACTATTGGCTTCATGCTATGATTCATTTACCTGTAACTATTTTACGAACTTCCAATGTATTTATTATGTATAATACATCTGATACATCAACTGTTGTTATTCTACAAGTATTTTGTAGTGTCTCAGTAATACCCTTGATCGTAATCTTGTTTATAGTTGATAAATACAAATGTTTATTTCTCGATGAAAAGTTAAGACATAATCCTTACAAGTTGGTCTATGATGTAATTAAATATGCTGCTATGCACAAGAAGTTCAAAAGAAGGAGTGCTTTTACCTATTGTAAGGATGAACCCATATCCAGGATTGACCACGGAAAGACAAGATATGGAGGACCTTTTACAACAGAGCAAGTTTAAGATGTTAAAGTATCATTCAGAATTGTTTTGGTATTATTTTCATTGGGGCTAGTGTTTCTATTGGACCTAAATTTAGAGACATTATGTGAGTACTATTTAAGAAGGCACGAATATTATCATGACATATCTACAGTTTCAGTCACTATAATTAGTTCCATAACACCCTTAATCATAATCTTTGGCATTCCATTTTTTAAGTTTTTCATCACACCCTACTTTTCCAGATATCTTCCAGAAATGTTTAAGAGAATCGGACTAAGCATATTTGTGTTTATTATTCTTTATTCGATTTGCTTTCTAATAGATATAATTGCTTACAAGACTAGCTTTCAAGAAGATACGGATTGCTTTCGATCTAATTATAGTCTTGACGTCAACAAAGAATTGGTTTATGTACCAGCGTATGTCATGCCAATTGTTGTACACATATTGTATGGGTTGTACCTTTTGCTCATAAATATATCAGTCCTGGAGTTTATATCTTGTCAGAGGCCCCAACCCATGAAGGGAATTTTGTTTGGAATGTTCTATTGCATAATATCATTGTTCCGGCTACTGTCAGCAGTAATGTCGCATTATTTCTTTAGCAACTTAGCATTTCGTAATCCCCCAAAGTTAAATTGCCAATTTGCATATTTTACAGTTAATTTATTAATTGGAGTTTTATGTCTCACTATTTTCTCAATAGCTTCTCGTCGATATAAATATCGTAAGCGTGATGACATTTGTAATATTTATCAATATGCTGAAGATTACTACTTCAACTAACTTTAAACAACAGAATGTCACTAGTACCTTTTGTAATGCAATAATTGAAATGTTTTCAACTTATTTTTTTGCAGAGTTACTTTCACTATAGCTAATGTTTATGACTTTGTAAGTATTACTGGTTAAGATAACATTTTTAATTTTCTCTGTGTTGATATTTATGTTCATTACTGTTATTAACCTTAGTAATACATTTCCTTCACTTTTACTTCTCCTGTTTATTTCACTATCTATTGTTAATAGCCAGTAGTCCAGTATTGTTTTTACATTCAGTTTTGTAGCTAACATTTTAGTAATAATTTACAATGTCATTGAGAATTGGTGTGGCTCTAAAGCAGAAAGGACAATAAATTTATACACAAACTATTCTTTTAATAATACATTTTGTACTCTAATGTCTTTCTACATGTTCGTTGCTGCTTTTATATGGTATAAATATTAAAAATCCTTTTCTCTTGCAAAAATGCTAAATTTTATTCCAATAATTTACTAACTTGTTCCCTAATTTACTAACTTGATGCTTTCAGTATCCTTGTGATGTGGGCTATTGTGATAACAGATGCATTATTATTATGGATAATAAGATGTACTTAACAAGTCTTGGGTTAGGTATAGAATATAATGTTGCAAAAAATAATAATTATAAGAAAAATTATGAATTATTTGCACCTGAGCACTACTTGAGCAGTCAAAGTCCTATGTTCAGAATTTCATTAGTGTATTAAAATGTGTAAAGTAGAAAGCAGTAATGTATGAGATTTAGTTTATTTCACGTATTAACCCTCAGAGCGCAAAGTATTATTGATTTATCACTACATTGCTATCGCATTAATTATTACTATTGTTATTATTGTTATTATTACTAGTGATGTGCTTGAGCACAAATGGCGAGCGAGCCTAAAGACTATACTATTTTATATGAATGATTTTGACTTCTAACACTGAAGCTACTGATAAGGTCCAGTTTTTAAATTTCGCATACACGGTAAAGGGATTTCTGTGCCATAGTGACAAGTCTCTGCAACTGCTTGAATTGAAGGAAAAACAACAACAACTAAACAATACACGTTATTTAAAAGTTTTCTTTGTGATATTCTTTAGCTAAGTAGTGGTTGTAACACACAATGCTTTGACACAACTGGACATGCACCTACACAGACTTACCTTCGCGGTAGTCTAGTGGACAATGTATTTTCAAGTAAATACTTTTGCGCACGGCTTATAACCATGACAAAGAGCGCATTGACTTACCACCGCCACTAACTCGAATAGAAAATGAAGTCCCTTAAGTTTTCAAGTTTTAACTGTACCCGCAAAAGAATTCAAAACGGTAAACCCAATTTCTAGGGTGATACGGTACTGATCGATAAACCAGAGGATTCTGTTTAGTGCAATTTGGGACGGGGTGGACCACATAACTAACACTAGTGGTGTGCTTGAGCACAAATGGCGAGCGAGCCTGATAGTTAGGCAACATAAAACTAAGTATTGTTACTATGTTTTAGCTTAGTTCATGCAAAAACTATAATAGCCGTTATGACCTTTTATTTCAGCAAACAAATAACAAAATCACTCTATTACCTGATTAATGGTAACTTTTGCCATTCTGTGAATCTCAACCACCAGTAACTCTTGAACAAGCTCACAGCTACGGTAAAAAATAAACCAGTGTTATTATTTGTAATTTTAGCTCCGTATCCCCCTAAAACGGCGAAGTTTTGAAATTAAGTCTGGAAAAGGGTCTTCAATGCCATAGTAACCGGTCGAATCAACTTTTTGTTTCTTAAAAAGCAAGCGTTTTCGCAGAAATTTTCTCACACTTTGGAGCTTTAAAGTAAGGCTTGCTTAATCCTGCAGTTTCAGAATAAACTGGGGTCAAGCCTAAAAAGCCGTGTTTTTTGGAGGAAAAAAGTTCCCCGCGCGCGCGTTTAATTACATACGTACGTCCAAACATATATACAAATAAATAAACTAGTGGTGTGCTTGAGCACAAATGGCGAGCGAGCCTAAAGACTATACTATTTTTATTGACTTCTAACACTGAAGCTACTGAAAATAAGGTCCAGTTTTTAAATTTAGCATACAGGGTAAAGTGATTTCAGTGCCATAGTAACCACTCCCTGCAACTGCTTGAATTGAAGGAAAAAATAACAACAACAAAACAATACACGTTATTTAAAAGTTTTCTTTGTGATATTCTTTAGCTAATAGTGTTGTAACACACACAATGCTTTGACACAACTGGACATGCACCTACACAGACTTACCTTGGCAGTAGTCTAGTGGACAATGTATTTTCAGGCCTAAAGACTATACTATTTTTATATGAATGATTTGACTTTCTAACACTGAAGCTACTGAAAATAAGGTCCAGTTTTTTTTTACTGATTTGGCATACAGGGTAAAGTGATTTCAGCGCCATAGTAACAACTCTCTGCAACTGCTTGGAAGGAAAACAACTACAACAAAACAATACACGTTATTTAAAAGTTTTCTTTGTGTTATTCTTTGGCTAAGTAGTGGTTGTAAACACACAATGCTTTAACACAACTGAACATGCACCTACACAGACTTACCTTCGCAGTAGTCTAGTGGACAATGTATTTTCAAGTAAAATACTGTTGCGCAAGGCTAATAGCCATGACAAAGAGCGCATTGACTTACCACCGCCACTAAGGATTCTCAGAGCTTGTTAATTGAAAAATACTGGAGCTGTGAACGCTTTACCTAACTTACGTAATTAAAAGCGCGGGCGAAAACAGAGGTCTCACGTACCCCATAAACAGATAAATAAATAAATATATATAGCGAAATCTCGATTGAGTTACCCCTGATAGTGTCTCGCTCGCTTCGCTCGCTCGCCAATAAATAAATTAATAAACATCCCCGATTTTCGATTGTGTTACCCCTGTAAGTGTCTCGCTCGCTACGCTCGCTCGCCAACAAAAACGCGAGGGTCAAAGTACAAAATGACATACGTACGTCCAAACATATATACAAACTAGTGGTGTGCTTGAGCACAAATGGCGAGCGAGCCTGATAGTTAGGTAACATAAAATTAAGTATTGTTACTATGTTTTAGCTTAGTTCATGCAAACACTATAATAGCAGTTATGACCTTTTATTTCAGCAAACAAATACAAAATCACTCTCTTACCTGATTAATGGTAACTTTTGTAGTATCAAACATCTGCCATTCTGATAATCTCAATCACCAGTAACTCTTGAACAAGCTCTCAGCTAAGATAAAAAATAAACCAGTGTTATTATTTGTAATTTTAGCCAACAAATGTGACCGTCTACAGGAAAATCGGGCACAACGCGGCCCCGACGAAAAAATTTTTTTTTGCACTTACACACTCCTTGGCAAGCAGATATTAAGCTCTCCAAGTTTTATCGCCGTAGCTTTAGCCATTCCCGCTATATATCACCTAACCGTTCCCTCCGTTAGGCTTATTTAATACAATTTTAAGAACTAAATCGATCTTTTTGCGATGTCTACGCATGCCGCGTTGTGCCCGATTTTCCCATAGACGGTCACAAATATGGAATTACTACTTACCTCATTCTTGAGTATTGATAACTTCTGTAGTATCAAATTGAAGTTTATTTGACCATCTGAATTACCTTGAATTCTTGACAACAAGCTCTCACCTACAAAAACAAAAGACAATCAATTTTAGCACACAAATACAAAATTACTTTCTTACCTCATTTTCTTGAGCGGTGACAACTTTTGTAGTACCAAATTTGAGTCATTCTGACTATTTGAATTTACCAGTCACTGTTGACAACAAGCTCTTAGTTACACAAAAGAAAGGCCAGAGTTATTTTTGCATACTTAGCTAACAATATGGAATTACGTACTTACCTCAGCATCCCTCGAGTAGTAGTAGCTTCCTCAGCATTAATACTTTATGTGCTTACATACGCTTTTCAGAAGTAGTGATAGCTCTCATAGTACTGACTACAGGTGGCTCTCAACAACTAGCAAGCCGCACTTAGCCGGAAAAAAGGCGAAGTTTTGAATTTAAATCTGGTAAAGGGTCTTCAATGCCATAGTAACCGGTCGAATCAACTTTTTGTTTCCTGAAAAGCAAGAGTTTTCGCCGGAATTTTCTCACCCTTTGGTGCTTAAGTATAAAGTAAGGCTTGCTTAATGCTGTAGTTTCAGAATAAACTGGGGTCAAGCCTAAAAAGCCGTGTTTTTTTAAGAAAAAAGTTCCCCGCGCGCGCTTAAAGGGCATACGTACAATCCATACATACATACATACATATATACATATAACATATACCCGATTTTGCATTATCCACCCCTAATACTGTCTCGCTCGCTTCGCTCGCTCGCCAATAAACATCCCCGATTTTCAATTGTGTTACCCCTGTAAGTGTCTCGCTCGCTACGCTCGCTCGCCAATTAGTATTTTCTTATTATCACACAAGTATGCTATAATTAAATTCAAATCTCTTCTTGTGAAAGTGTTCCTCAGGGGTTAATAAGGTCAAAGCTCTCTTGCTATAAAAAAAAAAGGCTAGTTTTTAAATTACGCATATACCATTAAAGGGGATTCAATGCAAAAGAAACCATTCCCCGTAACTGTTTGAATTGAAAAAAAAAAAAAGCAACAAAAATACAAGTCACGTTCTTTAAAGGCTTTCTTTGTGATATTTTAAGTAGTAGCTGTAAACACAGAATACTTTCACACAACTGGCCATACCTACACAAGTGCAGCCAACCACATCTATCGGGACTTCTACGTACTTACCTTTGTAGTTAGTCGAGTGGACTTTCAATTCTGTATGCGTAGGGCTTATAACTACGATCAATAGCGCACTAATTTACCGCAGCCACTAAAGCAATTCAATTTCTGGGATGATGCGGGTAATGATTGCGAAATGGGACGATTCTGTTTTGAAGTTTGGGACGTGGTCGAACACCGAGCTAACACAAAAATACGCAAGGGTCACAAAGTATAAAATGACATGTTAGGTCCCCACACATATATACACTAGTGGTGTACTTGAGCACAAATATCAGTGAGCCTGCCTAGTTAGGTTACACAAAACTATTCACCACTGGTGTCACCTGGGTTCTGCCTCCCTTGTTTTGGAGAATGTTTCTCCTTGACAAGGTATAATTAGCTAATGCGTATGATTTATTAGTACTAATCATGCATTCATCAATTTTACATCATTTTACCACTTATGTCTTTTTTTTTATTAAGTCCATTTAAACCACACCCAATATTGTAGGTGTGGCAAATGTGACCCCTTGATCGGCCACTTTAAAATTGCTTTCTACACCCATGTATTGTTACATAATAATTCAGTCAAAAAAATTTGAAACTTTTTTAATATACTGTAGCTTAGTTCACACAATAAATAAATAGTAGTTGGCCATTAATATTACCACACAAATACAGACTTACTCTCTTACCTCAATTTCAGGAATAGTGATAACTTCTGTAGTATCCAATTTAAGCATTCTACCAAAAAAAAAAAACATAGCCAGAGTTATTTCTGTAATTTTAGCTAACAAATATGGAACTCAACTTTCCCAAGTAATGGTGGCTTCCTGGTTTTAATATTGAGCCACTTCGGCTACCAACTTGACAACCAACCAGCGCCATTTAGCAGCCCTAGAGGTTTTTCATAATACGTTTGGTAAAGGGTTTCAATGCCACAGTCACCCTTCGCAGTAACTTTATGTGACTTGAAAAACAAGCGTTTTGCTGGTGTTATCTCACAATTTGGAGCCCAAGTTTTAAGTAAGACTTGCTTAAAGCTGTAGTATCAGAAGAAAGTGGGGTCAAGCATAAAAAGACTCGTTTTTAGGGGGAAAAAAGGGCACCGCGCGAGCGTTTAAAGAGCATAAGTACCATCCATACATACATATGACATATACCCGAGTTTGCATTATCCACCCCTAATAGTATCTCGCTAGCTTCGTTCGCTCGACAACAGATATCCCTGATTCTCAATTCGACACCACTGCATTTATAGATAGTGTCTCGCTCGCTTCGCTCGCTCGCCACTTATGACAAATACGCATGCCCTAATGAACGCCAGCGTTCGCTATCCTGGCGTCTGCCGCGTTTCCTCGCACGATTTGTGGTTTGTGGTTTGTAGATAATAGGCTCTGTGAAGTTGTTCAAGCTAATATGTATTGTATAGCTCTTCTAAAAGTTTAATTTGAGTAAGTTGAATATTTATCAATGTAACTAAGAGAATAAAATTATTACAGATTGGTATTTATTATGAGTCATCTTGTAATAGGATTTCATTAGGCTAAAGAGCCCAAGTGTTCCTATTATCCCAAGCTTGATAGTTGGGAAGAGTCTAAAATATTCTTGAAATACTCATGACAAATACAATGATGACTGGGACAGTGAAGACGATGACCTTTAGGCTGAAGTATTGTCTGATCTTAACTTCTTTTCTGCTGAGAAAAACAAACAAACTTCAGCATCCTCCAAGGGAGAAGTTTGTAGTTGTATCATGTTGTAAATAGCTATCAATACAGTTTGCATCCTTTACTTATGTAATGGTTATTTAGTGTATTCATGTGTTTTTTCTAAGTTTTCAAGAGGTTGCAGCTTAATGACGACACGGAAGATGTTGAGGTATTAATTATTTATTCACCTATTTTATAACATGTTGTATGTATGCATGTAATGTATCCTGGAGGAGCTAAAATAACTCCTATTCGAGAGGATAAAATTATGAGCAAAGCAAGCAAAAAATGAATAATTTTCACTGCTAAATGTTGGTATAATATTCTACGTGTCTCCCTCATTAGTGCGTTCTGCTTCAGAGTATTTATTCTTGCCTCCTCAGGATAGTTTTCCTCAGAAAACATCTAAGAATGCTACATGTGGAGGAGCTATCTGTTCAGGAGGAAATGAAAGTCCAAAGGTCAGAGAAAGCTGACAGACTTGATAAGAGTCAAACTACTCCATCAGACAATGAAGATTAGTTTACTATGGTGACACTTGAACAAGATGTGAGGAAAATGGAGGACATGAGGGAAGAGAATACTTTGAGAGACATGGACGATGAAGTAGACTTGAGGGATACCATGAAATATGAAAGTCTTATGGACAAAAAATAAACATCATGGATAAGAATGAAGGTACAGAACTGATAAATGAGAGGCAAGAGAAAGAGAAAGATGTGTGGGAAGAGAAACAAAAATGGAGGGAGAGAAGCAAGGGAAGGGTGAAAAGGAAAAGAAAGACTTGGGAGAAGAGAAGGCATGAAGGATGTGAAGAAAGATAAGGTTTTGAAGGAAGAGAGTATGAGACCAGAAAAGAGAAAATGAGGACGTGAAGGTAAAAAGGAGCAACAATGAAATTGAACACAGGGGAGGCTCCACTGGGGGGGCAGGGGGGCTATTGCCCCCCAAAATTAATTGTGGGTGGCATTGCCCCCCCCCCCCCCCCCCAATAAAAAAACTTGTGACTTTGTATCACTACATGAAGAAAGGAAAAGACACTTTGGAACATTTTAATCAGTCTTTTTGTATGATGTATTATAGCTTAAAAAATCAGATTTCATAGGAGTGTGCCAATCTCTAATATTTTGCCCCCCCAACCACAAGTGTGTGGAGCCTCCTCTGGAACAAAGTAGTGTGGACATTTGAAAGGGAAGTGAGGCGGGAGATGCTGTATGGACAAGAAACAGTGAGACAGGAGTCACAAGGAAGGCATGGAAAATGTCTTTTTTCAGTACACAGGGACAGGAGATACTACCAAGAATATGGGAGCCAACAATCCATTTCTGATTTGCAGTGAAGAAATGGTCAACAGGCCTAGGAATGCTACAAATGAAAGTAGCAAAACACTAACAAGGAATGCAAAGAAGACAAAGAGAAGAAAATAGAAGCTAAGCAAACAAAAGCAATGAAAGCATCAGGGATCAAAACAGCTAAAGAAACTGTAAATCCCAGCAAAGGAAAAAAATCTGAGCAAATCAAAGAAGCTCATCATTTGAAAGAACCAAAGACAGAAGAAATAAACAAGATGGATGAATCAGCACAAAGTGATGCCACTGGATTAGAAATGGAACACGATCATTTATGGATTGAGAAAGAAGGCGACAATCTTACTGGATAAAACATGGCATGTGGCTTCTAATACTGAGATTATTTTAACTGGGCTCCACAAACAGCATATAGACAGTCAGCATCCAGGAAGCTTCAAATCTATATCTCTATTAAAGTTATTGTTTTAATTTTTTATGGTGTCATCTGTTTGTGTAGAGCTTAATTCACAATTCTTTGTAGCTCTGCCTGCAATTCCCTTTAAATGGTGCGATGTTGCTGCCAAACATATTCAACATTGGCTGGTAGGTGATGGAAGGTGGTATGATGTAGCTGGTATGAGAAAGAAGAGAAGCTTTAGGGGTAGTTATGGTGTCATAACGAGTCATAAATGACATAAAAAGTGAGTAGTTTTACCAGGTCAGACCACTGAGTTGGCCTTAGGTAAAGGGACTCGCTTAGTTGGGCTAAATGGGGGCTGTGTGATGTCCTATGGAATGTAAGTGTGAAACAAAAACAAAGACGTCTACGTTTTCTTGGTGGATCTTGTGATCCTCAATCACATGATAAAAGGGCTATTGCTTTGCTATGTCTACTAATACTTACCTGATGGAGATGAGTTTGTTATGATAAAGGTTTACACAATAAATGATGCACCTTTCCTTTTTATTCTGAATGTGCTTGTAAATTTTGCAAGTTCAGCAGCATCTTGCATGTCTGGCACAACTATTTTTTTAAATTGTTTTCTACAATTTCTCATTCCACATTTAATGTATAAGGTAATTGCTATACATAATTAGTACATTATGAAGCCGTTAGCTATGCAAGTAGAACTGTGTATTATCACATGGTTATAATGTCATAAAAATGTGCAAAATTGTTGAATAACTTCAGTACCGTTCCTTATCCAATAAAGTCCAGATTTACTACGAGGGTTACTGCTTAATATATGGTCACAAGAAGAAGCATGTAGTTGTCTGGTCAGACCAAGAATTCTTGCATCAAACTCTTGTGACAAAAAGTTATATATATTTGTGTAGACATCATCTAGTGATTGAATTGATGGGCAGTCTTCTGATACTATAGGTGGATTTACTCCTCTTCTTAAAGCGGTTTGCATTCTATCTTCCATACCTACAAAGAATTAGTTCACTTGAATAATATCTAGCAATATTTTGATTTTGCCTTAGTTATCTCTAAACTAGTAGTATACACAAAAATACAGCTAGTTACAAATCAATGCACAAGGTATGAATTATGTATTGTTGAACTAACTTTCACAGAAGTGCTATAGCTGCTATTTGTCATCATAACAGCATGTGTTGCTTGGTCACATGAGCATTTCACTGCACCTCCAGCAGTGCATGTGATGAAGGCACTCCCATTTAGCACACTTTCTAGTGGACAACAGGCCAGAGGTGGTCCCACACTTGTTGCTGTAGAAATATAAATCGTAACATAATTATAGTAGCGAATGTTATTGAGTGCTTAAATGGAGGATAATCCTGTGAGGACATTTACCATTGGTAAACAGGCTAGCATTAGGCAGTCCTAAACAACACTCGATTTTTTTTTGACAAAACAGCATTGCTTCTTTAGAGTGTTGTTAAACGACAAGTACTATAGCTTCAAACAACTTAGCACTGCTTAGTGGACTATGACAGCCTCTGCAAGATGATTACTTCTCTTCAGCAAAGATGGCAGGTACACTTACACCTCTTGGAACTAATGTTAGCTAATAATGTTACAAGAGGAACACTGTTTGTCTTCATCATGTGCTGAACACTAAAGTTTTAAGAATTTATAAAGAATGTATTATGATCATGTAACTAGCTATAGCAATATGAAGTGTTCACATGCAGAATGTAATTAGTAAAGTCTCAGTCCAATTATTAGTACCCCCAACTTTAAATCACTTCCGCTGTCTGTAATAGTGTCCAACTTAAAAATATAATTTTTTGTGCGTGTGTGCGTACTTGTGTGGTAATTTTTGTAATTATATCAGACAGCTTGAAAATTAATTAGAGGTAATTATCATGTGATCACAGCAAGAAATCAATTACAGTACATATTTAGTCAAAATTTGACCCCTTCTTTATTGAAGGTGAAGTTAATAATAGAATAATAACTACAAAACAATAACCAAAAAAATTTGCTGTGGAACACAGCAAGGCTTGCAGAGCTAGGCTATAAAGGTATCCGCACCTTGGTGTTAGTGAAAACATTCTAAGTTAGTCAGGGGCTGATCCAGGGGGTGTAAATAAGGCAACACGTCTCCCCTTCTCTAATGTAATGACAGACTATTCCCATGAGGGAAGCCATTGAAGACAGACAGACGGAAAACATTTCCTTGTTCATGCTTGCTGTAATTGAATTTGAGGGAGTAAGCTATGGAATTGACAGTTATTGGATTCATGAAACCCTTGAGGCACCAAAAGACATCAGATTTATAACTGTTTAGGCTGCCTAGTGAAGGAAGTTGAAAGAACTAAGCAATAGATTTTGGTACAATAATAATGATAATAGTATTTGATACAAGTGAAAAGGAACATAACATTTTGTGGAGGAGTACTAAGTACACTATTTCAAATAATATTCACTGTGATCAATAGAGCTAATGATTCATTCTGTTTTATATTACAACCAGCAGAACAAATGAATGAATAACTGATTATCAGCATGATACTTTTCTAAATTACTCATATAAAAACAAAACAAAACAGTGTGGATGCCAACTGAATATAATTGACACTTACTTCAACATATATAGTTTCTCTATGATTGCAGCTGGCTGGTGGGGCTTGAGGAAGTGTTATAACTAATGACCGTCCAGTTATGAAATTACTGACAGGCTCATTAAAAAAGGGAGGGACCTGTACCTGGTGAACCACAAGGAGGCTCAGCAATGCTTCCTGCGATAATATCTATACTGCCTTCATTTGAAGAAAGTAGCATATTAAAATCTTCCTGGTATATATCCACATAACAAGAACCATTCCAAAATTTGATGGTAACATCATCCATAGTCCAAGCGGAATGATTTATAGCTGATTGCATTCCATACCTCTGCATCCAACGCAGCCTCAGCTCATTAGAGGAGTTATAAATGGCATCTAGAAATGTCCCACACAGATACTCTGTGACTGTGAGGTCCAGTCCTGCATCTACAACTTTGAGTGGAATTAAGGAACTGTAAGTGACAGCGACGGCTGTCACAGATATATGGTCGGGATTTAGAGTTACTAAACTGGAGTACTCAGTTGGCTGTGTGAGGTTGACAGCATAATACCTCACTGTATACCACGAGGTTCCTTCTGAATCGCATGAAGAAAATGTTTATTTGAGCCCTCTATGTCACAGATGGTATATACAATAGACACACTATGTTTCTACATGTTTGGAGTACAATAGTGAATATCCCTAGTGGTGGTAGAAAGTGAGGCAAGTTCTTTCAAACAAGTTGTTGGAGAAGTACTGACAGAATCAGGCACTCCCAGGGATGAGACTCTAACTCTAGCACCATACCACCAGAACTACTGCATAAGTTGCTGTTAATCTCATTTTTCTCTGTCCAACAACCTCCTCCCTACCGCAGGTAGAGTAGAGCTTAGCTTAAATCTCTGTTCGCGTTACCAGTAATTTACTCAGAAAATGGGTTACTGGCACAAATGGGATATTACAAGAATGTTTTTTTTTTTTTTTTTTTTTTTTTTTTACTTACCAAATATACATACTTTGTAAAAGAACAGCTATACAACTGTAAAGGAAAAAAGAAAATAGAAAAAGACAATAAATATACAAAAAGTTCAGGCTACACCGTCTAGGGAGGGGGGTATGGTGGGGAGACGGTGGAGCCACAGCGATGCATTGCCCCGCCATAAAGCAACTGCCACGCGGCCAAACAGGTGACTGGTAGTTGGGGTGGAGTCAGAAGTGCCACAGCGATTCTCGATGGCCTTACAAGAATGTGTTTTATGCTTGCGCGAGAATAACTGGTGTCAAATTTAGTGTAGCTAAACCCTTTACGCAACCACCAACGAGGAAAAAGGGTCTAGCTAAACAAATTTTAGTCTAGATGATAATCTTGGGTAGTGTATTTCTTGTACACTACAAAAATAAAGAACATCTTTAAGGTACAACCACTGTGGTTTTATTTATTCACTCATTTTTAAAAATAACAATAATAATTATAGTAATAATAATAATAGTAATAATAATAATAGTAATAATAGTTATTGTAATAATATAATAGCAATAATGATAATAATAACAAAATGATAATAACAACAACAAAAACCAACCACAACACAACAACAATAAATAATAATAATGACAATAATAACAATAATAAAAATTATAATTACAATAAAAAATAATAATTATAATAATAATAATAATAGTGATACTATTACTACTACTACTACTACTACTACTACTACTACCACTACTACTACTACTACTACTACTACTGCTGCTACTAATACTAATAATAATAATAATAAAAATAATAATAATTATTATACTATTATTATGTACTGAACAGAGCCTAATACATGTTACCGCATAGGAAATGCATTAAAGTAAACAGTAAGTGGCTGAAGGCAACATTTTCCCATATCACCTGTGTTCATCATTATCATGTTGGAATATCACGTCCCTCTAAATTATTATGCACAAGAAGCAGTTGTTGTGGTATTTCCACATGAGCAGTACATAATAAATGCATTATTCATTAAATACCGCAGAATATCACTGTTGTAATTGGCACTAGGGTAAATGCAGCCAATTATCCTAGTGATACTCTGCAGTAACCATTTATTGAATACTACGCCAACAGACTTGCGATATTCTCCCGTATCAAATATATTAATTTTAGAATACTAAGAAAAATAAATAAATAAAAAATAAGAATATATTCGTATTCCACCCATTTTTAGTTACAATTAGTCACTTTCTACTGAATGTGGCGACTAAGTAATCAGATAATGACTCAGTAAGCAGATAATGACAACACTTTACTAAACTGTTTAAGGTCATGAATTATTCATGAATACACACATCTTCGTTGATTGTTGTTGTTACTGACACATAAATGTATTGGACTTAAGAGAACTAAGTATATACATATATATGCTGCTAAGGGGCCGCTAGTGTTTGTTTTGATCACACTCATATTCTCTCTTTCACAGGCGTAGTTTTTATTCTGTATTGTTTTTAAAAGATAGAGAATACATCAAATGAGCGAAAGGAGGCTGAGAAAGAAATTTGAAGTTATAAATTAGCAGAGTGAATATTCACAGATAGCTAAAAATAATTATTGAAATAATAAGATTTCATTTGGTCTGTTGAGAGCTAGACTTTAGCTGTACATTATAATAATGTTTTAATTCTTTATGGCTCAAAAAAGCCAGTGAAAGACATCTTATTAATTATTGTTATGGTATTATTAAATTATCACTACATTGCTATCGTTAATTATTATTTTTATTATTGTTATTATTATTATTACTTTTTTATTTTTTATTTTGTAACTTATGTTGGTAGTGATTACCAATTTCCGTGACGACAAGGATAACAATATGGTACTTCTATAGTTCATATAGCTAAAACCAAAACTAACTCTAGACTATGACGTCAAATGATAGACAATGCACTCAACTGGCTAAAAACAAAATCTATAAATAGCACTTGAAATTATTAATGTCTTGTAGTTAGCTATGTTGTATTTTGACACACTAGATGTGTTATTGCCACCAGAGTTCTGTGGCCAGATCAAGCTAAGTCATAAATTTTAATTTGCTACTACTTGGCAACACTACATATGTTTGTAAGTGCCAAAACAAGACATGAAACAGTGTGTACATCATGAATATTAAAAAAGTGCGACATTTGAAGTTCTAAATAGAGCACAACATAGTGATGGGAATGAGTGATTTTATTGGCGATGGAATGGAAGTGTACATCAATGCACCATATGTGGGAATGAGTAATGTTTACACCATGGTATGCAGTTACTGCCATTTGTGTTGCAAGAGTTTGTTCAGATTGCTACTGTGGTGTTAGAAAAAAATAGTTTAGATTCTTTGCTTTGCTATGAATAGAAATTTCCTTCACATTTCCTAGTTAACTGTTATTCAAAATTAGCTTTCAAGGTACTTTCTTTTTTGATTGTTGTGTTTATAATAGTCTTTCACTAAATGAATATAGAAAGGAAGATGCGGCAGTCTTTCTAAGACATGTTTTCGTGTTTATAGAAGAAATGTCCTTTGAGCAGCTGAAGTACTTTGAGCCATTTGAATGTGAAATAATGCTGATAAATGGTCACTTAATTGTTTTTTTTTTTTAATCACTTTCTCTTTCTGTCTTACTGCCTTTGCCATTTGGGATTTGGTCTTCGATAAGCTTGGTAATTACTAAGGAAAAGTGAGAAAGCCATGGTGGGTGGTTCAATGTAAATGATGGAATAGTCTATACACATGACACAGATACGAATATGTATGGCTTTCGATGGCTTTTCTTTAATACTAGAATGAGCAGCGACTATTGTGATCAATGAGTGAGTATATGTCAATTGTTAAATTTGTTTAGTGGCAGTTATACATATTGATACAACTCCAGTTTAGAAGAACTTTGAACACATTGCGTTGTACACTTGTCATATTCTTAACCACTTTCAGGATTGCAAAGTAATGATATTTTTCCTCATCATGTTTACTTGGATCTTCTTGCAGTATAGATATTTTGGTATAAAATTACGTCTCCCAATAACTATTGATATTAAAGTGCTATTACAAACACATATTCATGGGTATATATATAGGCTATATAACACTGTGCGGTTACAAGTGACATATTGAAGGTATCAACTGAGAATAATATGGCAAACTGTACAGAAATGTTGAGTAGAAAGTTGAAAAATAAACTTAGAAATCTAAACACATTCAAAGCTATCATTATAATATTATTGTGGCAGTTTGGAAACAATATTATTTATTTCATATATTTGAAACCTTCAGAAGTAATGAGGCATTCACATGGCAAGGATGTTCTATGGATGATATCAGTGGAAGCAGGGTTTTCAATCCTCTCTCCTCTTGCTGGACTTATAGCGGATGTAGCATATGAAAGACTGCGAGTGTTGAAGTTCAGTACTTACTTAATAGTGGCTTGTACACTGGGAGTCTTGGTAATGTTGATTCTTCTAAATGCAACAGAAATAGACATTTTTAGATTTGGCGTAGTCACATTGTTATTTGGAGCTTTCTTAGGTCGTGTATTCTTTCAAGCCAATATTATTCAGTTTGGAACAGATCAGCTTCGAGACTTGCCTACAGATAAGTCTGTCCGTTTTATTCATATGTATGTCTGGTCACATGCAGTAACTTACTTACTCACTAACGTCGTATGCAGTACTTCACATGTGTTTGAGTTGAACAACATACGAACCCACACATCCACTATTGTCTTACTAGACATATTTTTGAGTTTCTCATCAATATTTTTGATTGGAATGCTATTTGTTATTGACAAAGTACCAGATTTGTTTCATGATGAAAGATTGAAAGTTAATCCCTACAAATTATTATTTCGTGTGATTAAGTTTACTGTGAAGCACAAGAAGCCAATAAAAAGAAGTGCATTTACTTACTGTGATGAAGAAATTCCTTCTAGAATAGATTATGGGAAGCTGAGGTATGGAGGACCATTTACAACAGAACAAGTTGAAGATGTTAAAGTGTTGTTGAGCATATTGATAGTGTTGGTATCATTAGGCCCAGCATTTATACTTGACTTCAATGTAAATATTATATTGCAGTTTTATATTAGAGAAAATGAACATAAACAAACATTTTTATCAGATACTGTAAAGGTGTTTATCTTACTACATTACCAATAACAATTCTTAGTCTTCCTGTCCTATATTTTATTATCAAGCCGATTTTTAACAGATTGAATTTAGGGATGTTTAAAAGAATGGGACTGAACATAATTGTGATAACAAGTATCTTTGTCATTTGCTTCATAATCAATACAATAGGATCCACTCCTTTATTGAAGAATAGTAATCACTGTTTTAAATTGAACCACAGTGTGACTTTTAATCAAAACTTAACTGGTGTACCAGTTGCAATTATTCCAATTACAGTTCCGATTATGCATGTGTTTTACACTATGCTCATAAAGATATCAGTGCTGGAATTCATATCTTGTCAAACTCCTCAACACATGAAGGGAATTGTGTTTGGAGTGTATTACTTCATTCAATCATTATTTCTTCTACTCTCTGTAGTCATTTCATATTATTTCTTCTCACACTTCAATGTACTACGTGACGCTCCACGCCTTAATTGCCCAGTTGTCTACTACACTTTCAATATATTAATCGGAATTTTATGTTTAATAATTTTCACAATATCTTCTCGTAGATATAAGTATCGTAGGCGTGACGACATTTATAATGTATATCAATATGCAGAAGACTACTACTCTAACTGCAATTTAAGACGATGTCATTGAGAACTCGTGTGGCTACTCAACATTAGTGTATTTATCATTGTTGTAGCTGCAGAAACTCTCCTCTTTTTGCAAGAATGTAATTGTTCATTTCCATTGTACTGTTACAATAGTTTTCTGCATTATTTACTATGTACCGTGATTGTTTCTTCTGTATTGAGAGATTGTTTTGATTTTGACTCTATAATTATAATTATTTTTATGTTAGTTCTTGTTGGATGGTTACATGGTACAAGTCAGGGAGGTTAGAATAGGGTAGGAGGCAGTGAGCATACAGTAAGAGGGTAGGTATATATGATAGTAGGTCTCACTTGGGTGGGAAGATGCATGTAGGCAAGGCCACATCAAATCAAATTAGGATGTGTATCAGCTCAAAAATTTTTATTTTTGACATTTTTAGGAATTATGTTTTAATTAACTGAAATAACATGTGTGGGTGTTCTCTTAAAAGAGTGGCATAAGATAGAGCTATCATCAATTTTCTTCAGAGGAGTTCTTCATAAATCTGTTCTTCTGGTAGCAGAAACAATTGATTCTTTTTAGTTCTGAATATAGCGTTTTAATTAAACCCTTGTCGTAGTTTAATTGATATATTTTACCACCATACTAGGTAAGTATTAAAATGTTAAGTTCTAAGAAATATGTTATCATTTTGGTGTGGCCTTAGGAATATAGGTTAAGTTGTAGTAAACAAGGAATAGGATAGGAGTCAATATAGAAAGTGATAAGGTATGTGGCAGTAGGAGGGATACATTACAGTTAGGTAAGGTATAAAGGGTAAATGACAGTAAGGTAATTTTTTCTTCCCAATTCTAGTTAACTATGCTATCTAGTTTCAGTATCCCTTTTACTGTTGTAAGTGGTATCAATGCTGTTTCTTTGAACTGTGTAAGTTAAGAAACCTTAGTCAAAGATGCCTTACTATACTGGTGTTTCAATGTAATGTCTTCCATAGTACAAGAAGGCACCATTAGTTTTACAACTTTTGCTGAAACTTCTCATTGTCTCAGCTTCCTCTATCCACATGAATGGCAGAAAATCTTGCGTTAAATGTCACAAACAAAAGGCCTAGTACAGATTTGAAGGAATGTTGTGTATTGGATGGAATTTGTGAACATTTGCTATCAACTTGATGAAGCTGATTATAAACAAACTCCAGACTTAAATACAATAGGCACACATAATTAATTTATTATCAGAAAATTATCTAGCAATTTAGTAAATAGTGCCGGCTTGAGATGAGCTACAACTACTTTAAACAATTATCTGGGGCAAAGTATTATTGAAGCATAGTTTGTTGATATTAAATACAAAGTTTATTATATTTACTTTACAAAGTTTGTGTTCTTTATGGTAGTTACATCTAAATAGCTAATGAAATATATATACAACGATTAAAGCTACTCTAGACTATTATGTCATATAATGGAGAGTGCTTTTGGGACTTCATACAAAAAACCACATTTTTCTAGAAATTTAATTTGTTATAATGATTTAAGTAGCTTTTATTCTATTGTTGTAGAAGTACTATCTTGTGTTTGTGGCATTATGGTGCACTCAGGAAGAGCTTCCAGATGCAATGAAGTCATAGAGTTTTATTGTACAACTTGAAAAACACTACACGTGTAATAAAACAGACATAATGTTTACACATCAGTGATGACTAGTTTGAAATTTAGATTTCCAACTATAGCTCAACAAATTAATAGTGAAATGAACTACACGTGTCATACATGTAGTCTGAAATAAAAACTGAAGTGGAAATGTTTTGGTGTTTACACTGAATTGTGTAGTTTATGTTGATAATTTTTAGAAAACTTTTTTCAGGTTACTGAATTGAGATATATAAGGACAATGGTGTTTGAAAATATTATTTGGACTCCTTTCTTGGTTGTCAATAGATTTTCCTTCATATTTCCTATTTCACTGTTATTCAAAATTAGTTTCAAGTAAATTCCCTATTTTGTAAGATTTGATGAATGTTGTGCACTTAAAGTTTCACAAAAAATGAAATAATGATTGTGCAGATACCCATTGACATGTGTATTTTTTGCTTATAACTTTTAAATAAAGTCTTTTGAGCAGCTTTGCATTACACAATTTCACCTTAATAGGTAGCTTGTATAATTTATGCCATAGTCAGTCTGATGAAACAATCAAATAATACTTACCATGTACTATAAATACATATAAACAGCATACATACCTATATAACTATATCAAAGGTATGTTTCCATTGACTATGCAGTTTGAAGTTAAATAGGGCTGATAAGCAACACCATATTATTTTTTTTTAAATTGTAATCTCTTCATTTCTTATCTTCTTAGCCATCAAGATTAACATTTGTTATTTTGTGATCAAGGGAGAGAGTGATATAGATCAGTGAATATATATATATATATATATATATATATATACTTCACACAGATATAGATCTGTATAGATTCGTATGTCACATATGCAGATATAATGTGTTTGTTAAGTAGTTTTTTTCCTGACTTAATTATTACAGTCTTGTTAACATTTAGGACTGCAAATTTGTTTATTCTCACAATTATGTTTACTGAGTTTTTTTTATACTATAGATATTTTTGTATGAAAATAGATTCCCCAATAGTTTATTGTTATCAAACATTTAGTCAAAAACATTAACTCTCGGCATTTATATAAGCTGTAGCACCACACTGCATGGTAAGTGACATATTCAAAGGACAGCACCAAGAGAGATAGTATGGCAGACTGTATGGGATTATTGAGTAGAAAGTTGAAATGTGTCTTTATAAACTTAAACACATCCATCAAAGCTACCATTATAATATTATTGTGGCAGTTTGGAAACAACATGTATGTCTTATATTTGAAACCTTCAGAAGTAATGAGGCATTCGTATGGCACATCAATACTATGGATGATATCAGTGGAAGCAGGGTTCTCAATCCTCTCTCCTCTTGCTGGACTTATAGCGGATGTAGCATATGGGAGACTGCGAGTGTTGAAGTTCAGTACTTATTTAATAGTGGCTTGTATGTTTGGAGTTTTGGTAATGTTGATTATTCTAAATGCAACAGAAGTTCTAGTTTTTAGACATGTTTCTGTTTTATTTTTCTTCTGCTCTTTCTTAGGTTGTTCATTATTTTAAGCCAATATTATTCAGTTTGGAACTGATCAGCTTCGAGACGTGCCTACAGAGAAGTCTGTCCATTTTATTCATATGTATGTCTGGTCACAGGGTGTTACTTACTTGTTCACTAATACAGTATTCAGTACTTCACATATTCTGTCTTGGCGTCATATACAATTACATGCATCAACCTTAATATTACTTGAAGCATTTTTTTAGTTTCTCATCAATATTTTTGATTGGAATTTTATTCATTATTGGCAAATTACGAGATATGTTTCATGATGAAAGATTAATAATAAATCCTTACAAACTGTTGTACTGTGTGATTAAATTTTCTGTAAAGCACAAGAAGCCGATTAAAAGAAGTGCATTTACCTACTGTGATGAAGAAATTCCCTCTAGAATAGATTATGGGAAGCAGAGATATGGAGGACCATTTACAACAGAGCAAGTTGAAGATGTTAAAGTGTTGTTAAATATATTGTTAGTACTGGTAACACTAGGTCCAGTATTTTTACTTGACTTCAACATAAATATTATGTTAGAGTTTTATATTAGAGGACATAAACTAAAACATGGAACTGTATCAGAAACAGTAAACAGATTAGATGCTCTTAGCCCTCTCATTACAATATTCAGTCTTCCTTTCTTTCACTTTGTATTGAAACCATTTTTTAACCGTCGTACTTTAAATATGTTTAAAAGAATGGCATTCAGTATAATTGTGATAATAACCATCTTTGTCATTTGCTTCATAATCAATATAGTAGGATTTACTCCATTATTCCAGGAGGATAATAAGTGCTTAAAACTGAACAACAGTTTGACTTTTAATAAACATTTGGTTCATATACCAGTAGTTGTTACTCCAATTATAGTACACATTCTGTATGGCCTCTATTCTCTGCTCATAAAGATATCAGTGCTGGAATTCATATCTTGTCAAACTCCTCAACACATGAAGGGAATTGTGTTTGGAATGTATTACTTAATTAAGGCAGTATTTCTTCTACTCTCAGTAGTCATTTCATATTACTTCTTTGCGCACTTCAATGTATTATATGACTCTCCACAACTGAACTGCCAAATTGTCTTCTACACTTTCAATATATATCGGAATTTTATGTTTTATTATTTTCACAATATCTTCTCGTAGATATAAGTATCATAGGCGTGATGACATTTGTAATGTATATCAATATGCAGAAGATTACTACTCCAAATCCAATTTACAACAATGTCATTGAGAGTTGATGTGGCTCTAAAGTAGAAAGGACAATAAATTTATACACAAAACTATTCTTTTCATAATACATTTTGTACTTCAAAGTATTTCTACATGTCCATCATTGTTGCTGCTTTTCTATTGTATAAATATTAAAAATCCTTTTATCTTGCAAAAATGCTAAATTTTATTCCAATGATTTGTAACAATTTGTACAATTATATTTTTTAATCAACAATGCACCTTCAGTCCTCCTGCTTTTAAAGTTTACCTATGTCTAAATCCTTAGCAAAGTGTAAAAATGTATAGCAAATATGTCAACTAGTGTACTGTGTACTAATGTATAATCGCCTAAGGCCTCAAACAACTTTGTATACCACCTACTTCATCCTTTACCTACTACCTTCCTCATCACTTACCTGCTGGCATTGACTTCGCTCTATGATCTACTCTACTTATTTCTTAGCAGCTGATATCTTATATTTTTCCTACCCTTTTAAAGCCTACTTTAACGTGCAGTGTCTCTGTATCAACTGTCTTGTTACCTACTCTATTGCCTTCTTTTGGAAGGCCACCATAACCCTCAAGTGCTTAGTTCACTCTCTGGAATGAAGAGCTTTCTGTGATGTATAGCTCATTAAAGAAGCAATGGTTACTGGTACGAATCAGTCTTCAAGAACAGTAGCATTCTTGGTATGGTTCCAACAGTACCAGTGGTGATGTAATGTCCAGTCCTTACAAGTCTGTCATCTGATGACCAAAGTAATGCAGACCACACTTAGCACCT